>Ga0307478_10000222_pt1 | contig 65988 bp, 63 predicted proteins | sample atmos_gasesECM4C_2_FD_203713 | JGI IMG/M metagenome (GOLD analysis project Ga0307478, IMG submission 203713) | Hardwood forest soil microbial communities from Morgan-Monroe State Forest, Indiana, United States - atmos_gasesECM4C_05 | ecosystem: Environmental > Terrestrial > Soil > Temperate...
AGCCGCGCTTGCGATTGAGGAAGTTGGAGATGTGAGCCTGCTTGAATCCGGTCTGCTGAGCGAGACGGAGTCCGGTCAGATCGCCTTCATCAATGCGCTCCCAAAGAGCATTGCGCAGATTCTCTTGTAGCACGCGGAATTTCATGGCTCGGAGTATAGCACGCTAACTATAGCAATGCGCTAACCAAAAACGATTTCCACAGCTTCGTTGGTATAACAACCTTGACGCATGAAATTCGGAGCTATAGGATCGCAGTAGACTATAACTCACTTCACTCCCCCAGAAGCCGGTTGATCATGCGAGTCGTGGATAACTGCAACGAAGAAAATAACTTCGTGGAATTTCGCCGCAAAGTGCGTGGCGCCGAAGTGCTTTCGGCAGCCATGGAGAGCTTGTTGAAGACCCTGAACTTCAGCGGGCGGGTTAGCGTGATTGTGCAAAATGGACGGGTGCTGAAGTCAGGGTACGAAGAGGGATTCTTTCGTCAACGCGAGACCGGTTCGATGGGAGAACGCGGCACTGAGCCATAGGCAGCACGAACCATCCGTGTCACGACATCGCGCGTAATTTTCATCCACAACTAAATAGCCTAGGCAGGCCATCGCAAATAGAAACGAGCCCTGCGTCCGATCCCGCTCTGAGCGGGACCGACGCAGGGCTTTTTTGTTTCGAAGGCAACACCCGAACGTCAGGAGAACCCATGAAAACGAAAGCCACATGGAACGGCCGTCAGGAAGAGTTGAGATTCGAGCTCAAATATTGCGAACGTTGCGGTGGTTTGTGGTTGCGTCCGGCGGGGGGCGGGCAAACCTATTGTGCAGGGTGTGCGCGGCAAATGGGCGAACTGCCAGCGCCTTCCGGCGAACGGGAGGCCTCACAGACAAAAAGAGAACCGCGATGGGCTGGAGGCCGCAGCGTTCGCGATGAAGATACCGAGGCGGATACGCAATCTGCAGGAGGTGCGGCATGAGCGGGTTCGTGGCGTGGAATGCGGCGCACACAGAAGGGCGAGATCCAGAAGAGACTGCCCTGAGCGATAGCGAACTCGTTTTGCCACCGATGGACGAAGCGCCTGGCCAAGATTCGGAAGTCGTGGGACCAACGAAGGCATTCCTAGAGACGTTGCCAGTCCACGATTTTCCTAAACAAAAGCAAGATTTCGATCAAGCGAAGATTCGGCGGGCGGCGAATAGCTATTGGGACAGGGATCCGGACCTGTGGATGTATCGAAAGAAGACGGCGGCTTTGTTGCGGCGCTATATGCGGTGGTCGATGGAGGCGGGACGGTTGCCTTCGCTGCTGGGACGTGAGCTGTTCCGAGCAAAGGTCACGGCGTACACGGCGACTACGTTTGAAGATCGGGTGATCTTCATTCACGACATAGAGAAATGTCTGAACCAATTGGCGAGTTTTGACCGGGAGATCGTGGCGCGGGTGGTGCTGCAAGAACACGAACATCCGCAAGCGGCGAGGATTCTTCACTGCACGCGGCGAACAATCGAACGCCGGCTGCCCGAAGTGCTCGACGAGCTCAGTGAAGCTTTTCTCAAGGCACGGCTGCTTGAGGTGTTGCCAGAAGTACGAAATGAGGAAACGACATGAGTTGGAGAGTACTGAGCGTGACCGGGGTCATGGTCGGGTTGTACCTGCTGTGGATCGCTGCGAGCCAGGCCGCGCTTACGAGTGGGTTCGATGAACTCTACAAGAGCGTGAGCGGCAGCGCGCTATCAGTCCCGCAAGATGCGAGTGCGCGCAGCAATCTTCGGGAGACGGAGCGGAATAGCGACGTGGAACCATTGATGGAGGTTGGAGGGACAATTCTCATGGGAGTATCGAGCGCATTTTGGGCTTTTGGGCGGCTGGGGAGCAAGATGCAGGGACGAGGGCGTAGTTTGTGCCTGTTGGTTTTGATGTTCTCGTTCGTACTGTGCGCGTATGGGTTCGGCTTGCTGCTTGAGCTCGCGGCAGCGGGTGGGTGAGAATTCTGTGGAGTCCAAAAATGTTGTCAAGAGGGGAGGAGCAGTGTTTTTTACGCAACTTGCTGAAAACGCGGCGAAAATAAATGTGCAATCTATGTCACTTTTATCATATGCAATATGCTATAATTAACTTATAGAGTAAAGAAATAAGCAATAGTCGGAAGCGCGCCAAGCGGCGCGTTTTTTGTTTTTGGGGTGAGAAGCCGGTGCGGTCATTTGCTATGCAGGCGAAACCAGATCTTTTTATTGGCCTTTGGGCGGCACGGCTGAAGCCGAGTGGGGAAGCGGGTTCCTCATCGATATTTTGCTTTCAGCCCCGAGACGGTTTACGAAACGCTTTTTAAGGTCTCCCATGTTTTGGGTTTTAGTTCTTGGTTTTCCTAGTCTTAAATTCTCGGAGACAGGGCAGCGTGACGGGTGGAAAGCAGGTTCCCTTCGGCAAGCTCAGGGCAGGCTCTCACTGGGCGTACCACCCGATTCGGAATGACATCGATATTTTTGCTTTCAGCCCCGAGACGTTTTACGAAATGCTTTTAAGTCTCCCTATGTTTGGGTTTAGTTCTTGGTTTTCCTAGTCTTGGTTTTATTCTCGGAGGCAGGGCAGCGGGTGGGAAAGCAGGTTTCCTTCGGCAAGCTCAAGGCAGGCTCTCACCGGGCGTATCACCCGATTCGGAATGACATCGATATTTTTGCTTTCAGCCCCGAGACGTTTTACGAAATGCTTTTAAGTCTCCCAATGTTTGGGTTTAGTTCTTGGTTTTCCTAGTCTCGGTTTTATTCTCGGAGCAGGGCGACGTGACGGGAAGCAGGTTCCTCACCGGGCGTACCGCCCGATTCGGAATGACATCGATATTTTGCTTTAAGCTTTGGTTTTTCCTTGTATGAAATAGCTTTTGGAGATCTTCTGATTTTTAGGGTTTCCTAGTTGCTGGGTTTTCCTAATCCTTGGTCCTCATCAGACTAAAGCGGGGCGAATAGCTGAAGGGGTTGTGGAAAAAGTTGTCAAGAGGGGCGAGGCATTGATTTTTGCTTAAGTGGTTGAAAACGTTGCGAAAATAAATGTCCAATCTATGTCGCTTTTGCTGTATGCAATATGCTATACTTAAATCATAGAGTAAAGAATTAAGCAATAGTCGAGAAAATATCCAAGGCGCGCCGAAAAGCGCGCCTTTCGTATTTTCGGGCGGTCATAGTTTGAGAACGAAGCGGAAGGCGAAGGCCAAAGCAACGCATGGGGAAGAAAGCAAGAAAATGGGGAGCGGGGAAAGCACAGGAAAGGGCAAGATAAAGGGCAGGGACAAGAGTCCAGCAGAAGAATCCGTGGAAAAGAGTAAGGCGATATCGAAAGAGCCTGTGGACATAGCTCGGGTGCGGAAGGACATTTCAAACATGGTGGGCAACTCGGCGACAGAGCTCGTGGCTGGAATGATAAACGCCGCGGCGGCCGGTGAACTTGCACCAGCAAAGTATTTGTTTGAGATGGCAGGCTTGTATCCTGCGACCGAGGAGACGGAGGCTACGGATCCCCAGGAGGATTCGCTGGCGCACATACTCTTGAAGAGGATGGGGCTGCCGATCGAACCGGCGATTCAAAATACAAATTCTCCACCGTCGTTAATGCCTGGGCAGTCCAGAGGTACGTCGATTGGCGGCAAAGACGTGAGCGACGGGGAGATACCGTAAAATGAAGCGGAGTTGTGGGACGGAATCGGGCCGGTCGGATGGGCTGGCGTTTTTCATAGTGGCCAGGCCTTCCCGCAAAATTAAGGCGAATCGGAAGGTTCGCCTCACAGGACGCAGGGTGGGGATCGATATCACGTGGCTAACCGACCGGATTGCGGTCGGGGGCGGAATCTGGAACGCGGACAACATGGCGGCGGTGTCGCGTGCAGGAATTACACACATCATCGACATGCAGATCGAGTTCGACGATACCGCACTGGCGAAGGCCCACGAGATTGAGGTTTGCTGGAATCCGGTAGACGATGACTTCGAGTCGAAGCCTCCGGAGGTGTTTGCCCGTGGTGTGAAATTTGCGTTGGCTGCGCTGGAAGTTTCCGACTCGAAACTTTTTGTGCACTGTGCAGCTGGGGTTCACCGAGCGCCGATGATGGCGTTGGCGCTGCTTGGGGTGCTGGGGTGGTCCCTAGAAGATGGAATGGACTTGATCGAGGGGCGACGGCCGGTGGCGGATTTCGCGGATGTCTATGTGCGGAGTGTGGAGAACTTTTTGAACGGACGAAGTTGAAGTCCGGCGACAAGAGAGCTCGTCCTTAGAAATTGAGGAGGAATTATGTTCCAGGCCAGCCGCCCGTGTGGGCGGATTTTTTGTTTGGTGGCAGCGGTGGGGATCGCTGCTTTAGGCGTGCGGCTGTGTGTTGGCGAAGGATCTGCAGCTGGCAGGCCGGCGGCACGAGCGGCATCGCCCAGCCCGCAGAGTGGTCCGACGCTGACAAACGTGGCTGACACTGTTTATGCGGCGGACGGAACGCCCGCGCAAGGAGTGTTGGTGATCACGTGGCCTGCATTTGTCACGGTGAGCGGGACGGCCGTGGCGGCGGGAGTTCGAGACGTGACGCTGGGAACAAACGGCGTTTTGAATGTGGAGCTGGCGGCGAACGCGGGAGCGAATCCTGCGGGTGTGTATTACACGGTGGTGTATCAGTTGGGGCCGGGCGAGGTGCGAACGGAATATTGGTTGGTGCCGACCAGTTCACCCGCTACTTTGGCGCAAGTACGGACTACCCCAGGAGCGGGAACGGCGGCGCCAGCGGCGTCAGTGCAGTATGTGAACTCGGCGCTGGCGGGAAAGGCGAACGATAACGCTGTAGTGCATCTGGCGGGGACGGAAACGGTAACGGGGACAAAGACTTTCTCGGAGCCACCGAATGTGCCGACACCGGTGGGAACTGGGGACGTAACGAATAAAGCATACGTGGATGCGTCGATTGCGACAGTGGGAGCGGGAAATTTCTTGCCGACGGCGGGCGGAGCGATGACGGGGCCATTGACCCTGAGTGCGAGTCCAACCGCGCCCCTGCAGGCGGCTCCGAAGCAGTATGTGGACACCACTGCTGCGGCAAAGGCCGACCTGGTGACCGGGTTGGTGCCGACGCACGAATTGGGGAGCGGAACGGCTACGGCTTTGAACTGCCTGTTGGGCAATGGGACTTGGGGGTCGTGTGCATCGAGCGCCAACGCAACGGAGATTCAGAGCGTGCCGGTAGGGACAGGAGCGCCTACAGATGGACAGGTGCTGACCTATTCGTTGACGTCGGGGCAATATGCTCCGGCGACGCCGAGCAGTGGGATCGGCGGGGTGTCACTGAGCCCGAGCGTGAGCCAGAACATAGTGCAGCCGGTGAACACGGAGACGAGTACGAACAATTTCAACGCAATCCGATATGTGACTGCGTCGGACAACTGGAGCCAAAGCGGATTCAGTATTTCGGGAAGTGCGGCGACAGTGACGTTAACGCCATGTCCGATGGGGATTGATACGAGCGGCGCTGGAATGTATTTCGTTTACATCACTCAGGGAGCGACGACGGAGATCGAGCAGGTAACAGGTGGTACATGTGCCAGCGGAGCGGCGTCGGGAACGATCATCTTCAATCCGGCGAATTCCTATAGCAGCGCCACAATCAGCAGCGCGAGTTCAGGAATTCAGGAGGCGATCAACGACGGGTGCGGGTTGTCCTCGACCGCGTCGAACTGCCGTATTGTGCTGCCGCCGACGGGGACGAGTGCCAATGCCTTTAAAATTTATGGAACAGTGTTCGAACATTGTTCCCGCTGCGTGGTGGAAGCCAACGGAACACTGCTTTACACGTATACGCGAGACCGAGCGTGGATGCTTGGTTTCCCGACCCTCAGCTATGTGAATGTCGCGCTCAAGGGAGTTACGTTCTCTGCAGGGATTCAGGTGGATGGCTGCTTGGTAACGAACACAGGGGAGGCGGGAGGGACGGCGACGATCAGCGTAGTTTCAGGATGCGGGAATCTGCGCACGGGCGATCTGGCGAATATCAATTTTACGGATTCGCCGAGCTTCTGGGGAAGCCACGGTCCGGTAACAGTTTCTGGAACAACTGTAACTTACAGCCACAGTGGAACCATCGCTTCAGAAGCGTCTCCGGGAACGATCGCGATTCAGAATGCTGCGGTCGAGGACGATGCCACTAATCTGGGACTCATGGAAGGGATTGACGTTAATCTCTCGGCGGGGGGACGTTATAACCAGTTTTTCGTGGTGAACAACGATCAGTCTGCGACAATTCGTAACTTTAATGAGAATAGTGCGCCCGTGCAGTGCACGGCGAATCACTGCGGGTCGTACGTTTATTCGGGCGGATCGACCGCAGCCGCTCCAGTCATCTGGATCGATAAGGCGAACATCAGTCCACAGTGTGGCGGCAATGGAGTGACGGTGTATGCCAATAACAGTGTGCACATCGCGGATAGCGTAATTGAAGGCTTCGGGATGTGGGGTGTGAACACGCAAACCATTCTCGGGAGTTTCGGTGGAACGCAACTGGACAACCTGTACTGGGAGGAGGGTGGCGGGCCATGTACACATCCGTACAATCCCGGCGGTGGAACGGTGTTCAGCGCGGCGGGAATCATTTTTCAGGGTGGGCAGCAACTTTCGATCACAGGTGGAGAAGGTCCGGCTGGCGCCCATGTTCCGCAATTTTCGAACACAGGATCGACGCAGTACAACTACTACGTAATCGTCAATGATACGACGCAGGGCTGGCATAGCTTTCCGCTGCTCGCGGGATACGCGCTAACTAACGGGTCGGGAAGCATCACGGTGCAGTACCCGCACGTTCCTGGCTCGGCGCCGGGCGATACCGTAACTTATGACATCTTGAGGATGCAGCCATCGGCGAACCTTAATGTGAACACGCCAAGCTTTCCCGTGACGGGCGCTTGCACCGGAGGGAGCACGACGGCATGCGGGAGTGTTGTCACCGGGAAGGCGCAATGCTCTGGGTTGGTCTGCACCTTTACGGATATGGCTTCGGCGAACACTTCGAGCTATACCATTAACGGGACTTCCTGGGATCCGGTGTTACCCTTCTGGCCGGCAGAAATCCTGATTCCTGGCAATGGTGGGCAAGGTTTTAGTACAGCGCCTGTTATCTCCGAGACAGAACCATCCAACATGGTTTCAGTGATTGGGAATGCTTACCCCCAGATCTTCATCCGGCAATGCCAAGGGAATCCAAATATTGGAGGGAACCTATTCGGCGGCGTCTGGGAACAATGTCTCGCAGGAAGATCGGCAGGAAATATTGGCGCACTTCTGCTGCAAACGAGCACAGCTAGTGGGGTCGGTAACTTAAAAGGCATCTTGAATTTTGAGGGCGGAAGCCTAACTAATGTCTATCCGCAGCACTTCCTTACGTTGATCGATTCCAATCCCTACAAAACCCTAGCGACCGTTGGCTTTCGCCCACCGAACGACGCGAACGATACGTTTATTGGAACGGACAATCCGTCTGCAGGAACAATCCCGTTGAATTCACAACTTGCTTTTGGCGCGCCTATTGCGATCTCGAACTATATCGGAAACGCGGGGGATAACAGCAGCTATTTGGAAAGACTCACGGCGGCGACGAAGACGTTCAACGTACCGGTGAAGATCAATGGAAACCTGACGGTAACGGGAACATGTGCGGGGTGCGGATCAGGGGTGGTTACTAGCGGGACAGCGACGCAGGTGGCACTGTACGTGACAAATGGACCGGCAGTGAGCGGCGACAGCGGACTGACGGACAATGGATCGACGCTGAACTATACGGGCAGCAGTGGGATTTCGACTACGGCGGGAACGTTCAGTGGGAATGTGACAGTCAATGGGCAGTTGCTCGTGGCGGGACCGTGGTCGGTGAGTTCGCCGATTCCAGGAAGCCCGATGACGGCGGCGGGAGCGGGAACTTCGGCGCTAGGGATCTCGAACGATGGAAATTTCTATATCTCGGCGAATGCCGGGACTCCGCAAAAAGTAGCGACGACGGCGACGAGTTCTTTCTTCACGAATTTGTTTCAGGAAGATGCGAACGATCTTGGGGAATACAACGGAACGACGTCGCAAAACCTGCACGTTTATTCAAGTTACACAAACAGCTCGACGTGGCAGCGGACTTCGCTGGGATATGACACCGGCGATGGTTATGCGGTGGTGAGGAGCGAGAACTCGACATCCGGAGCGGCGCCGGGATTGGGCTTCTGGGTTAATAGTGGGCTGAAATGGGTCATCGACGCGAGCAGCAATCTTAAGCCCTGGACCGATCAAACGTACAACGTGGGATCCTTCAATAGCACAGGAACCGGGAGCGGGTTGAGGCCTGGGACGGTTTATGTGGCGGGAAATTCGACGAGCGGCAGCGGATTTGAACTGGGAAAATTTGCCAATCAGAGTTACGAACTTTGCAATGACACAACGACTGGAACAGTCGTGAATGGCCTTGCGGTTCTTACGACCGCGGGCTGTGCGACGAAGTCTGCGAGCGCCCTGACCAGCGGAGCCATTGGAGTCGTAATCGCCAACGCCGGAACGAGTGGAGTGGTCACACTGGCGCGTACGGGGTCGGTTTTCTGCAGCTTCGATGGGACGGCGACGGTGATCGGGGATTTTGTTGTGCCGTCGAGTACCGCGAACAGTGGTTTCTATCCTTTGTGCCACGATGCGGGTGCAACGCAACCAACCGGCATACAGGTGTTGGGTCGGGTGCTGCAGGCTAGCTCTGGAAGCGCCACGGTGCAGATGTTTCTCGATATGCCAGGGTCGAACGTTAGCAGCAGCGCGGCATATTCGGTTCCGTGGTTTACAACGAGCACGACGGGAACGGCGATCAGTTTTTCGAGTACGGCGAATAAGGCGGAGTTGTGGGGAGTAGCACTAACGTTTCCGTTGAGCACAACACAGGTAACTTACTTTGTTGCGACGGCCGACAATACAAGCAATACCTATGACATTGGTGTGCTGAATAGTTCGGGAACCATCGTTGCGCATATTGGGAACACCGCGGGTACGACGTTTGCGCCCAGCGTTGGTTGGAGAACACTGAACTGGGCGGCGAGTGCGACACTGCAACCGGGCAAATATTACCTCGCGATTACGAGTAGCTGTACGAGCACGTGCGCGCAGGTTTACGGCGGAAGTTCGGCAGGGTTCACATTCCTGGGCGGAAGCAGCGGGACTACGGTGAGCGTGACGGCGGGCGGAACGTTGAACAATGGAATTGCGATTCCGGCTGATAATCCGACGGAAGCGACGATTATGGCGTGGGAGATTCATTAGAGGGCGGCAGCCGTTGGAGCCATCGGCTAAGAGCTGGTGGCTTTTCGTTTTGCAGGCGCGCTCTGACGTTTGCTGCGCCGGGAAAAGCGATGGTGCGGCAATCGAGGGCCCGTTCGTTCGACTCCGCTCAGGGCTGGCACGGGTGACTTTCCTCACATGAAATGAATTGCAGGTTGGAATCGATCTCAATTCTTGGAGAAGAACACATTATGAACAGTGCGATCAATCCAGAAGCAGCACAACCATCTACCACTCAATCCTTGGAGCAGAGCGATCGAAACCCCGTAGTGTCGAACCTAGTTGGCGCAAACACCGGCGGGCAAATACCTACGCCCTTATCCGCGGACAGTCGAGTAACCCAGCCGGGGCCGGCGCTTTCCCCGAACGCGGGACTGCAGGATTACGACATGGACGACAGCGCCGATAACGTTCAGGATGAGGCGGAACGAGAAGGCTGAGAGCGCGATTGAGACGCGATCATGCTCGGTCGAGCCATCGATTGCGGTGAGGGGCCATAGGCAAAAGCCGTGACCGTTTTTATTGGCGAGAGGAAGGTGGGAGAGATGATTGTGCGAGCTTTTAGCAAAGCTGAGCGGGGCGCGAAGGAGCGAGGGAATCTGCTATTCCGCGAGGCAATTGGCCAGGCGAATCGTCTCTCTCGGCTCAGAATTACTTGGTTCGGCGTTAGCGTTTTGTTGCTGGCAGTGTTTGGTGTGAAGGTCGAAGCGACGACGTACTACGTGAGCTCGAGTACGGGAAGCGACAGCGCAAGTGGAACGTCCGCAGCGACGGCCTGGCAGACGGTCGCACATGTGAATGGGCAAACATTTCTGCCGGGGGATTCGATTCTGTTTAAGCGAGGAGATATTTGGAATGAGAGTCTAGTGCCGCCCTCTTCGGGTAGTGCGGGCAATCCGATTACGTTTGACGCCTTTGGCACCGGGGCGCCGCCGAATCTGACAGGATATTTCGCTGTACCGCCGGCCTCGTGGATATTCGTGACTGGGAATGCATGGAAGGCGCCGGTGCCGGCGACCTATACCACGATCAACTTCTGTCTGTTTGGATCAATTTGGGGACAGAAGGTGACGGCGGCGACTACGAACCTGACGGCGCAATGGGACTTTTATCTGGCAAGCGGGTATGTGTACGTGTATTCGGTGGGATCTCCCGCGACCTACTATAACGAGCCGATAGTACCGATGGCATTGAGCAATGTTCCTCTGATCAATGTTAATGGGATGTCGTGGCTGACGTTCCAGCACTTTCTGGTGAACTGGTTTGATCAATACGGAGTGTATGTACAGGGAACGAGCGATCATCTGGCTTTTGCAAATATGGAATCAGATTCGATGATTCCTCAAGGTACGCAGCCCCTAGGTTTTTACGTTAATGAGAGCACGCCGGGACCTGGCGACATCAAGATCTACAACTCAGAAGCACACCTCAACTATGACGGCTACCGGTTTGACGGAACGGCGACTGCGATCACGATGGTGAACGACAAAGGGTATGCAAATCGAGATGGTGCATTAGTGGACGATACGGGCGCCGTGACTTATTCCTACTGTCATTTTTATGCCTCAAGTCTGGCGGTCGCAGGATCGACGGATGTGGAATGGACAAGCGGCAGCGGTCCGATTGCAGGAGCGGGGAACGTGGCGGCGGACACGGCTCCCGCGGTCCAGGTCTACCAGAGATATCCGGCTGAGGTGACGTTAACGGTAGACGACGCGGGAATGACACCGAACGCGGATACGTATTACGCGAGCACGGTTCTGCCGATTGCAGATGCGGTGGGCGTGCCGGTGGGTGTGGCGATTACGGTGGGATATCCTCTGGCGCAGACTTTAGTCTCGGAGTTTCAAGGGTGGATCAATGCGGGGCGAGATGTGACGTCGCATTCGATATCTCACACCTACTACGCGAATTTGGATGCGCTGGACATTCAATACACGGGTGGCGGCACGGCGGCGACACTGAGCATCAGCAGCAAGACCTTGACGATAACGGTTACCGGGGCGAGCGACAGCGTAAGTTACAACTTGGCGCAAGGGCAACCACAAAGCACGCTCTTAGGGTTGCAGCAGGCACTGCAAGCGACAGGAAAGTTTACGTGGGATTTTCCACTGCCGTGTCAGGGGCCGTATGGGACTGGATGTTCGGCGTATACGGCACAAGCGTTGTTATCGCAAGATTTGGCGGATGTCAGTGGACAGGATGTAAAAACAGCGGTTTATCACCTGCAGTTGGACGTGACGCGATTAACGACCGACGAGATTATGCTTTCGCGGCAATGGATGACGACAAATTTAACGGGATTGCCGGCGACGCCGGTGTATGTGTATCCGGGAGGATACGAAACAACGACGATGCAGGGTATCACGGCGGGCGTGCCCTACACCGGAGCGCGTGGGGCGCTAAAAGAGGATCTGGGAGTCAACGATACCTATGCGGACGGATTCAATGTACAAAACGTTACGAGCTTTGGAGTAAACCCGTCATGGATGGGACTGCCACCAGCAGTTTTGAACCAGAAAATTCAGGCGCTGGTATGGAAAGAATCGGTGTGGGGAGTGCCGTGGGGAGTTTTCTGGCACTTGAATGAACTGACGAATGCCGATCCGGTGGGCGGTACGGAGATTACGAACTTAATTCAGGATTTCAAAGCGAGTGGGGCGACGGTCCGGACGAATACTTCGTTGATGAACTGGCTGCTTGGCGGAACCCAAGAGACGGGGACGGACGGAAATTATTATTACAAGCTTCCCGCGACGAGTATGACACTAGATTTTCGTCCGACGAAGAGTTCGCCAGTGGTAGACGCGGGACAGAATCTGGGAGCGGCCTATGCGATCGATATCAACGGCGTAAACCAGAACAGTTATGGGGCCGGGTGGGAAATCGGGGCGCACGTATATCAGTGTTGCGCGACGTATGGAGGAGGGACGGGTAGCGGTCCATTTACGATCCAGTAAATGCGCTTTCCGGCGAGTCGATTCGCCGGGATTAAAGGGAAATTAATACGCAGTTGGCCACCAGGGCTCGGCGAAAGCTGTGCCTTTTTTGTTTGCCGCGGGAACTATGACTTGAAGACAGGTTTGTTGGGAATCGATTTATGAATCTGAGGAGCCGAGTGATGAGGAACGTAACGATTCTGAAGAGAGGTATGGCGATGGTTTTATGTGGGACGATGACCTTGGTGGGTTGTTCGACAGCCTGGATCAGCGAAGCGGAACAGATTGTGGCTGCGCTGATTCCGGCGGCCGCGAACATTCTAACGCTGGTGACCGCGTTTCACGGGCAGAGTGTCTCGGCCGAAGATCTAAAGACAATCCAGAGCACTGGGTCTCAAGTGGGATCGGACCTGCAGCTCATCGAGTTGTTGCTCACCGCCTACCAAACGGCGAATGCGGCGGCACGGCCGGGATTGCTCAATCAGATCCAAACGACGACGAGCACAGTGCAGTCCAACTTAGGCAGTCTGTTGCCAGCACTACACATTCAGGATGAAACCACGCAAGCGAAGGTTTCGGCTGTGATTGGGCTGGTGCTTTCAGAGGTGGAGTCGCTGTCGGCGATTGTGCCGCTGGTGAACCCGAGTGCTTCGCCCGCGATGATAGCGATGGCGGCGAAACAGGCGAAGAAACAGCCTCCGCTGACGGCGAATGAGTTTGTGGCGTCTTATAACGCAACGATTACGACAAAGACAGGCAACGCCGCGTTGGACGATGCGACAGCAGGAATGCGAATTCATACGCATGGGAAGTTGGAGCGCTGGGCAAGCTTGGGGATGCTGAAGTAAGAATGCCGAGTAACGAAGTGAGCCAAACGCCCGCTAACGCAAACAACATATGCACGGATGAGAAGAGAATTTGAGGTGCTCTTGTGGCCGACGAGTGGAATTTTCAGCATCACGTGAACTGCGAGTGCGCGCGATGCATCGGGCATCCTTCGCAGGCGCGGCCGGGAGTCCACGTATTTCCGGACCGGTTGCATGTGGTGACGATGCTCGAAAATCCGCTGCGCTGGCGATCGAGATATTGGAACTATTGGATGTTCGAACGGGAGTGCGAAACGGCGGGTGCGAAGTTGTACACGGCCGAGGTGACGTTCGGGGACCGGCACTTTGAGGTGACGCAGGCGAGCAATCCTCGGCATTTGCAACTGCGGACGACGAGCGAGATCTGGCACAAGGAAAATGTACTGAATCTGCTGATCCAGCGCCTTCCAGCAGATGCGAAATACGTCGCCTGGATTGATGCCGATGTGAAATTTAGCCGGCCGGATTGGGCGCAGGAGACTTTGCAGTTGCTGCAGCATTACGACGTGCTGCAGATGTTCAGTCATGCGCAGGACGTGGGGCCGAACTATGAACCGCTGGCCACGACTCCGGGGTTTCTTTACAAGTGGGTGACGGACCGGCCGAGTCCTCATGAACCGACTTTCGCGCAAGAAAAGCCGGCGTACGGGTACTACAGCGTGCATAGCGGACAGTTCTGGCACCCGGGATTTGCGTGGGCGGCAAAGCGTAGCGCACTGGAAAGTGTCGGAATGCTGATCGATCACGCCATTCTTGGGTCGGGCGATTGGCACATGGCGTCGGCGCTGGTGGGGCAGGTTGGGCGTTCCCTGTATTCAGGTTATTCACCGGCGTACATCCGTTTGTGCCGGGAATGGGAGGAACGAGCGGAGAAACATATACGACGGAATGTGGGCTACCTTCCGGGACTGGTGAACCATCTTTTTCACGGAGCGAAACGAAATCGATCGTATGACCAACGCTGGAAATTTCTAGCGCAATCGGGATACGATCCGCAGCTTGATCTGAAACGAGACTGGCAGGGACTGCACCAACTGACAGATCGGAGCATGATTTTGCGAGATGGAATTCGGCAGTACGCGCGGATGCGGAATGAGGATTCGATAGAGGTTTGAGGAAGACAGCTGTCTCGGATCAGATGTTACCTCTCGTCTTAAAGCGAAGACATTCGGCACGGACATGGATCTGGCGAACCAGGACTTTTAGAAATCTAGATCAATAAATCGGGTCTATCTAACTCATACGAGCAACGGGACACCGGCGTGATCCGCCCTCCCGCATAAATAAGGAGCTAACCATGGCAAACAACCCAGCAGTCCTTACCGACGCGACCACCCTACTGACAGACGCCGAATCCAGCGGTTCCAGTTGGACGGCAGCCAGCAATACAAAGAATCTGTCGACTGACAATGTTGACCTCACCGGGATTGGTTTCGACTGCAGCAGGGAATCGCCCAAGCGAAGCGGGCATTGCAACTGATACTCGCGAATACCGATGCCACTGGGCCCGATCCGCTGCACACTCTCGCGGCAAATATCGCTGCACCCCTCAGTTGATCGAGGAGCGCAGTTCCGGAGGTAACTAACTGGCGAGACCTGCGCGGCCCCCGACGCGCAGGTCTGGGGATGGATGTAGTTGGAAACTCCAGGAAAGCGCATTCCAACTTTCGATTTAGGCGGCCAATACTATGCGAACTTTTGCATTGGCTCCCGTCGAACTGAGGGGCGAACCGCTTGAAGTCACAACCAGGAAATGAGAACTGTGGAAGATGATCTTTATTTGCTGCAACAATTCGGCCCGTTCCTGGACGAACTAGTCGGAGAGCAGACAGTACGAGATTTGTTGATAACCGCGTTGCTTAAGATTCGACCCAAGAAGGGTGGGGTAGAGTTGCTGAGCTTGAACCGGGTACAGCAAGAGTATTCGCGGAAATGCAGCGGACAGAACATTGTGCTGAAAGCGCGGCAGGTGGGGATCACAACCTATATTGCGGCGCGATTGTTTGTGCAGACGATCACGCGACCCGGGGCACTGACGGTTCAGGTGGCGCATAGCCAGGAGTCGGCGGAGGCGATTTTCAACATCGTGCAGCGCTTTTGGGAGAACCTGCCCAAGAGGTTGCGTGAAGGCGCGCTGGTAAAGTCGCGCTCCAATGTCCGCCAGATCGTATTTCCACGACTCGACAGCGAGTACCGGGTGGAAACGGCGGACGACAATGCGGGGCGGGGAATGACCATCCACAATTTGCATTGCTCGGAGGTCTCCCGCTGGCCTCGCGGCGGGCGGGAAGCACTGGCTTCGCTGCGGGCGGCCGTGGTGCCGGACGGTGACATCGTACTGGAATCCACGCCGAATGGGGCGAGTGGCATATTTTACGCGGAGTGGCAAGAAGCGGATGAGATTGGCTACACGCAGCATTTTTTCCCTTGGTGGAATGAGGAGGGCTATCAAGAAAGCGTAAAGCCTGAAGATATCCTGCCGCTAACTCCGGAGGAGAGGGAGTTGGTGGAGCGCTACGCCCTTAGCGAAGGGCAAATCGCCTGGCGGCGCAAGAAATGGAAAACACATCGTGATCTTACGGCGCAGGAATATGCTGAGGATGCGGCTTCTTGCTTTTTGGTCTCTGGCGAGTGCGTGTTTGAGGTAGCCGCAATCGAAGCCGCGGCAAAGCAATCGCGGGAAGCCGTGGAATTGGAAGACAACGGGAGGCTGGCGATCTGGCTTCCTCCACAGAAGGGCCGGCAATATATTTTGGGAGTAGACACAGCGGGCGGAGGGTCGAACGGGGATTATGCATGCGCCGAGGTGATTGAACGAACGATGGGGATGCAGTGTGCGGAGTTGCATGGACACTTTCCACCTTTTGAATTGGCGCGCCGAGTTGCGAATTTGGGGTGGCGATACGAAGGGGCGTTGGTGGCCGTAGAGCGCAACAATCACGGGTACGCCGTGCTGGCACATATGAATCATCTGGAGTACGAGAACATTTTCGAGAAAGATGGGCAGCAAGGTTGGGTCACTTCTGCGGCCAGCAGGCCGACGATGATCGAGAATATGGCTGCAATCCTGGCATTGAAGCCGGAGTTGTTTCACAGCGCGCGGTTTATTAACGAGTGCAGGACATTCGTTCGACGCGCAGACGGGATTGCGGCGGCTGCAAATGGCGCGCACGACGATTGCGTGATGGCAATGGCGATCGCGCTGGCGGTTCGGCAGGAGGAAGCGGGTCGCGGTGTGAAGAAGAGGGGCTTGGATGTAAGTAGCCTGGTGATGGAACGATGAGGATCGAGGAGAAGTTCATTCGTCACATCGGAGTTGGGCAGGGTTGAGGTAAGATGTCGGCCTGATTGCGAAGGGGCGTCGCCCGTTCGGAGCTTTTGCGGGCGAGGGCCCGCGTCACACTTGCTTGGTGGAAGCTGTCCAACACGTCCGACGGATGCGGGGTGGGGCGCAGGGACATTTGATGCGCTGCTCCGATGGAAATTTTTACGTGGTGAAGTTTCGGAATAACCCGCAGCATCTGCGGGTGCTAACGAACGAGATGTTGGCGACGCGGTTAGCAGAGCGAGCGGGTCTTCCCGTGCCAGGGACGGAAGTTGTGGAAGTGAATGAATGGCTGGTGGAGCACACGGCGGAGTTGCACATTCAACTGGCGCACGACGTGATTCGCTGCCAGGCGGGGCTACAATTTGGATCGCAGTACGCGGTGAGTCCGCTGGAAGGACAGGTGTTCGATTACCTTCCTGCGGAGATGTTCGGGCGGGTGCGGAATCTCGAGACATTTGCCGGGATGTTGGTGGTGGACAAGTGGACGGGAAACGCGAACGGGCGGCAGGCGGCGTTCTGGAGAAAGTCGAGGGAGCGGAAGTACACGGCGGCTTTTATCGATCAAGGCTATTGCTTCAACGCCGGGGAATGGACGTTCCCAGATTATCCGTTGCGCGGGGTTTATGCGCGGAACGAAGTGTATGAGAGCGTGCGCGGGTGGGAGTCGTTTGAGCCGTGGCTTTCGCGGATTGAAAAGATGGATGGAGATGTGGTGTGGTCGTTGGCGGGAGAGATTCCTCCGGAGTGGTATGGCGGAGAGTGGGATGAGTTGGAGAAGCTAGTGAGAACTCTGATTTCGCGGCGGGGGATGGTGCGGGAGTTGATTGAGGCTTTTCGGGTTTCGCCGCGGAGGCCGTTTCCTGGGTGGAGGGAACAGGCTTAGGTCAAAACCTTTAACACAGGACACAGAGGAACACAGGGCAGGGCACTCATGGCTGATCGGCGACAGATCGAATTTTTCTTGCTGCGATATGTGCCGGACGCGGTGAAGGGGGAGTTTGTCAATTTTGGAGTAATAGCTCTTGCTGACGGGCCGAATGGGGTGGAGTTGATTGATGTGCGATTCATGAAAGATTGGGGGAGGGTTCTGTGTCTCGATCCGCAGGCAGATCTCGACATACTCTCTGCTCTCGAGAAGGAGATTCGCCGAGAGATGGGGCGGACAAAAGATCAAGTGACGCTGTTGAGGAAGATGGAGGATTCGTTTTCAAATCTGGTTCAGATTTCTCCGGTCATGCCTTCTCTGACGCAGAGGACGACGGCGGCTGAAATCGAGGATGTGGCGAGGATGTTCTTGGAAACACCAAAACTGCGGCGAACCAGAGAGCCAGCAGGGCGGCAGAAAATTCTGGAAGCGATGCGCGATGAGTTCGACAAGGCTGGAGTGCTAGCGCTTCTGAATTCCGTTCCGGTGGAGCCCTATACAAAACCGGGGGACCCCTTCGAGTTTGATTTCGGGTACCGGTTCGACGGCGACATCAAGTTGTTTCATGCAGTGTCGATGAGGGCGAGCGTGGACTCGGCGGTTATGCTGGCGGCGAGGTATCCGAACATCGTGCCAGTAATGGCGCACGTCGCTGGTGCGGCGCCGATGTTGACCGCGGTCGTCGAGAGTGAGTTGGATCGGGCCAGGGGTGAAGTTGGATTCGCTTTGGAGATGATGGAAGAAAGCAAGATCAAGATTGTCCGGACATCGGATATGGAGGAGATTGCTAAACGGGCGCGGGTGGAGTTGAAAGCGTGAACACTGTTGCGACGATTTTGATCCTTCTCGCGCCAGTGGGGCTGGCTTATGCGTGGGTCTTCAGCAATATGCCTTAATCAGAAATCGATTCCGGAAATATGCCCTGCTTCGGCGGGGCTTTTCTTTTGGAGGGATTACGACTGCGAGGGCGAGACGCCCTCGCGACAGCCGGCGGGCTGCCGGCGCTACTGTCGAGCTGCGCTCGACGGACAGCCGAGGGCGGCTGTCCCCACATAACCTTTTTCCGGGAAAGACGAAATCTATGAATATTAAAGAGACGTTGCGCGGCGCGGTGCGCCGGATTGCGGGAGTGTCAGCGGCCTCATCTTCTTCACTGGTGACGGCGGAGAAAAAGCGGCGGACGCTGCCGTTGCCTTCCATCTTCAATTCGTACGGGCCGCCGGGCGATATCATGCCGAAGCCGACGGCGTACAACTTGCGGCGATTTTCGGAGATACCTGTTCCACGGCGGGCGATCAACTGCATCAAGGACCGCATTGCGGGGATGCGCTGGCGGATACAGGCTCGGCAGGGGCTTTCGCTCGAGACGATTCCCGACGGTGCCGAGCGCGCGCAGATTCTTACCGACAACTTTCATGCGCCGAATCCAGACGACTCGTTCCGTTCGTTTTCCGAGCAAGTGGTGGAAGACATCATTGTGGGAGGGTATGGGGCAATCGAGGTTCAGACTTCGGGCGATTCGAAACATCCGCTGCTGATGTGGCCGGTGGATGGGTCGTCGATCCGGATGAATCTGGATTGGGATGGATCGCCGCAGGGGCAGCGGTATTTGCAGGTAACGGACCAGTTGGGCCCGCGGAGCCAGATCAAACTGGATGACGATGAGCTGATTTATATCCGGCTTAATCCGCGAACGCACACGCCATTTGGATTGGGCCGGCTGGAAGTTGCGTTTGAAACGATCAACGCGTTTCTGGGCGCGCACCGTTATGCGTCGCGCCTGGCTTCGAACTCGGTGGTGCAATATGCGCTATGGGTGCAGGACTTGACACCCGACCATCACGAGCGGCTGATTCGCTGGTGGCAGGACGAAATTGAAGGCACGGGGCGCGTGCCGATTCTTTCGGTGGAGAGCAAGCCGGAGGTGTTGCGCTTTGGCGGGGGCACGGACGCTGATCTGCGATTGCAGTGGCAGGAATTTCTGCTGCGCGTAATTGCGGATGCGTTTGATCTGCCTCCTTTTTATTTGGGAATCGATCGCGATGTGAACCGGTCGACGGCTGAGGAATACAACGACCTGGCTTTCCGGCAGGCGATTGTACCCACAGCGCGCTTGCTGGCGGAGCATCTGACGCGGGATGCGATTCAGAAACGGCTGGGATGGAACGATCTGGAGTTTGTGTTTGCGGAATTGGAAACGCAGGATCCGCTGGAAGAGGCGCAGATTCAGCAGATTTTGTTGCAGAACGGAGTGTTGACGGTCAATGAGGTTAGGAGGATGCGGGGATTGGGGGATTTGGCGAAGAGTTAGTCGGCCCGGACAAGAAGTCAAGATCCCTACCCTGCCGCAAAGAACGCGGCAAGGATGGGGTACCCAGTCTGTGAAGAGAATTCCCTGCGGCCGCGTTGAGTGATGAAAGCTGCCAGGGGTCCTTCGACTGCGAAAGTGCTTGCGCCTAGCGCGCAAGCATTTTCTTCGCTCAGGATGACAAAGGGGATAGAGATGATTGATTTAAAGAGCATGGCGGTGGCGATGCCGGAAGTGGTGGGGCATCCGAACCGGGCGGCGTTTTCTGGAGTATTGACGATGGTCGATGTTGCTTCGGAGCGGGCGCCTTCAGGAGCGAAGGGGCATTTAGTGGTGCTCACGAAAAAGGCAGCGGAGGCTGCACTGCCTTCGTTGCTGGGGATGGCGCTCGATTATTCACCTCGGCTTGACCGCCATGACGTGCGATGCAAAGTGGGCGTGATCACACGCGCGGAGATTGTGGGGCGGAATGTGGAGCTGGGTGGATATCTGTTTGCCAAGGATTTTCCGGAGATTGTGGAAGAAATTGCGAAATCGCAACCTGGCAGCGAGCACAAGGCAATCGATTCCATCCGGACGCGGCTCTTGCAAGCAGGCGTGATTCGTGCGGGCGCGAGTCCAGATGAGAACTGGAGAGAGGGATACAGACTGAGGGCTTCGTTGCGGGCTTCTGCGAAAGGAGTCCTCGGCTTGAGGACAGCCATGAAGCGGAATCCGGGAAGGAGGCTGGCGCAAGCGGAGGATTCTTGTTTGACGATACGGGCGGAAGCTTGCGTGGCGGCGGGGCCGAGTGGGCTGGGATTGTCGTATGAAGTAACGGCGGTTGAGATCGTGGACAAAACGGCACAGGTGTGGACGCTTTCGAAAGTAACTTTTACCGGAGCGGCGATTCTGCGGAGGGACAAGGCGGCTTATCGAGACACATGGATTGAACTGAGTACCTAGTACCTAGTTCTCAGTACCTAGTCTCGAGTTGTGAGTCGCGGCCGCACGAGTTCGGCTGGAAGCGAGAGAGCATTTTGCGGTAGATCACTGATCAGGAGAGACAACATGAACGGAGAGATGGTGCAGCAGTTGATGACGACGGCGGAGCGGCTGGCGAATGCGGCTGAATCGTTGGATCGTGTGCTGGGGCGGCTAGACGCGCAACAGGAAGCGCTGAACACGAAGGTTGACCGGATTGCGGCGGCGGTGGAAGAGCCGGGATACGAGATGTCGGCACGCGGGGAAGGGGCGCGGCAGTTGCAGGAGCGCGTAGCTGAGCTGGAAAAATCCAATGCTGATTTAAAGGCGCAAGCAGCACGGAATGCGCGGAAGACCCTGCCGCCGCTGGTTTCAGCGATCTTGGCCAAGAGCTGCGATGAAGCTGGCAGCGAGAAGCTCGACAAGGGCGTGCTCGACAAGACGCTGCAAAGCTTGAGCGTCGAACAGCGGATCGCGGTGAAGTCAGAGTTGGCGCGGGCGGGGATTATCGAGTAGGGGCTTCAAGTCGCGAGTCGCGACTTTCGAGCAAACGGTGGGCACGACTTTGTCGTGCCTTTTCTGTTTTGTGGCAGGGCGTGGCGCTGAACGCGGATGCGTTTCGCCACGAAAGCGTCGAAGAGAACTCCTAGCAAAGCCGTTGCTGGGTATCGGGCGGAAAGGGGTCCTTCGACTTCGGAGTTGCTTCACTTCGTGAAGTAACTCCTCCGCTCAGGATGACAGAGCATTTAAGCGCAATTGAATTTCGAGGCAGAAAAAAATCAATCGAGGAGAAAACATGAAGGGACAATTTGTGGATTTGTACGCGTCAGCCGACTTTCTTGGGCCTGGGGCGATTGAAGTTGACCGGTATCAGACCGAAATCTTCGACATTGTGCGGCGCCGGGGCGCGTTTGGGCAGAGGATCAAGCAGGTGCCGGCAACGGGACATCCTTCGCGATTCTTTGAAGAGACGGCCATCAATGCTCCGACGGCGGCACAGGCGTTTGTCGATCCGCGGAATATTGTGCCGGTCGTGGGATCGCCGACTCGCATAGAGCTGGCAGTGCCCTTAAAGGCGCTGGTGTCGCAGCTCAACTACAACCTGTTCGACCTGGAAGTGACGGCGCAACAAAGCCAGTTCGCTTACTTGCAGGCGAAGGATCTGGCGGATTCGGTGGACGGACTGCTGCGCACGCACGACGTTGCGCTGTGGAACGGCAACGATACGTCGCTCAGTGCTCCGACGACCACGCAGTACTTCGGCGTGATCGGGCAGATTGTAGCGGGCGGCAACACGACGACGATCGGGACGACGGCGAGCATCGTGGATGGAATCAAAAGCACGGTTGCCAGCATGGTTGCGAGCTCGTCGTATGCGGTGCGTCCGACGGCGATTTATTCCAACCCAGTGCTGTTGGACCTGATCGACCGGGAGATGAAAACCGAATATAACGTGGTGCTCAATACCGTGGAGATCACGGCCGGGTTCCGCGTGAAGGCGTTGACTACGCAGGCCGGAGAGTTGCCTCTGATTCCGGACTGGGCGGTGCCTTACACAGGAACGCCCGGTTCGGGGACAGCGGTGCTGCCGGCGTACATCGTGACCGAGGATCTGATCGAGTATCACTGGCTGAGCGATCCAAATCCTCGGGTATTCAAGCTGGGGCTTCCCAATGCACTGACCCAGCAGATGGTGGTTGTGAAGTTCGGCGCACCCGTGGTAAAGGGGGCGAATTTTGCGCACTACCAGATAAACGTGCAGCGCTAATAACACAGTTGTTGGTCCCTTCGCTTCGCTCAGGGCAGGCTAAGGACAGTCGCTGGTCGTTGGCTGAGTTGCACGATTTGCCAAGGACCAGCGACTGACGACCAACGGCAATTTCTCGTAATGGAAATTGAGAACTCACTATGAACTATCTGGCGCCAACGGACTACTTGACCTACGGATTGAATGCCACAACGGACCCATCGTGGATCACGGCGGCTTCAGCCATTATCGATGCGCATTGCCGGCGAGTAACACTAGGCGTGAATCAATATGAAGAACGACTGAAGATGCCGCCGGAACTGAATACCGTGAGGCTGAGCTATCTGCCGCTGGTAACGGTGGCACCGGCGACTACGCCGATTGTGACGCTGCAGGGACGCTACGGAATTCCGCGCCGGGGTGAATGGCCTTTTCCTGAAATGAGTCTGGAATACGCTTTAGTTTTTTCGCTGCCAGGGATGTGGACCGCGATCGATCCAACGACTGTTGACATCTGGGACGGCAGCGGGGAACTCACGTTCCCTGTGAATGCCTTGGGATTGTTTTTCAATGAAGTGGATGTGGTCTATAACGCTGGATGGAGCACGATCCCGACGCCTGTGCAGGTGGCTTGCGCACAGATCGTGAAGAATGCACAGACAACACCGGGATTGAATGTTCAGTCCAGTCAGATCGATCAGCTGAGACTGCAATATTTCGGACCAACACTGGTGGATGACATGGTTCGGAGTTTGCTGGCGCCGTATGTTGCGCAAAAAGGCGCGTGAGGAAAGAGTTCCTCGTTTTGAGCCATTGTTGATTCAACATCATTATGTGGATATGGATTTGTGAACCTGGGGTAGGAGGAAGTCATGGGGAGCGGAATCTGTGCGGACGCGTTGGTGCGTGCGGCAAATGCGATGTTGACAGCGCTAGGAGGGGACCAGGTGAGCTTGCTGTTACCGGCGACCGCGATGGCGAGCGATGCGGCCGGGCAGTTGGGACTGGTAGATCCCGGTGTGCAGCAAGTTATTGTGACTCCAGTTGTGCCGCGTAATCTGCCGACTGGGAATTCGGGTCCCATTCGGAGAATCGAGTTTACGCTGCCGGCGTCAGCGATAGAGGTGCAGTTGCCTACGCTGGGCATAGGTACGGCGGAGGAGCTGTTCGATGCAGTCCTAGGCTTAGTGTATGACGGCGATCTCTTTCACATCGAGGCGTTCGTAACTGAGAACTTCGCGGGCACGGCATATTTCTATGTGGTAACGGCAGTTGAGTGACAGTTAGTTGCATTGCACTGAGCAATTAGGTATTCGCACTCGAGTTGCTTGTAACTCTGATCGAAGTGAGTTAGCGATTCTCCACACGGGACATAATCGTAAGACCTCCAAAACATTTTTAGACTGGAGCTCTGCCGTAAAGGTAAGGGCTAACAGCTAGAAGCTGGTGTCCATGCAATTTGCCAAAGACAGCTTTTTTCTTACTCTGCAGCAGCGGCTGGCAGCGCTGAATCCGGCGCGAACGGTGACGATCAACGGTACAACCGTACCGGCAGTGCTGGTTGCGGAAAATTTGCCCCCGCCGTCGGCGGAGCCCCAGTCGAATGCGTTCTATATCGAGTGGGGCACGGCAACCGTGATTGACGGGCATGCCGGGGACGCGGCATTGATGAGCCTGCAGTGCGTGGTTTCGTATTACACCCTCGGTACGGTGCAAAGCATGGTGGACCGGGGGCGAGTACTCGGACAGCTTGATGGAGAGCTACTTGCAATCTGCCAGCCGACAAACACCGAAAAATATGATTACACGCAATCGCCGAGTGTAGACCTCGGAACGACCGTCTTCTGGAACCAACCAACCTTCCAGGAGGCTACGTCGAGTGGTGCGGAAGACAACACGAGTGCGTATCAGGGGCGGGCGCTGCGACGGGCGATGTATGAGCAGGCATATCAAGACGGACGAGTGGAGCGGCGCGCCGGGCTTACCGTTTTCTTTTTCTCGGAGGTAACGCTTCTATGAGTACTTCTCCACTGCGCCCGGCCATGGTGCCGGTGACGCGGCAGATGCGGGCTTACTTCGCTCCGGTAAATCGCGCCAGCGAAACTCCGACGATTTTCGACCCGGCTGCAGCAGGTGCATTCCCGCTGGACTCACCGCCGGCGCCGTGGCTGGATTTGGGATGGATCGAGAACTTCGCACGGTTCTACGACACGCCGACCGATGTGGTGAGGTCAGGAGCGACCGCGCTGCCAGCAGTGCAGTTCCGCGGTCCACTCGAAGCACGGGTGGAGTTCGACTTTCGCGAATGGGGAAAGTTACAAATGGCGCTGGCGGGTGGCTCCGAGCACATGAATGTGCTGGCAACCAGCTCCAGCGCGGCACCGGCGCCTTCAGGGGGAACACCAATTACCGCGGTTGCGGTGTTGCCGGGCTCCACTGCGAGTGAGATTGTCCTTGGCTCCGGGGCGGTCAATGGGTTTGCAACAGGAAATATCCTGGCAGTGGATTTGGACTATCAACAACAGGTTGGCTATGTGGGCTCAGGGATTTCCGCCGCGTACGTGAGCAATCCGGCGGCAGTTAACAACGACGCAAATTATGTGCGAAGGGTGACCTTCAACGTAGGGCGTGTAGTAGACGTGACGGACACCGTGGTAATTCTGGGGCAGCCACTGTTGGCAGGTGCGCCGGCGACAGGAGCTTCGGCACAGGTGGTGGTCGCGTTTGTAGATCGGGAAGGTGGATCGTTCTTTCAGGAATGGTCGGCTCTTTTCGTGGTCGAACCGGAAGCGGGGGGGCGAATTTGCTTTTACTATCCGCGGCTGAGCCCGAATCCAGGAGCAGATTCGAATGGCGTGAGTTTCAAGCCCGGCACCGGATGGAAGCCGCCAACACACTCGGGTGGGGCGAAACTAAGTGGCTCGGCGAACCCCACCCCAGCAAGCATGAGAAATTCTTCGCAGAAGTTCCTCCGAGAAGAATTTGCTGAACTAGCCAGCCCACTGATGTCGGTGGGACTGCATGCGTCCTTTCTGGCGTTGCCTTACACGGATACGAACGACGGCCAAGCAGTTCTGTGTTACCGGAGTTATTTTCCGGCGGCGATGGCGGCGGTGTACTGAGGTCTTGCTCCCAACTCAAGGCGAAAAGAGTCTTGCTTTAGCATGCCTCTTTCCGAAGTCGGGGCAATGCGACCCGCGGTCGCGAGGTGAGACGCTTGGCCCGCCGAGAATATGCCAAGCTAGAAACACAACTCTTTGCCAAGCACCACAAGTGACAGACGATTGCGATTTGTAACGTACAAGTTGCAGGCGAATGAAAACGTGTCGGTAAGGGAGAGGCAGCATTCCAATCGAGATGAAGTTAACTATCGATAACTTGCAGGGGCAAGGTCCCCAGGATTACACCGGTTCGCTCGATGGAACCAAGTCTCCAAGAATAGAGCGGAAGCTCAATCAGCCGGCAGAGCTGCAGTTCAGTCTCGTAGCCAACACGCCTGGCTTTGTGATTCCTGTGATGGGCGCACGGGTGATGTTGGGCAAAGCAAACGGAAGCGATGTCTTTACAGGATATGTGAGCGCGGCTCCGCAATACGAATACCTCGGCTGGGGCGAGCAGGGGCCGGTATATCGCTATAACGTGGAGGTGCTAAGTGACGAGATCGTGCTCGATCGAAAAGTGTTGCCGAACAGATCCCCTTTTGTAAATCGGAGCGCGGGTGACGCGCTCCGGCAATTAGCGCAGGACGTACTGCCGGGCGAGTTCAACACCGCCGGGGTGCAGGATGTGGACACACTCGCGGTGTATGCGGTGAATCCGCAACAGACTTTTTCGTTTCATGCAGCTGAAATAGCAGTAGCGGCGCGTGCGAGCTTTCGGACGATGAATGGATCTCTGATCCTAGCACCGGTAGGCGCGGCAGCCTATGCACTGGACGAGAGCGATGCAAACTTTTCTCCGGAAGGACTCTGGCTGAACAGCCCAAACTTGTTAGTGAACGAAGTGACGATGATCGGACTAGATGAACCTCAAGCGTACGTTCGAGATTATTTTGCAGGAAATGGACTCAGCCTGAAATTTTACTTGTCACAAAAACCATTTGCCCAAACTAAGCCTGCGATGATCGATGAAGAGTACCTGGGGCCAGGTCTGGATCCAGCAACATGGGTGGTGAATAATCCGACGTCAGCAGTGTCGGTGGTTGCGCAGACACTGCAAATTGCGGGGGGAACCGGAGCGGATGGGCAAACGACGGTGACCTTTGTCGAGCAGATTGAGTTGGGCGGTGCGGTGGTGTTGCAGCACGGAGATGTGAGCTTTGCGGCCGCATCGAACGGCGTAATAGGCGGGCTCTACGCGGGAGGGGTTTCGGCGGCAGAATGTTTGGCGGGATTTCAGATTACGCCGACGGCCGCGGGATCGAGTATTCAGGCACTCATAAACGGATTACTCACCGGACCAGGTTTAGCTACTACGCCTGGGCATCAGTATTTCTTCACGACTTACCTGTACTCGATGGAGGTATATCGCAACGAGGAAACCTATCACTCTTCATTGCATCCTGCAGGGAGCGGGTGGGGTGGCGGGTCGGTGGTGGCAAACGTGCGTTTTGTTCTGGAAGTACAGGACATTGATCCAAACGATGCAGCGACCCTGGTTGCGCCGGCGACGTTGTTGTACGACGAAGTAGTTCCTATAGCGCCAGGCTTCTGCACCTATGCTCTCGTGAATGCGACGAGTATGCAGTGCAGCATCGCTTTCACGTATGCCGCCCACATTTCGCTCGGAGAAGTTAGAACTGCGCTTCCGAACGCGAGTTATGTGACGCAGTTAGTGGGGGCACTGTCGGAAGGAGCGCAGTGCGAGATCACAAGCGATCCATCTCTGGACTTTTATCCTCAATACGTACCGGTGCTGAATGAACTGATCGTTGCGAGCTACCGCGGAAGCGGGAGAGCAGTGGCGCAAGTACAGAATGCGACGAGCGTAGCCCAACTGCAGAGTGGTCCGGATGACGGGACACGGGGTGCAGTGCGTGTGGCGAAAACTCCGGGCGCCCGTACGGCTGTCGACTGCGAAAACGCAGCTTTAGCGACCTTAGATGACAGCACGGGAATCGCCTGGTCAGGTACCTACGAAACGTGGAGTGACTTTTTGCCTGGAGCGGCAGCCGATATCTTTCCGGGGGATGCAATTGCGCTGAACGTACCATCAAGGGGAGCGATATTCGCGGCTATTGTGAGAGAAGTGGAGATTCAGGTTGCCGATCCTACGGGTGACCGTGCTTTCTACACGATTCACTTTGCCAACGACTTGGCGGCGCCATTAGCAATTGAGTATGGCGCGAGTTCAACTACGATTGCACTACAGGACATGCCTCCCCTCCTGGCGACGGCTCAGATCGGAGCCTACTACCAGTCCAATCTTACCGAGGCACAGATTACGGCAGTAAGCTCGACGACAGTAGAGATCGATCTCGGAGTGACGCCCGTTAGCGGAGGCGGCGTGGAGGTCCGCGAGAACGATTATGGTTGGGGCCAGGCGAATGACAGGAATTTGCTGGGACGGTTCGAAACACAAACATTCAGCCTGACTCGCGTGGCGCAGACTCAGACTTATTTCTTGAGACTCTATGACGGGTCGTCCCCCCCGAGATATTCAAGGTACTCGGCCGCGTTGCACGTTGACTATCCTTTGTAATGATCTATTCGCGATGGGGGAATGGGAATGATGGTCAGTGACAGAGAGCTCGCGCTGCGGGCAATTGACGTTGAATTTCAGCGTGCAGTGCTGGATAAGCTGGTGAGGTTGGAAACGAAGATGGACACACTTGTGGGAAACGGACAACCGGGACGAATCAAGATAACGGAGGATAAGGTTGCAATGTTGGAACGAAGCGATTTGCGTAACAGCCTCCACAACCGAATGGTGAACGGGGCTATTAGCGCGGCGATCAGCGTGGCGATCGCGTTCCACAAGTATTGGATTAAGTAGATAGAAGCTGCCCCCAGGAATCCGAGATCCTGGTGCAAGATTCGCTGCGGCGCAAGGTACCTGCTTGTTTACTGCGCCCGCCCGACACCAATTTAAGCGATTCAGAATGAGAGGGAAAATCATGAGCACAATACCAAGTACCACTATCATCAGCAATTTGAAGAATGCAACCGCAGCCACTGCGAACACCTTGAAAAGTTCAGCAGTGGGAGGAATTGATGTGTCGGGGATGCTCGCACTGGCTTTAAGCAAGGCCACAGAACTGAAGGTATGCCTGGCCTTGATTGTCAGATCAACTGATGGGACCGATCCGAATCTGGTGACGCTGAACGATATTCTGGCCAGCCTCACATGAAATCGGGGTCTAATCCGCGGGAAGCAGCAGGGGCCCATGGAACGAATTGCGTGTTAACAATATTCAAAGGAGGAAGGTGATGGACTTTTTATCTCAATTGCTGCGAGGAATTGCCTTTGTTCCGGCGCTGGTCAGCGGAATCGAAGGACTCTTCGGCGACAAGCCAGGGACAGAAAAGAAGGATGCAGCGATGTCATTCCTACAGAATGCACTGGCGATGACAGATCAGATCGCTGCCCGGGAGATCATCGAGCCAGAGAAGTTCAAGAGCGGGATTTCTAAAATAATCGATGGGACGGTGGACTGCCTTAATGCGTCCACATGGTGCAAGCATCAGCCATCCCCTACGACTTCTCATCCCACCGCTTAAAGCTAGCCAACTTCCTCAGTCCAATTTTCGAGCGTCTTCTTCACCAGAGCCATGAATTGGTCGGCGACGGCGCCGTCGATGAGGCGGTGGTCGTAGCCAAGCGTGAGGTGGACCACGGACCGGATCGCGATCGAATCATTGCCTTCCTTGTCGGTGACAACCAGCGGTTGTTTCGTGATGCCACCAACACCCATGATAGCAGCATTCGGCTGATTGATAATTGGCAAACCGAAGACAGCGCCAAACTGGCCGGGATTAGTCACAGTAAAAGTTGAACCTTCCACGTCCTCCGGTTTGAGCTTCTTGCTGCGAGCTCGCTCACCCAGGTCCGTAATGCCACGCTGCAAGCCGAGGAAATTGAGGTCGCCGGCGTTCTTGAGGACGGGAACAATGAGCCCCCAGTCGAGAGCGACTGCGATACCGACATTAATGTGTCGGTGGTAGCGGATGCTGTCGCCCTCCATCGACGCATTGATGATCGGCCACTGCTGTATTGCGATGATGGCAGCGCGCACAAAGAATGGCATGAAAGTAAGTCGGACGCCGTGGCGCTGTTCGAAGCCGTTCTTGTGTTTGCCGCGCAGTGTCACAATGCGAGTGAAGTCCACTTCGTACATACAGTGAACGTGAGCGCTGGTGCGGCGTGACTCGATCATGCGCTGCGCAATGATCTTGCGCATGTTGGTTAATGGGACCAAGTCACCTGGGTAGGTAACAGGGACCGTGGGACGTGGGCTTGCTGCCGCGGCCGCCGGTTGGGGAGCAGGGGCGGATTGAACGGGCGCCGGCTGCGCAGGGCGCTCGATAAAGGCCATGATGTCCTGCTTGGTGATGCGGCCGCCGAGTCCTGTGCCTGAGATTTGCGAAAGATTGACACCGTGCTCACGGGCGATTTTACGAACGAGCGGCGAGGATCGAGCCTCCTCTTCGTCGCTTGACGTCGGCTGTGCTGACTCTTGAGCTCGCGGAGTGCCAGCATGCGCCACGGTGGCAGTTTTGTTTTCTTCTTTCTTTTCATTCTTCTCAGTGGCCACCTTTTCCGGGGCGGCTACGGGCGCTGCCTTGGCTGGTGCCGGAACGGCTTCGCCATCGACGGCGATGGTCCCCACTATTGTGTTAACACCCACTGTCGTGCCTTCTGTGACTTTGATCTCTTGAAGAACGCCAGAAGCTGGGGCCGGAATTTCTGCGTCGACTTTATCGGTGGAGATTTCGAACAGAGGTTCGTCGCGCTGGACCTTGTCGCCCTGCTTTTTCAGCCATTTGGTGATTGTGCCCTCGACGATGGACTCTCCCATCTGAGGCATGATGATGTCAGTCGGCATGATTTCCTTCCGCGTGGCCCACGCTTCACAGCAGAGGCCGGACGCAACCAAATATTATAGCGGTTATAAGAGATGCCCTGAAAAAGTGCCTGTGTATGCGGCCAATATTGTGTCAGCATACTTCCGTTCATAGGAGTAGTGTTCCGGTTATCCCCCCGCTGATCATTTATTCGTGCTTGATTGGTTTCTCTTCCTCTCCCGATGGTGCCGCTACTCCAAAACTCATTTTCCAGTAGTCCTGCACAGCGGGGGGAAGCTTCTCCAAGTGCGACAGGAGGCTGGTAATTTTCCACATGTCTTGTTCGCTCAGAGTTTTTTCCCAGGCGGGCATCCCCGTATAACGGACGCCGGTACGAATCGTATAGAAGATGTGCCACTCGGGATCATCGGGTGGATCGGAGACGAGGTTTGGAGCAGGAGGGTAGAAAGAGTTCGCGAGAGACGCGGGTTTGTGATCGAATGCGCCGTGACAGACGGCGCAGTTCATCGTGTAGAGCTTCATGCCGTCTTCAAAATTCTGGTCGGTTGGGGGGAGAGGATTCGTCACGCGCGGGGCGTGTCGCTCCATTGAGGCATCGACTGCTCCGTTTGCAATGCGCCGCTCGAGGTGCGGCGGCGCCACATTTGCGTTGGTGGGTATAAAGCCCAGCATGGCGATGCCCAGTCCGCCGAGAATGAGCACGAGAACAGTAATGATGACACCGAGAATGAATTTGCCCATGATTCCTCCGGGAGGAACTATTGTGGCAGAAGTAGTAGGTGTGACGCCAGTTCGCCGCAAACTCCAGCGCCCTAATACGCTTTTAGCCGCCGAGCTTCGCGCACTACGTCGCCGACTTTAGGCAAGTAATGCTCTTCCTGCGGCGGAGAGAATGGAATTGCCGAATCGAGGCCTGCGATGCGAACGATCGGGCCGTCGAGGTCGTCGAAGGCTTCTTCGTTGATGATGGCGGCGATTTCGCCCGCTAGGCCTCCGATGCGGGAGTGCTCGTGCAGGATGATGACTTTATTTGTTTTCTTAACTGTCTGCACGATCGCTTCGCGATCGAGAGGTGAGACGGTGCGCAGGTCGAGGATTTCGAGATCGATCCCGTCGTTCTTCAGAACCTCGGCTGCTTCTAACGCGGTGTGGACCATGGCCGCATAAGTAATGATGCTCAGATCGCGGCCTTCGCGAACAATGTTTGCCTTGCCGATTGGAACGACATAGTCTTCCGTGGGAACTTCTCCCTTAATACGGCGGTAGAGATATTTGTGCTCGAAGAAAATGCATGGATTGTTGTCGCGGATTGCGGCTTTGATCAGGCCCTTGGCGTCATACGGCGTGGCCGGGCAGATGACTTTGAGCCCGGGATTGTGAACGAACCACATCTCGGGATTCTGTGAGTGGAACGGACCGCCGTGAACATATCCGCCACTAGGCCCCCGCAATACGAGCGGTGCGGGAGCGCCCCAGAGGTAATGCGTTTTCGCGACCATGTTGCTGATCTGGTTGAAGGCGCAGCCGATGAAGTCCATAAACTGGAATTCGGCGACGGGGCGCATGCCGGTGAGCGACGCTCCGAAGGCCGCGCCCACGATGGCGGACTCAGCGATGGGGGTGTCGATGACGCGATCGGGGCCGAAGCGGTCGATGAAACCATCAGTGACTTTAAAAGCCCCGCCGTAAATGCCAATGTCTTCGCCGAGGCAGAAGACGGAGGGGTCGCGTTCCATTTCTTCCCAGATTCCCTGGCGGATGGCTTCGAGGTATGTAAGTTGGGGCATAGGCTATCGTGACATCATGGTTGCTTTTCAGTCTTTAAAGTTAGACCCGGAATCCCTTCGAAATGAGCTCGATTGTTTGACACGAGCGGCACAGAATGACGTAAGGCAGTTGAAGCGATCCATAAATCATTGTCGGCCATACCTTTACCTATCGCATAAAGTCGGCTTTGAGATTGGCATAGATCTCGCATAGTGCCATGTCGTACGGCAGAACTATGAAGTTGTTGAGGCTTAGCCGTAGATTAGAAATTTTTCCAGAACCCCACTTTCTTCGTCTGGCGCCAAACAGCACCTCGCCGACGGTAACGAAGGAAATTGCTAATGTCTTGTCTATAACATGCGGCTGGTATAACGGAGCCCTAATTGGATCGGGCTTTGTCAAATATGAGAAAACATCGGTGTCTAATAAAACATATCCTGCGGTATATGGCGCTTTCTGCACTTACTTTCTCGCACCGTAAACCTCTTGCAGAAATGCATCGATGTCTTCATCTTCTGGGATGCCGCCTGACAAAACGTGAATGTCCTTAATAGGACCAACACCTTGAATTTTTGCGAGATCTTTGATTGAGCAATTGGCCCAAAATTCGGAAGGGCTGGATTGCCAATCAGAACCATTTCGGTAAAGACAAAATTGCTTGGCGCGCTCCTCTGCATCGGGACCTGAAAAAATCGTCACATAGACTTCTCCGTCACCTTCGTGATTTACAACTTCAGCTTGCCATTCACCTCGCACAATTTGGTTTTCTATCGCTTCTGACTGCATAGCAGAATTTCCCTTTCGGCACCAGATGTCCGTTAGATCACGATCTCCACGTCAATCCCCGTCTGATCTACACAGGTTTGCGGGCGGGAGTAGTTTGAAGCCGTATGCCACTCGCCTCGAGATTTCCTTATTGAGACATCAATCAGTTCGTCAACGATAACGCAACGCCAGTTGCTGGGCGAACCGTCGGGCTCGAGGCCGATACTGCTGCCGCCAGCGAACTGGTACATCAGAGATTGAAGGCGTCCGCGCTTTGTGCCGAGGATGTGCGGGCACATCTCCCGGACATGTCCGTGATAGGTCGCAATCACAATATCTTTATCGATAATCGCCTGCCGGATCATCTGGTAAATCTGGTTCGTGGCTTGAGTTCCTGTCGCCATAACATAATTTTACTGCGTCAATGTCTCATCTTAAGTGCATAGCTGCTTCGGTTGCTTTGTAACCGCTAGTTCTCTTCTTTGTTTTTGGCATGCCGTATTTAGGTTTGATCTCATGGCAGCCTTCCTCGCAGAAGACGCCGCCCTCGGCTGATTCCGGCGTCGGCATCGGAGAATTAACCGCGATTTCGCGTTCGGCTTCGATCTCGCGCTCGACTTCTGAGATCAATTCTGCATTCTCTTTCGTCGTCAGCCACTTCTTCTCTTTCACCAGATAATTCTCAAAGCGGGCGATCGGATCACGCTTCTTCCAGAAATCGAACATCGTCTTCGGCACATACGCGGCTGCATCGTGGATGGCATGGCCTTTCATGCGCATCATTTTTGCTTCGATCAGCGTGGGGCCTTCGCTGCGGTGGGCGTGCTCGACTGCGTCGCGAGCGGCGTCGTAAACCTGACACGCATCGGTACCGTCGACGATTACGCCGGGGATGCCGTATCCGATGGCGCGTTCGGCTAGGTCTTTGCAGCGGTACTGCATTTCCGATGGCGTGGAGTAGGCCCACTCGTTGCTTTCAACGAAGAGTACGAGGCCGAGATTTTGAACGGCGGCAAAGTTGATGCCTTCGTAGGTGACGCCAGTGGATTGGCCTCCGTCGCCGATGTAAGTCATGACAGCGACATTGCGCCCTTGCAGGCGCGCGCCCAGCGCCACGCCGGAGAGCACGGGAATTAAATCGCCGAGCATGGAGATGGGCGAGACCATGTTGCGCTTTTCGATGTCGCCGAAGTGCGAAGTACCGTCGCGGCCGCGCGTAGGCGAATCGGCTTTGGCCATGTACTGCATCATGGTGTCGCTGGCGGCGAAGCCACGCACCAGCAACGCTCCCTGGTTGCGGATCATGGGCGCGAACCAGTCGTCCTTATCGAGCGCGTAAGCGGAGGCGCAGGAGCAGGCCTCCTGGCCGAGTCCAAAATAAACTCCCCCGACGACCTTGCCCTGCTTGTAAAGATTTTCGAGCGCGACCTCCATTTTGCGGTTGAGCAGCATGTAGCGATAGATCTCGATGCACTGCTTCTCGCTGAGATACTTCGAGTCGCGGATGGGCGGCACGGGCGCGTTCAGGTCGCCGGTGACTTCGTAGCGGACGTGTTCGACGCCATTTTTGTCTTTTTCTACGTGCTGGCTTACGGAGAGATCGGGATGTTCGAGGCGCGTGTCAGGGATGGAGTAGGTGCGGAGATACGGGTCTTTATTGTTCGACGCGGTTGTGGGTGCCCCGTTTCTCGCGTCCTTTGCGAGAAGTGGGGATTTTGAGGGAGACGAGCCATTGCGCCGACGGCTGCTGTTGGTGCTCGGCTTGGAGATCGTTTTTCGCTTTTTGATGGTCATGAAGCGCTGCTGTTAGCCACGATGTATTGATGGTAACGCGAGAGCTGGTGAAACGGCTAGTGAAGGTCCGTCTTCGCAGTTGCTCAGAGAAATGGCTCGGACTAGACTTCCTGTTATGAAGTGGTCTTTGGTTGCGGCAATCATCTTCGTCGCACTCTTCACGGTGACTACCGTTTCTGCTCAGGACCAACCTTCTTTAGATGTTGCGCAAAGACCAGCCAGTCTTACCAAACTCTTCAATCCTATATACCCGCGAGTGGCGCAGCAGGCCCGCATTTCGGGGGCAGTACGGGTCAACCTTCAACTCCGGAAGGATGGCACGGTGGAGTCGGCGAAAGTGATTGACGGCCATCCGATGTTGAGGCAGGCGGCCCTCGAAAGCGCTAAAAAATCACAATTCGAATGCGCAGACTGCTGCGGGGCAACGTCCTATTTCCTAGTTTATGAATTCGAACTTCGAGATGGATGTCACTTTGGTCCCCATTGCGAGCCTTTGGATTCCGATCAATCCCTCGTCACCCAAACGCCTGGACGGGTCGTAGTCTCCGCAGTATCGCTATGCACATGCGACCCGGCGGTGGCGGTAAGTAGAGTTAGGTCGCCAAGATGCCTTTATTTATGGAAGTGTGGCCGCCAAGAAGCCCCTAACGATTGAACATCCCAGCCGTACATCACGCCCAAGTTTCGTCGCTTTCTTTGTGGAGCTGGCGAAGTTCCTCAGGTGGCTTCATTGGAACGCCCACTGTATGGCCTAGCAAGGCGTCGAGCGTTTCAACCCAGAGCATCTGGCTAGAAAATACCGTGCCGAAGTTGCGAGAGATGGATTCCGCAACTGCGTTCAGATCGAGCGTCTTGCCGAGTTCTTTCTGCATCGAAGTTACCGGCCTCGCTGTGATGCCGCAGGGGATGATCAGATTGAAGTGGCTGAGATCGGTGTTTACGTTGAGGGCGAAGCCGTGCGAGGTGACGAAGCGGGAGATGTGGACGCCGATGGCGGCGATTTTGGCATCGGTTTTGTGATCGGGCACGCTCGCTTCGCTTCGCTGGACAGCCGAGGCGACTGTCCCCACATGAGCACTGCTGGCCACAACATCAGCACTGCTAGTTACGCCATCCACAGCGTCCGTCCAGACGCCAGTTAAGCCTGGCAGTCGCTTTGTCGGAATCGCGAAATCGGCACAGGTGCGGATCAGAACTTCTTCCAGGTGGCGGACGAACTCTACGGCGCCAAGCGTCTTGCGCTTGCCGTCAAGAGTGGCGAAGCCGCGCAGGTCGAAGATGGGATAGCCGACGATTTGGCCCGGACCGTGAAACGTGACGTCACCGCCACGGTCGCATTCGAAAAGCTCGACACCGCGCTTGGCGATAAGTTCGGGCGATGCGATTACGTTTGCAGCTTTTGCATTGCGGCCTAATGTGATAACTGGCGAATGTTCTAGCAAAAGCAGCACGTCGCCGATCTTTTCTTCTTTGCGTAACGCGACTAGTTGCTGCTGCAGTCTCAGGCCGGTGGCGTAGTCGACGGAGCCGAGTTGGACTAGGGAGATCAATCGATTCGCCCCGAAGAAAGCGCGGCTTACTGGGCCTGCGCTGGAACCTCTACATATGCCGAATACGTCCGGGGCTCGGGAATCGGTTCGCCGCTCTGTGCCATCCCTTCCAGATGGAAGGTAATTGCCCCCTGCATTTCACGTTCGACTTCTTCGCGCGTCCGACCGGTAGCCACACACCCGTCCAGATCCGGTGAGTAGGCGGAATAGCCTGTTCCCGTCTTCTCAACAACGATTAGATACTTTTTCATTTCTTCAGCCCCGCTTGCTTCCAGACGCTGTTCAGCGTACCTAGTCCGAGATCGTCGCCGGGCTTGCCCGGAACTGTAACCAATCCCGGCTTGGTCGAATGCTTGAACTGCCGATGACTGCCTCGCGTGCGATCAAGACGCCAGCCGTCGCGCTCCAGGTCCTTGATCACATCTCGCACCTTCATTTTACGCCCTAGCGTAAACTCCTACGCATTTATCGCCATCCCGTACACGCTGTTCGCCGCGTCCAACATAGCTTCAGCCAAGGTCGGATGCGCGTGGATCGTCCACATCAAGTCCTCCACGGTCGCTTCGAGTTCCATAGCCACAACTGCTTCTGCGATTAATTCCGTGGCCTGCGGGCCGATGATGTGCACGCCGAGGATCTCGCCGTAATCGGCATCCGAAATAATCTTGATGAAGCCTTCATGCTGCCCGACGATCGACGCGCGTGAATTCGCCGTGAAGGGGAACTTGCCCACCTTAATGTTGTATCCGGCTTCACGGGCTTTGGTTTCAGTTAGCCCCACGCTGCCGATTTCCGGATGGCAATACGTTGCTCCCGGAATGTGTTCCGGGTTAATCGGCTTGCCGGGCTTACCCGCAATCTTGGCTATGGCCACCAACGCCTCCATTGCGCCAACGTGGGCCAGTTGCGGCGTCCCCAGGACGATGTCGCCCACGGCATAAACGCCAGGCTCAGAGGTTTGCATCCAGGAATCGGTTTGGATGAAGCCGCGGTCGGGCTTAATCTTTGTCTTCTCCAAGCCGATGTTTTCGGTGCGCGGCTTGCGGCCAACGGCGATCAGAATTTTCTCCGCATCGATCTTCTGCTGCTTGCCATCGACACTGATCGTTACCGCGATGCCGGTTTTCGTCTTGTCAATCTTCTCGACCTTCGCGCCGGTATGGAAGTTGATGCCACGCTTCCGGTAGACGCGCGCCAGCTCCTTGGAAACTTCTTCATCTTCTACCGGCACCAGTCGGGGCAGCATCTCGACGATGGTCACTGCGCAGTCGAACGATCGATAGATGGACGCGAACTCCACTCCCACCGCTCCCGCTCCCACGATGACCAGCGATTTCGGAATCTCTTTCAAACTGAGCACTTCGATGTTGGTGAGAACGCGGTCATCCGCCTCGAGGCCAGGTAGCATGCGCGCTTCAGAGCCAGTTGCGAGCAGAACATTTTTTGTCTTGAGGTGGCTAGTCTTGCCATCGTTTGTCACTTCGATGGTGAAGATTCCGTTTTGCGACGGCCCAGTCAGCTTGCCATATCCCTTCACTGTCTCGACCTTGTTTTTCTTCATGAGAAACTCAAGGCCCTTGGCATGTTTCGCAACAATCTTCGACTTCCTATCCTGAATCGCCGCCCAGTTCAGCTTGCGCGCGTCCACGCCATCGATTCCGAATTCCTTGGCCTCTTTCAAGTGATCCCAAAGCTCAGCATTAAACAGCAGCGCCTTGGTAGGAATGCATCCCACATGCAAGCAGGTTCCGCCGAGGAATCCGTCTTTTTCGATGATTGCGGTTTTCAGTCCGTACTGGCCCGCTCGGATGGCTGCAGTGTATCCGGCCGGGCCGCTGCCGATGATGGCGACGTCGTAAATACTCTCAGGCAAAGTGGTGCTCCCCTGTAGGAACAGATGTCGATGGGCAAACGTTTGATTCTAGAACAGGCAGGGGGACAGCAACAAACGGCGGCAGGGGCGATGCTGACAAAAGAGTAGGGGCGGAAATTCCCTGATGAGACTGAAGCTCCTACGAGGGAAAGGGTCCTTCGACTTCGTAGCAGCTTCGCTAATCGCAAAGCTGCTACTCCGCTCAGGATGACAAACTTCTAATTGCCTTCGTTGCTTGCGCGCTTCCAGGAAATCAACTCGCCAATGGTCGAACTCGTACTCGACACCGGCTGCTTGTAAGCCTCAACTTCTGAGCGCGACGCTTCCTCACCGACGGCGCGGATGCTGAGTCCCACCTTCTTATCTTCCGCGCTCATTTTGATGATCTTGAAATCGTGCTCGACGCCAGGCTCCAGATGCAGCGGCTGTCCGTTTCCATCCACGGCTTCTGACTTGTGGCACAATCCCTCGACGCCCTCCGCGATTTCCACGAAGGCCCCGAATGCCGCGACTCGCAGGACCTTGCCGTGAATCACGTCTCCGACGTGGTGAGTCTCAAAGAAAGTCTCCCAGACATCGGGCTGCAGTTGCTTCACGCCCAGCGACAGCCGGCGCTTGTCCGGCTCGATCGCCAGCACGATGGCCTTCACGCGATCGCCCTTCTTCAACACTTCCGAAGGATGCTTCACGCGCTTTGTCCAACTTAGATTGCTGACGTGCACCAGTCCATCGATGCCATCTTCGATTTCAATAAATGCGCCAAAGTCGGTCAGATTGCGCACCCGGCCTTCCACCGTCATGCCCACTGGATATTTATCGTGCAGCGCATCCCACGGATTCGCCGCCAGTTGCCGCATGCCAAGCGAGATTCGCCGCTCGGTTGGATTCACATTCAGGACCACGCAATCGACTTGATCGCCTACATTCACCAGCTTCGATGGATGCTTCATGCGCTTCGACCAGGTCATTTCGCTGACGTGAACCAGCCCCTCGATACCCTGCTCCAACTCGACGAATGCGCCGTAGTCGGTCACGCTGATCACTCGCCCGGAAACGTGCGCGCCCACGGGATAGCGGTGCTCCGCATCCAGCCAGGGATCAGGCGTGAGCTGCTTAAATCCAAGCGATACCCGCTGCTTGTCTTTGTCATACTTCAGAACCTTCACCTGAATCTGATCTCCAACGTTGACCAGATCGCGCGGGTGCGTCAGCCGTCCCCACGACATATCGGTAATGTGCAGAAGCCCGTCCAGGCCGCCCAAGTCCACGAACGCGCCGTACTCGGTCAGGTTCTTCACTACTCCCGTGAGAACCGATCCCTCTTCCAGATGTTCGAGCGTCTTGCTGCGCTTCTCGTTCTGCTCGCCTTCCAGCAATTCCTTGCGCGATACCACAATATTGCCGCGCTTCTTATTAATCTTGATGACTGTGACTTCGAGTGTCTGGCCCTTCATCCCATCCAGATTCCGGATCGGCCTCAGATCCACCTGCGAGCCCGGCAAAAACGCACGCGCTCCCAGAATGTCGACCGTCAGCCCGCCCTTCGTCCGCTCTATGACAACTGCCTTCACCGGCCGCTTTTCCTGGTGAGCCTTCTCTACTTCATCCCAAGCGTGGATACGTGCTGCCTTCTGGTGCGAGAGGTTGACGTAGCCTTCTTCGGTCTGTCCCTTCTCCCGCATCACCTCAATTTCGTCACCCGGCTTCACCTTCGGCTTGCCTTCGTGATCCAGCACCTCCGAAATCGGCAACATGCCTTCTGACTTGGTGCCAATATCCACCACCACGTGCGTCGAAGTCAGCTTCAACACCGTTCCCTTGATTACCCGGTCTTCGCCCACGGCTTCTTCGCTCTCCGTGGTGAAGTTTTCCAGCGCCGACGCAAAATCCTCGTTAGCTGGTTTCTCTTCGGCAGCCGGGGTTGCCGACTCAGCCTCTTTGGAAACCGAACTGGATGTCGCATCCGCGGAGCTCTGACTCCGTTCGGTCGAAGACGCGTCAGTTGTGTCGTGCTGGTTGAAGGTAGATTGAGTCGTCGGTTCTGTTTCGGTTGCGACGGCGATTGAGGAATCGGAGTTGTGAGCGGTGGTATCGTCGAACAAGGTTAAGCCTCTCTGCTGAAACCTCGCACATCAGTGCGGGCGGGATGCGGGAGCCTGCTTGGCGGACTGCTGGAGTGAGTCGTTTGGTTGTGGTGGGCTCACCCTGGCGAGTGAGCTTGGACAATCCCAGCTGCCGGACGTTTTTACAGAAACCCGCGTCCAAAGGGAACTCTTCGACTATAGCAACGCCTCGCAAACAGTGTCAAACCTATTTGTTCAGGCACGTTACGCCAGTGTTTCAATCCCTTGCGGTGTTTAGCTGCCGCTCGCTTATGGGTCCACTATTCGGTTAACTCAGAGGTGTCAGCCTAGGGAGGCGCCGGCATCTGAACTGAATGTTGGTCGCGAAATTAAGCAGCTACTTCCTCGAACTAATAATAATTTCTTTCTCTTAGCCAGCTTTTTCTCACCAATTGCATCCTAATCGCGGTTCCTGTGGAAAATCTTGCTTCGAAGAGATTCAACGCTTGAATAAACTGTTGCTGCTTCAACGATCGATGCTAGTGGTGCTGCTCAGCATTCTGTATTCCGTGGCGGCTACCTGCCAGGAAGCTTCGAACGTGTCCCTGTTACTCACGCCTCGCGCTGAAGAAACTGTTCTCGCGCCAAACTTCCGAGTAGCCGACTTTCGATTGGAAACTTTCGCTAGCGAAACTCCAGTCCCCGACTTCGCGCCCGAAGCCGGGGCTGGCGAAGGCACGCCCGACGAAACCGCTCCCCGCGAAACAACTCCTGGCTCTGACCAACAACCCGGATTCCTCAAGCGTAGCGCGGTACGTATCGCCGCCGATCAGAAGAGACTCTACCTCGCTCCCCTCAAGCCCCACAACTTCAAGTGGGACGCACTCGTGCTTGTCGGCACCGGCGCTTTCCTCGCCGCCGACCGACATATTGAGAACAACGTGCCCAACAGCCACTTCCGGCTGTGGCAGGACACGTCCGACATCGCGATCGGTGGACTAGCTGGTTCACTAGCGGGGGTTTGGCTTTACGGAATCAAGACTGAGCACCGTCATGCTCGCGAGACGGGAGAACTGGAACTGGAAACTCTGGTGAATACGTTTTTGATCTATACCCCGATGCAACTCATTTTCGCCCGTCAACGTCCTGGAGAAGGCAATGGCCAAGGCGACTTTTTCAAACATCACTCGGTGAACACGTCTTTCCCGGGCGGCCATGCCATGTTTACCTGGGCCATGGCTTCTGTACTGGCCGACGAATACCCCAAGCCGTGGGCGCGTGTCCTCTCTTACGGGGCGGCATTCACCGTAACCTTTACGCGCTTCATGGCTCGCGACCACTGGTCATCCGATATGTTCGTCGGCACCGCCTTGGGCTTGGGCATCGCCGAGAATACCTTCCATGCTCGTTGCAATCCCGAGTACCCCTCGCAGTGCAAGCATCATCAATGGTGGTGGAAGCCGATGAAGACGGAAAACCAATAGCCCGTCGGAAAGGCCAGCTCACGGTACCCGTACCGCCCCGTCATCTGCTAACCTGCCTCTTGCGATGGATTATCTCTGGACCCCATGGCGCTATGCCTACGTTTCCTCCGCCGAAAAGGCGACGGGATGCGTCTTCTGTGACGCCGTACAAGCCGGCGACGACGCCAAGGTTCGCATTGTGTATCGCGGCCAGCATTGCTTCGTGATTCTGAATACCTATCCCTACACGCCCGGCCACGTGATGATCGTCCCCTACGCCCACCTCGACGAACTGCGCAAGCTCCCACCCGAAGCTGCCAGCGAAATGATCGGACTCGCACAGCGCATGGAATCCCTCCTGCGCGAACTCTACACACCCGACGGCATCAACCTCGGCATGAACATCGGCAAAGCAGCTGGCGCCGGCATCGCCGGTCACATCCACATGCACGTTCTGCCCCGCTGGGTCGCCGACGCAAACTTCGTATCAGTCGTGTGCGAAACGCGTATTCTGCCGGAGACACTAGATGAGACGTGGAAGAGGATGACGGCGGCGATGCAGGGGCTGAAAGATTAGAATTGGTCGAGAGTGGAACCTGACCGCCGGAGGTCTACGTGAAGAGCCGTTCAGACCGCGCAGTAGCCAAAGCCGTGGCCATAATCTTGGCGGGGACTCTGATGAACGCTTCTCTTTCCACACATGCTCAAGGCGGGACGCCCGCGCATCTGCAGGGAGCCGTAGCTGACTCAAGTGGGGCAGTGGTGCCAGGGGCAAAGGTCGTACTCAAATCTGATGTTGCGAGCTACTCCGCGCTAACGGCAGTTGACGGCACCTACCAGATACAACTGCCCATCGGTAGGTATTTGATCGATGTTAGGAAAGCCGGCTTTTGTTATCAGCGTGCTCCGTTCCGACTTCTAGCATCTGCAGTTTTGACAATCGATGCAGTCGTTACTCCTTGTGTAATTGCTGATGTTGTAACCATCGAAAATGGCAAAGGAACAGCGAGGGACGAATTAAGGCCAGCGTATAAGGTGGAATCGGTTGTCATTCCAGATTCCTCCTCACAGCCTCTTGAGTTGCTTATCACCTACGCGAGCCGAGAGGAGGACGCGGGCATCACCATCTATACGGGAAATGGAGCACCCGAGGTGGTCGCGACCTACGACAATTTGACCGTCTATGCTAGAAGGGTCCGTTTTGATCGGAAGGCTTTGAGGATTTACGCAGAGGGCAAGGTCATCGTCGAAGACGGTACGGGACGATCCACGGGAGAACGGGCAGTTCTCACACTCGGACTGGGCAAGGCGACCGTTGATATGCAGTAGCCGGTCGTCAATCCACGTGTTCCTCCACCTCTTTCTCGTCACCCCTCTCTCGTCACCCCTCTCTCGTCACCCCTCTCACCCCAAACTCCTTCGCCTTCTCCAACTCCGACCCCGCATCGGCTCCCACCACATCGACACGTTCCTGTCACTTCGCCTTCACAAATTTCGCCAACGGCACCACCTCTACTTTCTTCCCCAGCGCATACGTCCTATCCCCCGGATACAAAACGTAAAGATGATCGAGTCTGAGATCGGCCAAAGCCGTCCGCATCGATGGAGTCAGAGTAGGGGCGTCGGCGCGCTTACATTCGATGCCGATACGCCGGCCATCCTTAAATAAGAGCAAGTCCAACTCCGCTCCATTGTAGGTCGCCCAGTAATAAGCCTCATCGGGACGAAACGATTTCAGCACTTCCTCCACCGCATAACCCTCCCATGAGGCTCCTACCTTCGGATGGTTTTCAAGATCAAGCTGATTGGTGATGCCCAGCAGCGAGTGCAGTAGCCCGCTATCGCGCACGTAGACCTTCGGCGACCTCACCTGCCGTTTGCCCAGATTTTCAAACCAGGGCGGCAACTGGCGCACCATAAAAACGCCTGCCATCAGATCGAGATAGCGGCGCACCGTCGATTCGTTCACCGCCAGAGCACGAGCCAATTCAGCCGCGTTCCAAATCTGGCCATGGTAGTGGGCAACCATATTCCAGAATCGTCGCAAGGCCAGCGCTGGAATCTGCACGCCTATTTGGGGAAGATCGCGTTCCAGAAAAGTCTGGAGAAATTGCCGCCGCCAGCTTACCGAGTCCGATTCTCGGCGTGGAATATAAGCCAGCGGGAAGCCGCCGCGCAGCCAATGCCGGCTTTGCGCGGATGCCCCCAGGTCCGCCAGGCGGAAGCCTTCCAGCGGGACGGTTTCAAGTCTGCCCGCCAGCGTTTCCGACGATTGTTGCAGTAGGTCTTCCGACGCGCTGCCCAGAATCAGAAAGCGTGCGGGAAGCGGCGACCGATCCGCCAGCACGCGTAGAAGCGGAAAAAGATCCGGACGCCGCTGAATCTCGTCGATCACAACCAGCTTCTTCAGCGGTCGCAAGGCGGTATCCGGTTCGCTCAGCCGGGCCACGCTCTGCGGGTCTTCCAAGTCGAAATAATTGAGCGAACCGGGGGATACAAACTGCCGCGCCAGGGTGGTTTTGCCGCACTGGCGCGGCCCTAACAGTGCGACTACACGGCTCCGTCGCAGCGCGGCACGGACCAGCGTGAGATCAGTTCTACGGTTAATCACGGAAAACATATTACCATGAATATCCCGCTCTGTGTGCGGGATATTCATGGTACCAATTCACCTCATTTCAGCAGTTTTTCCATCTCCTTCTCGTCAATCACACTTACCCCCAACTCTTTCGCCTTCTCCAGCTTCGATCCCGCATCCGCGCCCGCCACCACATAATCCGTTTTTTTGCTGACCGACCCCGTCACCTTCCCGCCCGCATACTCGATCATCTTCTTCGCTTCATCTCGCGTGAAGTGCGTCAAAGTCCCGGTGAGCACAAATGTCTTTCCCGCAAGCTTCGTCCCGCGCTCTTTCTTCTTGCCCGTCAGCGTCAGCCCAGCCTCGCGCAACCGCTCCGCCAGTTTGCGATTCGCAGCGATGCCAAAGAACTCGACGATGCTCTCCGCGATCCGCGGGCCAACCTCATTCACATTCTGCAATTCTTCGATGCCCGCGCTCTCCAGCGCTTCCATCGACCCAAAATGCTCTGCAAGAAACTGTGCCGTGCGCTCCCCCACCATGCGAATGCCAAGTCCGTAAATCACCCGCTCCAGCGGCAGTTTCTTAGAATTCTCGATCTCGTCCAAAATGTTCTGCGCCGATTTGTCGCCCATGCGCTCCAGGCTCAGCAAGTCGTCTTTCGTCAGCTTGTAGATGTCGGCGACATTCTTCACCATCCCGCGCTCGGTAAGCTGATTCACCAGCGCATCGCCCATACCATCGATGTTCATGACCCCACGCGAGGCAAAGTGCAGAATCGTGCCCAGCAGTTTCGCCGGACAATTCGCATTCACGCAGCGATAGTCGACCTCGCCTTCAGTCCGCACCACTTTCGTTCCGCACACCGGACAGGTTTCAGGCAGTGCAATGTCCTCAACCTCGCGTGGGCGGGGGTGCTCCTTGTCATCAACCACGCTGGCTATCTTCGGAATAACATCGCCTCCCCTTTCTACCTGCACCCAGTCGCCGATCTTTACCCCAAGCCTTTCGATCTCGTCGGCATTGTGCAGCGTGGCGTTGCGCACGGTTGTGCCCCCAATTGAAACAGGATCCAGTTCCGCCACCGGAGTAAGTTTCCCCGTGCGGCCCACTTGCCATCGCACACCCTTTAATTTCGTAATCCCCGCCCGCGCCGCGTACTTATAAGCAATCGCCCATCGCGGTGCCTTCCCCGTGAATCCGAGTTCATCCTGCAAACCCGTTCGATCCACCTTCACAACAATGCCGTCAATTTCGTACGCCAACGATTCGCGTTTCCCCTCCCACTCCTGAATGAAAGCCCAAACTTCCTCCATGGTGTGCAAAAGCCTGCGATTCGGATTGACCTTGAACCCTGCGGCGACGAGCGCATCGAGAGTTTTCCAATGGCGATCGAAATATGTGCGCCCATCCTCGAGCAAGATGTAAGGGAAGAAGTCCATGCGGCGCTCCGCTGTAACATTTGCATCCAATTGCCGCACCGTACCCGCAGTGAAATTGCGGGGATTGGCAAATGTTGCGAGCCCCCTGCGCTCTCGTTCTTCGTTCACCTTCTTGAAGGCCGCCGTCGGCATCAGCAACTCGCCGCGCACTTCAAAATCCTCAGGGATCCCAGCCTTCCTGAGTTTCTCTCTCGGAATCGACAACGGGACCGACCGCACCGTACGCACATTGAGCGTCACATCCTCGCCAACGCTCCCGTCCCCGCGAGTAATGCCGCGTACTAGCTTCCCACCTTCATAAATAAGCGCCAGCGACATCCCGTCCAACTTCAACTCGCAAACATAATCAATCTCTTTTCGCCCGCTCAGTTCGTGTACGCGGCGCTCCCACGCCCGCAGTTCCTCCTCGCTATAGGTGTTGTCGAGCGACAACATCGGCGACGAATGCGCCAACTTGACGAACCCTTCGCGAGGTTTGCCTCCTACGCGCTGCGTCGGAGAATCCGCAATGAGCAACTCCGGGTGCTCCGCCTCCAGATCCTTCAACTGCCGCATCAGCTTGTCGAATTTGGCGTCGCTGATCTCGGGTTGATCCAGTACGTAATACAAATATTCGTGGTGCCGGATATTCTCTCGCAGCGCTTCAATCTTTTTTTCCAAGTCTTTGCTGGCAACAGTCATCGCCAAAGATTATAAGTGGGAAAGAACCATGTGGGGACAGCCCTTCGACAAGCTCAGGGCAGGCTCTCGGCTGTCCAGCGCAGCGAGCACGCGATGCAAATCCTCGAAACCCCACGCCTGACTTTGCGCGAGTTCTGCGCCGAAGATGTCGATGCCCTATCTCTGATCCTTTCCGACCCAGAGACCATGCGCTTTTATGTCAAGCCATTCGACCGCCAGGGAACCGAAGAGTGGATCACCCGTAATCGCCAGCGTTACACCAAAGACGGCCATGGATTATGGGCGATGATTCTTAAAGCGAGTGGCGAATTGATCGGCGATTGCGGCCTCGTGGTTCAAGAGATAGATGGAGCAAACGAAATCGAGATCGCCTACCACATGCGCCGCGATCTTTGGGGACGAGGCTTCGCGACCGAAGCCGCCCGCGCCTGCCGCGACTACGGATTTGCTCACCTTGATATTAGCCGGCTGGTTTCAATTATTCGTACGGGGAACCTTGCTTCCCGCCGCATAGCCGAGAAGAACGGCTTAACGATCTGGAAAGAAGTGATGCGAGTAAACCTCCCACATCTGGTTTACTCGATTCGGAGAGAGCAGTTGCCAATCAAATAAAAGGGCTGGCACTCGCCAGCCCCGAAGCACGAATTCAAACCTACACCAAGTCATCCAACGTCAGCGCCTGCTTCCCGCCCTTCCACGATGCCTCAAATTCTTTCTGGATAAACCCCGCATCGTAGTCCTGCTTCTGCTGGATCAACGACTGGTGCAGTCCCCACAACGAACGAGGATTCCGCAAGTTTCTCTCCAGGTCCTCGCGGAATACTTTCTCCGCGCCGGCCGCATCCCCATTCATCAGCAACGCCGCTCCCAACGATTCGCGCACCGGGAAAAACCAATCAGGCGGCTCGCCATACTTCAGGGTGTCCTGTATCGTCACCGCATCGCGCAGCATGGCGATCGCGCTGCTGTTGTCTTTCTTCGCCAACGCGATCTTCGCCCCCAAAACATCCTTTGAGATTTTCATGATGTCTTTGGCTTTGTTATTGATCGGCATCTGGAAAATCACATCGGGAGGCGTGGCGGCCTCGGCGTCCGACACAATTTTGTACTCGGCCTCGGCTTCGCTGATCTTGCCTGTGCCAGCCAAGGCCAGCCCACGGCCGAAGTGCCAGAAGACAGTCGCTGTCTTCATGGCGGCGTCTGGTTGAGGCATCTTCAGAATTTCATCCCAGCGGTGGAAGCGTATCTGCACCGCCACCGGAATCGTCATGAAGCCTTCCAGCGGAGGCATTTCCTTCACGTGCGGCCCCACATTCTCCACTAGCAATTCCGCGTTCTTCATCGACTCCGCATAGTTGCCATTCATCGCCGCGCACATCGCAATGAAATGCAGGTTGTGGCTGTAATACATCATCGGATAAATGCCCTGTACTCCCGTGGCCTTGATGTATGCACGGTCCACCGCAGCGGCCTGCTCGTTGGTTTTCACTGCAGCTTCGTAGTCGCCAGTGCGAATATAAACATGCGCCGGCATGTGAACGATGTGGCCGGCATTAGGCGCAAGCTCCGCCAATTTGTTCGCTCCAGCCAGCGCGCGCTCCGGCGTGGGCGAGGCCTCCACTGCATGAATGTAATAGTGGATCGCGCCCAGATGGTTGGGATCGCGCTTTATCACCGACTCCAGCGTGGAAACGATTTCATCCGTTCCTGCCTCCGGGGTCCCATCGACATGCCACAATCCCCACGGATGCAAATTCATGCCGGCCTCTGCGAAAAGCGTGGCAGCGTCCAGGTCGTCGGGAAATTCTTTAACCACCTGCCGCATCGCATCGCGATATTCTTCCGCAGCCTTTTTCAAGTCGGACTTGGCATCCGCCGGAAAACGTTTCGCCAATGCATGGATGTAGGCTTGCTCGCTTGCTGAAGCCGATCCGGAGAGATCAACGGCTTGTTGCACGGCGTCATGCGCATGCTTGTACCGGTCGGGGTCGGCAGGATCGTTATAGTTCGGTCCCACGGCTTCAGCGACGCCCCAGTACGCCATCGCCAGCTTGGGATCGAGTTCTGCGGCATGTTGAAATGAACGCGCCGCCTCGTCATGGTTGAATGCGTAGATGAATCGCAAACCCTGATCGAAGAACTGCTGCGCCTGCGGATTTTTCGTGGAGACCGGATGGTGAAGGTCACCAAGTCCGGTCACCAGCGTTACCGGTTGCTCCTTCGCTTGCGAGGTGTGATCATGTGAGGTGTGATCCTGGGCTGCAGCGCTTACGCACAAAACTCCACAGAGAAAATGCGCCAGAGTTTTCATCTGGTCAGTCCTCCTGAATTCAAAATTGTGGGCGAGCGTCGGGGGTGAGTAACAGGGAGACGCGCCCCTTTCCAAGCGGCCACAGCTTATTCCAAACTCTCCCCATTTGCCAAGTGTCTTGTCACCAGGCGCAGAACGACTCAGGTACAATCCAGCTTCGACCCGGCCATGCGCAAGGCAGCTCTGCTCTACAACCCTGATTCCGGCGGCGGGAGCAAGCGTCGCCATTCCGAGTTGCAATCCGTTTTGGCGCTTCTGTCGGCTGCCGGTGTCGATGCCATTCTCGTCCTCACCAACTCCCGGGCCCAGGCTGAGGAGAAGGCGTGCCAAGCCGTCTTTGCCGGATGTGACACCATCTTCGCCTGCGGTGGCGACGGAACCATTCACAACATCATTCAGGTGCTGGCGAATACCAGCGTTTCGCTCGCAGTCTTGCCCATGGGCACCGCGAATGCGCTGGCGCACGATCTCGGCTTACCCATGAACTCCGTCGCCGCAGCGCGAGCCGCTCTTGGCGGCACACTGCGCCGCGTGGCTCTTGGCCGCATTCAGTACGTCGATCTTGAAGGCCATTCAGGCAGCCGCTACTTCGTGATCGCCGCCGGTGTCGGTGTCGACGCTCATCTCTTCTACAAGCTGGGCCACGGAACCAAGCGACGCCTCGGCATGGCCGCCTACTACGCCAAAGCCTGGCATTTGTGGTTTACCTATGCCATGCCGCGCTTTCAGGTCGAGTACACCGAAACTGCTTCAACTGAGACTGCTTCGACTGAGAAAAGTTCGGGCCATAGCAAGCGCGCAGATCTCACCGAACTTCTCGGCGTGCGTATCCGCAATTTTGGCGGAGTCATTAAGGAACTAGCTCCGGGCGCCTCTCTCGAACGCGACGACCTGCGCCTCATCCTCTGCCGCACCGCCAGCCGCCTCGCTTATCTTTCCTATGTAACTCGCGCCCTTCTCCACGGCTCGTGGACCACTCCAGGCATCGATCTCGCGTACGCCACAAAAGCGGTCTGCCAATACCATCCGGCCACGAATGACTCCACACGTCCTCAACCCAGAATCTACGTCGAGGCCGACGGCGAACTCCTCGGCACGCTCCCAACCGAAATCAGTGTTGTCCCAAATGCTTTAACCATATTGTCGCCTTAACGTTGATTTCGGGAGTGGGTTATTTCCGGATTGCCCGTCATCCGGGAGGAACGCGTTGACTGATCCTGCGGGTGACTTCCTAGAAGAGGACTTCTGACCCCGAATAGATTCCGGTTAGTAGTTCGCGATTTCGGATGGGAGGATTATACCCAGCCCCAACGCGCTGGGGTGTTTGGACTAATTTGGGCATTTATAGCCTTGACGCACATGCTCGGATTGGAATCGGGCAGGTTGCAGATGGAGTTCCGAAAACTTTTCAAATCTCTTTGGTCTCGCAGTGTCCTAACCACTCGCACAGGGATCTAGGCATCTGGCTATATAACTCGATGTGCCCACACTCCTCGCACACGGCCACGGAGACCGGCGTCGAATACCTCGGTCCGTTCGGATCCGACGAATGAGCAAAGTCGAACTCGAGGATGCCTTTGACTACCCTGGAATGCTCACACTTTTGCTGAGCCACTCCCATTCCCCAGACGGGTGGAATTGTGGTACTGCTCGTAACACCATCCACGTGCCCTGTGCGCAGTGCGGATGCAAAGACTGTGGCCCCCACTACACGGTTCCCTGACGTTACACCCGAATGCGCAATTGTCAAGAGTCGTTAGGGTAATAATATACTTGACTGACTAAAGCTATTCTGCTACCGTGGGTAAATGAAAGGCCCACAGACTCTCCAGCAAGCAATCCAGTTCTTCTCAGACTACGAAAACTGCCGCCAGTTCATGATTGCCGTGCGCTGGGCAGACGGCAAGGTCCGCTGCCCCTACTGCGATTCCGAAAAGGTTACCTATCTCGAAAAGGCACGGCTCTATCGCTGCTACGAGAAGCACCCCAAGCAAAAGTTCTCTCTCAAGATCGGCACCGTATTCGAGGATTCTCCTATCCCGTTGGAGAAGTGGCTCCCCGCTACTTGGATGCTGGCAAGTTGCCGCAATGGAATTTCCTCTTACGAGATTCACCGCGCTTTGGGAGTAACTCAAAAGTCGGCATGGTTCATGATGCACCGTATTCGTCTTGCAATGCAGACGGGGACGTTCCGCAAACTCGGAGGCCCCGGTAACGAGGTTGAGTCGGACGAAACATTTGTCGGGGGAAAAGCTAAGAACATGCACGCATCCCGTCGTGCTCAATTCAAAATTGCTAGAGAGTCATCCATGACGGGCGATGCGAATACCGTTAACAAAACTGCCGTGTGGGGCATTCTGGACCGTGAGCAGCGTGAGGTACGCGCTACCGTGGTTCCCAAGGTCAATCGGGAAGCTCTGCAAACTGCCGTGCTGAATCAGGTAGAGCACGGCTCGAAAATCTACACCGATGAGGCCAGTATTTATAAGTCTCTGCCGAAAGAGTACACTCACGAGTTTGTGAACCATATGGAGCGATATGTCAACGGACAGGTTCACACTAACGGCCTAGAAAATTTCTGGAGTCTGCTCAAGCGCGGATTGAATGGGACTTATGTCGCAGTCGAGCCGTTCCATCTGCATCGTTACTTAGATGAGCAAATGTTCCGATATAACAATCGCAAGGATGAGAACGGGAGAAAGCTGTCGGATGCAGAGCGATTCACGCTTGCCGTGTCACAGATTGTTGGGAAGCGACTGACCTTCGCAGAAGTAACTGGCAAGACAGGTGAGACGACGCCGTTCTAATCCTTGGCGCGGGAAACGCGGGAAGCGGAAGAACGTTTCCGCTGTTTCGCTTGCTTCTCGGCGTCTAGTTGGGCCTTGATCTCAGAATGGGGAACAGCCACTAGACGCTTCATGAACTTTGTAAACTTGACGTACTCACTCTGCTCATTCTTGGCGGAAGGTTTAGAGGGAGATTGCGTCATAAAAACCCATATCGAGCCATGCTGTTTTTGATTCTAGCATGGGGAGGTATGGGTATGCCCATATCCGAATCGGCGCTGACTATGGCAGGTGTCACGAAGGTGCGAATCCCGTACTCGCCGTTTCCACAGAACGGCGATCCCCGCTCCGCCCCTGTCTACTCCATTGCTGAAGTTGCGTATTTCCTAAAGATTCCCAAAACAACGCTCCATAGTTGGACCCGCCATTGGCCGACGCGGAGCGGCGAAATGTTAGATCGCCTGATTCCGATTGCAGACCCAGCGGGAGCCTTGATGTCCTTCTATAACCTTGCGGAAGCGCACATCCTTTCCGTGACCCTGAGAGTTCACAAAGTAAAAGTTAAGTCTATTAGGAATGCCATCCAGGAATTGCGGACGATGGACAGCATCTCGAATCCGAATCACCCATTACTTTCCCGAGAGTTCTATACCGACGGGATAGATTTATTTGTTAAGACGCTACAGGGCACCATCAATGTCTCGCGCTTTGGACAACTTGGCCTCAAGGAAATTTTGGATTCGTATCTGAGGCGCATTGAGCGCGACGAACGATTCAATCCAACTAAGCTGTACCCGGTCCACCAGAAGGGAAAAGTAGTAAGTATCCTGCCAACCGTATCTTCCGGTAGGCCGATCATTGACGGCACAGGTATTCCTGTCGCTTCTATCTGGAATCGTTTCAAAGCGGGGGACGGTATAGAGCAAATAGCGGATGACTACGAAATTCCAGAGTCTCAGATAGTTGGAGCATTGGATTATTTTGAGCAACTCAGAGCGGCGGCCTAGTTCATCCATTGTTTTGCTGTTGGATAGAACTCATTCGGCGAAAATCACAGCAAAGCTCTTGCGAGACTTAGACATAAGTGTCGAAAGTTCACAAACGGTATTATCTTCCCGAAGAACCCGATCCTTCTTGGATCGCCGATGCTTCCCGACGCGGATGGACGATTATCAGCGGAGACAAAGGCATTGAATACGATGGAATCAACAGGCACGCCGTCACTGAGGCGAAAGCCAAGGTTTTTATTCTGACAGATACAGAAAGCAGAGGCGCAGAGTGGGCAGCGTCTCTTGTGATGGCCCGTCACAAGATTTTGCAGATTGCGACTGAAAACGGCGGCCCGTTTTATTGCACAGTTGAAAAAGGGAAGGATGACCATGTAGGCAAGCCCAGATTCATAGCGGACGGTGGACCGCTGCCCAAGCCCGCAAGCATAAGTGAATCACAGATTGCCGTACCAGACCTATCGCCCGCGAAGCCATTGCCGGAACCTGTTGCCGTCAGTTCGCAGCCTTCATTGGATTTTTCGGCGAAGCATCCCGAGCCGTCAGAAGCGGTCGATCCCGCAGAAGAGATCATGCTTGAGATTGAATCCCGCAAAAACCGCGAGGGCGACCCCAAGAAGGATCGCCCTCTTCCGTCACCCTAGAGCGGCGGATTCGTATCGGTTGGTCTAGCGTTTTAGAGTCTACATTTCGTTTCGGGGTTGTTCAACTCGTACCCGGAACGAAAGTCACTAGCCTAGAAAATTGGCGGCCCCAGAGAGAATCGAACTCCCGACCAACAGATACGAATCTGCCGCTCTATCCAACTGAGCTATGGGGCCTACCGTACTGACCCAGTTGGACGTTCGATTCTGATACGCTCCAGTCGGAATTGTACTCCTCCCGGTCGCAGGCACCTAGAGCTTGTTGGTTTTCTTGCGCTTTGGTTCCGCCCCTCGCAGGTATTTCTCCCACTTGATTCGGACTTTGCCGTAGCGGGTCCAGTCCTGCTCTTCGATCCGGCTCAAGGTCTCTAGCGTTGCGACGTTTATTTCCGCCCTTAGCTCGTGCGTCAAGCCTTGCAGCACACGAGCGTAACGGGGATTCAAGATTAAGCCCTGCCGCATCGTTTGCAGATGTCCCACGATGGCAGCGAAGGCAAGGTTTATACCGGACAGGGTTTCGTAAATCTCGGTTCTTTCGGTAACATCTGAGGTAGCCATTGTCGCCTCTCACACAGGTGATTTTGGTTAGGGCGCGTTCGTGTTAGTCGCACGAGCGCGCTCCGCTTTTCCGCTTATAACCTCACGCTGAATTGGAAAGCAACGAAAAAGAACGGATCGTCGCAGAATAATGGCGTAGTCAGTCAACTATATTATTACCGTCGTTAGGGCGAAGAGCACAGAATTTGCGATTTTGTAACATTTCGGACCGAGACTCGTTGACAATTTCCCTATATCCTCGGTTGTGATATAGACTCTCGTGCGCAGCAGTGCGGGCCCTCAGTTAGGAATTCTACGCCGGCAATTTCGCGAGCCGTTGGCGGCCCGAAAGTTCGGGCATCGGAAATCCCGGCGAAGGAGATTTTGTGCTGGTCTCCCCTAACCCGGAAATGGCCGGTTCCTACGACTACAGCGAGGTGGCGCGCTCGGTGTTGATCGCCATCGCCGCCTCCTACGCCGCGCTTGACCTTGCAGGACGCCTAACCACCGCGCAAGGTCGCGTTCGCTTGGCATGGCTAAGCGGCGGCGGTATTACGATGGGCATCGGCATCTGGGCGATGCACTTCAAGGGGATGCTGGCCCTCCGCCTGCCAGTGCCCGTCGAGTATCACTGGCCGACAGTTCTGGCCTCACTCCTGGTGGCCATCCTCGCGTCTGCGGTAGCCCTGCACGTGGCGAGCCGCCGGAAAATGAGTGTCGTTGCGGCCTTGACCGGCAGCATATTTATGGCCACGGGCATCGCCGGCATGCACTACATCGGTATGGCGGCCATGAGATTACCCGCCGTCACCTGTTTTTCTGCCCTTCTGGTGGCGTGTTCCATCTTTCTCGCAATCTTGTTTTCTCTAATCGCGTTGCTGATGGCGTTCGGTCTACGAGAGGAGACGAGGTGGAGTGTTCCGCGAAGGCTGGGCAGCGCCACGGTAATGGGACTGGCTGTCTCCGCGATGCATTACACCGGCATGGCTGCCGTAAGTTTCATGCCGGCTTCGCCTCCGGCTTTTTCCCACGCCGTGAGCATCTCCCCCTTTGCCAACAATGGAATCGGCACAGTGACTTTGATTGTGATCGTGGCCGCCATGGTGACGTCGTCTGTGGACCGGCGGGCGAGCGCCGAAACTCAGCGGCTGAACCAGGACTTGGAGCGTCGTGTCGTCGCGCGCACCTCGCAGCTGGAAGCGGTTAACCAAACGCTGCGGAAGGAGATTGTCGAGCGCGAGCACGCCGAATCGGCATTGCGGGAGACGCAGCGGGAGTTGGCTCACGTTAACCGCGTGCTGGCGATGGGGGAACTGGTCGCGTCCATCGCCCACGAGATCAACCAGCCGCTTACCGGCATTGTCACCAATGCGAATTTTTGTTTGCGCCAACTGGCGGGCTCTACGACTCCGAATCTTGACGAGCTACAGGAGGCCATCAGAGAAGTTGTGAATGACGGGGCCCGCGTGAGCGAGGTGATTTCACGCATCCGCGCGTTGCTGAAAAAAGACGCCTCCGCCAGGATTGAGCTGGATATAAACGAAGTCATTCAGGAAGCCTTGGTTCTTGTGCGTAGTGAAGTAAACCAAAATGAGGTTTCCCTGCGAACCGACCTTGCACCCGATCTGCCCCGCGTGTTCGGCGACCGGGTGCAACTGCAACAGGTCGTGATCAACCTGATTATGAACGGCATCGACGCCATGCGCACGATCGCCGATCGGCAACGGGAGTTGCTGATCAAGTTGGCAATGCATCCCGACGGAGTGCTCGTCCAAGTTCAAGATTCTGGAACAGGACTCAGTCCCGAGTACGCGGATCGTATCTTCGAACCCTTCTTTACCACCAAGCCTGAAGGGATCGGGATGGGACTGTCGATCAGCCGCTCCATTATCGAGTCTCACGGCGGCCGCTTGTGGGCTGCGCCGGGTCTTGAGCACGGAGCCGTCTTCCAATTCACTGTGCCAAATGGCAGACACCTCAGATGAACCAGCCTCCTAGCATCGTGTTCGTCATCGATGACGACGAGTCAGTCCGCAGAGCCCTGCGGCGGCTGATCCACTCCATCGGTTTGCAGGTCGAGCTTTTCGGCTCGGCGCAGGAATTTCTGCAGAGGCCACGGCCGGACGTGCCCAGTTGCATGATCCTGGACGTCAGATTGCCGGGAATTAGCGGGCTTGATTTCCAGCGTCGATTGGCCGAGGCCAAAATCCACATCCCCATCGTCTTTATCACTGGCCACGGCGATATCCCGATGACCGTGCGCGCCATGAAGGCGGGTGCCGTCGAATTCCTGCCCAAACCCTTCCACGATCAGGATCTGATCGATGCGATTCATCAGGCGTTGGAGCGGGACTGCGTAAGGCGCCAGCAAGAGGCGGAAATTGCCACCTTGCGCGAACGCTTCGAATCGCTGACTCCGCGCGAGCAGGAAGTGCTGCCGTGGGTGATCTCTGGCCTGCTCAACAAGCAGATCGCCGCCGAGATTGGAACTGCGGAAGCCACAGTCAAAGTTCACCGCAGCCAGCTCATGCATAAAATGGGTGCCGAGTCCCTGGCTGACTTGGTGAGGATGGCGGAAAAAATCGGGATTCCTGTCAAAAAGTCCTAGACCTTGGTAAAGCCCATCCTTCCCAAGGTCTAACCCATCCACCCGAACGCCCAATAGATTCGACCGTCGCCCCAGTGTAGTTTCGAATTGCAACTGGGGTTGCGGGCATTGTCGAAAGTCTCTCCCATCGCGCTGATCGATGCCGACGAACCCGTTCGTTTGGCGTTAGCGAAATTCCTCAGGTCATGGGGCCTTGAGGTTCAAGTATTCGCTTCAGCGGAGCAATTCATTGTTTCCAGGCGAATGGGCGACACCAGATGCCTGGTTATCGATGCGGATCTGCCGGGCATGAGTGGACTCGAGCTGCAGAGTCACTTGGCATCCGCCGGCCGCCACATTCCGATCATCTTCATTACTGCTTCCCCGGATGAGACGGCCCGGGCACAGGCCTGTGAGGTCGGTGCATTGGACCTTTTCCGAAAAACATCCGGTGAGCGAGCCTTGCTCAAAGAGATTCTTTCCACCCTGAGGGTGAAAGACGAAAATGAGGTTCCCACGGTTAAGCCGGACAGTCGAAGGCCGGAAGATCTTCTCGTTTCCGTCATAGACGATGACGGGTCGATCCGCCGGGCAATGGAAAGGCTGATCCGATCATTTGGCTTTCCGGTTGTAACATTTCCGTCGGCGCACGAATTTCTGCTCTCCGGTCATGAGCGCGACACGGCGTGTCTCATCCTCGACATGCAAATGCCGAAAATGAATGGCTTGCAGCTTCAGAGTCATTTGGCGCACGCCGGTTGCAGGATACCGATCATTTTTATCACGGCCTTCCCAGAAGAGAGGGTGCGCGTCCGGGCTTTCCAGGCTGGGGCTGTGGACTTTCTGGAAAAGCCGTTCCGAGACGATGCGTTGCTGGATGCAATTCGCCGAGCCTTGAGAATTAGCAACAAGGATGGACTACCGCGATGAACACCGAGTTCCGCTTCGAAGAAATCGTAGGCGAGAGCACCGCGCTCAAACGAGTCCTGGAAGAGGCCGGGACTGTGGCGCCCACGGATAGCGCGGTGCTCCTTCTGGGGGAGACCGGGACAGGCAAGGAAGTGATCGCCCGCGCCATCCACCGCATGAGTGCTCGCAAAGATTCGAGCTTCATCAAAATGAATTGCGCGGCAATCCCTACCGGGCTGCTGGAAAGCGAGCTATTCGGTCACGAGAAGGGCGCATTCACGGGAGCGATAAACCAGAAAGTCGGACGGCTGGAGTTGGCTGACAACGGAACGCTGCTCTTGGACGAAGTTGGGGACCTCCCTCTGGAACTGCAGCCGAAGTTTCTGCGCGTGTTGCAGGATGGCGAGTTCGAGAGGCTGGGCAGCACCGAGACCATTCGGGTCAACATACGCCTGATCGCCGCCACCAATCGCAATCTGGCCGATCGCATGGCGGAACGGCAGTTCCGCAGCGACCTCTACTACCGCATTAGCGTGTTTCCTATCCGCCTGCCGCCATTGCGCGAACGGCCGAGCGATATCCCCCCGCTAGTGCGCCATTTCGTCAAGAAGTACGCCCAGCGTATGAATAAGATCATTGAAACCATCCCCACAGAAACCATGAATGCGTTGGTGGGTTGGGAGTGGCCGGGAAACGTGAGGGAGCTGGAAAACTTTATCGAGCGGTCCGTCATACTCTCTAAAGGCACGATGCTCAACGCTTCCTTGGACGAACTGGCGCCAAGGACCGCAGAGTTGCAGTCCGACACGATAGAAAGTGTGCAACGCAAACATATTACCCGCGCGTTGCGCGAAACGGGGGGAGTGATCGATGGGCCACATGGAGCTGCTGCGCGGTTAGGGATGAAAAGGACAACTCTACAGTCCTTGATGCAGAGGCTCAAGATTTCCCGCAAACCAGGCAAGAGTTAAGAGGACTGAATCCTCCTTCACGTAGCGATGGTGCACTACTCCTTCAACCAAGGCACTCCAGCCTTGGCCGCAGTGCGTGTGCGCCTAAGTTCTGAACGATTGTCGGTCATTCGCAAGCTAGCCAGAAACGGGCTATTGGGAAGCGAAAATAGATTCGAAGCTGGCAGTCGGTTGCCCAGAAACTTAACCACAACTTAAATCCCACGCCCTTGGCATTTCCCCACTCATCCCCATAGAATCTTTCCTTACCGCTTGGAACCCGTCACCCACTTCCTGACCGGCGCGTGCATGGGACGCGCCGGTCTCAACCGCAAGACCGCGCTGGCCACGCTCACGCTCACCCTCGCCGCCGAAGCTCCCGATCTCGACGTCCTCAGCCGCTTCAACGGTCGCGCCTTCGCCTTCGCCCATCATCGCGGCTTCACCCATTCCTTCATCGGCATCGTGCTGATGGCTGCGGTTGTCGTCGCCTTTGTGTATCTCATCCACCGTCTTCGCGGTCGCAAGGTCAACGACCCCAATCTTCCCCCGCGCTGGGGACTACTGTTCCTTTACGCCTGCCTCGCCGGCCTGAGCCACATTCTGCTCGACTTCACCAACAACTACGGCGTTCGCCCGTTCTGGCCGTTTTCCGAAAAATGGTATTCGTGGGATATCGTTTTCATCTTCGAGCCCATCCTGTTCGCGTTCCTCGTTCTCGGCTTGATCGTTCCCTCTTTTTTCTCATTCGTCGACAAAGAAATCGGTGCTCGCCAGAAAGGCCCGCGCGGCCGAATCGCCGCGACTGTGGCTTTGGTTGCCGTTGTCCTCCTCTGGACTCTGCGTGACTTTCAGCATCGCCGCGCCGTCCACGCCCTCGAAGCCCGCACTTACGAGAACGCCGAACCGTTACGAGCCTCGGCCTATCCGACCTGGGTAAATCCCTTTTATTGGTCTGGTGTCGTCGAGACTTCCAGCTTCTTCGTCCTGGCGCCTGTCGATTCTCTCGCCTCCGAGGTCGATCCCCGAGGCTTGCTTGAGATCCGCTACAAGCCCGAAGAGACACCCATTACCCTCGCCGCCAAACGCTCCTACCTCGGACGCGTTTACCTCGACTGGGCGCAGTATCCCATCATAGAAACTGAAAACGTCAGCTCCCCGCAAGATGGTTACATCGTGCAATTCGTGGATCTGCGCTTCGTCCAGTTGCCCAGCCTGCTTGGCCGTGTCGCCGGAGGTCGCAATCAACCCAACCGCGCCCTCAGCGCCGGTGTTTTCCTCGATCACAATCTCCAAGTTGTCGGCGATGTCTACGGCAATGACTCGAATCTTGTCATAGTCCCCGACCCCGGCTCTCGAAAATAATCTGCGCCGTTACAGTCGAGGAATCGGCCGCAGCATTCCTCTCTTGACGTTCCCCCCTCGCCGCGCCGACAATAAGAACTGCTTCTGCCGAGGTGCTCCCATGTTGCCCTATTTATTCGTCCTCTTAGCCATCGCCGTCCGCTTCCTGCCGTTCGCGGGCCCCTTGAACGTTTTGCCCCACGCCTGGCATTTCACGCCCGTAGCCGCATCGCTACTGTTCTTCGGAGCCCGCGGCTCCCGGCGCCAAATGTGGATACCTCTGGCACTATTCGCCGCGACAGACGTTGTACTTACCAAGCTCATTTACTCTTATCCGCTGACTTGGGATCATCTCGTCACGTGGGTTTGGTATGCGGCCATCCTCTGGCTGGGCACCAACCTGCGCGAAAAATCCGACCCGGTCCGCGTCATCAGCGCGGCGCTCGCTAGTTCGGTCTCGTTCTTCCTGATCAGCAATTTTGCGGCATGGGCCGCTTATTCGGATTTGTATCCCCGGAGCCTCAACGGCGTCATGATGTCTTACGCCGCCGGTCTCCCATTTTTCCGCGGCACGGTCGAAAGCGACCTGTTCTTCTCCATCGCAATGTTCGGAACCCCGGTATTCCTGCACGCCCTCTCCGGATGGTTCAACAAGTCCGCAACCGACCACATCTCCCCGGCCTAAAGATTCACGCGGGTAGGAGCGACCTCTAAACATGTGGGGACAGCCGCCCTCGGCTGTCCGGCGGCCTAGGTGTATCGGGCCGCTCCCGTCGCCAAACCGTGATACAAGTCTAGACCCCGTTCCCATCGGGAAAGGCACATAAGCACAGCCCACTGAATCCGCCCTCAGCCGCTGCGGTAAGCTTTCCTTCTCCACCACACCAACCCCAACAAAATCCCCACCACAACCGCCCCCAGCACCCAATAAATATGCCGCCGAAACACTGACCCCATGATCCCCACAATCTGCGGCCCAAACCACAGCGTCAGCATAGCCAATACAAAAAACCGAACAAACCTTCCCGCAAAAATCGCCGCCAGAAAGTCGCGAAACCTCATCTCAAACACCGCCGCTGCCAACACAAAAATCTTGAACGGCATCGGCGGAGGCAGCATCCCCGGAAACATCAGAGCCCAAAACTCGTGCCGCTCAAACGACCGGTGAATCCGCAGAAACCGCTCTTCCGAAATCCGCTTTCGCAGCACCGTTTCCCCACCCACGTATCCAATGATGTAAAGCGGAATGCTCCCCAGCGCCGATCCCAGCGAAGCCATCACCACATAAAACAGCAGCCGCTTGCGATCCTGATAAACATAAGCCGCTACAATCGCATCCACCGGCATCCCAAGCAGCGCCGAATCCGCAAACGCGATAGCAAACACTCCCCAAATTCCCAGGTGCTGCAACAGCCCCCAAATCCAAGCCGTATACCGCGCCAGAATGTGCCCAATTGTTTTCAAGAAGGTTCAGTCTACGGGAAAACAACGATGTAAGGACATCTCAGATCATGTGGGGACAGCCGCCTCGGCTGCCCAGCCAAGCGCAGCGAGGCCTGTCTACGCGTGAAGCAGCGAAGCGGCGGCAGAATGTAGCCCAGGGCGCAAGCCGTGGGTAAGAAAGCGATAAATAACCAAACCCCGAAGGGGTGAAAGAGAAGCGTCAACGCCCCGCACATGTGGGAGGGGAGAGGATAGAAAATCTCGCGGCGCTCGGCCCAGCCCGTCTTCCCGAGGAGGAACCAAGGCTAGGGAAACCAAGGCTAAAGCAAAAAAATCGATGTCATTCCGAATCGGGCGGCACGCCCGGTGAGGAACCTGCTTTCCCATTACCTGTCGCAGCCGCTTTCTTTTGAGGAGGAAGTCAAGACTAGGTAAAGACAAATCATCTCATGAATAACCGGGACACATGCTCATGTCCTTAGACACTAGGAAGACCCAGAACTTAAGAAATCCAAAACTAGGAGACCGGGAACTAACGCGAAGACCTCGCAAGGGGACAACCACAATTTTTCAGTGTGACGAGGTCGCGCCCTAATCATTGCCTGGCAATCGGCTCGCGCCGACCATGCCGAATGTGAAGGATGTTCACATTCTCGCCCTTGACTGTAAATAGAATCCGATACAAATGCGGTTTCCGACCGTAAAGAAGTTGGCGCACTTCAAAAGGAAATTGTAGGTTCTCGGGAGCGAGTGGGCAGCGCTGGGGAAACATAGACAGAGATGCGATGGCGTCGTCCAAGGCTAGAAACCAACGAAGGCCAGTTTCTCCGGCGTGCTCGGACAACAGCCATTCCAGAATTCCTTCTGCATCGCTTTCGGCTTGGGTCGAGATTTCAACGTGAAAGGCCATGCTTGCGCCGCATAGCGGAGAGAAACTCAGCGGCGGGGCGAGTGCGCCCTGCGGTTACATCTTCATGCCCCCTACGGATGCCTTCGACGGCTCCTTCGAAATCTTGGCGCTCCCATTCGAGATATGCTGCTAAAGCCTCATCGAGCGCGGCAGCTGGATCTTGACCGTGCCGTTGGGCATATTCTTCCAATTGTGCCTTGCGTTCCGGTTTGATAGGGATGGCGTCCATGCCTGAATACGCTGTATTGCCTGACCCAAGACTAGGAGTGCAGAAGGCGAGTGTCAAGTAAACACCTGAAGGATCCGCCTACGAATGTTCCGTCTTCCCATCCAGCAAATCCAGCGCATGCGGAATCAACTCGACCACTGCCCGCAATGACTCCACTGCACCATCCGGACTCCCCGGCAGATTCAAAATCAGAGTCTTGCCTCGCACCCCGCACACTCCCCGGCTCAAGGCCGCAAACGGAGTCTTCTTTAACCCCTCGTTTCGCATGCGTTCGCCGACTCCATCGATCAGCCGCTCGCAAATCGCCTCCGTCGCCTCCGGAGTAACGTCGCGCACTGCAATCCCCGTCCCGCCCGTCGTAACGATGAACCGCGCTTCCAATGCGAAATGGACGAGCGCGTTCTGCACCTGCATGGAATCGTCCTGAACAATTCTGGTCGCTACGACGCGAAACCCCGACTGCTTCAAGACTTCGACCACCGCCGGCCCCGAGACATCAACACGCTCCCCGCGCGCGCAAGAATCACTAACCGTTACCACCGCAGCTGTGAATGCAGACGTACTCGTATCAGTTGTCGAGGAGGACATCGTCTTCCTCTTCCGTCGTCCGGCCTCTGCCGGCATCGACTCCCGCACTCGGGCTGCCGGTACTCGCGCCGCCTGCACTCACGTTGTTGTCGCCGCTTGCAATGGCACTGCTGGTCTCGCCAACCTCGCCGCCCCCATCACGCTGAGCTTCATCCAGCAACCGCAGCCCTTCCATCAGCAGTCCCTGAGTGTTGAGTTGCGTGGTCTCCTGGTCGGTCTTGCCCTCAAAGTTGAGTTCAAAATTCCCGCCCGTCCAGCGCAGAACCTTGAATACCGCTTGATCTCCCAGCAAAGATCCGTAGGTCGCATGCTTCACCTGTCCCTCGACGAAGAAGACTTCGCACTTCTCGCCCGCGTTATTGAGTTTGAGCTGGCAACTCTTGCGCCCCATTTCGAGCGATTGCATCAGGTCAATTACGTTCATCTGCGAGAGGTTCCCGCGCACCACGCCGTCAGACGGAGCCGTCTTCGCCATCTTCTCCAGCGCGATCCGGTCCACCGTACGCTTGATGCGCCGCGTAGCTTCCTTCAGAAAAAATGGCTTGGCGATGTAGTCATCGGCTGCGTCCTGCGGCGATAGCCGCTCGTCGATGTCGCTTCTGCTGGCCAGCAAGATCGCCGAAAAATTCGATGTAGCCGGCCGGCTCTTCAGCTTCTCCACCAATTGCCGTCCATCCATCCCCGGCATGCGGTAATCGCACACCACCAGCTCAGGAGGATCGTCCACCGCTTTCAGCAAAGCATCCGCTGCGTCGCCCGCCGCCGTCACTTGCGCAAACGGAGCCAGCGCCTGCTGCAACATCCCCAACACCATCGGATTGTCATCCACCAAAAGCAGCTTAACTTCGTTCGCCATCGGATCTCTTTGCTGTGTTCCTTGTTTATCTACTTCTTAGCGCGCCGGTACTCTCCGCTTTTTCCTCCGCTTTTCCGCTGCAATACAATCTCCCGAATCTCAATCCCTTTATCCATCCCCTTCAGCATGTCATAAAGGCAGAGCGCGGAAATACTGGCGGCTACAAGGGCTTCCATCTCGACCCCGGTTTGGGCAGTGGTAATTACTTTCGTAGCAATAGCGACGCCATTTTCGCACAGCCTCAACTCGACATCAACGAGCGAGAGCGGTAAAGAGTGGCACATCGGAATCAGTTCGGCGGTGCGTTTGGCCGCCATGATTCCCGCAACACGCGCCACTTCGAGCGGATCGCCTTTAGGGTTTGTTGGAAGGGCCTTGAGTACGGCATTCGGAATCCTGACAAACGCGCTGGCCTCCGCCTCGCGTTTTGTCGTAGGCTTCGCCGAGACATCGACCATCTGAGCCCGGCTGGCTTTGTCGTAATGAGAAAGCTTCTTCGCCATGCGGAAGCTCTATCTTACATGGACAGAACCCGAGATCGTTAAGACGCAAACATGGGGTTAGTGTCTCAGTCTGTGGAAGTGCTCACGTGGGGACAGCCGCCCTCGGCTGTCCGTCGAGCGCAGCTCGACTCGCTTTCTCCTCCAGGCCGGACAAAACTCAGACACTCACAAACAAGACCTAGCAAACTACTTTGCCGCAAATACCACCTACCGCAGCATAATCGCAACCCAATCGCCCGCAGAGATATGCTCTCGATCCGGCGGAATAACGATGTAGCAATTCGCGCGGGATCGGGCTGCAATGTCACCTGATCCCTGCCACGGCACGAGTTCCACTTGCGAATTTTCATACTGGCCGGAAAGTACCGCGGGAAGGAACCGTCTCAGTCCTGTCTTGACGCGAATTTCAGATTTCAGACGCGCATGAACGAAGACGAGCTGATGCGGGGACATCCCAGCCAACGCCTCAAGAATCGGCCGAGCGAATAGTTCGAATGTCACCATAGTTGAAACTGGGTTGCCGGGAAGTCCGAAGAAATACTTGAGCAGCGCTGCTGCTGGAGTTGCAGCGCCTGCACCTTCTTTGTGCCCCAGCGGAACTCGGCCAAATACCACAGGACGGCCGGGCTGGATCCTCGCTCCAGTGAACAAGAACTCGGCATTCATTTCGCCAAGAACTTGCTCGACTAAATCGTAGCGTCCCATCGAAACCCCGCCGGTCATGATCAAAAGATCGGATTGAAAGCCCCGCTCAATCAACTGGCGTAGTTGGTGCGGCTCATCCGGGGCGATCGGCAAGAGCACCGCTTCGCCTCCGGCTTCCTGGATCTGCGCCGCGAGCGAATACGTGTTGGAGTTACGAATCTGGGTAGGACCCGGACGGCCATCGACATCGACAATCTCATCGCCCGTAGTCAGCACGGCCACGCGGGGACGAACAAAAACCTGCAGCCTCGATTTGCCGACCGAGGCCGCGAGTGCAATAGTAGCGTGATCCAGTTGTTCCCCCCGGTCAAGCAGCAGGCTGCCGCTCTTCGCCTCGGCGGCTTGCGCGACGATGTTTTCGCCAGGTTCAACCGCCTTTGTGATTTCGACAGAATCATTCTGCGCAGACAAAGACAAAGACGTGTATTCCACCATCACTACGGCGTCCGCACCTTGTGGCACAGGTGCACCGGTCATAATAGAAAAAGCTTGGCCGGAATTCAGGAGCAAAGGGACTTGACTCGGCCTCGGCCCTGCTTTGATCTCTCCGGCCACGGCTAGCCGCGCGGGAACCTCCGTCAGGTCCGCGGATCGCACCGCATAGCCATCTCGCGTCGATCGCGGAAAAGGAGGAATGTCGCGATCAGCGGTGATGGGCTCGGCGAGAATTCGCCCGGAGGCGTGCAGCAGGTCAACAACTTCGTTGCCGCCGGGAGTGATCCGCGAGGCATGCTCTTCGACTATGCTGCGCGCATCCTCAAAACTTAGAACCAGGGCTTGGGCGGGTGGTGCTGCCATGCAGACATGATAACCGCGATGGTAGTGGGTCAGCTTCTACCCGTCGGCGTCATCCTGAGCGTAGCCGCTTTTCAGGCGGAGCGAAGGATCTCCCGCGCAACCGGCCCGGCGCGCAAGCCAAATTGCACCACCACCAAAATTAAAAACCTTAGGAAATTCAAAACGCGCTGGGCCGGTTGCGCGCCAAATTCTCGAAGAAGCCTACAAAGAAACCGGCTCCGAAGAAACTAAAAAGCAAGAAAAAAAGAGGTAACCGTCTGTGTTGTCATCCTGAACGTAGCCGTTTTTCAGGCGAAGTGAAGGACCTCCCGCTTGACCGGCCCGGCGCGCAAGCCAAATTGCACCACCACCGAAATTCAAAACCCTAGGAAATTCAAAACCTTAGGAAACCCAACATAGATGCTTCTAGACGAAAACATCGGACCGTGAAGCATACAAAAGAACACCAGAAAGAAAAACAGTGGTGGCTCAGCTTGGCTTACGCGCTGGGCCGGT
>Ga0307478_10000223_pt1 | contig 65913 bp, 50 predicted proteins | sample atmos_gasesECM4C_2_FD_203713 | JGI IMG/M metagenome (GOLD analysis project Ga0307478, IMG submission 203713) | Hardwood forest soil microbial communities from Morgan-Monroe State Forest, Indiana, United States - atmos_gasesECM4C_05 | ecosystem: Environmental > Terrestrial > Soil > Temperate...
GTGCATTGAGGCGTTCCCTTTCTGCGGCAGCGCGAAGCTGCTCGAGCTGGCGATCAGAACTGCCCAGACAAAAAGGAATCGGCAAAATCTCACGAACACACTCCCAGAAGTGGCATTGGGCGCGAGAGCCCCAGAAGGATTCTGAATTTCGATGGAACGATGGCTCGAACTTAAGACGTACAAACGTAACGACGGATTGTTACAGAACGATGAAGGGAGAATTAATTTCCGGTGACAGATGTGTGTTGGGACTAGAAGCGAGCGAGCTTCGTACGCTCAGGCCGCCTAGCATGTGACCGTTCTAGGAGAACCTAAGGATGGACCGAGCCGACCTAGCAGTTTGACCTAGAACACTCCCGCAAGCTTTAGATAAGTCCCATCAAGAAATTTCATAGTCTGCAATTCCTAGCCTCGGTGGACTCAGCCCGCTCAATATAGCGGGCACTGCTTAGCCCAAAAAGTGTAACCCCTTGCATCGCAGCGAAATACGGACTGTTTTTCCACAGTCCGATACTTCTTGTTAACCGCTCCCGAGCCGTAAATTCATTCGAGTTTAATACTGCCGTCATCGTGGCTTAACAGATTTTCGGGATAGTTGCTTCGCGCCGGGAAGTGAAAATTCTCGTGCGCTTCCCCATCAACTCTGACCTGCACATTCGCAAATTTCCTGGCGCACCTGTAATGCAAGGGCGCTGTGACGGGGCAATCCCCCATAACTCTAGGAACTAAAGCAACAAGGAGAAAATCGAAATGAAGAAGAACATGCTAGTGGTGGCACTGGCGCTGACCGCGTCGATCTTCGCCACCACAAACGTCTTCGGACAGGCGCCCTGCAGCGTCGGCGTCAACATTCAATTCAATGCTGTCGGCTCGTCCGCTCAAGCCAACTCGTTCGCCCAGGCGGCACGCGCGTTGACCCAGAGCGGCAGCAGCTACAACCTGCTCTCCACTTCCAAGGGCGCAAAGGTTTTCGACAAGCGTACCAATCCAACCAACCCCATCAGCGACAGCGCTAACCCGTTTTGGGTTATTTGGGACTTCGGCACGACCTGCAACGCCTACGCTTACTGGACGATCGACTCCGGCGCCGGCGTAAAAGACTTCTTCGCCTACGAGAAGTTCACTGCCAGCGCAAACAGCAACAAGGTTTATACGGCTTTGGCTGCCGCTTACGGCAATATCACCACCAGCAGCATTAACGCCGGCACCGAGAACCAAGTCGGCGGCTTGGCCGACACGGTAGGTCCCACCGACCCTGGCTTCCTCGCAATTGTCGCCAAACTCAATGTGACGCCAGAAACACGCGTGAATGTCGCCGGCAACCAACCATCGCCAGCTTATTGCGGCAACCTTACTACCACAACCACCGGCTATCTCACTCAGTGGCAATGCTACTTCAACGTGGGCGCCACCGACATCCGTCCGGAAGACGCGCTCTACGCAACCACTCGCGGTCTCACGTCGTATAACGGCTATGACGTTGCCGCCAGCGGCACCGAGAACGTGATCACCAAAGCCACAGGCGGAAACGGCCAGTTAACCGGTCTGGGCTATAACACTGCCGGCAACGGCACCTGCACGGGTGCGGCGACCGTGGGCTGCCCAATTACAGACTCATTCAATCAGGCCAAAACGTTCAACGTAGTTAAGTTTGCGCTGAGCGGCACGGATCCAATCTCGGGCGGAACTCTGCCCGCCTACACGACCGTTTCCACTGGAGCTGAGCCGGTTCTTGTGTTTGCACATAACGGCACCGTCCTTGGAACGCAGAGCGGCGGCACCTACGTTTACAACGACATCAACAAACAAATCCTCTCCCAGATATTTTCGGGCTGGACTCATTGCACTGGAGATCTGCTGACCACCAGTGCACCCGGTCCCGGATCTCCCATCCAGGTGGTCGAGCGCGAACCGCTCTCTGGCACCTACAACACGTTTGAGTTCACCGCGGTGCGTACTCTGGCGGGCAGCGCCAATCCGTTTTTCGCTCCTACCGGCACGGGCACCAGCCTGCCTCCCGAAAGCAACGCGTATACCGGACAGGAACAGTTCAACAATCCCGCCAGCTATCCCGGCGGAAACGGAAGCGCTTGCCCGCTCACCGGCGGATATCCGCAAGCGAACTGCTTCAATCCTTTGTTCCTTACAAATCCCAACAGCGCGTGCCCCGGCGGCTCGGACAACCTCCCTGTGCGTCTCCGCGCAATCGGAACGGGTGAGGAAGTCAAAGCCACCGTCGGAACCTATAACACGGGCGCGGGCAATGCGACCGTTGACAACAGCCTTGGTTATGCGTTCTGGGGTTACGGCAACTTCCAACCGCTGTGCAACGCAACCGGTGGAACCACCACTTGCCCAGGCAGCTATATCGGCCACTATCTTACGGTAGACGCCATCGATCCGCTGTTCACGACCGAGGGCGGTGCGCTCGATTCGACGCCAAATCCAGCGGGCGCTTATAACCCGCCGTATTGCAACGTCACCGGTACTTCACAAACCTGCTTCTCGATTCCGTTCACGCATATTAAGGACGGGAAGTACCCGTTGTGGAGCTTGCTGCGAATTGTTACCTTCGCCCCTGTGTCCGCCAAGGTCAAAACCTGGCCTGCGGTTCTGGACATGGTTGCGCAGGAGCAGATCCAAACCGCCAGCGATGGTCTGTCGGATTTTGTTCCGTTCCTGACCAACCTGACGGGCGGCAGCGGCGTGTGGACGGGTAATCTCAATCTGTTCGTCTATCGCTCACACTACAAGCAGACTGGGGGCACCGTCACCCCGGCTAACGGCCACAAGGCTTGCGCCGGCGTTTTCACCGGCATCAGCTTGCAGGGCGGCAGCAGTCACTCTTCCACTTGCTTGGTTGACTTCGGTAGCGACGTGGGCGGTTCGGTTCTTACCGTTCAGTCTGATGTCGACTGGATCACTGACTGGAGCACCGAAGAATTCGGCGACCACCAGTAAGAGTTAACCTTGCTGTGCGCCGGGTGGAGAAGCGGCAAACACCGCTTCTTCGCCGCCCGGCAATTCTGTTAGCTTCCCACCGCGGAGAGGAACCAGAAACCTTTCGAGCTTCACAGTTTTCCCGTCGGCAGAAATTCCGAGGCGCGCACATTGTATAGCTGTAGAGAGTTGAGACTTTGAACGCAGTCCATATTCAGGAGATTTTTGGTGCAGTCCATTCAACTTAGATTGAACGTTCGCAATCGTGGCACGGCGGTTAGAGCTTGCGCCTTCGCTTTAATTTTTCTGGTAGGAACCGGTGCGAAAAATGGCGCATGTGCGCAGCAGGCGGCGCAGAACGCACAGTCCTCTGCTTCTTCGGCCACGACGCCTCCGCCGGCACCCGTGCAGACAGAGCAAGTTCCGGCGGCAAAACCTCCTGTCACTGGTGATGCGAAGAGCCCGAGTATCGCTCCCACTCAGGCGCTGCCTGCCAGCATCGATCCAGAGAAACGAATTCCGTTGTATGAAACGATTCAGGAAGACTGGAGTTCGCTGAGTATTGGCACGAGCAGGCTCGAACCCGAGCCGCCGCTGGTGGCCCAGACAGACGAAGGCGAAGGTTTCACGCGGACGCTGGTCCAAATGAAATGGCGCCCCGGCGATCCGCTGGATGTATATGTGATCCTGCCGAAAGGCGTGAAAAAACCGCCGGCGGTACTCTACCTTTACGGTTACAAAGACGACACCGAACGATTTAAGGACAATCGCTGGTGCCAGCGGGTAACTAGCGGAGGTTTCGCGGCGGTGGGGTTCGTCTCCGCGCTGAGCGGGCATCGCTTTCACGATCGTCCCATGCGGCAATGGTTTGTCAGCGAGTTGCAGGAGTCGCTGGGCAGCACCGTTCACGACGTGAAGTTTATTCTCGACTATCTCGCGCAACGAGGAGATATCGATATGAACCGCATCGGAATGTTCGGGCAATCTTCGGGAAGCACGATCGCGATTCTAGCTTCAGCCTCCGATCCGCGAATTAAGGCTGTAGACGCTCTCGATCCCTGGGGCGATTGGCCGGTTTGGCTGGCGCAGTCCTGGGTCGTGAATCAGGATCCCGATCACGCGAACTTCACCGATGCGGATTTTCTTAAGCGCGTTGCGCCGCTCGACCCAGTGAAGTGGTTGCCGACGCTGAAAACTAAACACATTCGGATTCAGCAAGTGATGGACAATACGGCGACGCCGGATATCTCCAAAGATGCAATCAAGAAAGCCGCGCCCAAGCGGGCCGAGGTGGTGCGTTACGACCACCTCAGCCAGTTCGCGGATATTGCGAGCCACGGCAAGCTTTTCGAATGGGTCAAGGTGCAACTCAAGGCCACACCCTCGCCGGGCCCGCAAAAACGATCCGCGGTTGCCCAGCGGATTGCGCCAAGTGTCGACAAAACCGGTTCGGCAGGAACACCGCGCTAAGACCCTTCAGAGCAGCGAGATTTTCTTGGACGCGCGATTTCTGTCTGCGGAAGTTAAAAAAGGAGCTCACATTTTGAAACGTATTCATCTTTTAGGCGTCTGCCTGGTTCTTACTCTTCTAACCGTAGGTTGTGCCAGCACCACGAAGAAGACGACGACCACGCCCCCGCCTGGCAACTCGTCAGAACTGCAGGTAACCACGCCCGCCACCAGCCCTACCATAGACGCCGGTCAGGCGGTGACGATCACGTCCAATCAGGCGGCCATATGGAGTGTTCAAAACGCTAGCGGCTTTGGCAAGGCCTTCGGCGCACTCAGCAATACGACCACTCCTACGACGAGCGTTACTTATACAGCGCCAATCAGCTTAGTTGGGCCGGGGGGAGGGACAATTTCCTCTGGACAAGTTTCTGTCGTGGCGACTTCCGCAACGGACAGCACGCAATCCGCCAGCATCATTGTCTTCATCAATCCTCTGCCTACGCTTAATAGCAGTCTAACCTTCAACACTGATTGCTCGTACGATCCGACACTGACCAACAACGATGGCATCGCTGGGGCGGCCTACGTGCCTCAAGGGCAAAATACTAACTTCCTTAAGGTCTCTGGTGGAACTCCGCCATACACATGGAGCCTCGTTTCCAATTCCGGCTCACTTCCCATTGGATTAAGCCTGGGGGTGGGAACGGCACCCGCCGGATCGTCGCAATGCACCTCAGGTTGCGCGTTCTTGTACGGAACACCAGCCAGCGTCGGTTGCTCTACGTTCAAGCTTCAGGTGGAAGATGCGACGCAGTCAATTGCTATGTCTAACTCGATCTTTGTTGTAATAACACCACCCCCCCTGAAAATTCAGGCTCCCGACTATTCGGATTGGGTTCAGGGAGTTCCCTACGCACCCACCGTATTTTCAGTTTCTGGAGGCAAGCTACCTTATACGTGGAGCCAGGAACAATTCGCCCCACTACCCACAGGACTCAACCTGACCCAGGTAACGAACAACAGTGCGTCCGCCTACATATCCGGCACGCCCACAGCCATTGCCGGCCCACCGAGCCTCATGGTCACCGACTCGCAAACTCCATACCCCGCGTTGGGCACGATCACGCTCAATCAAAACCTGGCCTTCACTCAGCCGCCTTGCACACCGTCAATCGGAGGAGGCACTTTCAACGCCACCTTGCTCGGCACCTACGCATTCCTGTTGCGCGGTTTTGATGCGAATGGGCCTGTGGTAATGGCTGGCAGTTTTACCACCGATGGCGCGGGGAATGTGAAAGCTGGAGTCGAAGACATCACGCGTAGCACGAGCGCGGGTTCGCAAGCAGATGTCGCCGTCAGCGGTTCCTATTCAGTATTTGACCAGCAGCAGGTCTTTGGTCAGGTCGGCTGCGTCACGTTGACCGGCGGCTCCGGCGCCAACGCTTTCACTAGCACATTCACCATCAGTCTAGGTGGTTGCACCACATCGTTGGATCCCATCCGCGGCGAGTGCCTGGCGTCTCAGGGCACAGCAGGAGTATTCACCACCGGCCGAATGATGGAATTTGACAATACCGGGACGCGCGCTTCCGGCATCCTCCGCATGCAGGATACGACCGCTTTCTCCGGCGGGCTGAGCGGCACCTACGCGTTCGGCCTGAGCGGCTGGGACTACGTGGGTAAGCGGTACGCCGCCGCGGGTTCGGTGAGTTCGAGTTCAGGCACGCTAAGTTCCGCCGCCGACATTAACGATGGTGGAGTGCTGCAGTCAGCCCTCACCGGCGGCACGGGAAGCTCCGCGATTGACTCGGGGAACGGGCCAACTACCGGCCGAGGAACTGCCACCTTGAGTGTGGGCAGCGCATCGCTCGATCTTGCTTTCTATACGGTCAGCGCGCACGAAGTGATGTTGGCCAGCACAGGAACGTTGAGCCCTGCGAATCCAATCGTGAGTGGAGAAGCAATCACCGCAACTGGCCCCTTCAGCGCGCTGTCGTTGCAGAACAGCCACATGTTCCATAGCGCCGGCCTTGGTTCGGGTCCAGACGTGAGCATCGGCCTCTTAAGTTTTGACGGTGTGAGCTCCGTCAGCGGCACGCAATACGAAGACAATGCCGCCACTCTCGGTACGACCGCACTCTCCGGCAGCTATACGGTTGACTCGACGACCGGCCGTGTCGCGTTCGTGCCATCGCAAACAAATCCCCAGAGCCTCGGAGACCATCCCCTCGTCGTCTACGCGATTCCGGTGCCGGGCTCCCTGACGCGCCAGAATTGCGTCATCCTGGCGAGCTGCGTAACTGGATTTCTGGTAAGCACAGACGAATCCGCCCAGGCGGGCCTTTTGGAATTTCAGACGCCGACCCTCGGGCCGCCACCGCCATTTTCCAATCTTTACGTCGCGGGATATTACTTTTACGGCACAGACGAGACTTTGAATTCGGCCACCCCGCTCATTAACGGAGCCGCAGATGCAAATCCCACGAGCGCCGCGTACGGCGGCGTCCAGAGCGTAAACTACTCCACCAACTCTTTTTACTGCCATGTGGAACCGACGTGCGCTCTCCTTCATCCCAATGACCCACTCTCAATCAGCGGGACCTATTCCGTTAGCAGCAACGGCACGGCAACAATTGGCGGCGAGACCGTCGCGGTCACTAATGGCAACGTGATTTTTTATATCGACGAATCGCCGATTAACACAACCCCCTCAGTGATGGTGGAAGAGCAGTAGCAATATCTAGGAGATAGGCGAGAAACGCCGGTAGCGCTGGAACTCGGTAGAGACCATCGTCCCTGATCTCATCCGGCAGGGCGCGTCGCGGTGTCCTTAACAGAAGCATTCTGTTTAGGAGGACGCCATGTTCGCCGATACCTTGCATTCGTCCTGGGCGGAGCGTTCGCGCCGCCGTTGGATAACATTGACCTCGTTCGGGTTGCAAGCCCTCGTGACCGGTCTCTTGCTGCTTCTGCCGCTGCTCCGGCCAATGGGTTTGCCAACATTCCGTCAGCTCATCGCTCCGATCAGTCTGGGGCAACCACTCGGAGAGCCTCCCACACATGTGCGGATCGGTGGGACTACGGTCGCGCCGAGTGCATCGCCGGTAATCTTCTTAAGGCAGCCGGCTAGCATTCCGCACGGCCTGCAGCGTGACAGTGATGATGGCCCGCCGTCAATTGGATTGCCTGGTCCATCCACTCCCGGTGGCCCGGGCCCGGGTGGTCCGGTCGGCGTGCTCAATTCGTTGGGGACCGGCGTGCCAGTTCTTCCAGTGACGCCGAGACCGGCGGCTGTCGCTCCAATCCGCGTTTCGAGTATTAGTGAGGGCAATCTGACACGCAAAGTGCAGCCTGCGTATCCTCCGCTGGCTCGGAGCGCGCGCATTCAGGGCATGGTGGTGCTGCAAGCGGTGATCAGCAAAGAGGGAACGATCGAGAACCTCAAAGTTCTGACCGGCCATCCCATGCTGGTGAGTGCGGCCGTCGATGCCGTGCGCCAGTGGCGCTACCGGCCTTACGTCCTGAACCATGAGCCAGTCGAGGTAGAAACTCAGATCACCGTGAACTTCTCGCTGCGTGGCAACTGATAAATGCAGCGGTACTCACGAACCACGGATTGCTGGGAGTAGTCCAAGCGTAACCTGGAGGCACGCCGTGCTCCCGCTATAATCGAGCCGAGTGGCGACAACTGTAGAAATTCCGAGCCGCGTCGCAACGCGCCCAACCTGGGCTGAAGTTTCCCTCGGAGCTTTGCGGCAAAACTTCCGCGCGGTCGCGAAACATGCGGGTGCAGGCGTGACCGTGTGCGCGGTAGTGAAGGCTGACGCTTATGGCCACGGTGCTTTGGAGTGCTCGCGCGCGCTTGAGGCGGAGGGTGCAAAGTGGCTGGGCGTCACGTCACTCGATGAGGCGATTCCGCTGCGCGAGGCGGGCATCGAATCACGAATTTTGTTGATGACGGGCTTCTGGCGCGGCGAAGAGAGCGAGATCGCCCGCCTGCGGCTCACTCCCACTGTGTGGGAATCGTGGCACATTCAGGCCCTCGAGAATGCCGCCGCTTCGGGGGCGATGCGGCAGCCTGTGCACCTGAAAGTAGATACCGGCATGGGCCGCTTGGGCGTGTCACTGGAAGAACTCCCTGCGGTGCTGAAGGCTTTGAACGCGGCCACGCATGTTGTTCTCGAAGGACTCTCCACCCACTTGGCTTCCTCGGAAATTATGGACGCGCCTTCCGTGCCCGAGCAGTCACGCCTTTTCGGAGAGGCGCAGCGCATGGTGCAAGCGGCGGGATTCGATCCGGAATTCATTCACATGGCGAACACCAGCGCCCTGATTTCGCGGCGCGAAACCTGGAACAATATGGTTCGCCCCGGCGTGGCGCTCTACGGATACTATTTGCCATTCCAGCGCGCCGGCCGCGAAGTGAGCGGTGGCACTCTGCGGCTTCCAGTAAAGCCGGTGCTGACGTGGAAGACGCGAATTCTTTCCATGCGCAATTTCGCCGCCAATCAGGCGCTCGGCTATGGCGGAACTTACGTCACCAAAGCGCCGGCCAACGTTGCTGTCCTGCCTGTTGGATACGCAGACGGATATAATCGCCAGCTTTCGAATCGCGGCCGGGTCATCGTTCGCGACCACTACGCGCCGATCATCGGCAGCATCTCGATGGACCTCACGCTCGTGGATGTAACCGGCATTCCTGGGATTGCCGTTGGCGACGAAGTGATTCTGCTCGGAACCCGCGACGGCTTGAGCGTTGATGCACTGGAACACGCGCGGCTGGCAAATAGCTCGCCGTACGAAATTCTCTGCAATATCTCCAAACGCGTGCCGCGGAAGTACGGGCACTAGTTGATCAAGCAAACCGAACCTGCCACAAATCAATCCGCTCAAGACGTATCCTTAACTTCTTGAATTGAAACTAGTTGGACTGAAACAGACTTAGTTAATTACCCCCGTAACGTTCCCTAACCCGTACCGAAGGTCTACGATCCACCTTAAATGTCATCGGGGTTCATCCCGGAAAGGGATAAAACATGCGCAATACGCTCAGCAAGTTGACCGCGTCTTTGTTCTTGATCGGTGCCACCATGCTATTTGTCGGAGAAGCTGTCGCCGGAGAGTGCGGCAGCACTAGAACATGCATGACAGAAGCTTCCGGGGCTCAAACATGCATTGTTGTCGATAAACCGTGCCCTCCGAAAAGCTCAACCGATACCGTTCATGGATCGACTGATACCGTTCACTCCAGTCCCCCTCCCAAAGAGACTCCACCCAAGAAGGAACCGAGAAAAGGTTCGGAGAGTACCAGCAAATGACTCGATTTGAAACGAACCTCTACCGTACTGGTGCGAGCATAAGGCGACATTCCATCCTTAGGGTTATTGCCGGAACTCTTATAGCTTTGGTACTCGGTATCCAAACTCTAGGAGCCGAAACCTCCCCGGCCGAGTTGCGTTCACGCGCTGACTACCTGGCGAATGCAGCGACACGATGCCAAAGTCGAATTAACAGCGGTGAATTGGATGAGTGCACCGTTATCGTCGCGTGGGAAAACAATCGCGAGATCTCGATTCAAGAAGCCGAGGGGTACGCTGCGCGCTTAAGAAAATCTGCATGCGTTCTTGATGCTGGCATTGCCCTCAGCAGCGACCGGAGAAGCTGCGCGAGTAGAGTCCAACACGTCTTTACAAACGCTGGCTCCGGGCTGCGTAGTTCGGCACTGAGTTGTGTGGCTGGATGTTTAGGAAATGGGCTAACGGCAAGGGGATGTCTGAGTAGTTGTGGCGTTGCCGCCATTTATCCAGTGCAGGTGCTGGACGAAGCTGTGCAGGAGACGAATAGTTGCCTGGAAGAATCATTGTCAGCGGACAGGCGACGTCAGCAGGAGTGCAGGGAGTAGAAACGCGACGCTGCCTTTTCTGTCGATTCTCCGTTCATTGGCGACACTCTCCTTCCGGTCATCAATAGCGACCGTTGCCTGTTTCATCCCGAAGAACCGCCCTTCACCTTGCTAAACTCGTAGTTAGGGATGCCTTCGCGCTACGCACAATGGATGTACGATTGGGAGCACCGGCTCACTTCTGTAGACAACAACCGCGTGGTGCGTCCACTCGAGTGGGGTGTAGAGTGGGCGCGGGACTGGCCTTGCCGGAATGGCTGGCGGCCGGGACAGGAGCCGGATGATCCAGAAAAGTTTTTCCACGACTTCAATCGGCGAATCGTGGCCGACAGCGACCAGTTCTATTCCTATGCACGGCCAACTGATTTCAGGCTGGAGACCCGCGAAGTCAAAGTTTTCTCCACACGCGAAGTGCTTGACCCAAAGCTTGAGGAGAAAGTAAAAGGAACGTCGGCGGAGTTTCTTCGATTTACTTCACCCGTGCGCACGCCCTATCCGGAAAATAATCTGGTGAATGCACGCTGGTTCCCGGCACGGGGAAGGCGCGCAGTCGTTCTGCTGCCGCACTGGAATGCAGACGCGATCGCTTACAACAGCTTTTGCCGCGTGCTCAACCTGTTGGGCATCGCGGTGCTGCGGATGAGCATGCCGTATCACGATATTCGCATGCCAGCCGAAACGCGCCGCGCCGATTATGCCGTGTCTGCGAACATTGGCCGCACGCTCGACGCCCTCCGTCAGGGCGTCTCGGATATCCGCAGCTGTTTCGATTGGCTTGAGCAGCAGGGGTACACAAAGCTTGGCATTCTCGGCACCAGCCTGGGATCGTGTTATGCATTTATTGCAGCCGCGCATGATCCGCGGGTGCGCACGGCGGTTTTCAATCATGCGTCGACATACGTCGCCGATGTAGTGTGGCAAGGCCAATCGACACGGCACATCCGCCAGGGCATCGAGCAGAAGATTGGGTTGGAAGAATTGCGGCAGTCATGGCTCGCCGTGAGTCCCATGTCGTACTTCGATAAGTTTGCGCGCTGGCCAAAGAAGTCGTTGATTATTTATGCAAAGTACGATCTAACTTTCTTGCCGGAACTCTCGCGAAATGCGGTAGACGAATTTGCTCGTCACGGGCTCGACTACAAAGTCGTGGTTCTTCCCTGCGGCCACTACACCACGGGAGAAACGCCCTTCAAGTATATGGATGGGTGGCAGATGGCTTCGTTCCTGCGAACCGCGTTTGATCCGTAGCAGGAGCAGCCCCTTCGGAGCAATGCGTTGCTGCAAAGCGGTAGAATGTGGGATGGCGACCGGTCGCATGATCGATTCCGATGTGGCAGCGGAGTACCGTCGCGGCGAGTTTCTGGTCAGCACCGATCCCGCGCGGTTGGATTTAGACGTGGTTCACGGTTTCTTAACCAATTGCTACTGGGCCAAAGGCATTCCGCGAGAAATCGTTGCGCGGTCGATCGAGCACGCGCTCTGTTTCGGGATTTATGAGGGGAACGGCGAGCAGGTTGGATTTGCTCGGGTAATCAGCGACTTCGCCACCATCGCGTATGTCGGAGATGTTTTCGTGCTCGAGACGCATCGCGGCCGCGGGCTGGGGAAGTGGCTGATGGAATGCATCATGCAGCATCCCGCGTTGCAGAACTTGCGGCGCTGGATTCTGACCACCCGTGATGCGCACGGCCTTTATTCGCAGGTTGGTTTTTCGCCTGTAAAAATGCCGGAAAGATTTATGGAACGCCACCGGCCCGATGTGTATAGCACGATCCAGGAAAAACCATGAAGAATTCTGCAGCTTCCAACAAGATGTACCGCCCGCTCTACGAATCCGATCCGCAGATTGCCGCTGCCATCGACAACGAAACGCGGCGTCAGCATGAGGGTTTGGAGCTGATTGCTTCGGAAAATTTTGTCAGCGAAGCCGTGCTCGAAGCCGCAGGGTCGGTATTCACCAACAAGTATGCCGAGGGATATCCCGGCAAGCGTTACTATGGCGGCTGCGAGTTTGCCGATGTGATCGAGAATCTGGCGCGTGATCGCGCCAAGCAATTATTCGGTTCGGAGCACGCAAACGTGCAGCCCCATGCCGGGTCGCAGGCCAACATGGAGGCCTATGCTGCAGTGCTTCAGCCGGGTGACACAATTCTTGGATTGAACCTGGCTCACGGCGGGCATCTCACGCACGGACATCATCTGAATTTTTCCGGGAAGACTTACAAGATCGTCCCTTATGGCGTAACCAAAGAGACGGAGACCATCGACTACGACGCGCTGGAAAAACTGGCGGAACAAGAGCGGCCCAAGCTGATCATCGGCGGCGGCAGCGCTTACCCGCGCATCATTGACTTCGCACGCATGCGGCAGATCGCGGACAAAGTGGGCGCTCTTTATCTAGTCGATATGGCACATTTTGCGGGACTGGTTGCGGGCGGGGCCCATCCCTCGCCGGTACCGCACGCGCATATTGTTACTTCTACAACGCACAAGACTTTGCGCGGGCCGCGGGCGGGCATGATTCTTTCCAAATCGGAGTTCGCAGCGATGATCGACAAAGTCGTTTTTCCTGGAATGCAAGGCGGTCCGCTGATGCACATCATCGCGGCAAAGGCAATCTGCTTTCAGGAAGCGATGCAGCCTGAGTTCCGCGATTACGCCAAGCAAGTCGTAGCCAATGCAAAAGTGTTGGCCGATACTCTGTCCAGCGAAGGCTTCCGCATCATTTCCGGCGGGACGGATACGCACGTGATGCTGGTCGATGTTTTTTCCAAGGGAATACTGGGTAGCGACGCTGAGAAAGCGCTGGGTGAGGCCGGAATCACAGTCAACAAGAACGCCATTCCGTTCGACGTCAATCCGCCACTGAAGCCCAGCGGCATTCGCATTGGTTCTCCAGCACTGACCACGCGTGGAATGAAAGAAGCGGAGATGCGGCAAGTCGGCCGCTGGATCGCGGATGCACTGCTTCACCGCACCGACGCGACTACGCTGACGAAGATTCGCCAGCAAGTGCTCGAACTCTGCGAAGCGTTCCCGCTGTATGCCGAGCGCAGGGCCAAGGCGCAAGCCGAAGTCAGGGCTTAGGGTAGTTACAAGATTCCGTTGCAATTCTGCTCGGAGGTTGGGCGCGCGCTGTGATTAAATGCCATTCGTGAAGATCGCCATCGACATCCGGCGGATGACCGAGTTCGGCGTGGGCACCTACATTCGCAATGTAGTGCGCACGCTGGGACGGCTTGACCACGAGACAACCTACTTTCTCATCGGACCTCCCGACAAAGTTAAGGAAATCGGTTCTCTTCCATCTAACTTCCAAGCCGTCCCGCTGGCTGAACCGGAGCGCTCCGCCATGGGTTTTTGGGAATTCCGCACGACGGTCGAGCGGCTCGGATGCGATCTCGTGCATATTCCGAATTTGTTCTCCGTTCCCCGTATGCTGCCCTGCCCTTACGTGATGACGGTGCACGATATTCTGGAGCATCTTTCGCGGGCCCGCGAGCAGGCGGGATTCTGGAGATCGATGCATTTCCAGCTGACGAAGCGGGTATTGCGAGGGGCCGCGCGCATTTTTGCGGTTTCGAACTTCACGAAGATTGAAATCGAAAAACTTTTTGCAATCCCCTCGGGGCGCATCGAGGTGGTTTACAACGCCATTGATGAGAGGCTGCTGCACGGGCACGCGAGCGCGGCGGACCGTCAGTTGATCGCCGAGCGCTATCAGGTGACGTATCCGTTTTTGCTCTACGCGGGAAGAATCAGTCCGCACAAGAACGTCGTGCGCATGATTGAAGCATTCTCGGCGTTGAAAACCGAATTGCAGAAAGATCATACGTTTCCCGATCTCAAGCTCATCATTATTGGGGATGACGTTTCCGGTAATCCCGACCTGCGGCGTACCGTGATCCGAAGCGGCGTTCAGAACGATGTACGGTTTCTGGGTTTTGTGCCGATCGAGGTCCTGCGAACTTTTTACGACTCCGCCAAGATTTTCGTTTTCCCGTCGTTGTATGAGGGGTTTGGTTTGCCGCCATTGGAGGCCATGGCTCACGGCACGCCCGTCGTGACCTCAAACGTTACTTCACTGCCTGAGGTGGTAGGAAACGCCGCAGTGCTGGTTCACCCGGAGAACGTTTTCGAAATCATGAGAGCTTTATACCGGGTGCTGATGGATCAGCCTCTCCGCGAGAAGATGAAAGAACGCAGCTACCGGCAGGCGGCAAAATTTTCCTGGGAGAAATCCGTCCTCCGCATCCGAGAGGTTTATCAGGAAGTCCTCGGGCCAGAAGAGAACCCGGAACCACCCGGACACTCCAACGTCAAAGGAAGTAAAAGCACCGCCGGTGTCGTCTGATTCGCGTTGCCTTCGCGGATCTTCTTCAAGTTGAAGACCACACAGCTGAATGAAGTTTCCGAATCTGCTCTTGCCCGACCTACTTCAATAACGGTTGTCCAGGCGACGCGATGGCCAGCTTGTGCAATTTGCCAGTGATACGGCTGCGATCGGCGTCGGACTGCGCCGAAGCCAGGCGTTTACGGAGTGTGGTGATCTTGTGTTGACGGGCGCGGCGCCGGCGGATCTCCGGACGACGGCTGGGTGCTGACATGGGCATTCTCCTGAGTGAACTTAATAATGCGAATGAATAACTTTGCGGCAGCGCCGGCGCACCTGCATCTCCGGACCACATTACGACCGCATAGGCTATTGGACCGGAGACGGAGAGAACTGTCAATCCACGGCAAGGTCGACGCACGCTGGCGGCGAGAGGCTCCTGAGTTAACATCAGGGCATGCAGGAAACCTGGCGATGGTTTGGTCCGGATGACGCCGTGCCCCTCGATCACATCAAGCAAGCGGGGGCGACCGGAATTGTCTCTGCCCTGCATCATCTCTACCGCGGCGAAGCCTGGCCCCTGGATGAAGTGCTCAAACGAAGAGATGAGATTACTGCCGCGGGCTTCGTCTGGTCCGTCGTAGAAAGCATCCCTGTTCACAATTCCATCAAGCTTCGTTCCGGATCTTACCGGCAATTCATCGGCGCGTGGAAAGATTCGCTGGCCGCGATCGCGAAGGCAGGCGTGAAAGTCGTTTGCTATAACTTCATGCCCGTCATGGATTGGACGCGAACCGATTTGCAATGGCGTCTGCCGAGTACGGGTTATGCGCTTCGTTTCGATGCGGTGGATTTCGCAGCCTACGATTTATTCATCCTCAAACGCAAAAGTGCAGAAGCCGAGTATCCCGAAGAGCGAATTCGGGCCGCGCACGTTCGCTTCCAGGCCATGCCGGAGGCGGAACGAAATCGTTTGGAACACACAATTATCGCCGGCCTTCCCGGTGAGGCAACGTACGATCGCGAGACGGTTCGCGGGCTGATCTCCGAATATCAAGGAGGAACGGCACAATTGCGAGCCAGCCTTGCCGCATTCCTGCAAGAGGTTGTGCCGGTGGCGGAGGAGAACGGAATTCGGCTTGCCATACATCCCGACGACCCGCCGTGGCCGCTGTTTGGCGTCCCGCGCGTGGTCTCAACTGCCGAAGATGTGAGGTCGATTTTCTCCGCGTGTGATTCCCCGGCGAACGGCTTGACGTTCTGTGTCGGATCATTAGGAGCCCGAGCGAACAACGATCTGCTAGCCATGGCTCGGGAATTCGGCAGTCGCATTCACTTTGTACATCTCCGTCAGGTGACGCGAGAAGCAGATGGATCTTTTCACGAGGCCGAACACCTCGACGGCACCTCTGATATGGTGGGCGTGATCCGCGCCATGCTGAGAGAAGAGGCGCGTCGGCGACGCGTCGGCCGGTCCGATCATGAGATTCCAATGCGGCCCGACCACGGTCATCTTCTGGCCGACGACATCGGCAAGAAAATATATCCAGGCTACTCGCTGGTGGGCCGGTTGAAAGGCCTCGCCGAATTGCGCGGCGTGATGCGGGGCCTCAAGTACGAGAATGCAGAATTGGCCGGGTAAAGGGAACCGGAGCAGACTTGGCGCAAAGCATCTCGAACCATTTCGGAGTGCCGTGCCGGCGCTGGCGAATCGCCTTTCTACTTGCTTTCGGGGTGCTGGTAAATTTCTTTGATCGCATCAATCTGTCGGTCTCTCGTGATGCATTGCATGACTCGTTCGGCTTGTCGTTGGTTGCGTTCGGTTATCTCTCCAGCGCCTTCAGTTGGACTTACGCCGTGATGCAGATGCCTTGCGGAGTATTACTCGACCGCTGGGGAGTGCGGCGCGTGGGGCGAATCAGCGCGCTCCTATGGAGCGTTTCTTCTTTCGCCGCGGCCATTGCCCCCGGTCTCAGTTGGTTCTTTGCGGCGCGCTTTCTTTTGGGCGTGAGCGAATCTCCTACATTTCCGGCGAATGCCAAGGCGTTGGGCTATTGGTTTACCCGCGAAGAAAGAGGGACGGCGACTGCGTTCACCGATGCTGCGGCAAAACTCTCTACCGCAATTGGAGTCCCACTGATCGGCCTGCTGCTCTTGCATTTCGGCTGGCGCTGGAGTTTTGCTGCCACGGGAATGATCAGCTTTTTTTATTTTGTGCTGTTTTATTTGGTCTACAAAAATCCCCGTGAAGACAAAGGACTGGCGCCTCGCGAACTGGAATTCATTCTGCAAGGCGGTGCGCAGCTGGAAGATGAAGAGAGGGCCCGAAGTGGCAGCTCGCTGGGCTATCTTTTGCGGCAACGCAAGGTCTACGGTCTCGCGCTGGGATGGGGCGCTTATAACTACACTTTCTTTCTCTTGCTGACCTGGCTTCCGAGCTATCTTTCCGTTTCTCTGCACGCGGATCTGTTTCACTCGATTTTCTACACTAGCGTGCCCTGGCTGTTTGCAACGTTCACCGACCTGCTGGTAGGTGGATGGCTGGTGGATGCGCTCATCCAGCACGGCTGGGACGCAAACCGAGTTCGTCAAACTGTGCTGGTCGCCGGAATGTCCTTCGGTCTCGCGATCTTCGGCGCCGCGAGCGCTCACTCTCCAACGGCCGCGTTGATCTGGATCAGCCTTGCCCTAGGTGGACTGGCTGCGGCCGCTCCGGTGGCGTGGACCATCCCCTCTCTCATTTCGCCGCGGGAAAGCGTGGGCACGCTCGCCGGCGCAGTGAATCTTTGCGGTCAGATCGCCGCGATTTCCGCTCCCATCGTTACGGGATACATCGTTTCGCTAACGCACTCTTTCGCCGCAGCTTTCGTAACCGCAACCGTGATTCTGCTGCTGGGGATTGTTGGCTACATGTTCTTGTTGGGAAGGATCGAACCCATCCCGGAGCTGTCACAGGCCCTGGGTTAGAGGGCATAGACTCGATATTTCATAACCAACCAGAAAAAGGTTGTTGCCTCAGTCCAGTGTTACGTGGAAAATGTGCAGTTCGACGTTTCTTGATTTTTTAAGCGAACAGACAAAAGGGGTATGCCCATGCGCTTTATCCAGCCTCGCGTACTTGCGAGCGCGGCCACAGTTCTTCTTTCCCTGTCGTTCTGCCAGATGCAGGCCCAGACCGGTCTCAAATACCAAGAGCCTCCCAAGGCAATTGTGGAACTGGTTGATACGCGGCCCACTCCGAACGTCGAGGTTTCACCGAAAGATAGCGCCGGCAAGCAGTCGATCTTGATTGAATCAATCTCGGGCCTGCCTTCGATCGCGGATCTTGCGCAGCCAGAGCTACGGCTGGCAGGGCTGCGCTTTAATCCCAGGACAAATGGTCCGAGCCGTGGGCGCTACATCACGGGATTGAGGCTCAAAACTCTACCGGATGGTCCCGAGAAGGCGGTCACAGGAGTACCAGCAAATGCGAAGATCCATTTCGCAGCCTGGGCACCAGATGCGCGCCATGTTTCGTTTATAAACATCAGCGACGATGCCACGGATGCCGGACTGAGTTTGTGGATTGTCGATGTAGCCTCGGCTAAAGCCACGCGCTTGCCGGGTATTGCACTGAATGGAATCTTCGGTTCTCCTTGCATGTGGACGGGCGACAGTCAGAGCCTGATTTGCAAATCAATTCCGAAGGACAGAGGCTCTGCCCCCAAGCGCAGCGAGGTTCCTGCGGGGCCTGTGATTCAGGAAAATCTCGGCCGCGTAACGCCGGGACCAACGTATGAAGACCTTCTGAAAAGCCCGGAGGACGAACAGATTTTTGATTTCTACGCGACTGCACAAACCCGAGTCGTGCGCCTGGATGGCACGAGCAAAGCGGTCGGCAAGCTGGGAGTAGTCGAGAGCGCCTCGCCTTCGCCGGACGGCCGCTGGGTGATGATCGACGAGCGGCATCATCCTTATTCGTACTTGCTGCCGTATGAGACATTTCCCGAACGCGTGCTGACCATCAACTTGGCAACCGGCGAAAGCAAGCAATTAGTGGATAAGCCGCTCGAAGACACAATCCCGAACATCCATGATGCTGTGGCCGCCGGCCCTCGGGAGTTTGAATGGCGAAGCGACGCTGCAGCGACGGTATTTTGGGTGGAAGCGGGCGATGGAGGCGATCCGCGAAAAGATGTACCGGTCCGTGACACTCTCGTTCTTCTCGATGCGCCCTTCGAAGCGGCACCGCGTAAACTGGCCGACATTCCGCTTCGGTTTGAAAGCGTAACGTGGGGAACTGGCCAGCTGGCGGTGGTGGAAGGACGGCGATGGAAGGACCGCAAGCGGATCATGGCGAAAATTTCCCCAGATGCTGCGGCTCCTGCGGTTACGCTGTTCGAAGGTTCATTCGAAGACCGTTATCATGATCCCGGCAAACCGTTTGTGCAGATGAATGCGGCCGGCCAAAATGTTTTACAGACAACCCCGGATGCAGGCGGCATATACCTGCACGCACAAGGTGCATCGCCCGAAGGAGACCGGCCCTTTGTCTCCGTAATGAGCACTACGACCGGCGAGAGCAAACAACTGTGGCAGTCCGACGCACAATTCTTTGAGTCCCCCTCAGCCATATTGAATGCAGAGAGCCCGACCCTCATTTTTCGGCGTGAGTCGCCGGAACTGCCTCCAAATTACTACATGAAGAACCTGGGGAAAGACCAGTCCCGGCAGGTGACATTCTTGCCGAATCCGTACGGCAACGCGCCAATTCCGAAAAAGCAAGTCCTCAAATACAAGCGGGCTGACGGAGTAGAGCTGAGCGCAAACCTCTACTTGCCACCCGGCTACAAAAAAGAAGATGGCCCGCTGCCAACGCTGATGGAAGCATATCCGACCGAGTACAAGACTAGAACGGCGGCTGGGCAGATGCGGGGATCGCCGAACGAGTTTCCCTTTCTTTCCTGGGGGTCGCCCGTGCCGTTTGTCACGCAGGGTTATGCGGTTTTGGAGAACGCGACCATCCCGATCGTGGGCGAGGGCCAGGCGGAGCCGAATGATACGTACGTAGAGCAACTTGTCGCCAGCGCTCAGGCTGCCATTAACGAAGGTGTGCGCCTTGGAGTCGTCGATCAAAACCGGGTTGCGGTGATGGGTCACTCCTATGGCGCGTTCATGACGGCGAATCTGCTGGCGCACAGCAATTTATTCAAAGCGGGCATCGCGCGCAGCGGAGCTTACAACCGCACGCTCACACCCTTCGGATTCCAGAACGAGGAGCGTACATACTGGCAGGCGCCGGAGATCTACTACAAGATGTCTCCATTCTCGTATGCCGACAAGATTAAGACCCCGATTCTGCTGATCCACGGCGAGGCTGATAACAATACGGGTACGTTCCCGATGCAAAGCGAGCGACTGTTCAGTGCGATTAAAGGACAAGGGGGTACAGTACGATTCGTGCTGCTGCCGCTGGAATCGCATGGCTACGCGGCGCGAGAATCGGTGCTCCACATGTACTGGGAGATGAACAACTGGATGAGCAAGTACGTGAAGGGTACGCCTCAGTAAAACGTCGGAACGAAAACCGCAAAAGAATATTTGTGGCAGCCAGGCCTATAAGCGAATTCTCAAACCGCCAGCGGCGTTTCAATAACTTGCGCCTAGTCAACAACCAGCTAGGCGATGAACGCATTCGAGGTAACGGTATTCGCGACAGCTAGCTATCAAGCTGGGCCTAGTTGCTCTTCCAAAAAACGCCTCACTGCCGAAGCTTTAATGATTCGTTCGAACGTGCCATCCTTGTAGGAGTGGGTGCAAATACCCGCGAACTTGTAATTTGGTCTCCAAACCTGAAGATGATCAGGCGGTTCCCACCATGCCGCTGCACCGCTAAAGCCCTTTGGGTCCTGACTTTTCGAGTGTGCGTATGGCACAAGATAGTGCCGGTCAGAATCAAAATCTTTAGGTAGGAAGTTAGGCTTGAGTATAACCTGCCCTGAAAATATTTCTGGGCGGATCGCAGCCGTTATTTCGCGGCGTTGCGGTGAGACATCGCGATCATCCACGATTATGTGCCTATCGCAGGGATATCCAAAGACGTGAATCCATTCATGGGGCGGCAGGGTCAGCCCAATCTTTCGCTATATCTACAAACTCTGAATACGGCCCCGCTTCCGATGGATCAATGGTAATGATTGCTAAGTCCTCCCACTCGCATCTGTGGATGACTGCATTTGGGTCTTGAATAGGAATTGGGTTCGCGATGTCTTCAGGTCGAATTTCTGGATCTGTACGCTGCTGGTCGTTACCATAGGGCCGCCAGAATAAGCGCACGTCGGATGGTTTCGCATGCGGATGGATCACATGATCGGCGGTGGCGATGAAATGATAATTTCCCCAGCACCCGGCACAGCCGGTCCCCATTTCTTCCCAGTCCCGCCGCGTCGCGTGGTCCACAGCACGGATGCTGTTTACAACGCCGACGCTGTACGTCCAAACCCGACTGCGGCAAGCTTTCTCGGCTGCTTCTAGCATACTTTCGATGGGATGCTCGGCCATATACCCTCCTATGACTGAAACTTTCGACGCTCCTCTTTCAGCTTCCTAAGTGCGCGGCGTGAAATGTACCAATTTTTCCCGGTCGAGTCGTAAACGAACAGTTTTCTCACGTTGTCGCTGGCTGCCTTCAAATCATCCGTGTATTCAGAACACGATTCACTTTCCTTCAGCACTGTCGGCAAGGCTCTTGGCTGAATAATGAAAGCGCCACCCGTGGCTTCCGGCTTGATCCACTCACCGCCCCAGCCCATCCACTTAACCGGGCGGCGGCCAATATTCGTAACGTTGGCTACTAGAAACAGCTCCTCGCTTGCGCCTTGAATCGGCAAATCAGGCTGGGCTTGATATACCTTTCCATCCGGACTTGGAACCAGACGGCGAATTCCCATTTGAACTTTTAGGCGCGGCTTATCCAATAGGTCCCGGTACATATTCCAACCAAAACCAAAAGTTGAAAGCATAGCCCCGTAAAATGCCACTACACTTGTCAGGCTGATTGGCATGGAAATTTTCTCCCCTTCAAAACGGAATGTAACACTCTGTGTCAAGTAAAACGGATTGGCGCTTTTGGGTGGGGTAACTCTACGAAAAAGTTAAGGCACTTCACGCCGAAGGCTAGGACCATGCCCCCGCATCGCACTCAATTGTTAGCGACAGCGCAACCGGGCGCTTGTGGCGGCATTTCTAGAACCGTTGAGAAACACCCACGCGCATTTTTACCTGCACTTCGGGAGCGGGAGCTGCAGATCATGGAAATCGGGAAACTTGCCGGAAGCGAGAGGCCAGAAAACAGCACCCATGCCAGTGTGGCAGGTGCAAGTGTTCTATTTGTGGCAGCCGGACCTGTAAGCCGAATTCTGTCCGCCGGATTGCTCCGGTGGGACGGCCATTCCTCTGGGCCGCGCATTACTGCGCGGCTCTAGCGACCTACCCGAAGGTTTTACGCACCGAGCCGGCACGTATCGAAACCTGACTCGTGAGAGTCAAGTTTCAAACTCCCTTCCTATTTGGTCTTGCTCCGTGTGTGGTTTGCCCTGCCCGCTGCATTACTGCCGCGGCGGTGCGCTCTTACCGCACCTTTTCACCCTTACCCCGATGTCATTCCAGGCACTTGTCATCCTGAGCGCGGCGTTCTTTGCCGAGTGAAGGATCTGGGCGTGCCGCGCGATGCGTCGCGTTTTTTGCGACGCAACAAACGCGCGTTCGGCACGCATCCCTTAACAAATGCCCACAATGACAGCGGGGCGGTATGTTTTCTGTGGCACTTTCCGTCGGACGGGCTTGAACCCGGCCTCCCGGACGTTATCCGGCACACTGCTCTGCGGAGTTCGGACTTTCCTCTCCCCGCGTCCGAAGACGCTGAAAGCGGCCGTCCGGCCCAGCTGCCAACAGGATCATTATATGCGATGGTTACGTGCGAATAGGGACTTATGTTGCAGCGCGATGGAACTGGCGGACGAAGAGATGCGTATGACCTATGGATGGGGAGCGAACATTCCGCTCTGCCTAGATAGACGGGGTGCGTGATGAAACGAACCGCCATATTGCTTTGTGTCATGTTCCTTTCCGCAGTCTCTGCGAAGTGCCAAATCAGAGGTTTAGCGCATCCCGATAAGCTCGACGAATACATCAATCGTGAAATGGCTGTAAGACACGTGCCTGGTCTTGCCTTCGCAGTTATGGAAAATGGCCGAGTTCTAAGAGAAAGCGCCTACGGTTTGGCGAACGTGGAAACTGGCTCACACGTCGGAATCAATAGCGTGTTTGAATTGGCGTCTGTAACCAAACCCATCACGGCAGTCGCTGTCATGATGTTGGAGGAGCAGAAGAAACTTTCACTCGACGATCCCGTTGACAAGTATCTGCCAGAGGTACCAGCGGCCTGGCATGAGATCACTATCCGCGAACTGTTAAGCCACACGTCAGGATTGCGAGAATACGGCATGGTAAAGTGTGATGGCTCCGAGTTGCTAGATATCTCAACCAAGCAGCAATTTGACGACCTAGTCAAATCTCCTTTACTGTTTGTGTCCGGCACTGGAACTCAATATAGCGACTCCGGATATTTCGTACTTGGCATGATTATCGAGTCTGTGTCAGGCCAGAGTTATAGAGATTTTCTTCAACAGCGGATATTCAGCCCACTAGGAATGCGCCATACGAGCCTTCTGGATCAAAGCGGGATCATTCCGAACCGTGTCTCTTCCTATACATTGCGAAATGGGCAACTAAAGAACGCACGCCGCGCTTGGCAGCACGAACTTCCATCCTGGTACGGAATATGGAGCACCGTCGAGGACATGGTTAAGTTTGATGCTGCGCTCTCCTCCGGAGCCCTGGTAAAGCTTGATGCTTTGGCGCACATGTGGGATCCGACGGCCTTGAAGAATGGCGACAAAGCGTCGATCGACGGGAATTTGTACGGACTCGGCTGGTTCATTTTGAGCAACTCAGGGCACCGCATCGTAGGTCATCCTGGCTGGACAGGAACCCTTTACCTGAAATATCCGGATGACCACGTTTCCATCATTCTTCTTACAAATCTAGATGCCGGTTCGGGTAGCCAGCACGTCTTTTTGGCGCAGGGGATACTTACATTATTGCAGCCGGAATTGCCGAGGTTCCTTCCGAAGGGACAGTAGCTCGTGTGGTTTGAGGCGTTGTCAATCGGCTATATATAGCACTGTTTGACTGATAGACTTAATTCCGCGGAAAAACCGCTAGTCCGGCAGCACAGGTTGAACTCCGATCCATGAACACCCTCGAAGCCATCCGAATCGCCTTTCAGTCGCTGTGGGTGAACAAGCTGCGCTCGGTGCTCTCGACTCTTGCCATTGTTATCGGAGTTGCGGCGGTAATCGCGGTCGTCACCTTCGTGGCTGGCATCGATGGATATGTTGCGGGCAAAATCTTCAATCTGGGCGCGGACGTTTTTATTATGTCCAAGTTTTCACCTGTCGAAACCAACGTCGAGCATTTCCTTGAGGCAGAAAAGCGCAAGAACCTGGAACTCGAGGACTATCAGGCCGTGCTTGCGGCCTGCCGCCATTGCGAATATGTGGGCGCTGCCCTGCGCAACAGTACTGGACACGTTAAGTACGCTGAACAATCGATTAGCGATACGACGGTGCAGGGGATTACGCCTTCGATGGCGCCCATCTATGACACGGACCTCAGTGCTGGGCGAATGCTGACCGAGACGGACTTGAATAACCGCTCGCTAGTCGCAGTGGTGGGAACCGATATCGTGGAGCACCTGATGCCGGGCATCGATCCCTTAGGTCGAGAAATTCGATTGGATGGCTGGTCCTATCAGGTGGTAGGAGTCGGAAAGAAGAAAGGTAAGACCCTGGGCCAGACTCTGGACAACTACGTGATGATTCCGATCACTGCCTACCTTAAGCAATATGGAGCGCACACGGACAGCATCCGGATTTCTGGAAAGGCAGCTGCGGCCGGCGCCTCGCTGAATGAAGCGGTTGACGAAGCCCGTGTCGCATTGCGCGCGCATCGCCACGACCGCATTGGAGCCGGCGACAGTTTCGATATCGAAACCAATGCCAGCCTGCTCGGAATTTGGAAGGACTTCAGCAGCACATTCTTTATGGCGACCATTGGTGTGGCCGCCATCGCGCTGGTGGTGGGCGGCATCGTCATCATGAATATCATGCTGGTCGCGGTCACCGAGCGCACGCGGGAGATTGGGATTCGCAAGGCGCTCGGAGCCACGCGCGACGATGTTCTCATGCAATTCCTGATCGAATCGGTGACATTGTCGCTGTTGGGCGGGGCGCTGGGTGTGCTGGTTGGTGCTGCTGTCGCGTTGGGGGTTACCGCGCTGATTGGGATGCCTTCGGCGATCAAGCTATGGGCGGTTGCGGCGGGGTTAATCGTGGCGGCAAGCGTAGGCGTGTTCTTTGGAGTTTATCCAGCGCGCAAGGCCGCGAAGCTCGACCCCATTGTGGCGCTACGATTCGAAATGTAGGGATTTAGTAATTTTGTAATTGGGTAATTAGGTAATTTGGCCGCTTGGTCGTTTTGATTTTCAAATTACTCAATTACTAAATTACCAAATTATTAAATTGCTTTAGCTACCCCGGGCCTTCGATGATTAAACGAGACGAATTCGGCGAGATTATCCAGATGGCGACTGACACCCTCTGGGGTAACAAACTGCGCTCGTCGCTGACCGTGCTGGGCATTGTAATCGGAGTCGCGGTCGTGATCAGCGTCTCTTCGATCGGCCGCGGGCTGAACGACAATGTCGAGGGCATCGTCACCAGCATAGGCTCCAACGTGATCTTCGCATTTCACATCGAGCCGTTCACCTTCGGACGGCCTACAGAGGAAATGCGCCTGCGCAGAGAGCTGACTTACGACGATGCCGTCGCCATTCGCGACCTGCCGCATGTCAAGGCCGTAACTGCCGGCCTGCGTTACTTCCGCCCAGAACTAGGGGTAGGCTCGTTCGCAGTGAAGTATGGCGACAAGAAGGCCAAGAATACGATTCTTGAGGGCGATCAAGCCTCCGCGAAAGACGTGTTTGACCTGCAGATTGCGTCAGGCCGCTGGTTCGGCGAAGCGGACGAAGAGCATCACTCGCCGGTGGTGTTGCTCGGGTCCGACACCGCTGAAGAACTGTTCGGCGTAAACGACCCGCTCGGGAAAGAAGTAAGCATTGAGGGCGAACTGTTCACCGTGATTGGAGTGGCTAAGCCAGTGAAATCAGTATTTGGCGGAGGCAAGAATCCGGAGGACAACAAGGCCTTCTTTCCTTTAAGCACGTTGCGAAAGCTGCATCCGGAGTTGAAGCAACACTGGATCAGCATTAAGGCCACATCGCACGATGACGTGCCGAAAGCGATCGACGAAACCCGCCAACTGCTGCGCCGGCGCCGTAGAGTACCCGCTGACAAGCCAGATAATTTCGCGGTCTTCACGGCCGACTCAATTTCCGACGTGTGGAACCAGCTAACGGGGATGCTGTTCATCGGCATGTTTGCGATTTCCAGTGTGGGGCTGATTGTAGGCGGCGTCGGCGTAATGAATATTATGCTGGTGAGCGTCACCGAGAGAACGCGGGAGATTGGCGTCCGCAAGGCCATCGGTGCTCGCAAGCGTGACGTTCTGTTGCAGTTTACTCTTGAGGCCATCATTCTTACCGCAGTCGGAGGAGTCATCGGCGTTCTCCTAGGCGCGCTCATCGTATGGATCATTCCGGCAGTGTGGCCTTCGCTGCCGGCCCGCATGTCGATGTTCTGGACAATTTTTGGGTTCACTTCTGCCGCGGGGGTTGGGCTGGTGTTCGGTATCTATCCCGCGTGGAAGGCGGCGAATCTGGATCCGATTGAGGCTTTGCGTTACGAATAGTTCGCCCTGCGCTCGCGCATGATTCATTCCATCGTCCGGGCAATTCAGATCGTCGCCCTCTTCGGTACTGCGTCCAGCTCAATCTATTATCTTCTGTGCTTGTGGACCGCTGCAGGATTTGTGGGTGAGCGAAAAGCCGCGCGTGGAGCTCGCTCTGTGGGAGGCCGCTCCACGTCGTTCTTGCCGCCCGTATCGATTCTGAAACCTCTGAAGGGCGTCGATCCGGAAATTTATCAGAGCTTTCGCAGCCACTGCCTGCAAGACTATTCGGAGTACGAAATCATTTTTGGTGTGAGCGATGCCAACGATCCTGCGATTGAAAGCGTGAAGAAACTGCAGGCTGAATTTCCCGGTCGCAGAATTCATCTGGTTCATTGTCCGAAGATCCTGGGTGCGAATGTAAAGGTCAGTAATCTGGCACAGATGCTGGCGGAAGCGCGCTACGATCACCTGTTTGTGAACGACAGCGACATTCGCGTCCAGGCAGGCTACCTGCGGGGAGTGGTCGCGCCGCTGGCCGACCCGCGCGTTGGCCTGGTTACTTGCCTTTATCGCGGAGCCGCGGCCGCAACGCTGGGTTCACGGCTGGAGCAACTGGGCATCAGCACGGATTTTTGTCCGGGCGTTTTGGTGGCGCGACAGGTCGAGCACGGGATTCGCTTCGGGCTCGGTTCAACGCTGGCGTTTCGCCGTGCCGAGTTGGAAAAGATTGGAGGTTTTCTATCGTTCGTCGATTATCTTGCCGATGACTACGAATTGGGAAAACGCATTGCGGACCTGGGGTTCGCGGTAGAGTTATCGGATGTGGTCGTCGAGACTTATCTTCCGGCCTACACCATCCGTGGATTCTTTTCCCATCAACTGCGCTGGGCGCGCGGAGTGCGAGATGCTCGAGTGCGGGGATACTTGGGTTTAGTTTTTACGTTTGGGCTGATGTGGGGCTTGCTGGCCGTGATTGCGAGTCGCGCGCCAACCTGGGCCTGGGTTGCGCTCGGCGTTACACTCGTTCTCCGGTTCGCAGTTGCGATGGTTGTCGGCGGTTCGGTTCTTGAGGATCGCAAAGGATTGAAAGTTCTCTGGCTGCTGCCGCTCCGCGACTTAATAGCGGTCGTAATCTGGGTCGCAAGTCTCGGCGGTCGCACCGTGACTTGGCGCGGTGATCGATTCCGCTTGAAAGGCGGCAAGCTCACGCGTGTCGCACCGTAGCGCAGAGCGTCTTTAGAAGTCGCCCTTAATAAGCCGTCAAGTTCACTTCGTCAAGCCAAACGTGATAAGTGTCTCCAACTGCATCCAAATCCATCTGGAACGCCGTATCGATCTCTTCCAAATCCCAATTCAATTGATTCGGATACGATGTGTTCACCTGATTCACTGTGCCGTTTATGGTCAGCGTGTTATAAAGCACGCCACCGTTGCTGTCCTGTTGCACGTCCCAGATCAGGTGGTTCCAGGTGTTCGCTTGGAAGTCGCTGGCCTTGCAGGGAATCGTCGTCGGCTCCCAGCCGGTGTCGGGCGCGTCATTCCAGATGTCCCAAACGCCATCCCCCTTGAAGTTGCACTCCGATCCCCACACCCAGCGCTGACCACCATAGGTTTGATTTGTGTCAAACTCAAGCGCCTGCGGAGCGTTGGGATTGTCGATGTAAAAATACAAATCGTAGATAAAGTGGCTTACGTTGTTTCCGCCGGCCACGGCGTTGAAGTACAACATGTTGCAATAACCCGGGCAATTCGGCGACGAGGGACCCATGCTGAACTCCGCGGATTTTCCGTCCATCGCTGGGGAGGACACATTTTGAGTCATCGTAGAAGTTGGCGTTCCACCGCCCGCGGCGCATATCTGTCCGGCGCGCCCAGACCCAGGGGGAAACAACCCGCCACAAGATTGCCATCCTGCCAGTGACTGTATACCGCTAATCGTGGTCTGCGACTGACCGGTGACGGTGACGTCGACCAATGTGGCTGAGACGTAGCCGCTGGTATCCTCGGCCTCAACTTCTATTGTGTGCTTACCGGGAGCCGCGAAGATCTGTGTGTTGATCGAATCGGTGAAAGTAAAATATACCGCCAATTGATCGACATAGACGCGCATGAAAAATATGGGATTCTTTGGTGTCGCCGAGGCCACGACATTGATCGGCGAGGTGACACTCGCTTCCTCGGTTGGGTTCGAAACTGTCAGAGGAAAATCGTCAGAACCGGTCGACAGCGGAGGCTCCTGCTGGTTTTGGTCTGGTGGTGCAGGCAGAGGGCTCGTGCTGGGCGACCACGTGATCGGCACCGGGGGCGTGCTGGGATAGGAAGGCTGAGATGGAGCAGGGGTGGGGGGTGCCGACATTGTCGAGTTGTTCGAACTGTTGCCGCATCCCACGAGTATTATGCAACTACCCAGTAAGCTCGCGAGCAAAATACAAAATGGCAGCCTTGCCGCTACTACGCGCCAAACGCGGCCGCTGCTGCAGAGCAATGCAACCAACTCACTCATGACTTCCCTCTCATATACCGTGAATCAGTGACCGTGAATCAGTCGAAAATCCAGCGAGGTGAGAGCGGTCACAAAAGACTGGCCACAGACTGAGCGATAGAACGCTCTATCACCACTTATCAGCGATACGGCCACCGCCCGGCAATACGGGGACACCCGTAAGTCAGCTGCGCGACAACCGTAACTGTCGAAGTTGAAACCCTGAGGGGTGCGCAGAGAGAAGGTCCCTGCGAGATCAACCGGCTACCGGAATCACACTGTGAGCGTGATCCAGCGTTATCCGGACTTTACTTGCAAGTTGAGTCAGGGTAAATGGCTTCTGAAGGAAGTTCGATTCGAGATCGAAGACTTTGTGGTCCAAAACCGTTTGGCCGGCATAGCCTGATACAAACAACACTCTCATCTCTGGACGCAGGGCTTCCAACTCTTTTGCCAATTGTCCTCCACTCATGTGCGGCATCACCACGTCGGTAATCGCAAGTTGAATCGGCGATTCGTGACTCTTGGTTACGGACAACGCATCCAGACCATTTCTAGCTTCCAGAACGTTGTACCCGCGCAGGCTGAGAAACTCGGCGGTGGCTTTGCGTAAGGCGTCTTCATCCTCGACCAGCAAGACGGTCTCGGAGCCGCGTGCCGGTGCTACGCTGGTGACCGGCGGCTCGGCTACGGCTACGCGCTCCTTCACACAAGGTAGATAGATTTTGAAGATCGTTCCAATTTTCGGTTCGCTGTAAGCCCACACGAATCCGTGGTTCTGTTTCACTATGCCGTAAACCGTCGCTAAACCAAGTCCCGTGCCCTTTCCGGAGGGTTTGGTTGTGTAGAAGGGTTCAAAAATGAACGACAACTGATCTTCAGGAATACCGGTGCCTGTGTCGGAAACGGTCAACACCACGTAACGGCCAGCCGGAATAACCGCCCGCTTGCGGTCCGCATATTCTTCGTCGAGACAGACATTCAGCGTTGCGATTGTGCATCGGCCGCCTTGGGGCATAGCGTCGCGGGCATTTGCGGCAAGGTTCATGAGAATCTGTTCGATCTGCACCGGATCCAATCGAACGCGGCCCAGTCCCTCTCCCGGCACAAACGTCAGTTCTATGTCCTCGCCGATAAGGCGGTGAAGAGTTTTCACGATTCCGTTGACCATCGGGTTGATTTCTGCCACGCGCAAGGCCTGCGGTTGTTTGCGGCTGAATGCGAGCAACTGCCGCGTGAGATCGGCGGCGCGGCGCGCGGCGGCGAGAATCTCTTGAATCCGCGACTGGGTGCGGCTTCCCGGAGCCACCGAATCGAGCGCCAGTTCTGAATAGCTAGTGATGATGGTTAGCAGGTTGTTGAAGTCGTGGGCAACGCCTCCGGCGAGGCGGCCAACCGCATCCATTTTTTGCGCCTGAAGCAGCTGTGCTTCGATGCGCAAACGTTCCGTGAGGTCGCGACCATTGGACACAAAATGGGTAATGTTGCCCGCCGCGTCCTTTATGGGACTGATGCTCTCGTCCACGTAGTAGAGATCGCCGTTCTTCTTGCGGTTCACCAGAATGCCGCGGTAGACGTCGCCGGAACGAATGGTTTCCCACAATTCGCGGTAGAGCGCGGGCGCCTGCTGGCCGGATTTCAGAATTGCGGGGGTCTGGCCGATTACTTCACTCTTCGGATAGCCGGATAAGGCTTCAAACGCCGGGTTTACGTACTCGATGATTCCTTCACGATTGGTGATGAAAATCGTATCAGCAGATTGCTCAACGGCGCAGGAAAGCTTGCGCAGAGATTCCTCTGCCAGATTTCCCCGCTGCTGCATCGCTTGCAGATTGAGCGAACAGCGGATCGTCCGCACCAGATTCGCTCCAGTGAGATGTGCTTTATCGAGGCAATCCCAGGCTCCCGCCTCGATAATTTCTGCCACCGACTTCTCGTCCGCGCGCTCAGTCAAAACGATAAAGGGTACGGTACGCCCGGTCTGCAAGAACTCCGAGAGAAGTCTGGTAGCGGCAGCGTCCCCTGTCTCATGCGCAAACAAAACCAGTCCGTAGTGCCCTTGCAGCAGCATCGCTTTGGCTTCTTCCAAAGTGCTCGCATGGTCCAACTCTGCGTGCAGTTCGCTCCGGTCGCCGGTGAGAATGTCGCGAATTAGAAAGAAATCCTCCTCCTGGTTCCCTACCAGCAGGACGTGCAAGGTGGATTTGCCGAGGCCAAGTTGAAGCGCAGTGGACATGGGGGGATCAGTCGTCACTAAGCACATCGGACACTCTGAGTCGCAACGCTGCCTTTCACGAAGGAAGAGGCGGATCGAGCCCGAGCGGAAATCTCAGATCGGGAACTGACTCAATTCGGGACAGTTGCGAGCCGACTCTCCGGCCCACAGTTGCTGCCGTTCTAATTGAAAAGACTCCCCTCACCTGCAGCCTCAAACAGTTTTTTAATATTAGTTTTCTGAATACCCATCGCTGTTAACCAACTCTAACTTTGTCCGTCTAACCCGAAAGTCCTGGCGCTGGGCGATTTTTGCTGGGGGTGATAATTCGGGAACCACTGGCTGGTTCCGTGCGTATTGATTAGTAAGTGACGGTTCGAGAGTAGTGCTACGCCTGAACGGCGGGGGGCCACGGAGGGTTTATGGAAATCCAGGAGAGCATCGAGAGAACGATTCCGGGCGGCGGAAACGGTCATGTTCAAGAAGTGGTGCGCCAGGCCCATGAAGAGTTGCGGCAACTGCTGCAACAGCGCGCCGAGGTGATGCGCCGGATCGGCACCATCAAACAGACCATCGCTGGCCTCGCTAACCTCTTTGGCGACAGCGTGTTGAGCGATGAATTGCTGGAACTCGTGGATCGCAAGAGCAGCGGTAGACAGCCGGGCTTTACCAAGGCCTGCCGGATGATTCTAATGGACGCAAACCGCGCCCTGAGTGCGCGCGACGTCTGTGACCGCATCCAGGAAAAGGTTCCGCCAATGTTGACACGCCACAAAGATCCTATGGCGTCCGTCACTACAGTGCTGAATCGTTTGGTGTCTTATGGAGAAGCCAAGGCTGTCTCCCTCGACAATGGCCGCCGCGCCTGGCAATGGGTTGCCGACGGTGAAGCGGAACCGACCAAGCTTTCTATTTCAGCTTGAAACTTTCAGCGTGAACATCGCTAGGTGAACATCGCTAGCCCGGCGGCAGAAGCATTCCCTTCTCCAGATGCCGGGTGACGTGCGCATACGAGGCCGCATGTGGATCGTGGGTCACCATTACGATGGTCTTATGGAAGTCTTCGTTTAGGCGCTTCAATATCTCCAGAACTTCAGTAGCCGAGTGACTATCCAGGTCGCCGGTAGGCTCATCCGCCAGCAGCAGCGTGGGGTCGCTCACGATCGCCCGTGCGATCGCGACTCGCTGCTCCTGCCCGCCGGAAAGTTGTTTCGGAAGATGATTGACCCGCTCCTCCAGGCCCACGAGCTTCAGCGCAGTCATCACGTGATCGCGTCGCTGCTGCTGGTTCAGTTTGGTCAGCAACAACGGCAACTCCACATTCTCGAACGCGGTCAGCACCGGGATCAGGTTGAACGTCTGAAACACATAACCGATGTGCTCGTTGCGCCAGTGAGCCGCCTGCGCATCATTGAAGCGAAAAATGTTCTGGTTCTGGACGAGTAATTCGCCTGAGGTCGGCCGGTCGATGGCTGCGATCATATTCAGTAGCGTTGTCTTCCCGGAACCAGATGGCCCCATCAGCGCCATAAATTCTCCGGTCGCGATGTCAATCGAGACATCGTCAAGAGCCTTCACTTCAAAAGCTTCGCGCTTGAAGACCTTGCTGACGTTGCGTGCCTGCACGACTTTGGTTCCGGTTGCGACCTTGGTTTCAGCCACTGTGCTCATAATTGCCCTCTGTTTTTACTCCGCAAATTTTTATCGCTGAAGCTCTACTGACCCTTAATCTTGACGTTGTCTCCATCTTTCAACTCTGGCGGACCTTTGCTGATCACGCTTTCGCCGCCCACCAGTCCATCGACGAGAAATCCGTCGGTGCGCTGGCTCAACACGTGAACTTCCCGCATCCGCGCTTTGCCGTCGAAAGCCAGGAAAACAACTTTCTTGCCATCGTGGTCGTGCAAAGCAGCGGCCGGCACAAAGGCTCCCGCCGGCTGGGTGCTGGTCGGTTTTTGTTCGTCCGCTAGAAACTTTACGGTCGCGTTCATCTCCGGCCGCAGATATTCATCCGGATTCAGCACCTGCACCTTCACCTGTACCGTGGCCTTTTGCCGATTCGCTTCCGGAGAGATCTGCGCGATCTCGCCGTTATACTTGCGGTCGGGATACGCATCCACGGTAACAATTCCCTTCTGTTTGGGACCGAGCCGGGCAAAATCGGACTGCGCAATATCGAGCTCCACCTGAATGTCGTTCAGATCCGCGAGCGATACCACCGATCCTTGAGGACCACCTGCCGCCGCGCTGGCAAACTGCGCGGTGATCAGCTCCCCCTTTTCGGCGGTGCGATCAAGAATCGTTCCGGTGACTGGGGCGCGAATCACGGTGGCATCGAGTTGCGACTTCGCGTAATCGGCGAGGCCTTGCGCCTGCGCCAGTGATCCCCGAGCGCGAGCCAGTTCTTCGGCGCGCGGTCCAATCTTCATAAGCTGAAAAGCTTTCTCCAAAGAATTCACGCGCTGCTGATCGGAATCGAATTTCGCCGTGGCATCGTCGAGCGCCTGGCGGGAAACCACGCCTCCCGCGGAGAGTTCTTTGGTCCGGTCGAGCGTGAGTTTGTCATTCACCAGCGTGGCTCGAGCTTCGTCCAGATTATGTTGCGCCTGTTGAATCTCCTCTGGCCGCGATCCGTGTTCGAGTTCGTCGAGATAGGCGCGAGCGTTATCCAATGCGCCTTTGGCTTGCTCGTAGGAAGCGCGGAACTCCTCATCTTCCAGCCGAACTAGAACCTGGCCTTCCTTCACCTTGTCGCCTTTTTCCACGCCGATCCAGGCCAGCCGACCAGTCACTTTCGAATTCACGTTGATGGTATGGTGCGCAACGATGTAGCCAGTGGCCGATAAGACTGTGCCCCCGACGTCGCTGCTCTCGGCCGAAGCTCGCACCACCTCGACTTCAGGAACGTCGCGCGAAAGCAAGCGGTAAGCAAGAGCCGAGAGGCTCAGCACGGCTACAACTACGATCCCAATGATGATGTAGCGGCGTGCCCAGGCCGGCGGTTCGCCGCTGCCCGTGCCGCGCTCGGTGCGGTCGATCCGCAAGCTCTGCAGGTCCTGGTGTTTGGCGTCAATCGGCATAAATAATCAGGTATGACAACGCGCTACAACTGAATACGGACTATCTGGTGCATCGGTTCCGTCTGAGGCGCCTCAGGCTACCCTCGCAACGCCGTCAGGATATTCTGCCGCGCGGCGTGCCATGCGGGAAAGAGCCCGCCGAAGAATCCCATTGCCAGTGCAAAAGCGACTGCATACGCAGCGACCAGCGGGGTGATCTGCAGGCTGAATACGACTTCGCTAAACGTCACCGCATTCGATGTTCCCGTCTGCATTCCATTGAACGGCAGCATCAGAAAAATTCCGGCAAGCGCACCCAGCAGCGCCAGCAATAAAGATTCCAAAACGAACGATGTCAGAATCGAAGGCCGGGAAAATCCCAGCACGCGCAAAGTCGCAATCTCTCGCCCGCGATATGCCACAGCAGCATACATCGTGTTCATCGCAGCGAAACTGGACCCAATAGCCATGATCACTGCGACCACGATTCCGATGTATTTGATGGCAGCTCCCGAGCTAGTCTGTTTGGCATAATAATCCGTCTCCAGAACACCTTCGAGCTTGAGGCGCTGGTCGTCGCTCACCCGGTTTTTCAGGGCATCGGCGGCGATGGGGTCAGTGGCGCGCAAGTATGCTGAAGAGAAGCCGCCCTGCCGGTCGAAGTCAGCGGCCATCTGATTCACGTCGCTCCAGATTTCAGATTCGTACGCGGAGCCGCCAGCGTCAAACACTCCCACCACTTTCCACGATCCCTTGCCGAACTCCATGGTGTCGCCAATGTTGGCGTGAGAGAAGCGACTGCGAATCGATTTGCTCACCACAACTTCACGCTGCCCCGTCTGAAACCAGCGTCCTTCGATCAGCTTCGCGCTAGGCCGCAGTTCCAATCCGTCGGGCATCATGCCGCGCACTGTGACGTTCACTTCGCCCGTGCCGTCCTTTCGCGGAAGCACGATCACCACCACCCATTCGCCGGAAACCATGGGCTCCCCGTGGCTGTCCTTGGCAATACCCGGCAAAACTTTGAGCGTGGGAAACAATGCCGCGTCGAATCCGCCGGAGAGTTCAGCTTCCGAACCTTTTCGTAGTACCAACACGTTCTGCGGATTTCCGCTGGAAACAAAAGCCCGCTTCAGCCCCGCCAGGAGAGCCATCAGGAAAATCGCGGTTGTAACCGTCAGCGCAATGCCCAGCGCAGTCATGATCGTGAGCCCTTTGCGGAGCTTCAAGTTGCGTACGTTGTAACTGATCGGTATCGCCATAAGTTCGCTCTCAATTCAAACAAATCATTCAGCCGCTGCTCAACCAATGTGACGCAACCCTTCGACAATATTTGTGCGCGATGCGCCGTATGCCGGCACATACCCACTCAGAAATCCCACCGTTGCAGCCACGAACAAAGCCAGGAACATCGTGGGCAGCGTGACTTTCATGTCAATCGGAACTCCAATCGCGACTGACGAATGCGTCAATAACTGGATCAGCCCAGCCGCTCCCAGTATGCCCAACAAACCACCGGACACGGCGAGCGCCACAGATTCGAACACGAAGAGCGAGAGCACTCGCTGGCGCGTGAAGCCCAGAGTCTTCAGCACCGCCACTTCGCGAGTGCGGCTGCGCACCGACATGGCCATGGTGTTGGCAGACACCAGCAGGATGGTAAACACAACCGCGCCGCAGATACCCAGAATAAACGCTTTCACGTTGCCAAGCGTTGCCACAAACGATAGCTGAAAGGCTTTTTCGCTCTCACTCTTCGTCTGCTCCGGCGAGTTATGGAACATATCGTCAATCACACCGGAAACCCGGGCCACGTCTCCAGCCTGAGCCACTTGCGTCGAGTAGAATCCCGCTTGCCCTTTGAACCAAGGGATGGCCTCTTCCAGATATTTTGCGTTGAAATACAGCGCGTTCTGCGGCGGATCGCGATGGTAGATGCCGCGAATCGTCAACTCCGGATTCACCGGGAATATCGTTCCCAGCAACGTGATCTTGTCGCCAGTCTTCCAGCCGTACTTATTCGCCAGCGTCTCATCGACGATCGCCCCGGCGCGGTCGCGCTGCCACGCAATCACCTGGTCGGGAGGAATGATCTTGTCCGATGCAACCTTCAGATATTCGTCCGGATCGGTGGCCATCTGCGCAAAAAAATTTTCCGGCCGGTCATCTTTATAGCGTCCCCCGAACCACGTCATTGGCGCTACTGCGACCACTCCTGGAACGGATCGTATCTTGTCGCGGTAATACCCCGGTAGAAAAAATGCCAGCGAGACGCGGTCGCGCGTAATCACTCGCTTCGCCGAATCGGCTGCCCCCACATCGATGTAAAAAGTGCGCCAGATCGAGATCATGAGCGTAAGCAACAGCAGCGAGAAGCTGATGCTCAGCATCGTCAGAAAGCTGCGCCGCTTGTTGCGAAACGTATTGCGCACCACAAAACTGCTTAACGTCATAAAATTCATCCGAATCTCTGAGCACAAATTCTTAAACTTCAAATCTCAACCGATGTGCCGCAAACCATCCACGATGTTCACTTGCGAAGCATGATACGAAGGAATCAATGAGCTCATCAGCCCTACCAGTCCCGAGACGAACAGTGCCGAAGCCCACATGCCGGGCGTTACCTTCAGATTGTAAAAACTGAAAAACTGCGGCGAGTGCGTAACCATGAAGATCAAGCCATAAGCCAATCCAATTCCGATCAAACCGCCCAGCAACGCTAGCGCCACGGCTTCGCTTACAAAAAGACTGAGGACGCCCTGCCGGGTAAACCCCAAAGTCTTAAGCACTGCTACTTCCCGCGTGCGCTCGCGGATCGACATCGCCATCGTATTTGCTGAAACCAACAGGGTTGCAAATACCACTGCCGAACAAATCATCAGGATGAAAGCCTTTACGTTCCCCAACATGGCGACAAATTCCAGCCCGAATGCTTTCTCGCTCTCCGACTTTGTCGGCTGCGGCGAGTTGCGAAACATCTCGTCCACCGCGCTTGCAATCTTGCTCACGTCCCCGGGAGAAGCCGCCAGAATGCTGAACGTACCCGCTCGCCCTTTGAAAAAATCGACCGCCTCTTCGACATACTTGGCGTTGAAATAGACGGATTTATTGTCCGGCGTTGAGTGGAAAATCCCTCGAATGTGGAGTTCAAGATCGACCGGATAGATGTCTCCCTGCAGGATAATGCGGTCGCCTAACTTCCACCCATACTTCGCCGCCAGCGTGTCATCGACGATTGCCCCTTGCCGGTCATGCTGCCACGCGGTAACTTGATCGGCCGGCATCTGTATATCGCGGAACACCTTAAAAAACTCTTCCGGATCGGTGCCGAAGCGGGCAAAGAAATTCTCCGGCTTCTGGTCCTTGTAAGTGCCGCCGAACCACGAGACGGGCACCACCGCGACAACTCCCGGCACTGCGCGAATCTTCTCGCGATAGAAGCCGGGCAGGTTGAAGGTCAGAGAAACTCTGTGCCGCACTACCAGCCTTTCCGCCGACTCGGCGCTGCCCTCGTCGAGATAGAAAGCCCGCCAGATCGTCATCATGAGGGTTAGCAGCAGCAAAGAAAATGCGATGCTCAATATCGTTAGAATGCTGCGGCGCTTGTTGCGGAAGGCGTTCTTGGTGACAAACCGGCTCAAAGTCATTTTGAACTCCAGTTGATACCCAAGGAAGAATTGGCGTGCCGGACTAACAGATCATCATGGTGCAAGTAGGCCTCAAGGATAAACGACCTACCATACTCACGACAACTTGCCGGCACCCGCGCTACCGTCTCTGACGCCCTCTCCACCAAAATTTCCCGCATCCCAATATTCGACTCCCGCCCTTAAACCCGCCAGTGGAGATCGTCACCCGGCTCAGATGACAATTGTCACCCGCGCCTTCCTCTAGAGGTTTAACGCGCGTGCAAGATAAAGGTCACGGCGAAGAATGCAAGGTTATACAGTGAATCGGCTTTGGCTGAAGTGCAGCTTCCCGCCTTGCGGGCGATCAGGCCTGGAATTCGGAGGCTTCCGGGAAACGGAGGTTGCACTTGGAAAGTGCATCATTGAGAAGTTCCTCGACCTTCGTTTCTTCGCAGTTGCGCGACATCGCCAATTCGCTGACCAGCAGGTAGCGGGCGCGTTCGAGCATCTTTTTTTCGCGAAAGGAAAGCGGCTTCGCCTGATGAAGGGCGATAAGGCTCTTGAGAACTCCGGCGACCTCGAAGAGAGAGCCGGTCCGCATACGGTCGGAGTTTTCTTTAAAGCGATCTTTCCAGTCGGCGGTGCTGAGGTCGTCGGTGACAGAAAGGAAATCCAGAATCTTCTGCACCTCGCCGTTGCGGACGACCCGGCGAATGCCGACACTGCCAACGTTGTTGCACGGTACCATCACCTTGAGACTGCTGGCCTTAATGTTGAGGAGGTAGAACTTTTCCACCGTAGCGCCGATAGAGCGGCTGCTGATTTGTTCGATAACGCCGACCCCGTGGTTGGGATAGACGACCTTGTCGCCAATGTGGAAATTCAGGTCCGCACCATTCATAAAAAGGCACCCGGGCAGGAGAAGGGTCTTAGCGAGGGAAACGTTTATCGTTCTATAAACAGGGTACTCTGGCAGGGGGCGAAAAGCAAGGATTAGTCCCGGTTTGGGACGATTTCCGAAGGTTTGGGTGCGTTTCTTGCCGAAAATCGTCGATTGCGAGGCGGAAGTCTTTATACTGCTGATGTTTACATAGCCTACAAAAGACAGGATCTGATCCACGTGGCCCTTCCAACTATGGAATCGGCCCACTCCTTTAAACGCTACCCTCGCTAACCAGCGGCAAAGGTCCGCTTTTCCATCCAGCCTTGTAGAATCAATACTGCTGCCATCCGGTCAACGGCCTTAGCACGCCGGTCGATCGACAACTCTGTCTCTCGCAGCAGGCGATTCGCTTCCGCCGACGTCAGCCGCTCATCCCATAAATGCACCGGCAGCCGGAAGCGTTTACGCAGTTCTTCTGCAAAAACTTGCATCTTCTCTGCTTGCGTTCCCGCCACGCCGCTCATCCGCAGAGGCAAACCGACCACGATCTCCCGCACCTCATACTTGCGAATCACCTGCTCGATCAGGGCCAAGTCGGTTCGCTTGTTCCTTCGCTGCAGGGTATCGATCCCCTGAGCTGTGATTCCAAGGGGATCCGTGACCGCCATCCCAATCCTCCTTGATCCCACGTCCAAGCCGAGAACCCTGCCAGACGGCTTGTATGGCTTTCCCGATTCGGTGCTCACGCCGCGATTATATGCTCGTACGTTGGACCGTTAGTTCTTCGACCGTTTCAATGTCCCTGCATAGCGCGCCGGTAGGCGGCGACATTCTTATTGTGTTCTTCGATGGTGTGGGCGAACCGGTGGTGACCCTGGGCATCGGCAACGAAATAGTAGTAGTCGGTTTGGGCAGGATGCATGGCCGCTTCGAGCGAACTCTTGCCGGGATTTGCGATCGGACCGGGAGGAAGTCCAGCGTGCTTGTAGGTGTTGTAGCGTGAGGGGAACTGCATGTCTGCATGATGCAGCGCTCCCTGATAGGCGCCGGTGAGAAGTTCGGCATAGATAATGCTGGGGTCCGCGTCGAGCGCGATGTTTTTCTGCAAGCGGTTGTAATAGACGCTCGCGACCAACGGACGCTCTTCGGCGACAGAGGTCTCTTTTTCGATGATCGAGGCCATGATTACAGTACGCTGCGTACCGATGTCCAGCATCATTTGATGCGCGTCTGAGGGCACGCTCGACGCTTCAACCCCGGCACCCGACGTTTGAATCAATCCGATGTTGAATGCAACGTCGCGGAACTGCCTGACCATGGCGGCAGCCATTTCATGCATGGTCATCATGCGGCTAAACTCGTACGTCTCTGGGAAAAGATAGCCTTCGAGCGAAGGCGCGCCCGGGGCGATGTCGGCGACGAGCGCGGTATCCGATTGCGCAACTTTCAGGAAGTCTTCCGCCGATCCAAGCCCGGCGGCTTCGATCGCACGAGCGATGTCGAACATGGTGAAACCTTCGGGGACAACGACCGTACGGTAGTAGACGTCACCGCGCTGCAGGCGTTTCTCGATGTCGATGAGGTTGGCCGGCTTGTCGAAAAGATATTCTCCCGCTTTGAGTGAACGCCGATGATAGAGGTAGTGCCACAGGATAAAAGCTTGCTCGCTGCGGATGACCCCGGCGGACTTGAGCGTGGCGGCGATGTGATGCGTGGAATATCCCGGGCGCAACATAACAAAAGTTTTTGGAGCAGGTTCAACCGGGATCAACGCCACCCATGCGAACCAGCCTCCGACCGCGAGCACCACAATTATGAGAAGGCCGAAGAGTTTTCGCACGATGGCAGTAGTGTAGATGAAAATGAACATTGAGAATAAACCGAAAGGCGAGGGTGGTGAATGAGTTATTGCACCCTTTTCCGCGCGGTATACTCAAATGTTCTGAAGATCATCCAATACTTCATGAGAAGTCTCTCGCCCGTATGGGCCTTAATTCTGGTTGTCGCGACCCTGCCCACAGCGGGATGTTTGTTTCGCACGCGGCCAGTCGAAGAAACCTACTCCAAGGCTCCGCTGAAGGAATCGTCCCAGGAAGCTCTAATCGAGAGCCTTATGCAGCAGTCGGAAAAGATCCAGTCCCTGCAGGCGACGGTGGATATCGATACCTCGGCCGGTGGCGTCAAGAAGGGCCACGTTACCGATTACAAGGAGATTCGGGGATATGTCCTGGCGCGGAAGCCGGCAATGCTACACATGATCGGGCTACTGCCGATCGTGCGCACCACGGCTTTCGACATGGTAAGCGACGGGCAGGACTTCAAGTTGTGGATTCCGCCGAAGAACCGCTTCGTGGTGGGGCGGAATGAAGTGCAGACGACGAATCCCGAGCCCATGGAAAATATTCGTCCGCAGAATATTTATGAGGCGCTGCTGATTCGACAGGTCGATCCGGACCGCGAGATTGCAGTACTGGAGAACGGTGAAGAAATATTGCACGACGCCAAAGGACATCGCGTCCTGCAGGAGGATTACGAGCTTGTGATCATTCGCAAGCGAAAAGAGGGTTGGGGACTGGCGCGCAAGATCGTTTTCAGCCGCACCGACTTGCAGCCGCATCGCCAGTATATTTATGACGAGCAGGGCAATCTTGCGACCGATGCCCGCTACGCGAATTATAAGGATTATGATGGCTTGAGCTTCCCATCGCGTATCGAGATCTACCGGCCACAGGAAGAGTACGACATCACGCTGAACATGTTGAAGGTGGAAATCAACAAGCCGCTAAAAGACGATCAGTTCACGCTGCAGGAACCTCCGGGCGCGGAGGTGGTGCATCTCGATAAACCGCAGGCGAGCGCGGGGGGAGCGGGGCCGGGGTCGACGAATCAGCCGTAGGAATCGGCAGTTAGGATTGTCATCCCGGGCGGAGCGAGGGATCTTGGTGTTTGCTTGAGCCGGCATCGCGGATGTTACGGGCAGAAACCAAGGTCCCTCGCTTCGCTCGGGATGACAAAATAAAAAGATGTGATTAACAAGTAAAAGACATGATTAACAAAATGATTGTCTCGAACCTGGTGCATCGGCCCGTGCGGTCGCTGATCAGCATCAGCGCCATTGCGCTCGAGGTCACGCTGATCCTGCTGATCGTATCTTTTTTCTATGGACAGCTGAACGGTTCGAAAGAGAGCCAGATGGGTGTCGGCGCGGATTTGATGGTGCAACCACCCAGCTCTTCGGCGCTGATTGGAGTTACGGGCGCACCGATGCCGGTGAAGTTGGGAGACGTATTGCGGAAGCTGCCGCACGTCAACGTGGCTGCGCCGGTGATCTGGGAACTCACGACCAACCCCACTCTTGAGATTATCTACGGCATTGATCTGGCAAGCTACAACAGCATTCCGCCGGCGTTCAATTATCGCTCTGGTGGGCCCTTCCAGGGCGCTTATGACGTGATTGTCGACGACTTTTTTGCGGGAATGAAGAAGGTGAAGGTCGGTGACTCGATTGAGATTCTTAACCATCAATTCCGGATATGCGGAATTGTGGCGCACGGCAAGGGAGCGCGAAAATTTCTCCCGCTCGCGACGATGCAGGATCTGATTGGAGCGGAGAATAAAGCTTCGGTCTTCTATGTGAAGGTTGACGATCCCGCGAACACGGATTTGGTGGTAAACGAGATCAAAGCGGTGCCGGGCATGGAAAACTACGCGGCGCGCTCCATGCAGGAATATTTATCGATGATGTCGGCGGACAACCTGCCAGGGTTTCAGACCGCGATCCGGATTGTGATTGCTATTTCGGTGATCATCGGCTTCATGGTGATCTTTCAATCGATGTACACCGCGGTGATGGAGCGTACCCGCGAGATTGGGATTCTGAAATCGATGGGCGCGTCGAAGGCATTCATCGTCAACGTTGTTTTGCGCGAGACAGCTCTTTTGGCGATCCTTGGGATCATCGCGGGCATTGTGATCAGCCTGGTAACAAGGCGCATCGTTCTGATCGAGCGACCGGTGCTGCGGCTCTTTTGGAGCAGCGAATGGGTGATCCGCACGACCGTAATCGCCGTCGTCGGGGCCCTGGGTGGAGCGTTGTATCCCGCGTACAAAGCGGCGCAGAAGGATCCGATTGATGCACTCGCGTATGAGTAGGCAGAGTCAGGCTGCCCGGTCAAGGCCCACGCTTTAACTACTCCTGGTTTGTTTCGAGTGTCCCACTGCTCAATTGCTAGCAACCCGTTCTCTCCCTGTTACGCCAAGACTCATTTCGTGGTTACGGTTTGGGGCACTCCACGTCTAAACCTCGTCAGCAGGGCTATCTCCTAATTCAGGCTCCAAAACTCAAAGCTGCAAGGATTTTGATCACGACGCGGTGCGAGGAAGACTCCAAATGTTTTTCCTGTACAACTCAATCCGTCCACTCCTAACGGCCGTCTCGGCGATATTTTTGCTTGGAACTACCCTCATCTCGGCGCAGGAGGTGCTGTCGGTTCCTTCGGAGTCGCCACGTTGGGATTTGCAGGGGCAAGCCAAGGCGACCGAATATCAGGGGCGGAAGTGCTTGTTGCTCGATGGCGGGGCTGCGGTGCTAAAGGATTTCGAGATGCGCGACGGTGTCGTCGATATGGAGGTCGCTACCCCTGCCAAGCGTGGGTTCTTCGGTCTGCAGTTTCGGCTCGACACGGACGGCGCAAACGGTGAATGGGTGTATCTGCGCCAGCACAAGTCCGGCCTTCCCGACGCCATGCAATACACACCGGTTCTCAACACGGGCGCGAACTGGCAAATCTATAACGGACCGGGCTTCACCGGCGCCATCGATATTCCGAAGGATGTCTGGTTCCACTTGCGGTTGGAGGTAGTGGGAGCGCAGGCAAAACTCTATGTCAAAGATATGGACAAGCCAGCACTCGTCATGAATGATTTGAAGAGCGGCATGCAAAAAGGCCAGGTGGCGTTGTATGTCCTGACCGGTGCCACCTACTTCTCGAACTTCGAAATTCGGACGACGCCCGATGCCCCCTGGGAGCGGCACCTGCCGGCGATGCCACTAGGCACTCTCACCAAGTGGAGCCTGTCGCCGTCGTACGATGCGCTCGCGCGGAATCTGGAGCGTCCGATCGACGCCACAGAAAGCGATGCCATCCATTGGCAGGAGGTGGAGACCGAACCGCCCGGCTTTGTGGTTCTCTATCGTTATCGCGAAGCTCCGCATCCGATCGTCACGTTTCAGGGTGACTTTTCCAAGCGTCTCGAACCCCAGAAGGGAATGAAAGTCGTATATGCGCGAACGAACATCGAATCCGACGGCGACCAGGTAAAGAAACTCGAAATCGGTTATAGCGACGACGTCAGCGTGTTTCTGAATGGAAAGATTCTCTACCGTGGTCGAAGTGCACAAGGCTTTCGCGATCCCGGATTCCTTGGCATTGTTAATCCGGAAAACGATGCTGTTTACCTTCCATTGAAAAAGGGTAGCAATGAACTGATGCTGGCGGTCAGTGAACTGGGCGGGGGATGGGGATTCATTTGCCGCTTAGTGAAGATGGAACACTAGGCTTAGGCAAGTTGCTTAGCTTCATTCCGTCGCATGGCATGGTAAGAAGCCCCGTCCAAAACAATCCGAGGAAGATCGCGGACGGGGCAGGTTGAGTTCGATTACGGGGTCACGCTGTATTGCACCACGATGTTGATTTCGTATGGGTTGCAGCTATTACCTCCAGGCACCGCTTTGAGCCTCAGTTGATTGCCTGCCAAGTACAGCACGCTGATCGCGCCGGTATCATTCGTCACCGGACCGACGTTCCCGTTGGTCGCGGTTGTGTTGGGGATGGCCAGGAACACAGTCGATGTGCCATCCGTGACCTTGATCCCGGGCAAGGGGCTGCATCCGATTTGACCTGCCGGAGAGGAAAGCTGGATGCGGTTTACGGTGATATTAGTCGCCGGCGTAAACACGCTGACGATGCCATTTGCGTTAGGGTTGGAGGGCACCGGCACGTAATTACCGAAGGTGTCGATCTTGCTGGTCCACACGTTTTGTGCGTGAAGCGGGAGAGCGAGAAGACCGAGGGCGAGGGTCAACAGCGGAAACACTTTTCTCATTGGAGAACCTCAAAGAGGGATTCAATCGGCAGCCTGTGGGATACCAGAAACAATGCACAAAAAACGACCATCGCAATCTTGGAATCCTGCAAGTGTTCTAGCACGCACGATTAAGACTTGCAATTCCTACTCCACCGGGAGAGAATTCGCTAGTCCGAATCTCCATCCTAGACGTGGGAGACGCGGGTTATGACCACTCCTTTACCTTTGCCATCTCTTCCGACTTGCCCCATCTGCCATAAGCCTGTTTCCATCGAAACCAGCAAAACCGACGAGAACGGACACGCCGTACATGAGAAGTGTTACGTTTCTCAGGTCGTTCCCAAAAAGCATCCCAAGTCAGCAACGCAGTGTTAGGACACTACTTTGTTAAGGTGCTGTCTTAAACACTGTGGCACGTCATTTAAGACAGAACCTTTGTTAACTCAGCGTTGACAATTCCTCGCGCCCTACGGTATCTTTAAAGCTTTGGGAAGTCTCGCGGTTGCCCGCCTGATGGTCTGGCGTCCTCGCCGGAGAGTCAACGAGCGGTCTTCTTTGTAATTTCAATCGCGTTTCGCATTTTTTCATTCTGGGAGAGTTCCGATGTCAACCTATTTCCCCAAAGCGGGGGAAATTGTGCGCAAGTGGTACGTCGTGGATGCGGATGGGCAGACGCTTGGGCGTATGGCCTCGCAGGTAGCACGCATCCTCATGGGCAAAGCGAATCCGCAGTACACGCCGTTTCTCGATACCGGCGATCATGTGATCGTCATCAATGCCGAGAAGGTGCGGACGACCGGAATGAAGTCGGAGCAGAAGCAGTATCACCACTACACCGGCTATCCCGGCGGGCTGCGCACCGAAGATTACCGCAAGCGTTTGGCGCGCAGGCCGGAAAAGATTATTGAAGACGCGGTGCGGCGCATGTTGCCGAAGAACAAATTAGCGGCGCACATGCTTTCGAAGCTGAATGTGTATAAGGGCGATAAGCATCCGCACGAGGCACAGAAGCCGCAGGCATTTCAGTTGATCGTACGCGAACCAAAAGCAGTTAAGGTCGCGCACCAATAGTTCGAAGATTTGAAATTACAAAAGAAGCTCAGGTTCCTGAGGTTTAAGCCAGGAGCTAGAAGCCAGGAGCTAGAAGCTAAATGGCGGAATTGGTTCAGTATTACGGAACAGGACGGCGGAAGCGGGCGATTGCGCGGGTTTATTTGCGTCCGGGCAGTGGAGACTTCAAGGTTAACGGGCGCGCATTTGAGGAGTATTTCGTCACTCCGGCGCAACGGTCGGCCGCGAAGGCGCCGCTGGCATCCACCGAAACAGCGGCATCGTTCAACATCATCGCGAACGTGCTGGGCGGCGGAGTGCGCGGACAGGCCGATGCGGTGAAGCTCGGAATCGCGCGCGCCTTGATGCAGTTCAACGCGGAGCTGCGCGGGAAGCTGAAGTCGGAAGGAATGGTTTCGCGCGACTCGCGTGGCAAAGAGCGCAAGAAGTACGGGCAGAAGGGTGCTCGGAAGCGCTTCCAGTTCTCGAAGAGATAGGACCGAGTTGCGAGTACCTAGTACCAAGTGAGAACCAAGGTTCCTCGCTGCGCTCGGAATGACAATGGGTTTGGCTTTTGCTTAAGGCTGAGAGCCGACGGCTGAAAGCTAGTTTAGGTGTTCAATTCTTCCTGTGCCTCGCGGCGCGGGGCGGGAATGGCAATCGGAGAGCAGTACCCAGTTGCCAGTACACAGTTGCCAGCGTTTTTGCTGGGTACTGGGTACTCGGTACTGAGAACTAACTTCCCGATGCAGACTGAATAAGGAGGTTCATTGGCAACCATTACCATGAAGGAATTGCTCGAAGCGGGTGTTCACTTCGGGCATCAGACGAAGCGCTGGAATCCCAAGATGAAGGAATACATCTTCGGAGAGCGCAATGGAATTTACATCATCGACCTGCAGAAGACGCTGAAGATGTTCAAAGAGGCGTCGAAATTCGTGCAGCAACTGGCGACCGAAGGCAAGATCGTGCTGTTCGTGGGAACCAAGCGCCAGGCGCAGGATGCGATTGCCGAAGAGGCCACGAAGTGCGGCGGCTTCTATATTAACCAGCGCTGGCTCGGCGGCCTGCTCACCAACTGGGTGACGGTGCAGAAGTCGGTGAAGCGGCTGAAGGAGCTCGATGAGATGACCACGGATGGCCGCTATGAGCTGCTGCCGAAAAAAGAAGTGATCAAGCTCGAACGCGAGCGCAAGCACTTGCAGGCGAACCTGGCGGGCATCAAGAACATGAGCCGGTTGCCGGATGCGGTGTTCGTGATCGACTCGAACAAGGAACAAATCGCCGTTCGAGAAGCCCGCAAGCTGGGTATCCCGGTGGTTGCGGTGGTGGATACGAATTGCGATCCCAGCGAAGTGGATTACGTGATCCCTGGCAACGACGATGCGCTGCGGGCGATTCGCCTGTTTACTTCAAAGATTTCGGAGTCGATCGCCGAGGGCGCGCAGTTGATGAGCGACAAACAAGTCGCCGACATGACTGCTGCGACGGAACAAGCTCAGGCACTGGAATTGCAGCAGGCGGAAGATGCGGCGGCGGCGCTCGAACTTCGTTCCCAGGAAGCTGCGGCGGCGTCCGACATGGCGGAAATTGGCGAGGACATCAGCATGGAAGAGGTGCTGGGTGGTCCGGGGAAGCTGAAGAAGCCGGTCGCCAACGAAGAAGCTGACGTGCATAAGGTCGAGAGCCAAACAGTTTAAAGTTGCGAGTACCGAGTACCTAGTAAAAACCGGGCACGTGGAAATCCTGACCCGCGCGGGTCGTCCGGCGCGGGTCAAAGTTTGTTAGAAGCAATGTTTCAATGTTTCAAAGTTTCACGGGTTTCAAGGTTTCAAAGTTGGCCGCGCAATGTTTGTTGTTGAAACCTGAAACTCTGAAACCTTGAAACCTCGACAAGAACCCTAGAATTCATAAGGATCCCTCCGTAATGAGCACTACTATGGCAAACATTTCAGCAGCACAAGTGAAGGATCTCCGGGAAAAAACCGGAGCTCCGATGATGGATTGCAAACAAGCTCTGACCGAAGCCAAGGGCGATATGGAGCAGGCGGTTGTGATTCTGCGCAAGAAGGGCGTTTCGGTGGCCGCGAAGAAGGCGACGCGCGTGACCAGCGAAGGCTCGGTGACCAGCTACATTCACGCCGGGGGCAAGATTGGCGTGTTGGTCGAGGTCAACTGCGAAAGCGATTTCGTGGCTCGCACCGACGACTTCAAAGAACTGACGCACGATATCGCCATGCACATTGCGGCCAGCGATCCGAAGTACGTGCGTAAGGAAGACGTCACGGCGGCAGATTTTGCGCGCGAGAAGGATATTTTTCTGGCGCAGGCCGTCGCCTCCGGCAAGCCACAGAATATTGCCGAGAAGATGGTCACGGGCAAAATGGAAAAGTTCTATGAAGAGGTCTGCCTGCTCGAGCAGCCCTTTATCAAGGACCAGACCGTGTCGATTGCCCAGCTGATCGCGGCCAAGATCGGCAAGCTGGGCGAGAACATCAGCGTGCGGCGGTTTGCGCGTTTCAAAGTGGGCGACGCGGGCGAGACCGTCGCGGTCACCAAGCCTACCGAACAGAAAGCAGAGTAATTCAAGGGCGCCCAGTGGGCGCCTTGTGTGATTGTCTTTTCGTAGTTTGTGCGGAGCGGGCGGGACGACGCCGCTACTAAAGACCTACATGACCTCGACTACCCCTGCTTTCAAACGCGTTCTGCTCAAGCTTTCTGGCGAAGCCCTGGCTGCCAACCAGGGGTTTGGCGTCGATACCGCACGAATCCACGAGGTCGCAGCCGAATTGGCCGACGTCCACAAGCTGGGTGTGCAGCTTGCCATCGTGGTGGGCGGCGGCAATTTCTTTCGCGGCGTCGCCGACCAGGCTCGGGACATGGACCGTGTCTCCGCCGATCATATGGGAATGCTCGCCACCGTTATCAACGCGCTGGCGCTGCAGGATGCGCTCGAAAAGCAGAAGGTCTACACACGGGTACAAACTGCGATTGAAATGAACCAGGTGGCGGAGCCGTTTATCCGGCGGCGCGCCATCCGGCACCTGGAGAAAGGCCGCGTCGTGATCTTTGCCGGCGGCACGGGAAATCCTTACTTTTCGACAGACACCGCGGCATCTTTGCGAGCCATGGAGATCAAGGCCGACGCGATTCTCAAGGCGACGAAAGTCGATGGCATCTACGATGCCGATCCCATGAAGGTGAAAGACGCAAAAAAGTTCTCCGACATCACTTACATGGACGTGCTGAAGTTAGGTCTGAAGGTGATGGATTCGACCGCGATCAGTTTGTGCAAGGACAATAACCTGCCCATCATCGTCTTCAACCTGAACGAGCATGGAAACATCCGCCGAGTGCTTTGCGGAGAAAAGATTGGGTCAAGGGTGGACGCGTAATTCTCTAGTCACGGATTTGCACCGATTCACCCGGATAATTCTGAGATTCCTGATCCGTGGTAATCCGTGTAAATCCGTGGCAACGTTCGTTTAGGGTTTATAATTCAGCGTTTTGATATCTGAAATTTTACGGAGCTGACTGAGATGGCTCAAGCCACCATGGCCGCGATTCCGGGCCTAAAAGAAACTTACGTACAACTCAAGACCCGCATGGAAAAGGCGGTCGAGGATTTCCGCAAGGCGATGGCCGCCACCCGCACCGGGCGCGCCTCGGTGCACATGCTCGACAGCGTGAGTGTCGACTATTACGGTTCGCAGATGCCGCTGAACCAGATCGCGCAGGTGCATGCGCCCGAGCCGCAGATGATTACGGTGCAGCCCTTCGATCCATCGGCGATCGGGGCAATCGAAAAGGCGATTCGTTCGGCAGAGTTGGGCCTGAATCCGATGAACGATGGCAAGCTGATCCGGGTGCCGGTGCCGGCTCTCACGCAAGAGCGGCGGCAGGAGATGGTGAAGCATTTGCACAAAGTGCTCGAGGAGCATCGCACGGCTGTACGCAATATTCGCCGCGACGGAAACGACGCCATCAAGAAGGCGATGAAAGACAAAAAGATTACCGAAGATGAAGAAAAGAGGTCGTTGGATGAGATTCAGAAACTCACCGACGACGAAATCAAGAAGATGGAAGAAATGAGCAAGGGCAAAGAGAAAGAAGTGCTGGAACTGAAGTAGACGCTCGGCTACACGACATCCTCGCGAAACATGCACAACGGGCGGCCGCGAGGCCGCCCGTATTCTTTTTTGACTTCGGCAGCCTTCTCCCTAGCAGACTCTATAATTGAAGCATGGCGAAGAAGGTCGTCCATGCCGCGTGCCCGCATGATTGTCCTGACGCTTGCGGTGTCTTGATCACGGTCGATGATGGCCGGGCCACGAAGATTGTGGGAGATCCGGACCACCCGGTGACGCGGGGATTTTTGTGCGCGAAGGTGGCGAAGTACCTGGACCGGGTTTATTCGCCTGATCGAGTGCTGTATCCGATGCGGAGGGTTGCGGCTAAGGGTATTGCCGCCGCCAACGCAACACAAGACCAAGTTTGGCAGCGTATTAGCTGGGACGAGGCGCTGGACGAGATTGCCGCGCATTTTCGCAGCATCGTCGATGAATTCGGCAGCGAGGCGATTCTGCCTTATTCGTACGGTGGGACTTTGGGTGCGCTGAATGGCGGGTCCATGGACCGCAGATTTTTCGGGCGGCTCGGCGCTTCCGAGTTGGAGCGCACGATTTGCTCGTCGGCGGGCGAGGCCGGGGTCGAGTCGGTGATGGGAGTGAAACTCGGCACCGAACCCGATCAGTTCGTACATTCGCGCTACATCATCGCCTGGGCGTCGAACATTCACGGAAATAACGTTCACCTGTGGCCGTTCATCGTGGAGGCGAGGCGCCGAGGCGCAAAGCTGGTAGTGATCGATCCCTACCGCACGCGGACGGCGGAGTGCGCCGACTGGTATTTGCCGATCAATCCGGGCACCGATGGCGCGCTGGCTCTGGCGATGATGCACGTGATCATCGGCGAAGGGCTATACGACGCTGATTACGTGGCGAAGTACACGCTGGGATTCGAAGAGCTGCGGGGAAAAGTAAAGTCATATCCGCCGGAACGTGTGGCGCAGTGGACGGGGATTGCGGCAGACGATATCCGCAAACTGGCACGTGAGTATGCCACGATTCGGCCTTCGGTGATCCGGGTAAATTACGGCGTGCAGCGCTCCGATGGAGGCGGCATAGCGACACGCGCGATTGCGATGCTGCCTTGCATCATTGGATCGCTGAAAGAAGTTGGCGGAGGAATTCATCTTTCAACCAGCGGGGCATTTGGCTTAAACACTGGCGCGTTGAGGCGACCCGACTTGAACCCGGATCAGGGTCAGAGATTGAGAGGAAGCCGGCCGCGCGTGATCAACATGGTTCGCCTGGGCGAGGCGCTGAATACGCTGAGCGATCCGCCGGTGAAGGCGCTTTTTGTCTATAGCTCGAACCCCGCGGCGGTTTGTCCCAACCACAATGCGGTGGTTCGCGGACTGAAGCGTCCGGATCTGTTTACGGTGGTTCACGAGCAGTTCTTCACGGATACCACCGACTATGCCGATATTGTGCTGCCGGCGACAACATTTTTCGAGCACAAGGATTTGCAGGCCGCGTACGGGCATTACTACCTGCAAGTTTCGGAGCAGGCGATTGAGCCGGTGGGACAGTGCCGGTCGAACGTGGAATTATTCCGCGCGCTCGCTGAGCGGATGGGATTCGAGGATGAATGTTTCAGCGAGACCATCGATGAGATGATCGATGGCGCTTTGGCGTCGTCGAATCCCTGGTTGCGGGGAATCAACAGAAAGCATTTGGAGCGGGAAAAGCATGTTCGGTTGAACTTCGGTGGTCAGCTGCCAGTGGCTGGCGATCAGTCAAAAACGAATGCAAACAGCAGTGACGATGATCCGCAACCGCCATTCCTCCCCTTCGCTACGGGCAACTTCCGCACGCCATCAGGAAAAGCTGAACTTTATAGCGAGGCGATGAAGGCGTTGGGGCTTGATCCGGTGGCGGAGTTCAAGCCTCCGGCGGAGTCGCGGCATGGAACGCAGAAGTCGACGTTTCCGCTGGAGTTCCTGGCGCGCAAAGCGGACAACTTCCTGAACTCCACTTTTTCGAACCTGCCTTCGGTGCAGCAGATGGAAGATTTGAACCTCTTGCAGATTCACTCGTCGGATGCCAAGGCCCGAGGCATTTCCGACGGGGAAACCGTGAGGGTCTACAACGATCGAGGAGAAATCCAATTGAAGGCCCGACTGGACGGCGCGGTTCAACCCGGAGTGGTTGCGGCAACGCTGAATTGGGCCAAGCTGGGCCCCGGATTCCGGAACGTCAATGTACTCACCTCAGAAAAACTTTCCGATCTGGGCAACTCCGCCACGTTTTATTCCGTCTTGGTGGAGGTGGAGAAAAGCTAACGGCTAGTGGTCAGTGATTCCTGGTCTGTAAGATCAGCAGCGTTTCATCACAAAATTAGAGACCGCGCGCCGAAACTGACCGTTAATCGCTAGCAATCGACCACCGATCTTGGACGCTTTCCGTTTCTCTACGTATAATGATCGTTTTCCTACATCCCAGAGCCTGAGGTAGTAGCGATTCATTTTCGCTTTCATTCAGACATTGTTGTGTCCGAGCGCGGCCTGAGTTCTTCGGGCGCAGCCCATCCCGCATCTTCTTCATTTGCACGGCTTTGCCGAAGGATGGAGGGGTTCGCGCTGGCCTTGGCGGTCGTTCTGACACTCCTGTCGTCGCCTGCGATCTTTGCGCAGAGCGACTTGATTGCCGAGATCAGCGTCACCGGTAACCGGAGAATTCCAGCGGAAACCATTCGGGCCCGCATTTTCAGCCGCGCTGGGGACGTCTACGACGCTGCTGCGCTGGAGCGGGATTTCAACTCCTTGTGGAACACAGGTTACTTCGAGGACATTCGCTTCACACGGGAAGAAACGCCCAAGGGATGGAGAGTCATTGTTCAGGTCAAGGAAAAGCCAACCATCCGGGAAATCAACTACGTGGGCCTCAGTTCGGTGACGACCAGCGACGTGTTGGACCGCTTTAAGGAAGCGAAGGTGGGTTTGGCGGTAGAGAGTCAATACGACCCGACGAAAGTGAAAAAGGCGGAGGTCGCGATCAAAGGCTTGCTGGCGGAGCACGGCCGGCAATTTGCCACTATCCGAACCGAGATCCGGCAAATTCCACCGGCTGCGATTGGAGTCACATTCGTAGTGAAAGAAGGTCCGAAGGTTAAAGTGGGCAAGATCAAGTTCGAAGGCAATAAGAACGTCAAGACGCGAGTCTTGCGTTACGCCATGAAGAACCTGCGGCCCGTTGGAGTTCCACACTCGATTTTCCTGGAAAACATATTCGCCCGTACCTATGACGCAACTAAGCTGGATGAAGATACGGAACGGGTGCGGAACGAATATCAGAATCGCGGATATTTCAAAGTAATCGTCGACCAGCCTAAGACGCAGATTCACGATACCGGACACGCCGGCTTTCACATTCCGCTAATGCAGGGCGGGCCGGGCAAGGCGGTCGACATCACCATGCCGATCGAAGAAGGCGACCGTTATACGCTCGGCAGTATCACGTTCAAAAACAACAAAGCAGTAGCTAACGTGAAGGCGTTGCGAGCGCTTTTCCCCATCAAAGATGGAGACACTTTCAGCAAAGAGAAAGTGGCAAAGGGCCTGGAGAACCTGCGCAAGGCCTATGGCGAGTTGGGCTACATCAATTTCACTTCAGTACCTGACACCAGGTTTGACGACGAAAAGAAGCTGATCTTCCTCGAGGTTGACGTGGATGAAGGGAAGCCGTTCTTCGTTCGCCGCATCGAGTTCCAGGGCAATACCACGACGCGCGACAAAGTCATCCGGCGTGAAATCGCGCTGGAAGAAGGCAACGTCTACAACTCGCGCTTGTGGGAGTTAAGCCTGCTGCGGTTGAACCAGCTTGGATACTTCGACCAACTGAAGCCGGACGATCCGAATACTACGATTCGTCAACTCGACGAGAAAGATGGATTGGTTGACCTGACGCTGAAAATCCATGAAAAAGGAAAGAACAGCGTAGGCCTCAACGGTGGCGTAAGCGGACTGGAAGGCGCTTTCGTGGGGATCAACTATGCGACCAACAACTTCCTTGGTCTGGGTGAAACGTTATCGGTGCAGGCGAGCGTAGGAAACCTCGCGCGCAGCATCCGCTTCGGCTTCACCGAGCCGTACATGTTCGACCGGCCGTTGCAGTTTGGGTTCAACGTTTACTACAACAAAGTGAGCTACGACCAGGCGCGGCAGCTCTCCATTTTCAGAGGACAAACCCTGAACCTGCCGAACGCCGTGTTACAGAATCTGCAGAACTACACGCAATCCAGCACAGGTTTTACGATGTCGTTGGGCTATCCCCTGGGACGCCGTTCATTCAAGCGCGTCGGGGTTACTTACTCGTTTGACCGATCGTCGCTATTGGCGCTCAGCTCGGCATCGAAGAATCTATTCGAGTTTCTGGCCTTCCGCGGTATCTCCGGGCCGAATGCGTTGGAAGGCATCATCACCAGCAAGATTTTCCCGAACTTCTCTTTTAATACGATCAACAGTCCGATCTCGCCGCACCAGGGGCACCAGTTCACCGCGGGAGCGGAGTTCGCGGGGCTGGGCGGCACGGTTCGATCGATTCGTCCGATTATTCAGTACAAGCAATTTATTCCCGTGCAGAACCGGCGTAACGCGCTTGGCTTCAATGTTCAGGGATCTTTCATCAGCGGCTTTGGCGGCCTGGTCGCCCCGCCATTCCAACGCTCTTACATGGGCGGTGAAAACGATCTGCGCGGCTTCGATATTCGCTCAGTGTCTCCAGTGGCGTTCCTGCCGAGCGTGGGCGCGATCACGCTGACCGACCCGAGTGGGGTTCCCGTACCAAAAGATCCGCAGAATCCCCGTGCGGGGAACGTGACCATTCCGATTCCAGTGGATCAGATCACCTTCCCGGGCGGCGATTTCAGTATCGTCACCAACATGGAGTACCGCATCACGATCTATGGGCCGGTGGCGCTGGCTCCCTTCATCGATGCAGGAATCGACCCCATCCTGCGGCGGTCGCAGTTGCAGATTGCGCAGCAACAATATCTCGAAGTCATCGGTACGCCGGTGGGATGCCCGACGCTGACTCAGGTTCCCACCGCGAACACTTGCAGCTTGGGCAGCGTATTAAACCCCCCGCCATCGAATCAGTTGGAGGTTTTAGGCTCGACCAACTGGCGGCCGCGAATGTCCACGGGACTTGAGCTGCAGATGTTCCTGCCAGTAATCAATGCGCCGTTCCGGATTTATTGGGCATACAATCCTCTGCGGCTGGATAGCCCGGCGAATCCGCCCATTCCGATCACGCCTGATATGTTTCCCAAGACCTGCAATCCGGTTACTGGTTGCCAGCTAACCGGCGCGGGTCTGTACACCTATAACCTGGCGCGAACCCAGTTCGCACCCAGCTTCCTGCTGCGCGAGCCCCGGAAGACGTTCCGGTTCACGGTGGCGACCACGTTCTGAGGAGCATGTATTTCTAGGGTACGCAGCGCAACCAGAGGTTTGACGCCACTGAGGGGGCTTACTATAATGGCTTGCACTCACGCCTCAATGGCAAGCTGATTCGGTGGACGACAGGTCCGCAACCTCGGCGTGTGACGCTGGCAATCCGGTGCGTCTCGTTTGATGGCGGCCGTTGTAAGTGAAGATGATCGTGTGGTTACGGCCCAGCGTTGCCAAGAAGATGAAGAATCTGAGTTCTTCCCCGGAAAGAATTACCAGAACCATGTTTACGGGAACAATTTTCCAAGGAGTTTAGCGTCCAATGACAAGCAAGTACATGCGGTCTTTCCTGGCCACTGCGGTTTTCTCCGTGATTTCCGCCTGGGCTCAAACCGGTAGCGCCGCTGCCGCTCCCACGGGTGGGGCTGGCGCGCCCGCACCGGCGTCTCCTGCAACATCCTCCCCGGTGATGACAACCGGCACTGGCACCAAAGTGGGCACCATCAACATCGAGCAGGCGGTTCTCGGCTCGAACGAGGGCCAGCGCGATTTCGAAGCCCTGCGCAAAAAGCTGGAGCCCAAACAGAATGAACTAAAAGGCCAGAACGACGAACTCGAAGGCCTGCAGAAACAACTGCAGACCCAGGGCGACAAACTGAACGAGGATGCCCGCGCCAACCTGGTAAAACAGATTGAGACCAAGAAGAAGTCTTTCGATCGTGCTGTGCAGGATGCACAGGAGGACGCGCAAAATCAGCAGAAGGAAATCTTTTCGCGCATTCTGCAAAAGATGGCGCCCTCAATCGTAAAGTATGCGCAGGAAAATTCCCTCGGCATGATCGTAGACGTGTCGAACCCCTGGCCGCAGAGTCCGGTTTTGTGGGCGGATGGCGGAGTGGATATCACGAAAAATGTAGTGGATGTATACAACGCGCAATCGGGCGTACCGGCTCCGGCGGCAGGTGCAGCACCGAAACCAGCGGGCACAAAGCCCGCAGGCACTACAACGCCGAAGCCAACGACACCGAAGCCGACCGAACCACCGAAGTAGTTTGATTTAGATCGCTTGCCCGGAATAGAGGCCGCGCCGCTCGCAGATTCATGGCAATGAGCAAGAGCTCGCTGTGACTGATGATCGGCGCGGCTATTGTTTTTGCATCTGATCGAGTGCGGCGAGAACCTCTTCGCTATGTTGTCCGGGATTGACGCTGGTGTAAACCTTGACAATTTTCCCGGTGAGGTCGATGAGGAATGTGTGCCGCGAGGCAAGTTTTACAAACCCCAGGTTCGTTAGTGAACCGTAGGCGCTGGTTACCTTACCGCCGTTGTCAGCCAGCAGCTTGAAATTCAGTCCTTCTTTTGAGCAGAAAGCCTTGTGCGAATCAACGCTGTCTAGGCTTACGCCCAGAACGACTGCTTTGCGTTCGGCGTACTTGGCCTGATCGACCTGAAAATTGTGCGCTTCGCGCGTGCAACCTGGAGTCTGATCCTTGGGATAAAAATAAAGCACAACCCAACTGCCACGATAGTTTTTCAAGCTAACCGAAGCGCCATCCTGCGAAGGCAGTGTGAAATCTGGTGCGGCGCTGCCTGGGCCGGGAGCCGAGCGCGATGAGAAAAGCCGCGGGACCAAGAAAACAGCCGCCACAACCACAACCACCAACAGTATGACTCGCAACATGAAGACCCTCCAAAGACTGTGCGCGTGAAGCCCACGCGGCGGGGACTTGCATCCACTCGAACCGGGCTATTGTAGAACGTTTGGACACCGCCTTTCGTCCAGCAAAATTCCTCATAATTCAATATCATGGAACGTTCGCCTTTATTCAACGGAGAGAGAAGACGTGGCTCAGACTGAAACCGATGGTCAAGAGGTATTGGAAACTCGCGAGTGGGTCGACTCACTTGACTATGTGCTGTCACAGGGTGGCCCAACGCGCGCTGGGCGGCTCATACAACAGCTAGCGCTACACGCGAAGCGCGCCGCTGGGGTGAACCTTCCTTTTTCGGCGACTACGCCTTATCAAAATACGATCGCTTCCCCGCAACAGGCACCGTTCCCCGGAAGCCAGGAAATGGAGCGACGCATCAAGAGCCTGGTGCGGTGGAACGCGCTGGCAATGGTCGTGCGGGCGAATAAGATTCAGGAAGGCATCGGTGGGCATATTTCGACTTTTGCCTCGGCGGCAACTTTGTACGAGGTCGCTTTCAATCATTTCTTTCAAACGCGAAACGAAAGCGGCGACCGCGATTTTGTTTACTTCCAGGGCCATGCTGCGCCCGGGATCTATGCTCGCGCTTATCTCGAAGGTCGCATTCCGAAAGAGAAGCTGGAGAATTTTCGGCGTGAATTGAAGCCCGGTGGCGGCCTGAGTTCCTATCCTCACCCGTGGTTAATGCCGGATTTCTGGGAGTTCCCCACGGTTTCCATGGGCCTCGGCCCGATTCAGGCGATCTATCACGCGCGCTTCATTCGGTATCTGGAGAACCGCGGGCTGAAAGAATCCAGAGGCGGCAAGGTGTGGGCATTCCTGGGCGATGGCGAGATGGATGAGCCCGAGTCTCTCGGATCAATCACCCTCGCGTCGCGGGAAAATCTCGATAACTTGATCTTTGTGGTGAACTGCAATCTGCAGCGTCTTGATGGCCCTGTACGCGGCAATGGGAAAATTATTCAGGAGCTCGAAGCCATCTTCCGCGGCGCGGGATGGAATGTCATTAAGTGCATTTGGGGCTCGGATTGGGACGCATTAATTCGTTCCGATCGCGATGGCATTCTGGTGCGGCGCCTGGGAGAAATCAGCGACGGACAGTATCAGAAATATTTTGTGGAGAGCGGAGCCTATTTCCGCCAGAACTTGTTCGGCACCGATCCGCGTCTTCTGAAAATGGTGGAGCATCTTTCTGACGAGCAACTGGCGCGCATGCGGCTGGGTGGCCACGATCCCATCAAAGTTCATGCCGCATATCGAGCGGCCGTCGATCATACCGGCTCTCCGACCATAATTCTGGCGAAAACCATTAAAGGCTACGGCCTGGGCGAAGCGGGCGAAGGCAAGAACATTACCCACCAACAGAAGAAGCTGAACGAGGATGAACTGGAGCTTTTCCGTTCGCGCTTCGGCATTCCGATTCCTGACGACGAACTGCATAACGCACCTTTCTACCGGCCCGCAGACGACAGCGCCGAAATCAAATACATGCAGGCGCGCAGGCAAAAACTCGGCGGGTACATGCCGCAACGGAAGGTGCGTGCCACACCGCTGAAGCCAGTTCCCGATTCGTACTTCGAAGAATTCTTCAAAGGCACCGAGGGCCGCGATGTCGCGACAACCATGGTCTTCGTGCGGCTGCTGGGAAAACTGCTGCGTGACCCCGAGATTGGCAAGCTGATTGTACCGATCATTCCTGACGAGGCTCGCACTTTTGGCATGGAGGCTTTGTTCCGCCAGGTTGGCATTTACTCGAGCGTGGGACAGCTTTATGAGCCGGTCGATATGGACACGCTTCTCTACTATAAAGAAGCGAAGAACGGGCAGATTCTCGAAGAGGGCATTACGGAAGCCGGCTCGATGTGCTCGTTCATCGCGGCGGGCACAGCGTACGCCAACCACGGCATCAACACCATTCCCTTCTTTATTTACTACTCGATGTTCGGCTTCCAGCGCATCGGAGATCTGATCTGGGCCGCAGCCGATATGCGCTGCCGTGGTTTCCTGGTGGGCGGGACCGCAGGACGAACCACGCTGGCGGGCGAAGGCCTGCAGCATCAGGACGGGCACAGTCATGTGCTGGCATTGCCCGTTCCCAATTTGCTCGCTTACGATCCCGCATTCGCGTATGAGATCGCCATCATTATTCAGGATGGCATCAAGCGCATGTACGTCGATCAGGAATCGATTTTCTACTACCTGACTGTAACCAACGAGCCGCTCCCCATGCCAGAGATGCCGAAGAGTGGGAACGTTCGCGAAGGCGTATTGCGGGGCCTTTATCGCTTCAAGACGGCGGATGCGCCAGATACGAAACTGCGCGCGCAATTATTGGGAAGCGGAACCATCATGTATGAAGTGTTGAAGGCGCAGACGATTCTCAAAGAAAAATACGGGGTTGCGGCCGACGTATGGAGCGTCACCAGCTACAAAGAGCTCTATCGCGACGCCAACGATTGCGAGCGTTGGAACATGCTGCACCCCGGCGAATCACCGAAGACGCCTTTTGTCACGCAATCGTTAAAGGATGCGCCCGGACCGTTCATTGCGGCATCTGATTACATGAAGGTGCTGCCGGAAAGCCTGGCAAAGTGGGTGCCTGGACAACTGGTTTCGCTTGGCACTGACGGCTTTGGCCGCAGCGAGAACCGGGCGGCCTTGCGCGACTTCTTCGAAGTGGATGCCAAGCACGTGGTGCTCGCCACGCTCGGAGCGCTAGCGCGGGAAAAGAAAATCGGCCTCGACCTGGTGAAACGGGCGATCAAGGATCTTGAAATCAATGCGGAAAAACTGAACCCGGCAACAAGCTGAACTGGGGTTGCGAATCGTCTTTGGAAAAAATCAAGGAATGGAATCCGTGATCGAATTCAAACTTCCCGCACTCGGCGAAAATATCGAACAGGGCGACCTCGTGCGCCTCATGATCGCACCCGGCACCAGCGTCAGCGCGGGCCAGGCGGTAATAGAACTCGAAACCGACAAGGCAGTGGTCGAGGTGCCTTCGTCCGTGAGCGGAACGGTACATGAGATTCTGGTCAAAGAAGGAGACAAGATCAAAGTTGGCCAGGTGATTTTTACCGCGGACAGTAATGGCAATGCGGCTTCAGCGGAAGCGTCGCTTTGGGCCGAGGCGGGACCAGACAATGCAACTCCGCCGGCTGCGCAGCGCCCCTCCGGCGCCTCGTCGGCAGCCGCAGCAAAATCGCAACGCTCTTCGTCTTCAGCATCGCAACCCTCGTTACCCTCGTTGCCTCAATCTGAGCCGCCTAAACCGGTCTCGCCGCAAGCGCATGCGCAACCTACAGCACAGCCAGCGCCTGCCTCCGCGGCAACATTCCGGCTGCAAGAGCTCGGAGAAAATATCTCACAGGGCGATCTTGTGCGCTTGATGATTACCCCGGGCGCGAAAGTTTCCGAGGGCCAGCCGGTGATGGAACTGGAAACCGACAAAGCCGTGGTTGAAGTTCCCTCAAATGTGAGCGGCGTTGTGAATGAAGTAAAGGTAAAGGAAGGCGACAAGATCAAAGTTGGGCAGGTGATCTTTACGCTGCAAGGCGGTGCGCCATCGCAAATCGAGTCGGCTCGTCCCGCGAGCCGTCCAGTGGAGCATGTTTCTGGACAGCATGGCGCGCGCCTGGCTTTTCAAGCGGCGATTCGCGCTGAGGGAAAAACCGAAGAACAGGCGCTGCCTCCCGACCATCCCGTGGCGCCCCCAGCTGCATTCTCCATGCCGGTGCAGTTGGGTAAGGTCGCTGGAACCGAGCACCGTGCCCCGGTTCCCGCAGCGCCGCACACCCGCCGTTTAGCGCGCGAGCTTGGGGTTGATATTTACGAAGTCAAGGGTACCGGACCGGGCGGGCGCATTAGCGAAGACAATGTGAAAGCCCATGCCAAGGCGCTGTTGACCACCGCCGTTTCCACTTCGCAAACTGCGCCGCGCGCTGGACATTTCATCGAACCCAAGCTGCCGGATTTTGCCAAGTGGGGAAAAATCGAACGCGTTTCCATGCGCGGCGTGCGTCGAAAAACAGCGGAACATCTGGCTGAATCGTGGAACACGATCCCTCACGTTACGCAGCATGACCGCGCCGATATCACCGAACTCGAGCAGCTACGCGCGCGTTTTGCTCCCAAGGCCGAACAGGCTGGCGGCAAGATGACCGTGACCGCCATCGCTTTGAAGGTCTGCGCTGCCGCACTGAAAGTGTTCCCGCAATTCAACGCAACCATCGACATGGAGAAGGAAGAAATTATTTACAAGCAATACATCAGCATCGGGGTTGCGGCTGATACCGATCGCGGCTTGCTGGTTCCGGTGATTCGCGATGTGGACAAGAAAAATATTGTGGAACTCGCGGTCGAGCTCTCACAGCTTTCCCAGAAAGCGCGCGACAAGAAAATAACGCTCGCCGATATGGAAGGCGGGACCTTCACCATCACCAACCTCGGCGGCATTGGGGGAACGGCGTTCACTCCGATTGTGAATCATCCTGAAGTCGCCATTCTCGGGCTTTCGCGTTCGCGAATGGAGCCGGAATGGATTGGCGGAAAATTTGAGCCACGGCTGATCCTGCCGCTCTCGCTCTCCTATGATCATCGGCTCATCGATGGCGCCGACGCCGCCCGTTTTCTGCGCTGGGTTGCGGAGGCCTTTGAGCAGCCTTTCCTGCTGTCCGTTCAAGGATAATGTCCGCGCCAGATCATCCGAAGAAAGTCATCATGAACGAAACTGCCAACAAAATGCAGGGTGCAACTACCAATAACTTGCGCGTCGCCGTAGTCGGCGGCGGACCCGGCGGCTATGCTGCCGCTTTTCTCGCAGCCGACCTTGGCATGCACGTTACTCTCGTCGACCCCGAGGCAAATCCCGGCGGCGTGTGCCTCTACCGCGGCTGCATTCCTTCGAAAGCGCTGCTGCACGTCGCCAAGCTGATCGAAGAGTCTCAGCAAGCCAAGAATTGGGGAATCGACTTTCCCGAGCCGAAAATCGATCTGCAGCGCTTACGAACGTGGAAAGAAGGCGTCGTCAAGAAGCTCACGGGAGGCTTAGGACTACTTTCCAAACAGCGCCACGTCGAATATATTCAGGGCCGCGCTGCGTTTGAAAATTCGACCAGCCTGCGGATCACAAAAACCGATTCCGCCGAAGTAGTGCTCTCGTTCGACCGCATCATCCTCGCGACCGGCTCGCGGCCAGCGATCATTCCAGCGCTCAAGATTGATTCGCCGCGCCTCATGGATTCAACTGGGGGCCTCAATCTCGAAGACATCCCAGGAAGTCTGCTTGTGGTTGGCGGCGGATATATCGGCCTGGAGCTCGGTTCGGTCTATGCGGCACTGGGCACGCACGTCACAGTAGTCGAAATGCTTCCGGGATTGCTTCCGGGGGCGGATCGCGATCTGGTTCTTCCGCTTCATAAACGTCTCGAGAAGAAGTTTGAAGCAATCCTGCTGAACACCACCGTCGCATCGCTGAAAGTGGAAGGAGCGGGAATCCGCGCGACCTTCGATGGCGCATCGGTGAAGGACGGCAACCGCGAAAGGATTTTTGACCGAGTTCTGGTTTCCGTCGGGCGCAAACCGAACTCCGAAATTACCGGTCTCAAGAAAACGCAGGTGCAAGTCAGCCCACGAGGTTTCATCGAGGTCAACAAGCAACTGCAGACCGCCGATCCTGCGATTTATGCCATCGGCGATGTCGTCGGCGAACCGATGCTGGCGCACAAGGCTTCGCATGAAGGCCGGACCGCCGTCGAGGCCATCGCCGGGCACAAGGTCGCATTCGAACCCGCAGCGATTCCGGCCGTGGTGTTCACCGATCCAGAAGTGGCATGGTGCGGCCTCACCGAAACTCAGGCGGAAAAAGAAAAACGCGAAATCAAAGTTGCGAAATTTCCTTGGGGCGCGTCTGGCCGCGCGGTTACGCTGGACCGGCCCGAGGGCATGACCAAGCTGCTCGTCGACCCGCAAAGCGAACGCGTGCTGGGTGTAGGCATTGTCGGCGCGGGCGCTGGAGAACTGATCGCCGAAGGAGTTCTCGCGGTCGAAATGGCCGCGCTCGCAAGCGATGTAGCCATGACGATCCATCCTCACCCAACACTTTCCGAAACTGTCATGGAAGCCGCCGAAGTTTTCTTCGGAACCAGCACGGACGTCTACCGGCCCAAGCGCGGGTAGCGTGTCATCTCACGGCGGATCGAACTTCACAGGCAACCGCTTCCGCTACAATAAACTCTCACTTTTGTCTGAGGTTTGCGCACCGGGCGCACTCGGCCCGCCCTCGTAAGGCCGGAAGAAATTCATGAACAACTCTTTCAGACGACTTGCGTTTCTTGCTCTAGTTCTGGCCGTCCGCGTGCCGCTCTCGGCCCAGGGCGCGCTGGGCGCTTTGCTGCAAACGCCAGCCCCCGCGAACGCTTCAACAAAAGCCACTGCCGACCCGCTGGGCCGCGACACGCCCTATGGCACGGTCTTCGGATTTCTACAGCAGGCAGAGAAAACCAACTACAGCGTCGCCGCTCAATATTTGTATATGAGCCCCTCACGCCGGCAGGTCGAAGGCGCAGCTGTGGCGGAGGATCTTAAAGAAGTAATGGACCGCGCGTATTCCGGCACTCTCGGCAGCAAGCTGCCGGATGGCGAGCAGCAGGAAAGCGAAGGTGTGCCCGCGGGCCGGCAAAGACTGGGAATGATATCCGCGGGCGATGCCGAAGCGAATCTGGAACTAGTTCGAGTTTCCGATCCTAGCGGAACGAAAATTTGGCTGATCTCTTCCGACACTCTGGCGAAGCTTCCCGAACTCTACGATCAAGTCAGCGCGCGGAAAGTAGAAACGCGATTACCCCAGTGGATGGTAAAGTACCAGCCCGGTGGGATGCCGCTGTGGCAATGGCTGGCTCTAGTGCTGCTGATTCCGGTGGCGGCCGGAGCCGGATGGCTGCTCTTAGTAGTGCTGCAAATTCCGGTGCACTGGTGGGCGCAAAAACATGGCCACACCGAACTGGCCGCGCGCTCGGTATCCAGGCCGGCATGGCTTCTGGCCGGAATTCTCATTCACCGGATACTGGCGCGCTATCTGCGCATGCCCCTGCTGCAGCGCCATTACTATTTCCAGTTCGTTGAAGTCGCGGTCATTATCGGGGCCAACTGGATTCTGTGGCGCGTAGTGCGCTGGTTTCTGCAGAGCGTGCGCAACCAGGCACTCTCCCGTGGTCACGGAGGCACAGGTTCGCTGATGCTGTTGGGTGAACGCCTTATCAAGGCTTTCATTTTTGTGATGGCGTTATTTCTTATCCTGGGGGTGCTGGGTTTCAACCTGACGACCGCATTAGCTGGCGTTGGCATCGGCACTCTCGCAGTCGGCTTTGGCGCGCAACAAACGATTGCCAATCTATTCGGCGGCGTTTCGGTTCTAGGCGACGAAGTAATCCGGGTTGGGGATGTTTGCAAATTCGGCGATCGCACAGGAACCGTCGAAGACATTGGGCTGCGCTCTACTCGTGTCCGCACCGAAGAAAAAACGCTGCTGGCAATTCCCAACGGAACGGTTGCGACCATCAACGTTGAGAATTTGAGCCGTCGCGATAAGATTCTTTTCAAAACTGTGCTGGGCTTTCATTTGGACACGTCGTCCGATCATCTGCGCGAGGTGCTTTCTGAAATTCGCCGCGTAATCGGTAGTAATCCCAAGGTCGAGAACTCTACGGTACGCGTGCGGCTGGTGGAACTGGGTTCCGCTGCCATCAACGTGGAAGTTGTCTGTTACGTGATGACCATGGAGTTCGACAAATTTGCTGAAGTCCGCGAAGAATTGCTTCTGCAGATCATGAAGTTTGTCGAGGACTCCCCAGCCAATTTCGCGTCTCCGTCACAGACGCTTTATTTAAGCCAGGATTCAATAGCGACAAAGGAAAAAACAGACGACGCCGTTAACGAAATTTTGGATCAGAACCGGGGCAGAAAAAACGCGGGTGACGGAAAGAACGTAAGCAGCGATGACTAGCATTTCGCTTGCTATCGTCGCGTCAACCAGATTAAAAATCTGTGCGTAGGAAAGTAAACAGCCGCGGGGACAATCATTAAGTATCCGAGCAAATATACCAACCCAGGCACCGCGTGCTGTTCATGGAAAAAAGGTCCGCGGGCCCAGTTCACGTCGAATTGCGGACGCCAGAAGTAATTGATCGGAACCACCACCCAAGCCGTGAGTGTCTGATATTTCCAACCGCGCCAGTCATAACCCAGGCGCCAAACTCCCCATAAGAGCAGTGGCGGCGTGGCGACATGAAACAAGCTCAGCAAACGAATCGCCAGCGAAATATGCGGGTCGAACATATATTCCGTGCCGCCGATCAGGTGCCGCCCGATCAGCAGGGCACCGGCCAGATCGATGGTGAATAGAGTCTGAAAGATCAGCAGCCCGCTTGCCTGCCAGGAAAACAGGAGCGGGCTTTCGAGCCAGAGCGCGGCAGCAATGAAGACGTTGCCCAGATCGCAGAAGAAGAGAAAATTCTGTAGACCATATTGTCTCCAGTAGAGCGGCGCCCAGACCAATACCCACACCGTCCATAACACCTTCAGCCAGAGCCGCATACGCATGAACCGGTATTGTATCCGCACGAAAGTCTGAGAAGTGAAGGGTGGAGTGCACCCCAAAACTGAGACAGAGGAAATGGTGACAGTTCTCGACAAGGAGAACGCATGTCACAAGAGAAAGCGAAGCAGCCAGAGTACGCAATGGAGTTGAAGCTGGCGGCGGTACGG
>Ga0307478_10000225_pt1 | contig 65201 bp, 62 predicted proteins | sample atmos_gasesECM4C_2_FD_203713 | JGI IMG/M metagenome (GOLD analysis project Ga0307478, IMG submission 203713) | Hardwood forest soil microbial communities from Morgan-Monroe State Forest, Indiana, United States - atmos_gasesECM4C_05 | ecosystem: Environmental > Terrestrial > Soil > Temperate...
CGACTTCGTCGCCAGTCTTCACTTTTTTCGCGTCAATACTCTTCGTGAGTTGCACGGGGATTATGCTTCCGGGCGCGATTCGGGGAGTGGCGCTTGCTTGCGCCGCGCTGGTTGGGGCTGCTTGAGCCGGCACGGGGTTCTGTTGAGTTTGGGGGGCTGAACTGTTAGTCGCCTTTGGTGTTGGGTCCTGGGCTATCGCGAGGCTGCACAGCAGCGCCACGGCTGCAAAAATTCCGGTCAAAAGTTTTTTCATTGTATATCTCCTTCAGCTTTCAGCTTTGTCATCCGTTCAAGGGCTCGAGGGGGCGCACGGAACGATTCCAGATAGCTGATTAGATGTAGTTTTCAGCTGAAGGGTAGACACAAAACCAACAACAGTTTCCGCGGATGCGTGCATCGGAAATCGCTGATTCTCTGTGCGGAGCATACATTGACTGGCGGCACCTTGGAGATACAATCCGACGAAACTGGAACTTTGGTTAGCGTATTGACGAACTGTGAGCTGGCTGGTCCTTCAGTCAAAATGCCCCTTGGCGTGATCGTATAAAATCCTGCCCCTACAGGAGATAGGATCGATCCTCAGGACTCAAACTCTAGGTCTACGCCTTTCACCCGATGGGCGAAGGCATCACAAAAAGCCCACACTAGCTGCAGGTGAGCATGGCAGCCCCCAAACGTGTGCTAATCGTCGACGACCATCTCGAAATCAGACGCGCGGTGACACGCGTGCTTGAGTCTCAGCCCAACATCGTGGTCTGCGGGGAAGCGGAAAACGGCCGCGTCGCGATTTCGGAGGCCGAGAGGTTGCAGCCCGACTTGATCGTGCTGGATCTCTCCATGCCAGTCATGAATGGTCTGGAAGCAGCGCGGATATTGCGGGCGATGCTGCCCACGGTCCCAATCCTGATGTATACCTCGTTCGCGACTTCAAATCTGGCCGAAGCAGCTCTGGCGGCAGGCGTCAGCCGGGTCTCCACGAAATCGAGCCCTCCGGCGCTTATCGCGGATTTGCAGATTCTACTGAAGAATGCAGCTTAGGGTCCGAAACCTCTTCGCTCAATATTCTTAATCCGCCGAGTGCGGAGTCAAGTGCCATGCGTTCTTCCGCCGTGCCCCTGTGATCTTTGCTCAATTCGCCTACGCGTGCCTGGATCGCGGCCTGAGCCTCTGCGATAAGTTGAGGCAATTTTGAGCGGTCGGTTTCGAGCACGGCGGCAACGTAGGGACCTTGCCACTCATAATCCATCTTCATAAGAAACCTATCAACTCCCATGGGGTTTAGTTCCGTAAACCCTACTAAGCGAAAAAAGTTTCCTTAGTCACGGGAAGCGGATGACAATGGGGGCAGTAAGGCAACCGAATGTTCCATTCGTGCTCGCTTCCCTCCAGCCAAAACTGCGCCGGCAAATAACGGAGGACCGAGCCGCACTGAGAGCAGTGGAGCGTTTGGGTAGGAGCCGCGCTCTGAGCGTTGAGAAATTCCTCTAAAGAATCGACAAGCTCACCGTGGCGCTCGGTGCCGGGGATGTGGCGCATGAAACCCCCTTCAAACCAGTCCAGACTTCGGAGACACGCATAAGTTAATGCTAGGAGGGCTCTTGGAATTAGTCTGTCCGGTAAGGAACGGAGCTGTGTTCGCTAGCGCACGAACGCTTAGGCTGACTCTTTTTTCCACGTCTCAGTGTGCTTGCGGATGAGGTCGTAGCATTCGCAAGCGGCGTCCTCCAGCCGGATGCGATTCTCAATCTTGACCTGACCGCGGTTATAAGTAATGAGTCCGGATTTAGCCAGAAGTCCGGCAGCTACGGTCACGCTGGACCGGCGGGTTCCCAGCATGTGTGCCAGAAACTCGTGGGTCAACGGAACGATATTGCCGTTGCCTCCTATACGGTCGTGGCTCATCAACAGCCAGCGCGCGAGTCGTTCGTCCACTTCATGGAGGCGGTTGCAGGCCGCAACCTGCGACCCTTGCATGGCCAGGAGCAGCCCATACTGTTGCATTCGCCTCGCCAGGACTGGGCACCGCCGCAACACTTTCGTCAAGGTTTGGCCGCTCACCCGGAAGGCTGTGCCCGCGATCTGCACCAGAGCCCGAGTATCACTGGTCTTGAAGCCCGCCGCGAGTTGTAACGCGGTGCATCCTTCCTTGCCGGTGAGTCCAACTTCTACGCTTTTTCCATCCTGCATCACGCTCAGGATCGAGACCATCCCGCTGTCGACGAAATATGCGTACTTGATGGGCTCTTCGGTTTCCTGCAGAACATCGTGCGTGCGCAGTTGAACGAAGGTGAGTTCGGAGAATATTGCATCGGATTCCTGAGACGGAAGACCCAGTAGAAGTTCATTCCTGACAGGGTTTCCTTCAACGAGCGGGGCTTTCCGGCTGACACGAGTACGAGAGGGGACCATAGACGGCTCCTTGCACAGCGAATCGCTGTCTGATTTCGCAAGGACCGTCTCCGTAAACGGGTACGGCGGATGGATGCTAGAAGAGACCACTCATTGTAACACGTAAAGATCTAACAGATTGTGGGAGGAACGAATCGCGCAGTATCTTCCTTCAGGTCACATTTTGGGCAAATGGGCAAAGGAACGCTCCAGACCTTTCCGCCCGACGAGAAAAATGTGGCATTCAAGTGGAGCAGTCCAGAGTCGCATCTAGAGCACTTAATTGGAGGCGACAGAACGGACAGACTATCGAAGAGATCTTCGACGGCAGAACGGACAGTCGGTGATTGATCCATATTGCCACCCTACTCGGGAGTGCCAGAATGGAGCTGCACAATATTGATCACATCGGAATCATTGAGTGCCGGGCCGCGGCGAAGTGGGGCCAGCTTTATTTTGCGTTCCCCAATGCGAAACTCGATCACCTCGGGGATGTCGGTGCCAGTGCGACGGCGATCTCTGCCAACACGAATGAGCCGCGCCGCGTAACTATCGTCCCTCTAACGCCGCAACGGGGAACTGCGCCAACGCTTCCGCCAGGTTAATTGTTCCGCAATCGCCGTTCTTCGTCTGGGTTAGGGCTTCTCCTGTAAATACGTTCCGATAGCTTGAGGAACAGAGGCAAGCTGGGACCACGATGAGAGTGTCTTTCCAGACTTCGGAACCGATTGGCGAGGTCAGGTTCTCGTTGAGCAAGCTGGCGACCAAACGCGGAACGATCACGATCAGCCTGGTATTTTCCAATTTCCGAGCGAAGGCGACCACATGATCGGCTTCCGCGCCTTGAACCGCTAAGGGCAGATACTCGCCTCGCTGAAAAAGCTCTTGTCGCTCTTTGCGGAAACACAAAGTCTTCCAGATCGAATACAGCTTGAGTCGGCCGTCCTCCGGGGTTTCTAAGAGGGAGCGTACGGCAGATGGATCTGGCTCGCTGCTCCAGCGGCGAATGCTCTCGAACGCCTGGCGACGGCGCACGTAATCGACTGGCCGCCGGTTGTCGGGATCGACCAGGCTTAGATCCCACAGTTCATTGCCCTGATAAATATCGGGAACGCCGGGAGCAGTTAGCTTGAGAAGTGTCTGTGACAGGCTGTTCCAAAAGCCGATGCGGGCGACGCGGCGCTGGAAGGGAACGAAGTCATTCAGGAACCGGTTCTTGGGGCCGGGGCTCAGCAATTTTTTCACGAATGAAGCAACTGCGTTTTCGTAGGAGGTGTTCCGATTGATCCAACTTGTATTTTCCTTGGCCTCGCGAATCGCCTTCAGCATGTAGTTCTGGATCCGCTGAGGAAAAGCATCCCAATCATTCTTGTCATTGTTATCAGTCCGGTTGTCACTCTGCGGCTCCAAGGGCCAGGCACCCACCAGGGTTTGATAAAGCTGATATTCGTCATTCGAGGATGGCGCGGGCTGGTGATTCACCAATGACTTATAGCTGCGATTGAATCGCCGCCAGTCCCGCACTCGCAGCCTCCATTGACCGGGCATTTCCGCAAGGACGTTGATGCGGGCCCGTACGTCTTCGGAACGCTTGGAGTCATGCGTGCTGGTGGCCAGCATGCTGTGAGGCCAATTGCGAAACCGTTCCTGATTCGCTGAGTGAAATTCTTCGGTGGAAACTCCGAAGCTGTGAAGGTTGCTTCCCACGTCGTTCAGCGAGACCAGGCGGTTATAACGGTAAAACGCTGTGTCTTCCAGACCTTTCGCCATCACCGGGCTGGTGAACTGCTGGAATTTCATGGCGAAGGCGATAACCGCTTTTCGGTAAGCGGCATGGCGCCCATCAGCGATACGAGTCAAAAGAACGTCGCCGATGAAATCGAAGACGCTGGTGTCCGCGGCCGGGCTTCGCCATTTCGCCGCGTCGATCGCGTTGCGAATGTAGCGCGCATCGCTTTCCGACACTCCGGAAGCGCTGACGTAGGTGCGGTAGACGGGGAAACTCGCCACCACCTCGGTAAGCGCGTCGCGCAGGCTGTTGAGTGTGAAGTCGCAAGTATGACGTTCGGAGAGGGCGATGCGCGTGAGTTGATCGGCCAAGACATTCAGTTCACTAGCTAGGGCAACGCGAATAATAAGTCTTCGAGAGCGATAGGCGAGATCATCGAAATCGATTTCGCCTCCTATAAAATTTCGGTAAATGCGCTCAAAACGTGAAGTGGCAGTTGTATCGACAAAAAGTCCATTGACCAGATTTGCAAAATCGTAGCCGGTGGTGCCACAAACAGGCCATTCGCTGGGCAGTCGCTCCGAGCCGGTGAGAATTTTCTCTATGACCACATAGCGCGACTCGCTCTTACTTCTGGGTGATTGATCCACCGCACTGGCGAGGCCGCTCTGCAGGCGTTCGAAATATTTCGCGGGGTCGTACAAACCGTCGGGATGATCCACCCGCAGACCGTCTACTTTTCCCTCGGCCACGAGGCGCAGCACAAGCTGGTGGGTGGCTTCGAAGACCGCTTCATTTTCCATGCGCAGGCCGGCCAGATCGTTGGTATCAAAAAAACGCCGGTAATTAATGTCGTCGGAGGCGACCCTCCAATTGGCGAGGCGGAAGGCCTGCATTTTAATAAGTTCGTGGAGTTCGTTGAAGCTCGCGGGATCGGCGGGCGTTCCGTTGATCAGGTCGACGGCGCCAATAATGCCGGCGGCGATTTCGGGAGATCGCACGCACAACTCAGCCAGTCGCCGTTTGTGGATTTCCTTGTCGCGGTTGCGCTCCACGATGCGCTCGCTATCAACCTCCTGTCTTGCCGGTAAGTGGCTGAAAGCGGTGATCAGGCTTTGAAACTCCAAGAGATCGGGGTTCTGCTCGCCCAGGGTTGCTGCAAGTTTGGCCGTGCTGTGCAACAGGATGCGGGGATACTGCCGGGGATTAACGGGGAAGCGGTGGTTCCGATAAGAAATATCGAACGCCCCCAGTTCCGGTTGAAAGACCAGCTTCAGCTCTCCACTTTCGAGCACAGCGCCGTAATGATCGTGCAAAACGGGCACCAGTACTTTGCCATGGAGTTCCTCTTTCAGAGGCCGCCAGTCGATATCGAAAAAACAAGCGTAGGTGGAAGCTTCGCCGTTTTCGAGAACGTCAAGCCACCACGCGTTGTCGCTGCCCATCACTCCCATATGGTTCGGAACGATGTCAACCATCAATCCCATCTCGTGTTGATGGAGCGTGGTTACAAATCGATCGAAATCTTCGGAGCTGCCAATTTCTGGATTTATCGAGTTATGGTCGACGATGTCATAGCCGTGCATGCTGCCCGGACGGGCTTTTAGCAGCGGAGAAACATAGCAGTGGCTGATGCCGAGTCCGGCAAGGTAAGGAACGATCGCCCGGGCCTGGTCGAACGTAAAGTCGCGATTGAGTTGCAATCGATACGTGGCGCGCGGGATTCGAGAGTCTGGTTTCATGATTCCAGGAACCACACCACAGACCAGGCAGGAAGTGTACCTTCCTTCAGCGTGTTATCGTTCACTTCTTTGCTGGCATAGATCATCTGCGCGTGTGGAATCGTGATTCCTGAGATCGCATCGGCTCCAAGATTCGTGAGCAGGGTGAGTTTCGAGCGGTCCGGGAACTCCCAATGCGCGCTAAGGCTAAGGCTTTCTTGGACTTCATAATTTGCTTTCATGACGCATGAGCCGGAAAGCCGGGGAACAATGTGTTGCGACCTCAATTTAAGTAACTCTCGATAAAATTTCCACCACTCTTGATGACGCGGCTGCGCCAGATCGCTCCAATCAAGTTTCGAGGCCTTAAAGGTTGCGGCTGCATTAGGGTCGGGAATTCCTTCTCGTGCGGCCGGGTCGTTGAAGCGGGCAAAACGTGCGAACTCATTTCGCCGTCCGGCGGCAACGGCCGGGGCCAGGCTCTTCTCAAGGTCGCAGAAAAAAAGAAACGGACTTTCCGTTCCGAACTCCTCGCCCATGAAAAGCAAGGGCGGGGAGGGTGCAAGCAGCAAGATTGCTACGGCCGCACGCACGGCACGTGGATCTGCAATTGTGGTGATTCGTTCGCCAAATGCGCGATTTCCCACCTGATCGTGATTCTGCAGGAAGGAGACGAAGGCGCTTGGCGGTAGGCCAGTGGTTCGCTCGCCCCGCGTCTGGCCGTTTCGATAGAGCGATATCTCGCCTTGAAAATCGAAGCCCTCGCATAAGCACCGGCCTAAGCGCGCGACAGAGTTATCCGAATAATCGGAGTAATAACCATCTCTTTCACCCGTGATCAGGACGTGCAGCGCGTGGTGAATATCGTCATTCCACTGTGCATTGTATAACTCTGCTTTGCACTGTTTCGAACGTCTGAGGTGGTGCGCTTGATTAAGTTCATTTTCCAGGATGAGGTGGACGTGCCGATCCGGCTCGATTGCCTTGCGAGCTTCTTCAGCAAGCTCGGTGAGAAAGTGAGGCGTCGAATTGTCATGGATTTCATTGACCGCGTCCAGCCGAAGTCCGTCGAAGTGATATTCCGTCAGCCAGTAGATCGCATTGTGGATGAAGAAGTCGCGCACGGCTCGACTGGCAGCTCCGTCGAAATTAATGGCATTGCCCCAGGGCGTGCGATGCTGATCGGTAAAAAACTGCGGAGCATAAGAGTTTAGATAATTTCCTTCCGGGCCAAAATGGTTGTAGACAACGTCGAGCAGGACCATGATTCCATGATTGTGAGCGCTTTGAATGAATTTCTTGAGATCTTCGGGGCGACCATAGGTGCTATCGGGCGCAAAAGGAAAAACGCCGTCGTATCCCCAATCACGTTTTCCTGGGAAGTCGGCCACCGGCATTAATTCGATGGCCGTGATTCCTAATTCCGCCAAATAATCGAGCCGCGTTCGCAGGGCGGAAAATTTCCCGGACGGAGTGAAGGCTCCCACGTGCAATTCATAAACGACAGCCTCTTCCCAGGGATGGCTAGGCCATCCGTCATCCCGCCAGTCAAACCCTTCGGGGTCGATGACCTGGCTGGGACCGTGCACGTCCCTGGGTTGAAAGCGTGAAGCTGGGTCGGGAACTTCCTGCGCGTCATCGATACGGAATCGGTATTGTGTGCCGGGCTTGGCCGCGTCGGTGATCAACTCAAACCAACCCTGCGGGCGTTCTTCCAGAGGAATACTGGTTGAATGCTTTGCCCCGGTGAGTATGAGTTCGACGCGACGAGCGGCCGGCGCCCATAAGCGAAAGCGCACGCTTCCATCGTCACGGCACTCGGCGCCGAAGGGCATTTTATGATGGCGCTTCATCGGGCTCTTCTTTTTTGCCGTTCTTGCGCTCCAGCAGCCGGCGTTCCATCAGAATGACCAGGGAGCGCGCCTGCAACAGATAGATCGACCCAGAGTTGCGCGTATCCGCGTTGCGCAAGCCGTCGTATTGAGAAGTATCCATCCAGGCGACCCATCGAGAGCCGGGATGAAATGTCGGCAGCATGAATGCCATATCTTCATGGTGAGCATTCAGCAGCACGAGGAAGTTCTCGTCGCCGATCTTGCGGCCGCGTTCATCGCTCTCCTCCAGGCCCTGTCCTGCGAGAAACATTCCCAGGCAACGCACGGCGGGATCGCGCCACTCCTCTTCGCTCATCTCGTTGCCCTCCGGGTTCAGCCATAGCACATCTTTTACGTTCGCCCCCTTGATGGGGCGACCTTGAAAAAAATGCCTCCGCCGGAACACGGGATGCCGCTTGCGGAGAGTGATCATGCGCTGTACGAACGCCAGCAGCTCGCGATCCTGGGGCTGCAGATTCCAATTCAACCAGCTGGTCTCATTGTCCTGGCAATAGGCATTATTGTTCCCCATCTGTGTGTGACCAATGGCGTCGCCCGCATACAGCATGGGTACACCTTGCGATAGCAACAGCGTCGCCACGAGATTCCGTTTTTGTTTAGCCCTCAGAGCCTGGATATTTGGATCGTCGGTCGGACCCTCCACTCCGCAATTCCAACTGCGGTTGTTGCTGTTGCCGTCGCGATTATTCTCGCCGTTTGCTTCGTTGTGTTTGTCGTTGTAGCTGACCAAGTCCTGAAGCGTGAAGCCATCATGCGCAGTGATAAAGTTGACGCTCGCATAAGGCCGCCGGCCGCTGTGGGCGTAAAGGTCGCTCGAACCGGTGAGGCGATAGGCCAGATCTCCGACTACTCCTCCGTCGCCTTTCCAGTAAGACCGCACCGTGTCGCGATAACGATCGTTCCATTCTGCCCAGCCCACCGGGAAGTTTCCGACTTGATAGCCTCCTTCACCGAGGTCCCAGGGTTCCGCAATCAGTTTTACCTGCGAGAGGATCGGGTCTTGATGGATGATGTCGAGAAACGCTCCCAGGCGGTCAACTTCGTGGAGCTCGCGGGCGAGAGTTGCCGCCAGATCAAAGCGGAAACCATCCACATGCATCTCCAGAACCCAATAGCGCAGACTGTCCATGATGAGCTGCAGCACGCGCGGATGCTGCATGTTCAGCGTGTTGCCGGTTCCCGTATAGTCCATGTAATAGCGCTGGTTCTCGGGCATGAGGCGGTAATAAGTACTGTTGTCGATGCCCTTGAGCGAGAGTGTGGGCCCAAGATGATTGCCTTCCGCCGTATGGTTGTAGACGACATCGAGAATTACTTCGAGACCGGCTGAGTGCAAGGTCTTCACCATCGTCTTGAACTCGCGGATGGTGTTGGTGGCAAGGTAGCGGGGCTCGAGCGCGAGAAATCCAATGGAGTTGTAACCCCAGTAGTTGCGCAGACCGCGCTCCACCAATTGGCGGTCGTCCACAAAGCTGTGCACCGGCATGAGTTCAATCGAGGTCACTCCGAGGCGAGTCAAGTACTCGATGACCGGGGCAGTGGCCAGACCGGCGTAGGTTCCGCGCAAGTGCTCCGGAACATCGGGATGGCGCTTGGTGAAGCCTTTTACGTGGAGCTCGTAAATTACGGTCTCGTGCCAGGGAATGCTCGGCGGCCGGTCCGCTCCCCAGGTGAACGCGGAGTCGATCACGCGATTCTTGGGCATGCCGGCGGCATTGTCGCGCCGGTCAAAAGATAAGTCCTCTTGCTTGTGTCCAACGCGGTATCCGAAGTGCGAGTCGGCCCAGCGAATGGCTCCTTGAATCTGCTTGCCATAGGGGTCGAGAAGAAGTTTATGAGGATTAAAACGATGGCCTTGCTCGGGCGCATAAGGGCCAAACACGCGGTATCCGTACAACTGGCCGGGGCGCGCTTCGGGCAGGTAACCATGCCAGACCATATCGGTTTGCTCGGGGAGCGGGACGCGAAGCGTTTCACGTTTTCCTGAAATATCGAACAAGCAGAGTTCGACTTTCTCCGCGTGCTCCGAATAAAGCGCGAAATTAACTCCCTCACCATCCCAGGTTGAGCCTAAGGGGTAAGGTCGGCCAGGCCAGACGATTGGCTGAAGTGGATTGGACATTTATTTTCTAACTCCGCAGAGGCAGGACTTAAAAGTCTTATGAACCGTCAGTGTTCGAGCGCTCTAAATTCGGCAGTACCTTTCTGCCACATAAATCAATTCCCCCGCACCTGGTCTGCCTGACCGGAATGAATGCTCACAAAATCTTCAGCGACTACAGCGGGATTGTAGCGAAATGTGGGACAAGTCACAGCAGTGTCCATCCAGATATGGGTGGGGCACTGGCCACTGGCCGCTAACGTTGGTTGGCGTTTTGGTTCCTCGGATTGGGCTGAGGCGCTGACGGGGAAACCGGGGCAAGCGGAAGCGCCGCTCAACCTAGCTGCGGACCTGCGCACACGCCTGCGGTCCGCCATTTCTAAGCCGTTGTCGTCGTGAGGCAATTGAATGATCTTCCTTCTTCCCGCAATGACCGACAGTACGGCAAATCGCTATTGGCCGACGTTTGGATGCCGCCAGAGCGGCTAAAGTTTGCTGTCGCTCGGCAACGGCGTCGGGTGAAAGGAGAAGGTCTCAGGGGAAGAAGGTCTCGCTAACTTAGTCTGTTCGGTTGCTCCTTAGCTCATTTGCAAGCTTCCTTATCTCGCTTTCCCGCGCGGTATTCACGATTCCTTTGGCATCGTCGTAGAGGCTGTCGCGCAATAGATTTAGAAGCCGAGCCTTGAGTTTGGCCCGCTCGGCGACCCGGGTGGGAATGTAAATAGTGTGTGATTGTTGAGAGCACGCTAGAGGGCCCCCAACGAACGCATTCTTGAGATCGGGCTCTGGTCCTCCTGACCCTTGGCCCAGTACCTGTGCGCCAGCGAGGGCAGAAGCAAGAACGACAGACAGAAGAATAAAGCTCCTTTTTGCCACATCTCTACCTCCTTACTCATGCGCCGGGGAATAGATGCACTTCGTTCCATCGGGCTACGAAAAGATGACGCTTGGCAGGGGGGCGTTGCCCTCTACCGGAAGGCAAATCGCGCCATACTGTTTTCGCGGTATGCGGTGTCTTCACCTCAACCCGAACTGGGTTTCGGCATGAGTAAGCGTGGAGAGTTACCAACGCACAGGCTGTAGGGATTCAGTTCGCCAAGAAGGCTGCTTGAAGCTTTGCGATCCGGGCACAACAAAGTTGCACCCCGTCGATGTGGGAGTTCGCGGACTTCACCTGAGACCAAGCTAGCGTGCCTTCCCCACCAGTTGTGCTAATGAGAAGCACTGGGCCAGCGCCTGCAGCGAGAAGGCAGCATTATCGAGAACGCGTCTTTCCTCGAAGTCATTCCCAGAGACCGCCTCGTGCCTTCTGGCTGCAATTGCGACTTGTGCTGCCGCAATTCTCTGGGCAAGCCTGGTTTTATCATTCTCAAACAGTGCGGCTATGTAAAGGTCTTTCCAATCAGAAGTGAATTCCTTCGGCGACGAAGCGTGGTTCATATTCCCTCAAGCCCAAAGTGGCGGCAGCCAGATTCATGAAGCCATAAATAAGAAATTCCTAAACTCTCGACAATCGGGTAAATGCTGGATTTACTCTTAAGTTATTCCATTTTTCGCGGACGACTGCACAGTCTGAGAGGGTGAACGGTAACGTGTGACCGATGTGAGGGGACCGAAGAAGGGCGAGGAAATGCATTGATATTGATAACGGTATTCGCACGGCACGTCACGGATGAGGGTGGGATCGCAGTTTGATCTTTGACCAACCCCTGGCCAAGGTTTTTTCTCTAAACAGCGGGAGGAATTCTAATGGCAGGCAAAAAGAAATCCAGCGCGAAGTATGGAAAGGCTGCGGGCAAGTCAGTCGAGAGCGCGATGCGTCGAAAGAAAAAGGGAACGCTCAAATCAGGCAAGGGCGGCAAGGGCGGTACCGTAACGAGCCGCAAGCAGGCCATAGCGATCGGGCTATCGGAAGCGCGCGAAAAAGGGGCCAAAGTGCCGAGGAAAAAAGCGGCATAGGGTAATGGGATCCGGGAAGCGGTCCCGCCAAGCACATGTGAAACGGTCTTCCACAAGCGAGCATTAGGTGGCGATTGCGGCTAACCTCGCAGTCGCGCTCACCAAGTACCGAAGGCGGAAGTTAGTGACAAAGCCCGCGACTGAGTGTCCCTGGGGCGAGCCGAGCCCAACCGCCGCCAAGCGGCGCTCATGGCGCTCCGGGACAAGACTCGGAAACCTCGGACAAGCCGGATATTCATAGTGACGGTTGTAATAACCTTCTAATCTCGAATCGTACTGACCCAGCGCTCCCGTTCCTCCGACTCGCTCCTGAGTGCAGCATCGGTAGTTCCGGCCCGACTATCTCTAAAGTTTGTTTTGCCTAAGACCGATATGGCCACTAGATCGCAGGAACCTGAACAGCGTTCCGTAGTCAGATCATCCAATTTCTGAGGAGAGACTTATGTCAACATCAGCCGTTACCAATCCTTCGCCAATCCAGCCGCTGCAACAGTACTTTCAAACTCGACAAGGCGATCTGAAACAACTCAAACAGGCCCTTAGTTCCGGCGACTTGGCCGGCGCGCAGACCGCCTATAACAAGATTGTCTCGCTAGGACAAAATGGCCCGTTTACTGGTGGAAATCCTTTCGCGATTACACAGCGCGAGCAGGATTTCACCAACCTTGGACAAGCCCTGCAATCGGGTGACTTGGCGGGCGCGCAACAAGCTTTTTCAACGCTGGCGGCTACGTTTACTGGCGGGAACCGACGATTGGATCCACCCACTACCAGCCCAAGCCCGGGCCCCGCCAGCGGTCCGGAAATTATCCTCAACCTCAGCCCCAGCAGCAGCGGCGCCAGTGCGAGTCCTGAGCAGATCACCCTCAACATCAGCAATTCAACCAGCGGGGGAGAACAGATCTCGCTCAGTGTCGGCAGTCAGGGTTCTAACAATGCTGAGCAAGTCACATTCAACCTGCCCTCCAACAGCAACGAACAGATTGTGCTGAACTTGCTGGGAACGTCGGCCGCAAGCAGCGGCAGCTCAAGCAGTTCGGCCCCGGCCAGCGGAGGTCTAAGCGTTTCGGCATGAAATTGTTTTAAGCAAGCCGGTGCACTGGGCGGGAACCACGTCCTCCTCCGCCCGCTCAATGCACCGGCGCATTCAAGGCCGCTACCAACTCCAGGAAATTGGTGGCGTGAACCGCCTGGTCCACCGCTTCCTTGCGGCTGAATAGTTCGCTGGCGTCGGCCAGCAAATCCTGCTGCGATTGGTTATCGCCAGTCAGAATCAGGATGATGAGCCGCGCCGGTTTGCCATCGCGCGCGTCAAAATCAACTCCGCTCGATTTCGCCACCACCACCAGCGGCCGCGTCAAACCATTCACGCGCGCATAGGGCACTGCCAACTCATTCTCCCATCCGCTGGCCAGGACGCGCTCTCGCTCTGACACTAGCCGAAACAATCTTTCGGGAGCGTTGCTCACCGCCTCGGCCGCAACCTCGCACATCTCCCGCAAAGCTCCCAACCTGGTTGTGGCCCCCAAGTTAGGCAGAAATAATTCTGCGGTGACAGTATCTTTCAATGTCAGGCTTCGCCTTCGGCGGATCAGGTAGTGGATCGCGGGCGCTGATATCAGCGAGGTGAGCAATGCCATCACTACCATCGCCACAAACATATCTTCCCGGATCAATCCCGCCTGCAGCGCCAGGATGCCCAGAATAATCTCCATGGCTCCCCGCGCATTCATTGCCAGCCCCACTGCAAGGGACGATGTCCGATCCATGCCACCCAGGCGTGCGCCCCATCCGGCTCCCAGTAGCTTGCCCACGCAGGCCACGCCGATCACGGTTGCGGTCAGTTCGAGGTGAAAGTTGGAAACAAAGTTTGTCCGCAACCCGATGCTGGCAAAGAAAAACGGCGCAAACACATTAGTCACGATCTGGTGAATGTGTTGCGAAGTCCGCTTGCGCAGGTGTCCCGACTCCCCAACCGCAATGCCAATAACAAACGCTCCAAACACGGCGTGAATGCCTGCGTATTCGGTGAAGGCTGCCCCGGCCATCGTAAGCGTGAAGATGAACCCCAGCACGCCGCCGGGCCACATAGTGTGGGCTTGCAACCAAGGCATAATCTTATCGATGAGCCAGCGTCCTACGGTTAGGGTGATTCCCACAAACAGAAACACCAGCGTGATGGTGTGCTTGACTGCGTCGCCGATGCTGCCGCCCGGGGGCGGATGCAGCATCCCCAGCACGAATGAGAACAGAATCCATCCCACCAGATCGTCAAACATGGCCGACGAAATGATGACGGTGCCCATCTCTGTGCGGAGAAGATTCAGGTCCATCAGAATCTTCGCGATCACCGGCAGTGCGGAGATGGACAGAGCCGTTCCCACGAACAGCGCGAAGATCAGAGGGTTGGCGCCCGTTTCTGCGCCCATGTAGCGAGGAAAAACTTCAGCCGCCAGAAAGCCAGCCCCAAAGGGAAACGCAACCCCGAATAAGCTCACCAGCAGCGCGCTCTTGCCTTGGCGGAAGAGGCTGCGCAAGTCGATCTCGAGTCCGGCGGTCAGCAGGAAGAACACAACGCCCAGCGTAGTTACCGTATCCAGGACGATCGGCATCGGCCCGGTGGTGGGGAACAGAGCCTGGTACAGGTGTGGCCGGTAGTGACCGAGAACCGTTGGTCCCAGGAAAATCCCGACGGAAATCTCCCCTAGAATTGGTGGCTGGCCGATCTTCTGCATCAACTCGGCTGCGATCTTCGCGCAGCCCAGCAACGTGGCCAGCGCCATGAACATCGTCATCACGTCGTGCGGACTCAAGTGCGGCATGGAGAATCCTCTCGTCCAGGACTTGGGGGTTGGAGCGATCCCACGCAACCCTGTGACTGGCGATCATCAATCGTTGGTTGAATCCGGTGTCTCAGTGTTAAAGCTAGAGTATGTCGGTCAGGACAGGAGTATAGTGCCTTGTGAAGTTCGCTCTCTAGCCAGGGTTCGATAATTTTATCTCGAATCGCGTGCCCAAAATCTCAGGACTCGACGTACTGCGGACGATACTGCAAGACGCCAACACAAAGAATATTTCAGCGAATCGTTCTCCGCAGAGTCTTCCAAAACAAGGGCCAAGGTATTTGTAAGGGGCCAAGTCGAAGAAGAGCCGCTACCAATGGAATATACGGATATGCGGGATTTAGACCCGGGGACCAACAGTTTACGCCTAGATGGCTTCCAATAGAGCAGGAGAGACCGCTATGACGCGCAGGTTATTGGTTATCGTAGTAGCTCTGTTATCGCTGGCAACGCCAGGCTTGGACCAAGACCGTGATCAGCCTTCAGCCAGGTCGCAAGAGCGCATCACCCGGGAAGTTCGCCACGAGCTTCTCATGCTCCCATGGTTCGGCGTCTTCGACAACATTGCCTTTAAAGTGGACGGTAGCACCGTAACTCTGTTGGGGCAGGTTGTGCGGCCTTCGCTTAAGTCCGACGCCCAGAATGCCGTGAAGCATATTGAAGGCGTCGAGAAGGTGGACAACCAGATCGAGGTGCTTCCGACCTCTCCGATGGATGACCGGCTTCGGCTGGAACTGTATCGCGCGATCTACGGTTACCCCGCGCTCGAGAAATACGCTCTGGGCGTGCAGAAGCCGATTCGCATAATCGTGAAGAACGGTCGCGTCACGCTGGAAGGGGTTGTCGACAACGAGGGCGACAAGAATTTTGCCGGAATGCGCGCCAATGGCGTGCCGGGCATCTTCTCGGTGAGCAACAACCTTCGCGTGGAATCATCGAAGTAGAACGAGAGATGTGCGGTGTCAGCGCAGGAGTACGTTTGTGCTGCGCTCGCGGCGGAATTACTACAGATCGGCTGCTCAGGAATTGTGTATCCCGGCGTTCGGTGGTTGGGTGGAATTGCGTGCTTTTGCCCGGTGCTGGTGACTAATGTTCGCAAGGGCGGCACGTTTACATTCGTATTTCCGGATTCGGAAACGCCTCCGACCATTCACCGAACTTAGGTGAAGCAACACTTAACCTTTTCCGAAAGGATTTTCGAGCGACGGGCTTTGCGGCGTGAATAATTCCGCTCCATTTTCCGTGATGTGCATATCATCTTCGAGGCGAATGCCGAATTCGCTGCGAATGTAGATGCCGGGCTCGTCGCTGAACGTCATGTTAGCTGCCAGTTTCGTGGTGTTGCCTCGGACCAGGTAGGGCCACTCGTGCATATCCATGCCCATGCCGTGACCCAGGCGGTGACTGAAGTACTTGTAGTCCGGTCCGTAACCCGCGTCGGTAATCAATTTTCGTGCAGCCGCGTCGACCGAGCCGCATTCCACTCCGGGTCGTGCCGCCGCCAGTGCCGCGGCTTGCGCGCGGTGCACGATGTCGAACACCTTTCTCATTTTGTCCCCAGATAGCTCTGGAATTTTGCCCAGCACAAAGGTGCGCGTGATGTCAGACTGATATCCTTCCACCGCGCAGCCATCATCGACTACGACAATCGAACCTTCGCGAATCACCTGCGGCGTACTCGATCCGTGGGGAAGCGCGGAGTACTCACCCACCTGCACGCTGGCCTCGCCGGGAAAACCAAGTTGCCCGTAGGCGGCTGCGATCAGATCCTCAACTTGCTGCTGGGTCATGCCCTCGCGCAATGCATGGTAAACCGCCTCGTATGCCGTCAGCGTTACATGCGAAGCCAGACGCATCAGCGCGATCTCATGCGGGCTCTTAGTCATGCGGCATCCGGCAGTCACCGGAGTCGCGCTGGTCAGCGTAGCTTGGGGCGCGGCTTGGGCAATTCCGTTGGCAAAAACGAAATGCACGGTTTCTTCCATGCCGACCTTGCCGCTACTCAGGCCGCGTTCTTTCAATCCTTGCGCGACGCGCTGGTACGGATTCTCGTCCTCCTGCCAGACACGCACATCCGGTCGCTCGCCATCGGGCCCGTTCGCGATCTGTTCGTAAGCGCGGCCTTCCTCAAATGCCGGGCACACATAGAACGCTGACCCTTTCGCAGGAAACACCAGCGCGAACAAGCGTTCGCCGCCCCACCAGACAATGCCGGTAAAATATTTCAGCGATGTGCCTTCCATCAGCACGATGGCATCGAGTGCATTCTCTCGCATCAACTCGCGCGCTCGCTCCTGGCGTCCGCCCCGCTCTTCCCGCGTGATGGGAGCAGCCTCACTTTTCCGCGACTTCAGGGCAGCCAGAGATGGCGGCAGGAAAGTGTCGCTACACTTGTCCGCGGCGCTGGCCGCGGCTAGCCGACCCGATGCCGCCACAACGCTGGCCACTCCACTCACCTCAATAAACCGACGCCGCGAGATCATGAAGCCTCCAAGATCGAGATATAAGATTCGTCATTATAGGTCCCTTCATGATCGTGGGAGATAATTGCCTGGTGGAAGCGGGTTTTCAATGCGCGGGTTGCGGGGAATGGAACTCCACTAATGTGGATGAATCCGCAGGACGCCGGCAGAGCTATGTTGAGGACTGCCAGACCTGTTGCAAGCCGAACGTGTTGCAAGTCGAGTACGATGTGGCGTCGCAGGAATTCACCATTGAGGCAGCGCTGGAGTGAGATGAGAAAATCGACCGGGGTGGCGAGAGGAACCTGGCAAGCCACTTCTCTACGAATGATCTCGTCGGTATCGAGATATAGTTAGCTGCTCGGCAAAGGACAATCGCCAAATTCAGAAAGGAAGAAGAGCGATGGCAACCAGCTATTCGGGCGGTGGACGGATGGTAGCGCACAACATGGTCACCACGCAGTTTGAACTCGATGGATTTCGCGTAACGCGCACGCTGGGAGTGGTGCGCGGCATTGTGGTGCGATCGCGGTCGATCTTCGGCACCATCGGTGCCGGGTTACAGACTTTGATCGGAGGCAACATTACGCTGCTGACAAACCTGTGCGAGAAGACGCGCGCCGAGGCCTTCGATCTGATGCTGATACATGCCGCCGAACTCGGAGGCAACGCCGTGGTGGGAGCGCGCTACGATGCGACCGAAGTGATGCAGGGTGTCACGGAAGTTCTGGCCTATGGGACCGCAGTGTACGTCGAGCCGGTAAAGTCAGATCGATAACAGGTCAGGGGAGGAAGACTACTCTCTGATAACCGCATTTAAGGCGACAAAGTGTAGTTGACCTGCAGCACCGTTTGGACTTCGACCGGTTGGCCATTACACAGCGCAGGCTCATATCGCCACTGGCTAAGAGCGCGCCTGCTGGAATCCTCAAAATCCGAACCTGCACTCTCTATGAGTTTTCGAAGTTGGGGAACTCCATCCAAAGCTATCAAGGCATCGAATGCGACCGTCCCTTCACGGTGTTGCTGCCGGGCCGCTGGGGGATATTCAGGTTGCTGTCTTTTGACTAGGCGCGCGAGAGTCGGATTCATGCAGCCGATTTGCGATTTCACGCTGGCCGGCGCGAGGAAGGTGTCCCCTGGGAATTGGGCGGGAGTAGAGATATCTGTGACGTTGACTTCGGCCGCGGTTCCGTTTTCAAGATGAACGCCCAGATGGCGGGGGAAAACTTTTCCACCCACAGGCTCGAGGTCGGCGTCGGTGTAATAGGAGGCGACACGTGCAATCGTCCCGGTGCTCTCATGCACACATATCTCTGATGAGTGCTTTTGGTCATCCTCGATCTGGTAGCAAATCAGCTTATCGCCGTGCTCCTTCCTTACGACCGTTTTCTTAATCGCATCCCGAGAAGTAAGGGACGACTGAATGAGTGATGTAGATTTTGGTGAGCTTGCGTTGGAGCCGAAACCGAGTGCCTGACGAATGTTATAAACCGGAAATGGAATAAAATTGGCGGTGCGTTGAACCCAAATCACTCCCTTTCCTCCAATCTGAACCTCGCTGTAGCCGGACAGACTGATTGCCTCCCTCCACTGGTCCGGGCCGTTCCAGAGGAGTTGATAAGTTCCGTCCATCGTCTTTCCGTGAAACTCAATGTGAAGATTGGCGTTCATCGCGAAAGAAGGCAGTTCAAAGACATTGGTTTTTGAAACGGCCTGTTGTAGACGGGCGATGGCTTCTTGTTGGTTCACTGCATCGGAGGCGCAGACGAGATTCGCATACAAGAAACTCAAAGCGATTGGATAAGTCCAGCGTTTCATCGCGGCATCTTAGAATGTTCGCGGAGAAGTGGCTAGAGAGAAATTGCTAGACGTCTCTGAACCGCAAGAGCGATGCGAGCACATTTTCCACAGGAAACTGCGCCCGCAGTGCGGGGTGCAAGAAAAATCGAAGCGAATAGATAGCGAATGAATCTGGATCGTAAACCCAAGCCCTTGTGGTCGTATTACTAGTTAACCACAAGTCCTCGTAGTTTGATCGATGAGTGCTGAAGTGACGGTCCTACCTATAAGTTTCCTCTTGACAATCAACAACTTACGGCTAAGATGTGGTAGAAAGTGGTACGGAGTGGTCAAGATAGTTAAGTCGTGGGAACGGGAAGCTGATAAAGAGGAGCCGGTGGGAAACCGACCCAAAAGCACGACAAACAGCCCGAACCGCCCGAGTTTGACCGAACTTTGCGTCGCTTTTACCTCCCTTGTAGCTGTCGCAGTGCACATAGGCATTGAACATGTTTCGCGGCAATCACCCAACTCGCGTCGACGAAAAGGGACGGCTCAAGGTCCCCGCCGAGTTCAAGCGCGTGATCGACGAGAAGTACGGACTGCAATTTTACATCACCAGTCTCGATGGCAAGGTTGCTCAAGTGTATCCCTTCGAGGAGTGGGAGCGGATCGAGCAGAAGCTGGCAGGGCTCTCCAATTTCAATCCTACGAAGAAAAAGTTTCTGGACCGGACGAACTACTACGGGCAACAGATCGAGATGGACGGGCAAGGCCGTTTGCTGTTGCCGCAGCTGTTGCGCGAGACGGGGCAGATCAAGGGCGAGGTAGCGGTTCTGGGGAATTTGACGTATCTCGTGGTCAGGAACCTGGAGCTGTTCAAGCGGGAGATCGAGGAAGACAAGTTTACGCCTGACGATGAGAAGACGCTCGACGAATTGGGCATCTAGTGGGCGAGGGTTCAACAGACACCCCTCAGGGGGTTGGGCATGGTGGTGGAAGGGAAGCGAGCCATCCTTCACCAAATCATGTTCCGGTTCTTTTAAAAGAAGCGATCGACTTTTTAAACGTGCGGCGTGGCGGGACTTATATCGACGCCACGGTGGGCTTGGGCGGACACAGCTACGAAATCGCAAAACGCCTCGGCGCACCGGGACATTTGATTGGGCTCGATAAAGATCCTGCAGCGCTGGAAAGAGCGAAGGCGGTCTTAGGCGTTAGGTCTTCGGTTTTAGGCGAGTCCGACGGTCAATTGCCTAAGACCTATGACCTGAGACCCGATTGGCCGACCATCGAGTTGCGACACGCGTCATTTGCAAGTTTGGCAGAAGGCCGAAGCCCGATAGCTGACGGCATTCTCGCCGACATCGGCGTCAGCAGCTTGCAGCTTTCCGATGCGGCGCGCGGATTTAGTTTTCAGGCGGAAGGACCGCTCGACATGCGAATGGATCCGCAGTCGGAGCGTACCGCCGAACAAGTGGTAAACCACCTCGACGAGCGCGAGCTTGCCGATGTGATTTACGAATTCGGAGAGGAAAGGAGGTCGCGGAGAATCGCCAGAGCCATTGTCCGGTCGCGGCCGATACGATCTACCGCACATCTTGCGGATGTCATATCAGCCGCGGCCCGGTCAATGAAACTGGGTCAAAAGAAGTACGAAAGGATTCATCCGGCGACTTTGACTTTTCAAGCTCTTCGAATCTTCGTAAACCGCGAACTGGACGATCTGAAGGCGCTGCTGGAAGCGGCGCCCCGGATTCTGAAGCCAGGAGGACGCGTGGTGGTGATCAGTTTTCACTCGTTGGAAGATCGCATCGTAAAGGATGCTTTCCGCGAGGGCGGAATTAAGTACAAGCACTTCCGGGTGTTGACCAAGAAACCGGTAATCGCATCCGAAGAAGAACAAGATCGCAATCCCCGGGCCCGCAGCGCGAAATTACGGGCAGCGGAAAAAGTTTAGATTCCGGAAAACCTGCCGGAGTCCCCGGCACAGCTGTAATGGCGTGCCGGGAGTTCAGGTTTAAGAGCGGACAGGAATAAAGATCCGCTGGTAAGAAACTTTCGAGAGCCGAAAGCCGGCGACCGGAAGCCGGGTGAAGGGTTCCGTGGTAGGAATCCAATTCTGAGGTTGGGAAATGTATACGGGAACGTTGATCAACGATCTGATGGCGACGGTGGAGCGGGCCGAACGTGGCGTGTTCCAGAAACAAATCATCGATGAAATGGAACTGTTGCGGATGTACGATCTGCAGGTTCCGCACATGCACAGTGAACCGGCCTACGCAGGAGCGGCATAAATGGCAGCAGCAGCGATGGCAATGAATGGAGCAATCCCGGCGGCTCGGCGAAATACGTTTTTCACCGGAACGCCGGAAATCTACTTTGCCAAGGCGATCGACAATTCCCGCCTGGTGAAGGTGGAAGACCTCCGGCGCAATCGAGAGATGAAACAGTTTGGCACCGCGCTGGCGTGCCTGTTTCTGCTGGTGTTTACCTATGCCTGGCAACATTTTCGGTCGATTGAATATGGTTATCAGATCGAATCGTCCAAGCGCGAGCTCAACAACCTGACGGAGATGAACCGTGCGCTGCGTCTGGAGGATGCTTCGTTGCGCGATCCGGAACGAATCGACGTGATTGCGAGGCGCATGGGATTGGTGCCACCGGAACCGGGTCAGGTGATCCGCATGGATAGCGCATCGGCGGACGCGAATGCGCCGGTGATGGCCAGCATTGAGCCGGTGACCGTAATTCCGGGTCAGTAGACCGTCCGCGGCAGAACGAGTTCAGCTTTTTTCGCGAAGAACAAATTCGCAAAGAGCAAAGCTTGGCGGGGACGGCTGGTTAGCGCTGTCGCGACAAAGCTTTATTTGGCGGTCCGCCCGAACGGTGGTCCGCCATGTTTGTCTAGGCGCCGACAAGCGACCCAACGACGGCTTCATGACGACCAATTCCATCCTCGGCAAGAATTCCCGGCTCTACTTCTTGGGCGCGATGCTTCTGTTCTGGTGCGTGTCGATTTGCGGGCGACTGGTCTACCTGCAAGTCTTTCACTACGGCGGATTCGTAAAGCAGGCCGAACACCAGCAGCAGCGCGAGATTCCTCTTTCTGCCAAGCGTGGTGTGATCTATGACCGGGCGGGGAAAGAATTGGCGATGTCGGTTCTGGTCGATTCGGCTTTCGCCGTGCCGTCGGAAGTAAAAGATTTGCCAACTGCAGTCTCCTTGATCACGCGCATCACCGGCGACGATCACAACGTTGTGCTCGCCGATTGCCGCAATCACAAAAGTTTTTGCTGGGTGGCCCGTAAGGCGGATGACGAAACCATTGAGCGCATCAAGTCGCTGAACCTGCAGGGCATCCATTTCCAGAAAGAGCCAAAGCGTTTTTATCCCGCGCGTGACCTGGCCGCACAAGTGGTGGGTACGGTTGGGATGGAAGACTCCGGTCAGAGCGGAATCGAGCACGCCTTTGACGACGAACTGCGTGGCCGGGCGGGAAAGATGTTCATCTCCGTAGATGCGCGCCGCCAGTGGTTTTCCGATGTCGAGAAGCAGCCGGAGCCGGGCGAGAATCTCGTCCTGACCATCGACAAGAACATTCAATACATCGCCGAAAAAGAATTGGATCAGGCGATTCACGACACGCAAGCGATCGCGGGAACGGTCATCGTCGAGAATCCGCATACGGGCGAAATTCTGGCGCTGGCCAACCGGCCGACTTTCAATCCAAACCTTCGAAAGCAGATCACACCGGCCGCGCTCACTAATCGCGCGGTGAGCTATGTGTATGAGCCCGGCTCGACCTTCAAGCTGGTAACGATTTCGGCGGCACTCGAAGAGAAACTGACCAATCCGGACGAAGTGTTCGACTGCCAGATGGGATCGATCGTCTACAACGGCATGCGCATCCGCGATTCCAAACCACATGGCTTGCTACCCGTGTGGGGTGTGCTTGCGGAATCGAGCGACGTGGGCGCCATCAAGATCGCGCTGCGGCTGGGCGAAGACCGCTTCTACAAATACATTCGCGCCTACGGATTCGGACAGCAAACTGGAATCGAATTGCCCGGTGAGACCCGCGGTCTGACCAAGCCTGTAAGCCGCTGGTCGAAAGTTTCGATTGCAGCGATTTCCATGGGCCAGGAAATTGGCATTTCACCGCTTCAACTGTCGGGACTGATTTCCACCTTCGCCAACGATGGCGTGTGGGTCGCGCCCCGCATCCTAACGGGAAAATTCGAACCGCAGGGCACACCGAAAACGGTGGCGTTTCATACCGGGCCGTCGCATCGTGTGATTTCGAGTCAGACCGCGGCTGTGATGCGATCTATGATGCAAAAAGTCGTGCTCGAAGGTACGGGACGCAAGGCGGTCCTTGAAGGTTACACATCGGCCGGAAAGACTGGAACCGCACAGAAGGTAGATCCGGCGACGGGCGCCTATTCGAAAACAAAATATATCGGCTCGTTCGCCGGATTCGCACCGCTGAATAATCCGCAGATTGTCGTTGCAGTGATTCTGGATTCGGCGGTCGGTCTGCATCAGGGTGGACAGATATCAGCTCCGGTATTTCGCCGCGTGTCGCAGCAGGTGCTCGAGTATCTGCATACCCCGCACGATCTCCCGCTCGCCCCCAAACATCAGTTGCTGCTCGCGCAAGCGACAATGAAGGATAAAGATCTGGAGGAAGGTACCCCCGATCATCCTGGTGAGCCGCTGGAAACGGCGGAGGTGAACGGCGACTCCAGCGTGGAGCCCCTTCGGCAAGTTCAGGGCAAGCCCTCGGTCGCAAACTCCGGCAACACCGGAAACGTAGTCCAAGCGGCAATACGCCAGAGTGAGCCCCTTCCGGTGACGCCTGTTGCCGCCGATGAGGCGCAACAGTCTCAAGCGTCCACAATATCTGCGTCGAATGTCGAAACGAAAACGCCGACCACTGGCACGGTCATACTTGACGTTGAGCAGGGCGGCATCGAAGTGCCGTCGTTCGTTGGCAAGACGGTGCGCGGCGCTGTGGAAGCTGCGCAAGATGTTGGCCTGGATCTCGAAGCCGTGGGCAGTGGCCTGGCTCGCCATCAGTTTCCGCCTGCGGGGACGCATGTGGGCGCGGGAGCGCATGTGACAGTGCAGTTCGGACGCTGAGAAATCCGCGCACAGTGCAAGTTACCCTGTGAACCCTGTATTCCCCGTGGTTGTGATCCCTTCCGGTTTGACCCATCGAAAAACCGCGTGATACGGTAAACAGTCACGCCGTCTGGAAAGATCAGTCCCGCTCGTTGATCGAGGTTTGGATTTTGTCCTCTGTGGAATCGACGCCCGCAACCGCCGCTCCCGCCGTGCGCAAGACTGCGCTGAACGCCATCCATCGCCAGATGGGAGCGAAGATGGTCGACTTCAATGGCTGGGATATGCCGGTGGAGTATCCCGCGTCGATTGGCTGCGGAATCATCAACGAGCACATGGCGGTGCGGACGGGCGTAGGCATTTTTGACGTTAGCCACATGGGCGACATTCGCTTGGCGGGCCCGCAGGCCTTGAATGCGGTGCAGCACATTTCTATGAATGACGCTTCGCGCCTGGCCGTGGGGCAAGCACAGTATTCCGCGCTGCTCTATCCGCAGGGAACTTTTGTGGACGACGTAATCGTTCACCGTTTGGGCGAGGATGAATATTTGCTGGTGATCAACGCCGGCACGCGCGAGAAGGATTTCAACTGGGTGCGCGACAACACACGAGAGTTCGACTGCGCGGTAGAGAATCTTTCGGACGACTTCACGCAGATTGCCATCCAGGGCCCGAAAGGTGTGAATGTCCTGCAGAAGCTGACCGACGCGGATTTGAACGCGGTAAAGTTCTACTGGGTCACGCGCGGGTCGGTCTGCGGCCTGAAGAACATTCTGATCGCGCGCACAGGCTACACCGCGGAAGACGGTTTCGAGATTTACATTCCGGCGGACGAGGCCACGGGCGCCCGGGTTTGGAATGAGATTCTGAATGCAGGGAAGGAATTCGGCGTCGTCCCGTGCGGGCTGGGATCCCGCAACACTTTGCGTCTTGAAGGCAAGCTGCCCCTTTACGGGCACGAGATTTCGGATACGATTAATGTTTGGGAAGCGGGGCTCGACCGTTTCTGCAAGATGGAGAAGCCGGAGTTCGTCGGTCACGCCGCGTTGGAGAAGGCCAGGGCCGCGGGCCTGAAGCGAACGTTGGTCGGCCTGGAGATGACCGAACGCGGCATCGCGCGCGACGGATACAAAGTGCTGAATTCAACCGGCAGGGAGATTGGATACGTAACCAGCGGATCTCCAGCGCCATTTCTGAAGAAAAATATTGCGCTCGCGTATGTGCCGCCGGAGTTAGCGGCCGAGGGCACGGCACTCAAGATTGAGGTTCGCGGGCAAAGTGTAGGAGCGAAAGTTGTTCCCACGCCCTTTTATAAACGTCCGAAAAAAGCGGCGTGACCACAAAGAATGCGAGCATAGTGGATTTGCTGGGAACTGGAAGCTTAGGAGCTAGAAGCCATCATGGCCTATCCGACAGATCGAAAATATACCAAGCAACACGAGTGGATTCAGTCGAACGGTTCCTCTGCCACCGTCGGCATCACCGACCATGCGCAGGAATCGCTCGGCGACATAGTATTTGTAGAACTGCCAAAGATAGGCGCGGACCTCGCTGCAGGCAAGGCCTTTGGCACAGTCGAGTCGGTGAAAGCTGTCTCGGACTTGTACGCCCCAGCGTCCGGGACCGTAACCGAGGTGAACCAGAACCTTGCTACGTCGCCCGAGGCAGTGAATAAAGATGCGCACGCATCCTGGATGATGAAGATCACGCTGAAGAATCCGAAGGAGTTAGACGCGCTGCTTTCCGCCACGGACTACGAGAAATATGTGGCAGAAGAAGGCGGACACTGATCGCAAATCACACTGATCGCAAAGCGACGATCTGTAGCATTGCCTATGAGCGCGATTCAAGCCGTGGTTCGGGTGCCACAATCCAACTGACCTCGAGTTACATCTAAACAACTTCCTATGCGCTATTTACCGAAATCTCCTGCCGACCGCGAAGCCATGCTGAAGGCGATTGGCCTGGGCTCGGTCGATGAATTGTTCGCGCCGATTCCCGCGGAATACCGGCTGACCCGCGATCTCAAAGTTCCACGCCAGATGGCTGAATCGGAGATCGTCGACTATTTCCGCCAGCGCTCCCGGGAAAATGGCGAGGGCTATACCAGCTTTCTGGGCGCAGGCTCCTACGCTCATTATCGTCCCGTCATTATTGATTCGCTGATCTCACGTGGCGAATTCCTCACGGCGTATACGCCATATCAAGCGGAGATTTCACAGGGCACGCTGCAATCCATTTTCGAATTTCAGACGATGATCTGCGAACTCACCGGCATGGAGGTGGCGAACGCTTCCATGTATGACGGTTCAACCGCCGCTGCCGAGGCTGTGATGATGGCAGTGCGCCTCACGGGCCGCCGGTCGGTAATAGTGGCGCGCAGCTTGCATCCGGAGTATCGCGAGGTACTGGCGACCTATGCGACGCATCAAGGCATGCCGCTTTCCATCGCAGGTTTCGGAAATGATGGCCGGCTGAACCTGAAGGAACTGGAGAAGTCGATCACCCCGGAAACGGCGTGCGTGCTGATCCAGTCGCCGAACTTTTTTGGCACTATCGAAGATTTCACGGCGATTGCCGAAGTCGCGCACAAGAACGGCGCGATGCTGGTGGTTTCGATCGCCGAAGCGGTTTCGCTGGGAATCGTAGAACCGCCACGCGAAGCCGACGTGATCGCCATGGAAGCGCAGTCGTTCGGGGTGCCGCTGGGCTTTGGCGGTCCATATTGTGGCGTGATCGCCACACGGGAAAAATTTGTGCGCCAGATGCCGGGACGGTTGGTGGGTCAAACAGTCGACAAGCAGGGCCGGCGCGGTTTCGTCCTGACGCTTGCCACGCGCGAGCAGCACATCCGGCGCGAAAAGGCGACGTCGAATATTTGCACGAATCAGGCTCTCGTCGCCCTGATGGTCAACATTTTCATGAACGTCTACGGCAAGGTTGGATTGAAGGAACTGGCAAAGCAAAACCTGGCGAAGACGGCGTATGCGGCTGGGCAATTCGCGAAGCAGGGCACGCTTCTGTTTACCGCATCGCCGCGCTTTAACGAGTTTGTCGTAGAGACCAAAGAAGATCCTCATGCCATTAACAGCAGGCTGCTGGAACACAAAATTGTCGGTGGTCTGCCGTTGAAGAAGTTTTATCCCGAACTGGGGAATGCGGCGCTGTGGTGCTGCACGGAGCTGACTACCCGCTCGGCGATTGACGCGGCGGTGAGGTTGGCAGCAAAAAGCGGCGGTTCAGTGCCATCCGCCAAAGAAGAGGCTGGAGTGGAAGAGGTGGCGCGATGAAGCACGAGACACGCAAAGCCACTCTCCACGTCAATCAGAACGAAGGCCTTATCTTCGAAAAGTCTTCTCCCGGCAAAGCGGCGTGGAAGCTGCCGCCGCTTGACGTTCCAGAAGTCGATACCGCGAAGCTTCTTGGTTCCTCGGAAAGAAAGGATCTCGGCAACATGCCCGAAGTGAGCGAGATCGAAATCATCCGCCACTTCACGCGTCTTTCCACCTGGAATTACGCCATTGATCTCGGCATGTATCCGCTGGGGTCGTGCACGATGAAATACAATCCCCGGGTCAACGAGGCCGTGGCGCGAGTGGAGGGACTGGCGAACGGGCATCCCTACCAGCCAGAGAAAATATCGCAGGGCGCGCTGCAGATTCTGAAAACGCTGAGCGAGTGTCTGATCGATATCACAGGCATGGATGCCATCACCCTGCAGCCCGCCGCGGGCGCGCATGGCGAGATGACCGGACTGCTTATGGTGCGCGCCTACCACCATGCTCAGGGACGCCCGCGGAAGAAGATTCTGATTCCAGACTCAGCCCACGGAACCAATCCGGCGACCGCAGCCATGGTGGACTATGCCGTCGAGAACCTGAAGTCGGACTCTCGCGGCATGGTCGATATCGCGGCTCTGGAAGCGCAGATGAATGAAGACGTTGCTGCGCTCATGCTCACCAATCCCAACACGCTGGGAGTCTTCGAACAGCAGATCCATAAGATTGCCGATATCCTGCATGCCAAGGGTGGCCTGCTCTACATGGACGGCGCGAATATGAATGCTCTGGTAGGGAAAGTGCGTCCGGGCGATTTCGGCGTCGATGTGATGCACCTGAATTTACACAAGACTTTCTCCACGCCCCATGGCGGCGGCGGCCCAGGTTCCGGTCCGGTGGCAATCAAGAAAAAACTCGAGCCCTTCTTGCCCACCCCGGTCCTCGTAACCCACGCCGATGGCACTCTCGGTTTCGAATACAACCGTCCGCAGTCTGTAGGGCGGGTCCGCGCGTTCTATGGCAACTTTGGAATGTTCGTTCGGGCCCTGGCCTACATCCAGGCGAATGGTCCGGACGGTTTACGGCAGACCACTGAAGACGCGGTCCTGAATGCCAACTACATTCGCAAGGGTCTTGAGGGCACATACGACTTGCCGTACTCCACTCCAACCATGCACGAAGTCGTTTTCAGCGACAAACTGCAGGCAAAAAAAGGCGTGCGCACTATGGACATTGCCAAGCGCCTCATCGACTACGGCTTCCATCCTTATACGACGGCATTCCCGTTGATTGTGCCCGGCGCGCTCATGATCGAGCCCACCGAGAGCGAATCGAAGGAAGAGATGGACTTATTCATCGAGGCCATGAAGTCGATCGCGGAAGAGGTCGAAGAAGATCCGCAGACCGTGCTCGATGCCCCACACTCGACGCGGGTCTCAAGGCTCGACGAGACAGCGGCCGCCCGCAAGCCTGTGCTGCGCTGGAAGCCGGCAGTGTAGGGCTTGGTTGTTTTGGAAATCTATCCAGTGACGCAGCGTCACTTCGCCGAGATATCTACTGAGGCTCGCGTCCGCTCCCAGTCGATTCGCATGGTGCATCCGCCCGCCGACTTGTCGTAAGAAATCGTGAAATTCTCCACCAGTGACGGCAGCTTGGAGACCTTCATGTCCACGCGCGCCAATTCATCGCTCGCGTATTTGTAAGGAATGCCCCACTCGCCCGTCTTCTTGTTGATGATGAGCGTCCACTTGTCGGCGTTGGGCACGGTGAAGATGGTATAGCTGCCTGCCGGGACGGTTTTTCCTCCGACCGCCACATCCGCGCTGGCGACGAAGGTGGTGGCTTCATTGGCTCCGGTGCGCCAGACTTCGCCGAAGGGTACGAGTTCCCCATAAATCTTGCGTCCTTTAACGCGCGGGCTGGAGTAGTCGGTCTTCACCGTTTTGCCTGCACCCAGATCGCAGGTGGCTGAGGCAGCGGGGCTGGGACGTGCACCGCCTCCCATCTGAGCGAACGCAACGCTGGTAAGCAATAAGGCCGCTCCTACAACCGAAGAAAGAACGATTCGTTTTTGCATGGAAGTCTCCTTTTAAGTACTGTGCAGCACCTAAGAACGTTAGACGCGCCTGAAAGGGATATGGCAGCAGACCTGCAATTATGCCCCAATCGCGGCTGCAGTTACAATCGCTGCATGCCCGTATTCGATGAAAAACAGGAAGAACTGGAACACTACGAGACCATGATGGGCGTGCCGCGCGGACGCCTGGCTGTGACCATGGATACGATTACCGACGCCATGGCTCTGGTGGGCCAGCACGGTGTCTACTGCCAAAGCCAGCGCTGGCCCGGCAAGCCAGTGATGGATATCCAGATCATTATGAAGAGTCTGACCGACGCCAAAGAATTGATCCAGAGTGTGATGGAAGAACTGAAAGCCAAGTCTGAATAGTTGAGGTAGTGATGAGGAAGTGAAAAGGGCACGCCAATGTCATCAGCGTGCCCACGCAATCGCGTGGCAACTTCCTACGCTAGTGTGTACTTTCCCTGATCAATCATCTTCTGCGCGATCTGCTGCCGGAGATCGATGGTATTGAACGGCTCGTACTTGGCCAGGCGCCGCAAAATCGCAAGTTGTGTTCGCAGCATGTCTCCGTCGGCCACGGCCGCAATCACTTTCTTCGCCGCAGACTCTACCTTCTCCATCGCCTGCGTAAGATAGACCTGCGTCATTGCAATGGGAAGGGCTGCTGCCGCTTCGCCCTTGGTCTCCGCGATCTTTTGCGCGCGCAGCACGGCCGATTCCATCGCGTACGTTTCAATGGTCATGTCGGCGATGGCGCCCATAACCTCCTGCTGATCCTGAATCGCCTGCATATATTTCTGCGTGGCCGCGCCTGCAGCAAACAAACCGAGCTTTTTGGCTTGGCCGACCAGTTTGCGCTCCGCGGAGAGCGCGCCCTCAAACTCCTCGCCCAATGAGGGCCCGGAGAGCACCTCATCCATCAACTTCTTAATGGCAGGCATCAGCGGCAACTGGCCGCTCATGGCGCGCTTCAGCAAAAAGCCCGTGATGATGAGCCGATTGATTTCGTTGGTGCCTTCAAAGATGCGGTTGATGCGTGCGTCGCGATAAGCGCGCTCAGCGGGATATTCCTCGACGAAGCCGTAACCGCCGTAAATTTGCAAGGTCTCATCGACCACGTAGCCGACCATCTCCGAAGCCCACACTTTGATGATGGAACACTCGACCGCGTACTCCTCGATGGCTCTGCGGGTTTCTTTCATGGCGTCGGCGCCGGACTTGTCGACTTCGCCGAGTGCGCCGTCCATCATGCCAACGGTACGGTAGACGAGCGATTCGCCGACGAAGATCAGCGTCGCCATGTTGGCGATTTTCTCCCGCACCAACCCGAAATCTGCAATCACCTTGCTGAATGCTTTGCGCTGCTTGGCGTAGCCAATCGCCTGTTGCAGCGATACCCGGCCTCCGCCCACGCACATCGCGCCCAGCTTGAAGCGTCCGATGTTCAGAATATTGAAGGCGATGATATGGCCTTTGCCGATTTCGCCCAGAAGATTCTCCGCCGGAACTTTGCAATCATTCAAAATGATGGGACAGGTAGAAGATCCGCGGATTCCTAACTTATGTTCTTCACCGCCAACAGAAAATCCGGGGAAAGTTCTCTCCACCAGGAACGCCGTGAACTTCTCGCCATCGATCTTGGCGAACACGGTGAACAGGTCGGCGAAGCCGGCATTAGTGATCCACATTTTCTCGCCGTTGAGAATGTAGTGCTTGCCATCCGGAGTGAGCTGAGCCCGCGCGCGGCAATTCATTGCGTCGGAGCCAGAGGACGCTTCCGACAACGCATACGCTCCAACAATCTCGCCCGCAGCCAGCCGCGGCAAATACTTCTCTTTCTGCTCCTCGGTGCCGAAATAAACCAGGGGCAACATGCCAATACCGCTGTGCGCGCCCCACGTGGTGGCGAATCCGGCATACTGGGCAATGTGATCCGCGATCACGGCGGCGGTCACTTTATCCATCTCGAGCCCGCCGTAGGCTTCGGGAACTTCAACCCCGCTCAGTCCCAGGTCGCCGGCCTTCTTCAGCAGATCGCGGGAAATGGAGTATTCCTTGCGCTCCATCTTCTCGACATTGGGCAGAATTTCGTTGACGGTGAATTCCTCCGCCGTCTGCCCGATCAACTGCTGCTGCTCGTTGAAGTCTTCGGGCGTGAAGACTTCGTCAGTTCGGCGTGATTCAAGAAGAAAGCTGCCGCCGGAGATTCTGTTCTTGGGAACTGCTGTGGTGGTAGCCATCAAAACCTTTCAACCACGAAGGACACCAAGGTTCACGAAGGAATCCTGTTGTTACAACCTTCGTGTCCTTCGTGGTTATTGCTTTTTATTTCCAGCCCGTACCGTTCACGAAGCGCTTAATGCCGTCCTTCAAGTGGACAACATTGAAGTTTATAAGCAATCCGATGGATTTGCCACTAAGCTTAAGGTACGAAAGTATTTGGGCTTGATGTACTGGCGAGATGGCCTCTACGGACTTTATTTCAACCACCACCAGGTCCTCCACTAGCAGATCAATGCGATAGCCTAGTTCGAGCTTTACACCACAATAAACGACAGGGAGACCGACCTGCGCGGCGGAATGGACCCAGTTCGCCCCAGTTCAAACTGAAGGCAGGCTGTGTAAGTGCTTTCCAGCAGGCCGGGGCCGAGTTCGGTATGAACCTTCATGCCCGCAGAAATGATGGCATGGCTGACTTGTTGGGCAGTGAAGCTTCGGGAGGGAGCAGTGGCCATGGGAGTCTCCACACTCAGCCGTATCGCACCCACAAGTGGAAGTCCAGGTCATCCGTCACATAGACTAAGAAATAATTAACGGAAGGACACAAAGGTACACAAAGGGAATCCCATTTCTTCAGGATCTCCTTCGTGTACCTTTGTGTCCCTCGTGGTTAATTGAGATTCTCGAAAATCCCCGCCGCACCCATGCCCCCCCCGACGCACATGGTCACCATGCCATAGCGTCCGTTGCGACGTTTGAGTTCGCGGATTATCGTGGCTGTCAATTTAGCTCCGGTGCAGCCCAGAGGATGTCCAAGAGCGATCGCGCCTCCGTTTGGATTTACTTTCGCGGGATCAATCCCAGCCTCTTTGATCACGGCCAGCGATTGCGCGGCGAAGGCTTCATTCAGTTCGATCACGTCAATGTCAGACAGCTTCAGTCCAGCCATCTTCAAAGCCTTGGGAATCGCGAATACCGGCCCCAGTCCCATTTCTTCGGGCTTATAACCAGCCGTAGCGAATGAAACGTAGCGCGCAAGTGGTTTGATGCCGAGCGCTTTGGCTCGCTCGGCGGACATTACCACCGCCGCTGCCGCGCCGTCGGACATCTGCGAAGAATTGCCAGCGGTCACGGTTCCCTTAACGTGGAACGCGGGCTTCAGCGAGCGCAACGCTTCCAGCGAAGTGTCGGCGCGCGGCCCTTCATCCATTTTGAAAACAATTTCTTGCCGCTTCGGCTTCGACCCATTCGGACTGGTAAAGGTCACGGGCACAGGGACAACTTCCTCGTCGAACCTGCCAGCCTGGATCGCGGCCAACGCTTTCTGGTGGCTGCGCAACGAGAATTGATCGGCTTCCTCGCGCGTAATGCCGAAGCGTTGGCCTAGTCTCTCGGCCGTAAGCCCCATGTTGAGATATGCATCAGGATAATGGTCGACCAGCCACGGGTTCGGCGAAACTTTGTGGCCACCCATCGGAATCATGGTCATCGACTCCGTGCCGCCAGCAACGATCGCCTCCGCCCCACCGCTCATGATGCGTTCCGCAGCCATCGCAATCGCCTGCAATCCCGAAGAGCAGAAGCGGTTAATGGTGAGCGCGGAAACTTCAACTGGCAGTCCGGCCCGCAGAGATGCGATGCGGGCGACGTTCATCCCTTGCTCCGCCTCGGGCATGGCGCAGCCGAGGATGACGTCTTCAATTTCTTTGGGATCGAGTTGTGGCACGCGTTCGAGAGCGCCCTTAATGGCAACCGCCGCGAGTTCGTCGGGACGAGTGGCGCGCAGCGTGCCCTTGTAGGCCCGTCCCACAGGCGTGCGGACGGATGAGGCTATTACGACTTCTCGCATGATGATTCTCGATTTCTTAGCTCACGTTTCTAGTGGTCAAGCTATTGGATGCCGCGCACCGCTCGCCAGCTTCACTTGGCTGGGGCGTAGAAGTAATAGTCCGCTGTGTAGCTGCTCTTCGATTCCGCGTCGCGATGAGACGCATCGCAGCCTTCCACCGGTGGTTTTCCGCCCTTGGTGTGCACCCGCTGAATGGTTGTCACCTTTGCCAGCGATCCCTTGCCTGCGTTAGTCGCAACTTTCACCAATAACCAGGGAATGGAATCCGCATCCAGCGAGTCCACCTGGGCCGCGGCTTTGCCGGTAACCTCGCTGCCATCCTTGAGTTTCCATGTCGGGCCAGCGGAGTGCTGCCCGATCACTTTGTCATTGCGATCGCGAAGTTCGGCCTCCGGCCCTTTCAAAACCCAACTAAACTTGTCTCCCGCAGCGGCTTGGCATGTATACGCCTGCGAGCCAGAGGCGTGTACGAACAAGACGACCTCTTCGCCCGCCGGAACCTGAATCGCATCCGGCACGTCCGGCGCAACCTCTTTCTGCTGAGAATTGTTCTGAGAAGTTTGCGATACTGTTCTTGCAGGTCCCTGCATTATCACGAGCAGCCCTACGGCGGCGATAGACAGCAAGTGTTTTCGCATGAAAGCGATTGTAGCAGCCGGCGACACAGATCGATTACCGCGCCTCCCAATGTGTCGAATTGAATTGCTTGGGATCGAATGTGCCAGGGTCGAGTTTCACATTGCCATGAATGTCCGAATACTCTTCGCTGAAAACTTTCCTGTCGTTTGCGTAAACTTCCACTCGCGCCGCCACCCATCCACCGGCCATTTCACGGTAGTCTTCAAAGCGAACATCCTGGAATTTCTCTGGGTCCGCCTGCGTCGGCTCGAACAGGCGGACAAACAAAAGCCGCTTCTTCTCCACCCAGAATTGCTTGGACTTCAGATCGCCCTTCTCCGCGCCAACCACATAAACCGGTTTCCCCTCCCACATTTCCTCGTGAACCTTTCTAAGGTCGTATCCCTCGGCCTCTGTAACCTTGGCGGTGGTTTCAGTCGCCTGTCCATAAACGTCAAATCCCAAAACCAAAAGCATGTTCACCCGAGCACGAGTACCCGCCTCCTTGCCGTCCTTAATGATCGTGAGCGTTCCGTCGACCATAAGGTATCCGTCGCCCTTGCTCGGATCTCCAATATCAATACGCAATTTCGCGGGCAGTTCCACCGCCTCATACCAGGTTTCAACCTTGGTGGTGCCCTCGGCGTTGTAAGTCGTGCTCTTTTGGGTGAAAGTTAAGTTTGCATACCACGATTTGGCGTAGCGGTCACGCATGGCGCGCAACACGTCGTCTCCGCTTCTGACGTCTTGAGCATAAGCCAGGGGCAGGATCACAAGAACGATCAGCGGCAATCGCAACCTTGTAGGTTTCATATCGGCCTGTCAGACACTTCAGCGTCGCATGCCCAGATGCAGAAGAATCGCGTTCTCCACAGCCGCGAGATCCGGGGACGACAACTCTCCCAGCTTGGACCGCAAGCGTTTTTTGGAAGCGGTTGTGAGTTGATCGGCCATCGCTTTGCGCGGTTCACCGTTAAGCATTACCATCGCCTGACCCGGGTACACTTTCGCAGTTTGGCTGGTCAAAGGCACGACGATCAAACGGTTCAGAGCGGCGTTAGCGCCGTTGTTACTAATCACGAGCGCCGGGCGGGTCTTCTGCATCTCCCCGCCGACGGACGGATCGAAAGCCACCCACCAGACTTCACCCCTCCGCGGATGCATCGCCGATTAATCCTTCGCTCCACTCTTCTGCTTCCGCTTCCTGTTGCGAATCGCTTGCCATCTCGCGATATCGCTCCAGCAGTCCACCGGGCCCGCTCATGCTGAGTTCGTCCACTTTGTCGAGGATCGCTCTCTCCAGTTCCTCGGGCAGAATGAACCAGGTAGCGTTTCCACGCGACTGTGGATTCCCGATCCCGGGTCCATCGTCGGTACCGTTCCAGCGGATTCCGATCCGCGCTGATCCCTCCCACCCAACGCGGGCAACGGACCACCCTCCGTTGTCCGTGCTGTACAGAACCTCGACTGACCGGACTGAGGTCTTGGGGGCGAGAACAGTGGCAGGCGCTATGTATGCCATACATATCTCCTCACGTACAATTATACATAAGGTCAATACGTAATCCGCATACGCACCTTCCTAGTTACAATTCTATCGCTAAGTTGTTTATTATCAATTCCTCAGCGTCTTCCCCGTCTTCAGTGTGTACTGAATTCTCTCCTGCGTTTTCTTCTCGCCGCACAGCGATTTGAATCCCTCGCGCTCCAGATCCAGAATGTACTGTTCACTCACGAGCATGCCGGGCGTAACATTCCCCCCGCATAGCACTTCAGCGATCTTCGCGCCCAGCTTCACTTCATAGTCGGTAATGAAATCCCCTTGGCGCATCAGGTGCACACCCATCTTCAGCGTGGCTAGAAGGTTCTCGCCAGGCGCGGGAATGTCAGTACGGGGAACCGGGGGCTCATATCCGGCTCGAACTATCTCGAGCGCGCGAGCCTTGGCGTCGGAAAGCACGCGCTCGCGATTCATGCTAATGCGGTCGCTGTCGATGAGAAAGCCGAGCCCGCGGGCTTCGTGCGCGGAGGTGGAAACCTTGGCCGTGGCAATCGTTTCAAACGCCCGCTTCATCGCCTCCAACATCTCGATGGATCCAGCGAGCGCTTCGCCAGAAATTTTGCCGCCCCGAGCCGCAGTCGCACCATCAACGGCGCGCAGCAGCATCTCTTTGCATCCGCCGCCGCCCGGCAGCAGGCCGACGCCGACTTCAACCAGTCCCGTGTAAAGCTCAGCGTGGGGCTGGCGTGCGGCCGCATGCAGAGAGATTTCCGTGCCCCCGCCTAGACATAATCCGAACGCGGCGGCCGCCACCGGTTTTGCGGAGAACTTGATCGCCTGGGTCATCCCCTGGAATTGACGGATACCGAGATCCACGTCGTCCCATTCTTCTTCTTGAATGCTCATTAGAAGCAGCATGAGATTGGCGCCAACGGAAAAATTCGCGGCGTCATTCGTAATGACGAAGGCATCGAAGTCGTCGCCAGGCCCGCCGGGCTTCAGAGTTTGCAAGATGAGGCTGATGATGTCAGCGCCCAGCGAGTTCATCTTGCTATGAAACTCAATACAACCCACGCCGTCGCCCAGATCGACCAGCGACGCTCCGGAATTTTTCTTTACTACTCCGTTCGATTTTTTGGCGACCGTCACCGACCACACACCAGCCGGAACTTGTACCGCTTGCCAGCTGCCGGCTGCCAAGTCCCAGTACTTGCGTCCGGAAGCAGTCTTGGGATCGTCCGCGTACCAGGACTTTTGTCCTGAAGCGACCAGCTTCTCCACATTCGCCGCCACTGGCTTCCCTTCCTTTTTCATCCGGGCGACGGTGGCCTCGACTCCCGCCGCATCCCAGAGTTCGAAAGGACCGAGTTCCCAGTTGAATCCGAGCCGCATGGCACGATCGATCTCGACAATCGAGTTGGAAATTTCAGGTACGCGATTGGCCGAGTACGTCCACAAATCGGACAGCGCTGACCATAGGAACTGACCTGCTTTGTCGCCCTTCTGTGTTGCACTGCCTTCGCCGCCGAGCAGCATGCGTAGCCGCGCTCCCGTCTCTTCGACGTTCTTCGCCATATCGAGCGCGGCGAACTTCGGTTTCTGCCGCGGATGATATTCCAGCGTCTTCCAGTCGAGAGCCATACGCTCATCTTCTTTTCCTGCGCCACTCTTCACTTTCTTATAAAAGCCGCCCTTAGTCTTGTCGCCCAGCCACTTGCGCTGCAGCATTTGACTGAAAAAGTCTGGCAAGCGAAGATCGCTGCGCTCGTCGTGGACATTCGATGTCATGTTGCCCACCACGTGCCCCAGAATGTCCAAGCCCACCAAATCAATGGTGCGAAACGTCGCGGACTTCGGCCAGCCTACCGCCTGTCCCGTCAGCGCATCCACGTCCTCAATGGTCAAATCCATCTCTTGCATCAGCCGCATCACATTCAACACCGAAAACGTGCCGATGCGGTTAGCGATAAAGTTGGGCGTGTCCTTAGCGACCACTACACCCTTGCCCAGGCGCACGTCGCAAAACTGTGAGATCGCATCCATTGCTGTCTGATCCGCTTCCGGCGTCGGAATAATTTCGAGCAATCGCATATAGCGCGGCGGATTGAAAAAGTGTGTTCCAAACCACGCCCGGCGAAAGTCGTCAGAGAACCCCTCCGATATTCTCCCCACGGGCAGCCCGCTGGTATTGGTTGTCACAATCGTGCCCGGCTTGCGGATCGCTTCCACTTTGCGCAGCAGCGCCCGCTTGATCTCCACATTCTCCACCACCGCCTCGATGATCCAGTCAACCTCCGCCAGCTTCTTCAAATCGTCGTCAAAATTGCCAACTGTGACCAGGCGGGCCAGTGTGGCATCCATGAAAGCCGCGGGCTTGGATTTTTTTACCGCATCCAGCCCCGCCGCCGCGACCTGGTTGCGCGCAGCACCATCCGCGTCGGGCGGAACAATATCGAGCAGATAACTGGGAACTCCGGCATTCGCAAAATGCGCGGCAATGCGGGCGCCCATGGTTCCGGCGCCCAGTACGGCAACTCTATTAATGCGTTTCATGATTGGCCTCAATCACTGACTGACGGACCTCTGTGTTTCCCTGTGTCCTCTGTGTTTAAGATTTTTCAGAGAACTTTATCGTCGCAGAACCTATGGCAGTTTATCCACCGCCCAGTCGTTGTTGCCAGTGTTCACAACGACAATGCTCGAGAATCTGCGGCGCATGCGGCTATTCTTCGAACCGTTCCCACTACTGATGAGCACGACTGGAAACTCATAGCGGTCACGCTTCACCAACTTCCCCCGAGTGAGTTCATAAGCTGAGGGTCCGGGATTGGAAAAGAAGGCTTCAACGGCCTCCGCCGTAACCGATTCTTTGGCATGACTACTGAGCAGCACCATTCCATTTTCGATGTCGCCCGCCTGCCACGCTTGAAGAAAGCGATCCGCGGTAGCCAGGGCCGGCACGTAGCTGGAGTCCAAGGGCACAGGCGGTGGAGACTTCGCTTCCAAACCTAATAGCGGAATTAATAAACAAAGAATCAGGAATGGCACCGCGGGGTGCGGGTCTCGATAAGCCATGGAAACCATTATGCGCGAAGACAGGTTGCCGAAGAAATCTGCCACCGCCACAGCCGCGCTTCAAGCTCTCCGGAGTCCCACGCCTTTCCTATAGTTCTGGATGCGCTTCCACATACTCCAGAGCTCGCTGCGCCGTCTGCTTCTCTCCCTTGTAGGCGAGCCGCGTCGGAGCATCCTCCAGATGCACCCAAAACGCCCGCGCCACTTCAATTCTCATTTCCGGCGCAATCTCGTCGATGCGGCCGGACCGGTACTTCATCAAGTAGAAGCTGACAATCTTGAAGACGCGCTCTCCATCGCCCCACGCGCGCGTATAGACATACTTAATATCCTCTAACTTGGTAATCAGATCGGCGGTGATTCCCGTTTCCTCATACACCTCGCGCAGCGCGGTTTCCGCTGCCTTCTCCCCGGGATCGACCAGCCCCTTAGGCAGGGCCAACACCCGTTTGGGCTTGCCAGTCCGCGATTGATTAGCCGCGCGAGTGGAATCGCCCGCGGGCTCGATAGCGGCCATCCACCAGCACCCATTCCGCTTTCGGACTACTACCCCGCCGGCTGAAATCTCCCGCGCCATATCCGGGAAATTACCAGAAGCACTTGAGTTAGTCATCCCGGGCCCCCAAAGGGGGGTAATAGTACAGTAACCTCCGCATGAATCGCTCGTAACTCATGTAGCACCAAAGTGGCCTGCAGCTTTCTTCCCAGACGTGGCATCCTAGATGGTAGCGGTACGTAGTCGCTCGCGGAACGTGGATAGAAACGTGGGGTTCCGGTGAAGAGTCTTGGCAAGATCATCCGGTCCGTGCAGGCCTTCGGAAGGGAACTGTCCCGGAAAGGTCTTGGCCCAGAGCCCCGAACCCCGGTCATCGGCCTTGCCCTCGGTGGTGGCTTCGCCCGCGGCATGGCTCACATCGGAGTCCTCAAAGTCCTCGAAGAAGAAGGCATCCCCATTCGCCTCATCGCCGGCACCAGCGTCGGCGCGCTCATTGGAGCGGCATACTGCAGCGGCCTTTCCGTCCAGGAACTTGAAGCCCTCTCGCGCTCGGTTCGCTTTACTACATTTGCCCGCTGGACCGTCTCGCGTTACGGCTTCGCCAGTAACGATCGCATGATCGCATTCCTGGCTCGCACTCTGAAAGTGAAGACTTTTGAAGAGTTGCTCATCCCGATGGGCGTCACCGCAACCGATTTCAATACCGGCGAAGCCGTCGTTTTTCACTCCGGCTCAATCATTGATCCGGTTCGCGCCAGTTGTGCCTATCCTGGAATGTTTTTGCCGGTAAACATTCGCGGTCACTGGCTGGTGGATGGCATGCTCTCCCATCCTGTGCCTTCGCGTCCGGTGCGCGAGATGGGCGCCGAGCGAGTGCTGGCTGTCCATTTAAGAGGACAGTGGTCGAAAGACGGCGCGCCTCGTCATCTCTTCGACGTGATCGGCCAATCCTTCGCCATCGCCCAGGACCAGATGGGCCATCTCTGGCGCGGCGCTGCCGACGTAGTTGTCGAACCCGACGTGGCCGGCTTCGCTTACGACGACTTCAAGCGCGCCGGCGAACTGATTCGCGCCGGAGAAGTGGCCATGCGCAAAGTGCTGCCCGAAGTTCTCCAATGGATGGAGAAACCCGAGGAAATTTCAGCTCCCGCGAAGCCCCGTCCCATCATCGCGCGCCCCGCGCCCATGTCTGCGGACTGACAGATCATCAGAATTCGTACCGCAGCGCGAACTGCATCACGCGCGGCTGGGTCAGCAGGCTGGTGTAGGCTCCGAAATTGTTTGGCGACTGCGTCAGCGAAGTGAGCAGAGACGATCCCACGCCCTGGGCGTTGAAGCGGGTGAGGTTCGGCACGTTAAACACTTCCCACCGAAATTCCAGAAGCTGAGTCTCGGCGAAAGGCATTTTCCAGCGCTTGACCAGGCTCATGTCCAAACCCGCGAAGCCGTCCCCACGCAGGACGTTGCGCGATCCCACCTGGCCTGGAAGAGGCAAAGTGAAATCGTTTTGCGCGGCGGCGGGATCAGCAAACACGTTCACACTCCCATTGCCTTTGAACGTGCCGGTTCTCGGCTTGGAAGTCATCTGAGTGATGGCAGTCAGGAACCAGTCCGTAGGCCAGCGCTGCCCACCATCCACGCTGAAGGGGAATCCGCTGGTCCAACGGGCTATGCCGGAAAGCTGCCAGCCCCCGATAAAAGCGTCCACCACGCCGCTGTCATTGCTGGCGTAAGCCCGCCCTCTGCCAAAGGGCAGGTCGGCAATCCAGTTGAGGTTGAGTTGGTGAGTGAGATCAAAATCGGAGGGGGCACGGGCGAGGTTCGGGGAGAAAGCATTGGCCAGCCGGCTGCCGACGAGGCCGATGTTGGTATAGCCATAGACGGAAAATCCGACGCGTGACGCCGCGGAAGTGATATCGAGGGATTTCGAGTAGGTATAGTTCAGGTCAAACTGAACTCCATGGCTGAACTGCTTTTTCAGGTTCGCCTGCAGGGCGTGGTAGCTCGAGCTGCCAATCGAACTCCAGCCATACATCGAAATGGCTTGGTTGTTCAGGAACTGGCCGGAGTTATTGTGTAACAAGCCGGGAGGGCCGTTGAAATAGTAGGACCCAGAGCCGATGTTGTCTCCCAGCCCGCCGTACAGATCAAGATCCGCGATGCCAACAATCTCGTCGCCGATCACGGAAAGCCCAGGATTGTAGAAAAGGTTAAAAACTTCCTGAATCAAACCATCTCTAGGATTTGTTGCCGCAGGTACGAATCCGGTTCCAAACGTGTCTGAATACTGGGTAGCGCCCGGCCGCAGTGGTGGCAGCATGTCCACCCAGTATTGCGCTGTAGGCCCAACCATCGCGGCGGTAACGCTGCCAATCTGCGCGGTCGTCGGAAAGCCCTGATAATAGTTGGTAGGCGCCCCGCCGTTGTTGGCCAGTGCAAAAGACCTTGCCAGCGTCGACAAGGCCGATGCCGCTTTGTAGTAGTCGATTCCTGTCTTCGGATCCACGATGTCCAGGGGCTGAGTCAAGTCGCGCTGGGTGAGCAGATCGCGGCCGAACCGCCCCACGTACGATAACTGCAGCGAGAATCGATTAGGCAGCTCGCGGCCGACGGAAAAATCGGCCGTATAGGCGTGAGGCGTCTTCATGGTGTTGTCAGTTCCCCACAAATTGGCCTGAGCGTTAATAGTTGGAGTTTGTGGCCAACTCGGCGGGGGCGGCGGCAGGAGGAATTGAACGGGGGGCGTGCCCAGGTTTTGTGTGGGAATATCGTGGATGCCCGTAATGCGGGGCAAGTCCTCGGCGCTGGTGACCCCAAAAGTGCAGCAAGTATTCTGAATCGTTGTAGTCAAGCCGGCGGCGCCCACCTGATCGAAACTGTTTAGCAGCGCGAAACCTGCCCGGTCGTAAACTCGGCTGAAGCCGGCTCGGATGACGGTCTTGTCATTATCCCCGAATAGCTTCTTGAACAGACCGCCAGTGGGACGCGGCGAATAAGCGATCGAGATCCGGGGCGACCAATCGGTCTTTTCGAAGGGATAGAAACCCGGGCCCCGGCCTAGATTGAACTCAATCGGCGGCTCTGCGCCATAGCCGATACCCTGATCCATGTTCTTGACGTTCTGATTGAACTGACTCCCCAGGCCGAATGTCGGGTAGGTTTGCAAGCCGTTCGTCTCCCACGGCGGAGGAAAGAACGACCAGCGCAGCCCGTAAGTCACCGTGATGTTTGGCTTCATGCGCCAGGTATCCTGCGCGTAAAACTCGTACCAGTCGAGCCCGTAGTTGCGCTTGACTGGCTGACCTTGTCCCAGCGCGTTGCCATTCTTATCCAGGTTGTAATTCGCGACTACGTCCGAGATCATGCCGTACAAAGCCAGCAGAGGACGGTCATACTGGGTTGCGGTCTGAGGCTCAGGCGCCGTGCCTGGCAAACTTCCCGGAATCATGAGATTCGGATGCCCGGCTGCGTTCATCGGGTCCAGTGTGCTGGTTGTGCCCGCAAAGCCGATCGGCGAAGTCCAGTTCGTCGTACCTAGTCCGAGCGTGTTGGAGTGCAGATAGCTGGTGCGGGGATCACGAGCAATTCCAATGGCGGCGCCGAATTGAAAGGTGTGCGTGCCCTTGGTCCACGAAATGTCATCCACAAAGTTGTGTAGCGGCACCTGGAAATTGTGGCTATAAGTGATGCCCTGATCCAAACCTAGAAACGTGTTCCACTGCTGGTCGGTATTGCCCACGATGCCAAAGCTCTGCCGAGTGAATCCCCAATGGAAGGAATTGGTGAGAGTGGGATTGAGAACCGCGAGGTAACCGACGACAAAGCCTTTGCTGTGATCGGCGGTGGTTTCCTCAGGAGCATTGCCTGGCAAAAAGGGAGCTCCGGGGTTGCGCAAGTCCTGCAGCGCACCGCGCCAGAACAAGCTATGCCGGCCGTCGGTGGTGAGGCGGTAATCGAGGCGCGCAATGAAAACATCGTTGTCAAGCTTGGTGGGCGCGCGGAAAACGTAACCTGCATAATTCAGGCCATCTCCGGCGGAAGGATCATTGGTCACCGTCTGACCGGAGCAGAATGTCTGATCGAGATAACCGGTGTGGTTGGTCAGATCGAGCATGGCAGGATCAATTCCGAAACCACGGGGATCGAGATTTTTCAGGTCCGTAGGAGTAAAGGTCGTGATTCCCCCGTTCACGTTTGCATACCGAAAAATGCCCTGACAAAGAGACGGCGTAGGAATTACGCGCTCCGCCCGCTGCTGTTCGCGCTCGCGAGTCCCTTCATAGTTGGTAAAGAAAAACAGGCGATCCTTCTGGATCGGCCCACCCACCGACACGCCAAAAATATTGCGGTTTAACTGCAATGGCTTATTCGGCAGCCCTATATTCAACTCCGATTGCTTGACCAGGTAGTCGTTCGCGCTGGTGATCGTATTGCGCAGGTATTCATACACCGAGCCGTGAAGCGTATTTGTGCCGCCTTTAGTTACCAGCGCCACTTGCGCCCCCGAGCCCTGTCCTTGGTCTGCCCCATAGTTCGTGGTGGTCACGCGGAATTCCTGAACCGAGTCCTGCGTCACGGGCAACACGGACGTAAATGCATAGCCGTTCGACTGATCGTTTACATCGACTCCGTCCAGAGTGACATTACTCTGATCGCTGCGCGCCCCATTCACTGCGCCATTGCGCGTGTCCTGGTCCTGGTCCGCGATGCGGTTGCCAGTGTAGGCCACGCCGGCTTGCAAACTCAGCAAGTCGGGGACGTTTCGGCCTTCGAGCGGAATCTGGCGCACTTGCTTTTCGTCAAACGAATTGCCGACAGAAGCGTCAACCAGATTCAAGGCCGGGGCCTCTGATGTGATCGTCAGGACTTCGGTGGTCGCGCCCACCTTCAGCTGAACGTTGGCCGTGGCCGGTGTATTCACCAGCAGCTCAAGACCCTTCTGTTCAGAGCTGCGAAAGCCGGCTGCCGTTACCTTGAGGGTGTAGGTGCCGGGTGGGATAAGAAGAAACTGGTATTCACCCTGCCCCCCGGTTGTCACTCCGCGTTCCGTCTTGGACTCGGCACTTGCCAGCGTAACCGTGGCCCCAACGACAGCCTTGCCGTCGGGATCGGTGACCGTCCCGCGAACCGAAGTGGTGGCCTGTCCGGCGGCGAGGCCGCTGCCCAGTACGCATGCAAACAGAGTCAAGGCCAGACTCGACCAGATGGGCGAGCGCTGCAAACGGCGCGAGAGAAATACTGAAACTGAGCGGGCTGACGCGGTGTTTCTGGGCATGTCTTTCCCCTCCCGAAACAGCGATTGGATTTTGGGGTACCCTTTAATGAAATGACCCGGTCTACACCTCGCAGTGTGCGGTTGTCAAGGAATGAATCGCCGACCTGCGCCGCCGCCCGTCTCGAGCGCAATCCAAAGACGACGGCGTGAGGAAGCGTAGAGTCGTTCACTCCAGATCATTTTGTCTGCCTTGATTTTTCTTGCGTGCCGGATCGATCCGTTTCGGGCATCCCGGTTATCTGCCAGCCGGCAGCTTCCCTGCTTCCTCGCGAATCCTCGTCCAGGCTTTCTCCACGTGCCTTGCCTGCGTGTTGGTCTGGCCGACGCACAGACGCAGTGTGAGTTTGCCGTCCAGTTTGGTATGGGTCAGAAAAAGATCTCCGCTGCAGTTCAGGCGGTCCATGATGGTTTGATTCACCTCGCCCCCACCTTTGTGGCGGAAGCAGACCAGGTTCAGCGGAACCGGAGCGGCGAGTTCGAAATCCGCATCGTCGCGAACCCAGTGTGCGAACTGCTGCGCCAGTTGCACGTGCTGGCGAATGTGGTGCTGCAAGCCTTCCACGCCGTAGTGGCGGATCACGAACCACAACTTCAACGAGCGGAACCGCCGCCCTAACTGAATGTGCCAATCACGAAAGTCGATCACGGCTCCCGATTCCGTTGCTTGGTTGCGCAGGTATTCGGGCAGAATGCTAAGCGTCTGGATGAGGGCCTTGCGGTCTGCGACCCAGAAGCAGTTGCAGTCGAAGTTGGTGAACATCCACTTGTGCGGATTGAAGTTGTAACTGTCGGCGAGTTCTACTCCGTTCTGCAGGTGGCGAAACTCAGGACAGAGCGCCGCTGTGCCCGACATGGCTGCGTCCACATGCAGCCAAAGATTCTTGGCGCGGCAAACGCGGCCGATCTCGGCGATCGGATCCATTGCATTCGAAGACGTAGTCCCAACCGTGGCGCAAACAAAACAGGGCATCAGACCGGCGCGGTTGTCAGCTTCAATCTGGCGGGCCAGAGCCTCGGGACGCATCGCGAAATTCTCGTCGACTTCGATCAGCCGCAAATTGGAAACGCCAATGCCCGCGATCATCGCCGCCTTCTGCAGCGAGGAATGGGTCTGCGTGGAGGCGTATGCGACGATGCGGCCGTCGCATCCTTTCTGATTGCTGGTGAAGTTGGTCGCGCGTTCTCGCGCCGCCAACAGCGCGCACAGAGCGGCACTCGACGCAGTATCTTGAATCACGCCGCCTCCGGTGCGTGAGGACAAAAACTTTTCCGGCAAGCCGAGCATCGACACCAGCCAGTCGAGCACGTGAGTTTCCAGTTCTGTGCACGCCGGACTGGTTGACCAAAGCATTCCCTGCACGCCCAATCCAGAAGACAGAAGATCGCCGAGAATGCCCGGTCCGGAGGCATTGCAAGGAAAGTAGGCGAAGAAATTCGGAGATTGCCAATGCGTGATGCCGGGCAGAATCAGTTTCTCAACATCTCGCAACAGCGCGTCAAACGGCTCACCCCGCGCCGGCGGATCTGCCGGAAGCGACCCGCGAATTTCTCCTGGCTTCACTTGCGCCAGCACGGGGAACGATTCGATGCGCGACTGGTAGTCGGCAATCCAGTCGATCACGGCGTGCCCGTAGCGCCGAAATTCGTCGGGCGTCATGTGGAAAGACTGTTCTTCAGACACGTGCTTACCTCGGACAGTAAAAACAAAGTGATCGTATCAGAGGCTTCGGGTTTCCTTCTCGAACCTTACTGTCCCGCGTGGTTGGCTCTTCCTGCCTACGGTCACGAAGTCCGGCAGGAATTACTTCAGGTGATACGCCCGAAATACAATCGCGTCTTGTACTCGAATGCGACCCTGTCTTGAACCGCGCGGCCATCGAAGATGCGTCGCAACTCTTGCAGCATTGGGGCGTGTTGCGGATGCCCCGGCCCCGGCGCATACGACGACGACAGCAGTCGCCCTTCAACCCCGGCGTAGTCGAATTCCTGCCGCATCTCAAACTCTCTCTCTTGAAACGGCGCGGGATCGAAGAATTCGTTGACGGCCTCAGTGGTGCGCTCGTGGCGCACATCCTTGTAGTCAGTACCGTAAGTCAGCAGCAGCTGTTCGTAGTCGCGTAGAAACGCCGTCGAACGGGTCAGTCGCTCGTTCCAGAGAAGCACCAACCAGCCCCAAGGCTTGAGGATCCTCATGAACTCGCGCCGCGCTGGACGACGATCGAACCAGTGTGCGGCTTGCGCCGCCGTGACAAAGTCCACGCTCTGAGCTGCCAATGTGGTCGCCTCAGCGGTTCCCGGGACACTGGTGAAGTTCGGAAAAGTTGCCAACAGACGCGCGCCAGCCTCGCGCATCTCGGCGTTGGGTTCGACCCCACACACCTGATTGCCATTCTCCAGCAGCAAACGACTCCAGAGGCCAGTGCCGGAGGCGATGTCAGCAATCTTGTGACGGGGCATGAGCTTGCACTCAGCCTTCAAAGCGTCCAACACTTCGGCAGGATAGCCAGGCCGGTAGCGCAAATAGTTATGGACCCGATCGGAAAAGCGGCTGGTAGCGTTGGAAGGAGGCATACGACTGTCAAAGTGCAAGTTTTTTCATCTTGCCAGAACCTCATTTTAATTGCAGGATAAGGATATTGTCCTTCCCCGCCGGGCTCCGTGTTTCCTCACCCGGAACATTTTCTGTAAGAAATTGAAGAGATCCTCCTCTAGCGTTAATTGCGATACCATTCCATCTAAGACGAAAGTTTGCTTCGAATGAGAGTTGTCATCAAAGTCGGCACCAGCCTGATCGCTCCCGGTGGCCAGATCGACGCCAATCTGCTGCGCGCCATGGTGGATCAGTTCGATCTCAGCAAGAACGAATACTTGATTGTCACCTCAGGCGCGATTGCCGCAGGTATGTCCGGACTAGCGCTTCGGAAGCGACCCAGCGGTGTTCCCGGCATGCAGGCCTGTGCGGCCGTGGGGCAAAGCAAGCTGATGCACACCTACGAGCGTCTTTTTTTCGGCAAAAAGGTAGTGGCGCAACTTCTGCTGTCGAGCGATGACTTTACCTCGCCGGTCCGCTACCGCAATTTGCAGAATGCACTCGCCGAACTGCTTTCACTCGGCGTTGTGCCCATCGTGAATGAAAACGACAGCGTATCGGTGCGCGAGTTGGAGGGTGCCTTCGGCGATAACGACGAGTTGAGTGCGTTGCTGGCCACGGCGGTGAAAGCCGATTGGCTCTTATTATTGACTAACGTGGATGGTTTCCTGGTTCCCAACGGAAGTAAGAAACCCAAGCTGCAACGCGTGGTACGCAAACTGACTCCTGCGCTAGAAGCGCAATGCAACGGCAAGAGCACGCTGGGGCGTGGTGGCATGATTTCCAAATTGCGCGCCGCCAAGCTGGCCAGCGAAGGCGGCGTGCATGTGGCCATTGTGAACGGAAGGCATCCACAGGGAATCACACTTGGCATGGAACGCAAGATCGGAACGTATTTTCCGCCGCAGGGACGAAACTAAGTGGCAACAACCATCGCAACGCCGGTGTCCACCAGGGAAAAGCTCTTGCGTGCGCGTGAGGCGAGTGTGAAGCTCGCACTGCTCTCCACAGACCAAAAGAACGCTCTCCTGGTGGCCATTGCGGACGCGATTGAATCCCAGTCGCAGACAATCCTTGCGGCGAACCGCGAGGATGTGGAAGGCTCCGGTCTGGAAGGCGCCATGCGTGATCGTCTGCTGCTGACCCCGGCCCGCATTAACGAGATGGCCCAGGGAGTGCGGGAAGTCGCGGCGCTCAGCGATCCGATTGGCGAAACTCTGGCGGAGTGGACCCGCCCGAACGGCCTGCAGATCCGAAAAGTGCGTGTGCCGCTGGGTGTAGTGGGAATTATTTATGAATCGCGGCCCAACGTTACGATTGACACCGCCGTACTCGCGCTAAAAACCGGCAACGCCATCGTACTGCGCGGCGGCAAAGAAGCCGCGCGTAGCAATCAAAAGCTTGTGGAGATTCTCGTCGCCGTGCCGGGAGTACCTGAGGGTGCAATCGAACTCCTTGATTCGCGCACGCGCGAGTCGGTGCAGGAACTCATCAAAGCTCGTGGGCTGGTCGATGTAATCATTCCACGCGGTGGGGCGGGGCTGATCGCGTTCGTTACCGAAAATTCTTCTGTCCCCGTAATCGAAACCGGGGCAGGGAACTGTCACATCTACGTTGACGAGTCGGCCGACTTGGAAATGGCTGACCGAATCGTAATCAACGCTAAGACGCAGCGGCCATCGGTATGCAACGCCGCCGAGAAACTTCTAGTGCATGAAAAGATCGCTGCGGAATATGTTCCGCGCATTCTGAAGAAGCTGATCGAAGCCGGCGTGGAAGTGCGCGGAGATGCCAAGTCTCGCGGCTTGGCTGCTGAACTGAAAATTGTGCCCGCCGCAGAACAAGACTGGTACGAAGAATATCTGCGACTCTGCATGGCGGTTAAAGTAGTCGCGAACGTGGACGAAGCGATCACTCACATCAATCGCTATTCCACAAAACATTCCGATTCCATCGTGACGCACGATGAAGCGAATGCCAGCAAGTTCCTGCGCGGCGTGGATTCAGCCGCGATTTACTGGAATGCTTCAACCCGTTTCACCGATGGCGCGGAGTTCGGCTTCGGCGCCGAGATGGGCATCAGCACTCAGAAACTGCACTGCCGCGGCCCCTTCGCGCTGGCGGAACTCACTTCTTCCAAGTACGAGATTGTCGGGACGGGACAGGTGAGGTAATTTTGTCCCGCGGGTTGGGCTTTGCGAGTTCCGCGCTCAGACCCAGGGCCAGATAATAATCGTGGTTCTCGCTCACATCACTAAAACCGCTGCCCCCTTTTCGCGGGAGTAATTTGTAACGGCTTGAAGATCTTACGAGGGTGTTTCATCTGCATAGCGTAACACTCCGGTGTGCTACCTTATTTACTTTCACGCGAGCGCCCATGAAATTGTTCTCATCAGTTCTTTTTTCGATCGTCCTACTTTCGTTTTTGTCGCCCGGCCTGAGCAGCCCTGCGCCGGCTTCCTCCCCTGCAGCTCAACCCATCTTCGGCTTCCGAGACTCCGCTGCCGAAGCCGCTACTGAGGCCCGTTTCCAGGCTATCCCTGATCCCAGGCTGGCGGAAGAGCACTTGCGCACGCTAACCAAGGCTCCGCACATGGCCGGCACACTCGAAGACAAAGTCACTGCGGATTACGTCGCGCAGAAATTTCGCGACGCTGGACTCGACACCGAAATTGTCGAATACAAGGTGTGGATGAATTATCCCGCGGAGATCAGCGTGGATGTCACGGCGCCTGCCGGAGTCGAAATGCACGGGCCCACTCGCGAGCACGTCGAAGGTGATCCCTATGACGACGACCCGCGCGTGGTGATGCCCTTTAACGGCATGTCGCCTTCAGGCGATGCCGAGGCCGATGTGGTTTATGCCAATTACGGCACGCCGGAAGATTTCGAAAAGTTGGAAAAGCTGAAGATCGACGTGCGCGGCAAGATCGTCCTGGTGCGCTACGGACAAAACTTTCGCGGAGTGAAAGCATTCGTTGCGCAGGAACACGGCGCGGCGGCAGTGATTATTTATTCCGATCCCTTCGACGACGGCTGGCGCCGGGGTGATAAATATCCCGATGGACCTTGGCGTCCGGATACCGGCGTGCAGCGCGGGTCTGTGGGATACATGTTCGAATTTCCCGGGGATCCCACAACTCCCGGAATTGCGTCGCTGCCTTCCTTGCCCGAAAGCAAACGCACGGCTCCCGAGCAGTCCGCGCAGATGCCGAAGATTCCGGTGACGCCGCTCTCCTACCACGACGCGTCTCCAATTCTCCAACACCTGGGCGGACCCGACTCGCCGCGCGAGTGGCAGGGCGCGCTGCCTTTTACCTATCATGTGGGACCGGGCCCGGTGCGGGTGAAGATGCATCTCAAGCAGGATTATCAGTTTCGCACGCTGTGGGATGTGATCGGGCGCTTGCGCGGCAGCGAGCTGCCAGATGAGTGGGTGGTCGCAGGTAATCATCGCGACGCATGGGTCTACGGCGCCGTCGACCCAAACAGCGGTACCGCGGCGATGCTCGAAACCGTGCACGGCGTCGGCGAGTTGCTGAAGTCAGCATGGAAGCCCAGGCGCACTCTGATCTTTGGCAGTTGGGATGGCGAGGAAGAAGGCCTGATCGGTTCTACGGAATGGGCTGAGCAGCATGAATCTGAGCTGGCGAATGCTCCGGCATATTTCAACATGGACGTGGCCGTCTCCGGCTCGAAGTTTGGCGCATCGGCAGTGCCCAGCTTGAAACAATTTCTGCGTGAGATCGCAAAGGCCGTCCCTAGTCCCAAGGGAGGGACCGTCTACGAAGCGTGGCAGAAGTTTGATACGCCCGGTAGTGCATCGACACAGTCGCCCGCGGAAGCCATCGGGGACACGCACCGCATGCCCGCTGCGAACTTGAAGAGCGATGTGCCGGTGGGCGACCTGGGCAGCGGCTCCGATTACAGCGCTTTCCAGCAGCACCTCGGTGTGCCTTCCACCGATATCAGTTCCACCGGGCCCTATGGGGTTTACCACTCGGTGTTCGACAATTTTGCCTGGTTCAAAAAGTTCGGCGATCCCGACTTCGTCTACGAACAGCAAATGGCGAGAGTTTTCGGTCTGGAAGCCTTGCGCATGGCCGATGCTGATGTGCTGCCTTACGACTACGAAGAATACGGAAAAGAGATTGCCGCCTACCTCGACACCGCAAAGAAAAGAGCTGAAACGAAACTCGGCGAGCACGCGCTCGATCTGAATGCGGTGACGGCCGCTGCAAGGCACTTTCAGGAGGCAGGGGCAAAAATACTGGCGAAGCAAAAGAATCCGCCGCCGGACGCAGCACGGCTGAACCGGGCGCTGCTCGGCGCAGAGCGGGCTCTTCTGGTATCCGAGGGATTGCCGCACCGTCCCTGGTTTCGTCATGCGATCTATGCTCCGGGGGAGTACACCGGTTATGCCGCAGTCGTAATTCCGGGAGTGAATGAGGCGCTCGATAAAGGGGACGCGGAGCGGGCGCGGCAGCAGTTGGCGGTGCTGACGGCTGCACTGGAGCGAGCGGCCAAGGTTCTGGAAGGATATCGCTAGGGAAATGGACGCCACCCACGCTCTCGGACAATTCCTGCGCACGCTGCCGCACTCGGCGGCGGCGACGTTTCTTGCCCTGTTTCCCATCGTCGATCCCTTCGGAGGCATTCCCATCTTCTTCTCGATGACTTCTTCTTGGACTGGACCGGATCGGCGGCGCACCGCTCTCAAGACTGGCGTGTGGGTTTTTGTCATCCTCGTGACATTTCTGTTTTTTGGCCGCTTCGTGCTGCATTTCTTCGGCATCTCGCTGCCCGTGCTGAAGATTGCCGGGGGATTGATTGTCGCCAACACCGCCTGGGGCATGGTCACTTCTCATGCGCGCATCACGCCGGAGGAGAGCCACGAGGCCGAGGAGAAGGAAGATATTTCGCTTACTCCGCTGGCCATGCCGCTCATGTCGGGCCCGGGAGCCATCGGCGTGGTCATGGCGCTCGCGGCGAATGTGGACAGCGCTGCCTCGTACATGGGCATGGTCATCGGCATTGCTGCAGTGGCGCTTACCGTCGTGCTGTTCTTCTGGTTGGGAGGCCCACTGGTACGGCGGTTGGGACCGAATGCCGTGGGAGCCATCAACAAGATTTTCGGCTTTTTGATTCTGGCCATCGCCGTCCAACTGGTGTGGGATGGCGTGGCAGACTTCAAGAACTGATGGTCTCGATTCGAACCGGAATTTTCCTGGAACCATGGCCATATCCCTCGCGTATCACAGGCAGGCGCCGGTGCGCCCCGGAGGTGCTCCATGCCCGGAAGATCTCTTATCCATTTGACCATGATCCACAAAACAATCCTCGTTCTTCTCTTGCTGGTCCCGTTCTGTGCCGCTTCCGACCACTGGAACTACGAAGAGAGCCACAACGACGTCCGTGACTTCGTCGTCGGCGGCATGGTACACGTGCGTTTGAGCGTGGGCGACGTGCGGATCACGCGCAGCGATTCCAACAAGATTCACTTGCGTTACACGGTCAAATCACGGCGCGAGAGCCATGTGAAAGATGCGCACGTGGACATCGAAATCCGCGGCAACGACGCCAGAATCGACTTTCAGGCTCCATCCGGCGGCAACACGCAATTCGATGTCGAACTCGAAGTGCCGCAGAACACCAACCTCGACGTGCACGAAAAAGTCGGCGACCTCACGGTCGAGGACATCGAGGGCGACAAGGATCTGGAACTGGGCATCGGCGACATCCGGGTCGGGGTCGGGCGCTCAGCCTATCACCTGGTGAACGCCAGCACCAGCATCGGCGACGTCAACGGCAGCGGCTATGGCGAGACCAGCGGCTGGCTGGGCAAGACGCTGAAATATCGCGGCGACGGCAAGTACGAACTGCGAGCGCATGTCGGTATCGGGGATATTAACCTGGAAGGGAAGTAGGCACGCGCTCCGGGACCGAATGGGGTCGGCGCCATCAACAAGACTTTCGGCTTTCTGATTCTCGCCATCGCCGTCCAACTGATGTGGGACGGCGTGGTCGATTTCAAGAATTAAACCGTGTGTGCGCGAGCACCTGTGCGCGTTTTGTACAAGGATGCGCCCGGTCTGTACCCCTTGTTCGGGGATACCCCTACCCCACCCTCCACAAAAGAATCATCACGCTAGCAGGAAATTCCCCGCAAAATACGTTTTTCAAAGAAGTTAGATACCAAAATCCGTGAAACAAAGGACTTCGGGGCGGAGCGAGTTGGCTTGTGCCAACCGTCACGGCCTCGACCATGATCGCTGAAGTGATGGGCTCGGGACAAGGTTGGATGTCACAACCGGCTGTGGATTTCCGCTCAGGGTGTACTCCTCGACTCAATTATTGGTCCGCAGTCGTGAGTCTGCCGAGGCTCAAGTGCGCCGACTTCTCTACGGAAATCATTTCACGGGTTCCCAGCCCTCTGGCAGCATATCGAACGCCAGCGTGTCGCGATAGGCGTACTGATTTCCATCCATTACTGCCACCGGGGTCAACATATGCCAGATGCGATCATCGTCGAAGACGTAACACTCGCCGGCGGTACCGACCCTTGGCGGGGAACGCAAAAGGAAGGGCGACACGCGAGGTCTGTTCGGTTTTCGTAACAGAAAGGATTTTCCTTAGCCCTTAAGTCAAGCAGGCACTATACTTGCCGCCGAAGTTCTTCCCCGACCCTCAGGTTTCTGGTCTCCCACGATCTCACGGAGGTGTCTATGTGGCAACACATCGTGGATTTCTTTCACAATGACTCCATTCCAAAGCTGATTGTCGTGCATGGACTGATCGTTGCCGGCTTCCTGTTTGCGGTGTTAATCACGGTTCACATCTTCAGAAAGCAAGGAGAAAAATTGGCCGAGCAGTGGCGGAGTGATCTCAGCCCTATCACCTGCACTGCTAATTCAAAGGCACGAGACCTTCCTCTGCCGCAAGCTGCTTTGGCGACGAGTTCTCCACAAGCAGGCCCCATCGTGTCTCGGACAGCTGCTGTAGCGATAGCCTCGAATGGCACGGCGGAAAGTGCTCTGCTTCCAGTGCAACTCGTACCTCTTCGTCTCAACGGGCAGTTCCATCAACTCCAGCAGCGACTCGATCACCACTTCAACCAGTTCGCCACTTATTACTCCTGGTCTTTTGCTAGTACGCTCATGACCGGCATATTGGCTGCCATAGCTGCAGTGGCACTCCTGTTCATTACGATGAGCGGCTGGGCAAGGTCACACCATTACCAGAAGACCATCTTTCTTGTGGCGACCGTAACCGCCACCTATGCGGCCGCATTCCCGAGTATTTTCCAATTGGAGAGGAACGTCGAAGACAACCGAGACCTCTATCTTAGTTACGTAAGCCTCGCCGACGAGATGTGCAGCTATCCCTGGACTAACATGCCCACCGACGGCCCTTCGGCAGACCCTGTCACTTTTGTAAGCCACGTAGATAGTGAGCTTCGTCGCCTGAACAAAATTGTCGTCGGCTTCGACGTCATGAAGACCCCTAATTTCACCGAAGTAATCAACGGGCAACTCGGCCGGGGCGAAACCTCTCCCGGCCAGCAGAACGGTAATCAAGGGACTAGAGGACGAACCCCGGTAAAGCCCAGCCCACCGGTGCGGAACAAACAGACGGGACAATTGCATCTGCCGGGCCAGCCTTAATACGGCTGGGCTTGGAAAATCCGTCCGTATCAAGGCGGAGTTTTTTGCGCGCTTCGTCAAAGTCCTCTGACGTCCGGCTTCATCCTTAGCTTTTGTTGCTCTGGCAGATGGGCTAGCCCCCGACGATCCGAGATCCAGCCACAAGGTGCGCGGGGTTCCGATTAGGCCACCGTACCGCGCGACGGCTTGATCTTGTTGACCATCCTCTTCATAGTGACGTCCGCGAACTCCCTTGCGGTGAGGACACGATCGCCATACGCAACGGCGACTCCGCCCCTCGGGTGCCGGACGATTGGCAGGTGAATCTGTTGGTGCCCACTTTCTAATGTGAGGCAGCGGAGTTCCTGACTGCCGGGGTCGTGGTGGATGGTCGTGTTCGTGAGGTTCGGGTTCAGCCCGTTAAACTCCACGCCAATCTGACAGGTTGTGTAGCAATCAGGACTGCCCTGCTTGGTGACATGCCCGCGCAGGCCGATCTCGGACATACGGGCGGCATCGCTTTCAAATGCTGCAACCAGTTGCGAAAAGAACGCGTTCTCGCCGGATGCTACGACCATACTGTCCTCCACAACTTTTTGTAGGCGTGCGTTCTCCCGGGACTCGGCACGCCCGTCCTTTTCCTTCATTTCCTTGATCCAATTGGTATTCATCGGGAACACCCCCGGCCTCTATTTTCTCATGGAAGGCAAGCGGCCTAGTTGTTTTTACAGGTGAAGATGTGGCGAAAGCGGAAAAATTGTCGCTGTCTCGGCTTCGAGGAAATTCGTCTTCCGGTAGAATCTAGTCTTCCTATGAAAACATTCGAACAAATCGCAGACTTAGAGAAGCGGTATTTGCTGGGGACTTACAACCGGTATCCCATCGCGTTGACGCGGGGGAAGGGAGTGTTTCTTTACGACATCGACGACCGGCGCTATCTCGACTTTGTTTCCGGGCTGGGGGTGAATGCGTTAGGGCACGCGCATCCGCGGATCGTGAAGACGATTCGGGAGCAGGCGGGGAAGCTGATTCACGTCTCCAATCTTTATTACCACGAGTATCAAGGCGCGCTGGCGGAGAAGTTGTGCGCGCTGGCGGGCAGCTCTTCTGGTGGCTCTTTCATGGGAGCGTGCCGCGCTTTTTTTTCGAATAGCGGGACGGAGGCGATTGAGGGATCAATCAAGCTGGCGCGGCTGGCGGGACATCGCGCCGGGGGCGAGGCGAAGTCGCGGCTGGTGGCGCTTCAGGGGTCGTATCACGGGCGGACGTTTGGGGCGCTGTCGCTGACCGGGCAGGACAAGCATCGCAAGGGATTTGAGCCGCTGCTTGAGGACGTGACTTTTGTAAAACAGAATGACATCGAAGGGTTGCGAGCAGCGGTGGACGACAACACTTGCGCGATTGTGCTGGAGCCGATTTTTGGCGAAGGCGGAATCTATGAATGTTCGGTGGAGTTTCTGCAAGAGTGCCGGGCGGCGGCGGACCGGCACCGGGCGGCGCTGATCTTTGACGAGATTCAGTGCGGGCTGGGACGCACGGGAACGATGTTTGCGTTTCAGAGTTTTGGAGTAGCTCCGGACATGGTGGCGATTGCCAAGCCGATTGCGGCGGGGCTGCCGCTGGGAGCTTTTATCGCTAAGGAGGAATTTGCTAATGCGATTTTGCCGGGGCAGCATGGGACGACTTTTGGGGGTGGTCCGCTGGCTTGCCGGGTGGCGCTGGAATTTCTGGCGATCGTGGAAGAGGAGAAGCTGCTCGACAACGTGAACAAAGTTGGGGCGTACTTGCAGCAGGAACTGAAAGCGCTTGCTGAAAAGAGTCCGGCGGCGAAGGAAGTGCGCGGGCGGGGATTTATCCAGGGAATCAATTTGGAGATTCCGGCGCGGCCGATTGTGGATGCGGCTTTGGCCGAGGGCGTGCTGTTTAATTCGACGCAGGATACGGTGGTGAGATTTTTGCCTCCGTTTTTACTGGAGGAGAAGCATGTGGATAAGGGGATCCGGGTGCTGAAGAAATTGTTGAGGAAGAAGAGGAAGGTGGCAGCGTGAGGGCGGCTTCCGGCTTGCGGCGTCCGGAAGTTGAAGTGCATCCCGACGGGGGTCGCTGTTTGCGTGAGGCGGCTTCCTGTTCGGGTAAACGAACAGGTTGGGCGAAAGGTTTGATAGCAACTCCTTGCCAGGCCGACAGTGATGCAATCTGAGAGCGATCCATCTGCTGCGCTCAGGAACGAAGAAAAAACTCAGGGTGACAGTGCGAGAAAAAAACGGGGAGCCGAAGCTCCCCAAATGAAGCGAACAGAGGCGATGTTCACTTAAATAGACTCCAGCGGTGAGAAAAAAGTTGTCTGGTCTTAAAAGCGGGGCGAAAAAGATTTGCATACGATGCCAGCAAACCGGGAACCGGCAGGGGCTGCTTTTCCCGGCGCGAATGACGGCATAGAAGAAAGCTGGATAGATCTGGATGGCGCGCGCATGCGCTATCTGCGCGCGGGCTCGGGACCGGCGCTGGTTCTGGTGCATGGGCTGCTCGGATATTCATTTTCGTGGCGTTATACAATTCCGGCTCTGGCGCCTTATGCGACTGTTTATGCACCGGACATGCTGGGAGCGGGATTCTCGGATCGGCCGGCCGGGCTCGATCATTCCATGCGGGGGACAGCGCAACGCCTTCTGCGATTCATTGAACGGCTGGAAGTTTCTTCGTTTGATCTGCTGGGGACATCGCATGGGGGAGCGGTGGCAATGATGGCGGCTGCGGAGTGTCTTGCCGGAAATTTTAATTTGCGCGTGCGGCGGCTGGTGCTGGTGGCCCCGGTGAATCCCTATTCGAGGCACGGCCATTGGCTGGCGCCGTTTGCCGGCAGTAATTTTGGCTCGAACTTGTTCCGGTTCGGCGTCGCGCAGATGAGTTTCTTGTTTCCTTATTTCCACGCACGTCTTTATGCGGACCGCAAGAACATCCCGCCCGGAAGTCTTGTCGGCTACCTGGCTCCGCTGAAGAAACCGGGTTTGTTCGAACACGTATTCAGCATCGTGCGCACCTGGACGCAAGATCTGCGCGAATTGGAATCGATTCTGCCCAAATTGGCGAGCATTCCAACGCTGCTGATGTGGGGCAGCAAAGATCCCGCAGTGTATGCTTCGTCCGCTCTGCCGCTGGCGAAACATTTTTCTAATTCCCAGCTGATTGTCTTCCCGGGGGTCGGGAACTTGCCCTACGAAGAGTGTCCGCAGGAATTCAATCGCGCTCTTATTGAATACTTGACGCGAAAGAAGTTTCCCGCCTGACCAGATCGCATTTCGCGATTCTTTAACTCATGAGCCATCACATTTTCGAGATGCTGCGCGGCATGCTGGTGCACTACGGATACTGGGCTGTGGCGGCCATGCTATTGCTCGAGGGCGCCGGGCTACCGCTGCCCGGCGAAACCATTCTGCTGCTGGCCAGTTTTCTGGCCTACTCGCAAGATGAATTGCGCCTACCTTGGGTCATCGTCGTCGGAATCGTGGCGGCAACCGCGGGTGGTGAGTTGGGTTTTGCGCTGGGGCGTCACGGCGGGCGTCCGTTGATCGAACGTTATCGGCACACATTCTCCATTGGTGCGGAGACCATGGCGCAGGGAGATCGTCTGTTCGAGCGGTATGGGGCGGCCACAGTTTTTCTGGCACGCTTTATCTTTGGGATGCGAGTGCTGGCGTCGCTGCTGGCGGGCGCTCTCCACATGCCGTGGCGAAAATTTACCCTGTTCAATTTCCTTGGAGCAGCGGTGTGGGTATCGGCGATCTGCGGGGCCGGATATTTGTTTGGCGGACACTGGGGCCGGCTCGCGCACGATCTGAAGCGCCTGGATTTGTTGGTGGCCATTGCAATTGCCATCGCAGTATTGTTTTTATGGTGGCGACGGCGAAAGGAGCGCGATCGTACGTAGGGTGCATTTACGGGAGGACCGTTTTGGTCGCGCGGAGCCAGCGAGCACCTTAAAAGTTAACTCATGGAACGGGGATTCCCGCCGAACCCGACTATACTGTGCGGGTGTCACGGGCAATTGTGTGCGAAGGCAAAGTCCGCGGCCAATGACTATGCGGCGGCGTCCGCGCCGGAATTCGGACGAGGAGAAACGCATGAAAAAAATCGGGTTCTTGACTCTCTTGATCACCGCAACTCTGCTATTAACTCTGGCTTCCTCAGTGTCGGCGGCTGGGCCAAAGGCGCCGGCGGCACCGGTACCCGTGGCAGCAGCGGCGCCGGCGGCAGTACCGGCTGCGGCTGTGCCGGAGCGTCATCCGCACATCGACGAAGCGCTGGAATCGATGCGCGCCGCCAAGCATCATTTGGAATCGGCCGAGCATGATTTCGGTGGACATCGGGCGAAGGCGATTGAACATCTCGACCGCGCGATTCACGAAGCGGAAATCTGCATGTCGATGAGGTAAAGCGGGAAGATCGGAAACATAAAAGGCAGCGTCGAGCAGACGCTGCCTTTTTAGCATGAATCGATCAGGAGCGATTCTTGTTCTGGGAGAAATTAGTTCGGATGAATGGTATATCCAAGCGAGACGCCAACTCGAAACACATTGTCGGAGTTGAACCCCTGATTGTTCTGAATATGGTAGTAGCGGACTTCGGGACGTACGAAGAAGTGCCGCCAGAAGTTGTATCGAATGCCGGCACCCAGGTCTTCCATGAAGTGATTGCTGCTGGTGAAGTTGACGCATCCCACGTTGGGGCTACTGCATGAATTAACGTTGAGCCCGTAGAAGCGCGTGCTGGCAATGCCGATGCCGCCCAAAAGATCGACCCCGACTTTCCGTATACCGACGCGGGGCTGGAACAGGACGTTAGCAGCGGTCAGGAACGGACGGTAGGTTTCGCCATTAAAGGGATAAGTAGCCTGGTGATATCTCCAGGCAGTTTCGAACTCGAGGCCCGTGCGGCGCTTCGCGCGAACGACGTCCACGTTTATGTTCACGTAGGTGCCGTTTTTTTCGGCTGGCGGTTGGAAATTGACGGAGTCGGTGAGAGCTGTAGGTGATAGCAGCGTGCCCCCGCCTGCGGCAATGTCGATTTGTTGGGCAGGGGCGAGAGTCACAAGCAGAAGAATCAACACTGATGCGAAGAACGCGAATTTTCTCAAATACAGCCCCCTTGTCAATTTGTCAGCGTGTTCGGGATGCTTCGGGCCAGATCGCTAGACCGGGCAGACGACCGCGAATCATGAGGCATCATCATCTCATGTCGGGACTGACTGCCCGGGAATTAGAACAGGCTCGGGCTGTTTACAAACCGAAATCTTTATTCCGGGCCGATCGTGTAACCGATCGAGGCTCCCACGCGGAAGACGTTGTTGCTGCTGAAGCCACCAGGGTTCACGGTGTTCACATTGCTGTTGCCGTCTATGTGGTAGTAGTGAATCTCGGGGCGTACAAAAACGTGGTGCCAGACATAGTACCGAATACCCGCGCCAAGATCCTGCATGAACTTATGGTCGCTAGTGTAGTTGATGCAGCCGCTAAAGTAGCTGCAAGAGGTAGTGAAGGGATAGTAGAAGCGAGTGCTGGCGAGGCCGATGCCTCCAAAAAGGTCGAGGCCGGCCTTCTTGCTGAGGCGTGGCTGAAAGAGCGCATTGAAGTCGGTTAGGATCGGGCGATAGTTAATCTGTCCAGGGATGTAGGTACCCTGACTCGCTCTCCAGGACGTTTCCCACATAAAGCCGATACGCTTCTTGAAGCCAACCACATCAGCGCTGACGTTGAGGTAAGTGCCTCCCCTTTCCGCAATGTTTCCACTGAGCTGCTGAGATGAACTGGCTGCGGACGATAATAGGGTGCCCCCGCCGAACATGGCGTCGGCTTGCTGGGCAGAGGCAAACTGGGCGAAGAACAATACCGCCAACACTGGTGCGAACAGCGCTAACTTTCTCAAGAGGAACCTCCTAATCAATTCATTACAGTATGGATGCGGACGATAAATCTTTAAGATGCCGCAAAGATGACAGCAACCCATCATAATTTCAATGCCCGGCCACTTTCAACCGAGTGGATGTAAAGAAATGTTACGAAAAGAACTCCTCCTGGCACGAACATTCTGGAAACCTTGCGCGCAACAGGGCCCGTCTCTCAACAGCGTGGCGCGATTACCTTACGATGTGCAGTTAAACCCAGGTTGCGGTGATTAGTTGCGCCGGCAGTTTACTTTCTGGATACCTTAACTTGGGGGGTAGGAAGAGAAGGCTGTTTACTTGGATTTCCAGCCTCCCCCGGCGGGGGCGCGGATGTGATCGAAGGCGATGGCGCCGCCGCCGAAAAAGACGAGGCCGAAGGCGAGGGCCGCGAGAGCCAGAGGAAATTCATATCCGCCGTTGCCCATCAGTCCGTTATGGAGATGCACCTTGGCGATGGCGACACACATATTAATACAGATGGCAAACGCCGCCACGCGAGTGAACAGGCCGATCAGAACAAGGATGCCGCCGAAGAATTCGGTAAAGGAGGAAAGGTATGCAGTCCAGGCTGGAAGTCCGAGGCTGGTGACTAGCTGAACGTGATGATGAAGGCCACCGAAAACTTTGTGGTATCCATGACCGAGAATGATGGCGCCAAGGGCGAGGCGCATAACGAAGAGCGCGAGGGGCTGCAGGCGATCGAGGTAGCGCAAGTAAATCCTCCGGCGGAAAGAAAGTAGATTACAGCAGTAGCGCACGATAGGGAAGCGCGGGGGACAGCGGACCAATTTGAAAACTGGGAGACCCCAGCGACCAGAGAATTATTGCGCCGAAGGCTGACTTCTGATAGGGTTTTTTCGCCTCAGGTTGTGGGTTGCCGACGGCGTCCATTTGCAACTGAGATTCGCTCCTGAGCATATCCTCCCCCTCGATTGCAAGAATTGTTTAATTACTGTGTAGAGACGTTAGGTCGACTGTTGACGCAAGCAGTGCTGATTTGCGGCCTCAACATCTGATGTCAAGAGGCGCGCTTTCTTTCCCTGGGGATGAAGCAGTGGTAAGACATTCTGGTGTTCGGGAGGCCGTAATGAATTGTGTTTACAAAGGTGAAGATGTGCTGCGGAAGTGCGGAATGCTTCTGCTGCTGATGTCCATTCCGATGCTTGGCTGGGGCCAACACAAGAACGAGCCGAGCAAGCCCAGCGCGCCAGCGAAGTCGAGTGCGCCGTCACATTCCAGCGGGCCGTCCCATTCGGCGGCGCCCGCGCACAGTGCAGCTTCTTCCCATGCTTCTGCCGGTCACACGGCTACGACTAGTCACACCAATACGAACACTCATGCCGCCGCGTCTGCACACTCAACGACGCCTGCGGGACATGCAACTACAACCGGACGAGCCGGGGCGACCGGTCACACGGCCACAACTTCGACCGGGCATACGACTACAACGAGTCACGGAACGACCGCAACCGGAAGCCGCGGAACGACGACAGCGGGTCACGGAGCGACGAATACGACGGGTCACGGGACAACGACCGCTGCGGGCAGTCGAGGGACGACGGCCAGCCATACTCCTCCTGGGAGGACAGTTTCGTTGAAGGGCGGAGGATCAGCCAGCGTTCGTCCCAACGGCTCGGTGCGATCCATCGACCGCGGTGGCATGCACATTGAGCATGGAGTCCGTGGCGGGCGCACGGTTGTGAGCGAACGCAACGGAGCGCGGATCGTAACCCGAGGACGCGGCGGATACGTGCAGCGCGCCTACGTAACGCGCGGCGGGCGTTCCTATTACTCGCGCACGTACTACGACCACGGCGTTTACCGGACGGGCGTATACCGCGGCTACTACTACGGTGGCCGGCCCTATTATGGCTACTACGCTCCTTACTACTATCATCCCGGATTTTATGCGTGGGGCTATCAGCCATGGGGTGCGCCGGTTTACTGGGGCGTGGGGGCATGGGGTTGGGGAGGAGCGCCGTGGTATGGATTCTACGGCGGATATTTCGCACCTTATCCCTATTACGCCTCGCCGGCGTTCTGGCTGACGGACTATCTGCTGGCATCGAGTCTGCAGGCGGCCTACGCCGCTCGGTCTGAGGCGAACGCGGACGCCGTGGCGGCTGACGCGCAAGCCAGCAATGAAGGCGGCGGAGGCGGCGGGGCAGATCGTCCGGCGGCAGCTTCGGGGGCAGTGACGCTGACTCCGGAGGTGAAGCAAGCGATCGCCGAAGAAGTGAAAGCGCAGTTGGCCGCGCAGCAGGCAGAGGCGGCGCAAACTGGCGGTGGTGGTAATGCTCAAGCAGCGGCTCCGGCAAGCGGGCAAGTTCCGCCCGCGTTGGATCCGGCACAGCGCACTTTTGTCGTGGATGCCGACGTCACGGTAGTGGCGAACGGGCAGGAATGCGCACTCACTGCGGGGGATGTGATCACACGCTTGACGGACACTCCCGATGCTGACCAAACCGTGAATGCCAGCGTCGCGGCCAGCAAGAAAACAGATTGCGCATCTGGACAGACTGTAGCGGTCAAAGTGGATGATTTGCAGGAGATGTACAACCACTTCCAGGAACAACTGACCAACGGCATGGGCGAGCTGGCGAAGAAGCAAGGTACGGGCGGCATCCCGAAGGCGCCAGATACGGGCACTACGGCTTCGGATGTGCCACCTCCTCCTCCGGATAACACGGCGGCGAAAACGCTGCAAGACCAGCAGGCCGCGGCCGACCAGGCTGAAACCCAGGTCAAGCAGGAAACGGCGGCATCGGGTGGCGGTGGCGCGCAATAAGCGTTGCGTGCTGCACAGCTGTTAAAAATCAACAGGGAGCGTCGTATGCGACGCTCCCTCTTCCATGAAGGGTGGAGTTTGTGATCGAGTCGGCGCTGAGAGCGCTGCCGGAAGTCGACTTGTGAAACGTTGAATGGAGGGAATCACGATGACACGGAAGTTCCATTTTTTCATCCCTGGGATTGTGCTTATGGTGGTTGCGGTCCTTCCCTTTCCTCTGTCGGCGCAGGCGCCGTCGTTACAGGAGCAACTCGCGGCGCAGTACAAGCTGGTCAAGATGGGATCGGACACCGGCGGATATTCGGTGGTAGAGGCGGGTACGTTGCTGGCCATTCAGAAAGGCGGAGTTCTCGGTGTGCCCTATGGGGACCAGAATGTTCTCTCCACCAAGTACGAGGGAGGAACGGTGCACTCGCCCAGCGGGTTGGCGGTGATGGGACGAAAGTCCATCATGGGGCGTTTTGGCAAGGAACAAACGACGCACTTGTTTCAGGTGGGAGACAAAGTGTATCCCATGAAAATTGACGTCAACCTGGCCAAGGACGCGGTTGCTGTGAACATTGTCGCGTGCGATACCTGCAACAAGACCGATCCGCCAACCTATAACAAGGCGCAGGTGGTTTTTCAGTTTCCCAAGGGAACTCTGGCAAATGCCAGTGCGGGTCAAGTGGAAGACATCATCGGTCAGGTGCTCTCCATCAGCAATGACGATGCCCAGCAAGGCGGTCAGCAAGGCGGAGATCAAGGTGGGCAGCAGCAAGGCGGACAGCAACAAGGGGGACAGCAACAAGCGGGGCAGCAACCCGCGGCGCCGGAGCAGCCCCAGGCCGAACCTCAGACCATTGAAAAGGGACAGACGCCTGACCAAGTGCAGGCTGCGATGGGGAAGCCGGACAAGATTGTCAATCTGGGAGTAAAACAGATTTACGTGTACAAAGATTTGAAGGTGACGTTCATCAACGGCAAAGTTTCTGACGTGCAGTGAGTTCGCTGTCGAAGCGAAAAGCGATTCGAAGGCTTAGCTGTTCCGCGCATTTTCAAGGGTCGACGGAGCAAATGGCAGGTTTATAAGGCCCTGTGGGCGGGATGCCTGCTTCACTCGGGAGTCGCCGGCGGAAAGCTAAACTCCACAGAAGCAGCGACTTGAGCGGGCGATATAGTACTTCCGTACCGTCTGTAGTACTTCAGTTACCGGTGCCAGAGTGACCGGAGTCCGCTGAGACCGATTCTACTCCTAATTGGGTACATCAGAGCAAGCACTACAACATATAGATTTCCCCTCCTGATCGGTTTTCAACCAATTCCAGAAAACAGGCCTAAAACCCAACAAAACGCGGAGATTCGCTCTCACCCGAGGTTTTTCAGGGCTGATATATGCTCTGGACACCGAGACCCCCCGGACAAGCATGGAGGGGCGGGTAAAGGCGGGCCGGAGAAGCCGGCGCGGCAGAGGTTCTGGGGACAGGGCAAAGGGAACATGGCCGACTCGCGAGAAGTGATGAATATTCGTCAGGCTTCGCAGTATCTGGGAGTGAGTCCGGACACGCTCTACAAGTACGTAGGCGAACAGAAGATTCCCGCATTCAAGCTGGGCAACCGCTGGCGCTTCAAGAAATCGAAGCTGGACCAGTGGATGGAAGAGAAGTCGAGCCAGATGGAAACGGGAACGAAACATAAACCGAAGGCGGCGACCAAAGCTGCCGGGTCACAGTAGAAAAGGCGGGCACATGTTTGGAATGGGAGCGAAGACGATTGTAGGTCTGGATGTGGGCTCTTCCAGCATCAAGGCAGTGGAGTTGAAGAAAAAGGGTGGGCAGATTGAAGTGGCGCACCTGGG
>Ga0307478_10000226_pt1 | contig 64989 bp, 47 predicted proteins | sample atmos_gasesECM4C_2_FD_203713 | JGI IMG/M metagenome (GOLD analysis project Ga0307478, IMG submission 203713) | Hardwood forest soil microbial communities from Morgan-Monroe State Forest, Indiana, United States - atmos_gasesECM4C_05 | ecosystem: Environmental > Terrestrial > Soil > Temperate...
ACCTGCCCTTTTCCGGAGCGAAAAGAATCGCCGGTGGGCGAGTGAAGGTCGGGATCCATCAGTGCCTTGACGGTGTACGCGACGTCTTCGGCGCTGAACGGAGTGCCATCCGAGAAGCGCAGGCCGTTGCGCAGCCGAAAGGTGATCCTGCGGCCTGCTTCGCTGACCTTCCAAGAAGTGGCCAATCCTGGCTCAAGTGCCTGGGTCTGCCGATTCAAGCGAATGAGTACGCCGCCAGTCAGATAGCGAACTGCTTCCGAGGCATCGTCCTCCACAAGGAGCGGATTGAAGGTCTTTGGCTCGCCATGAAGACAGAAATGGAGTTCGCTGCCGGACTGCCCCGAAGTTTCGGCGGAGAGCGGCGTGGGCGAGTAGATGACGACAAGAAGGATCAGCAAAGGAAATGCACGGCGCATCAGGGTGTGACCTCCGGCGATGGGAGAACCAGTTGAAAACACATGACCACAATAACGAGCAGAATCAAAGGCACAAGGCGCCAGGGATTTGCCGCCAGCGAAGAAAAGTCTTCAAAGCCGCGCAATAAGTTTCCCCACGAGGGCATCGGCTCCATCACTCCAAGCCCCAAAATGCTCAGGTTCGCTTCCGTCAAAATGAACAAGGGAATCGAAATCCAAAATTGCGCATAGAAAAGCGGACGAAGATTTGGCGCGACGTGGCGAAGCAGCAGGCGCGCGGGCGTGCATCCGGTGGAGCGTGCCAGAAGCAAGAAATCGGAGTCTCGGATGCCGCGTACCGCTGCGCAGATGACGCGGACGGAAGCCTGCCAGCCGAGCATGCCCATAATGGCGAACGCTATTACGACGGATAGCATTGGCGAAACATCGAGAGGCAACATGGCTCGAACGGTGAGGAGGAGGAAGAGCCAGGGCAAGGCGAGAGAGAGGTCGGTCACTGTAAGAATGGCGCGCTCGATCCAGCCCCCAAGAAGGCCCGCGGCGATGCCGAGTAATGCTGCGATCACGGTCGAGAGTAACGCCGCCGCCGGGGCGAGCAACAAAGAAACGCGAGTGCCGTAGACGAGACGCGAAAGGGAATCGCGACCTAACGCATCGGTGCCCAGCGGATGCGCGCTTGATGGAGCAGCGTTCGGCACATCCCGGAATTGCTGGGCATAGGGGGCGGGCACGAAGATAGTGGCCAGCATCATGAGTACAAAAATAAAAGCGAGAATGATGGCTGCCACTTTCGAGAGGGGGCTCATTGTGTGTTTTGCGCAAGAGCGCGTCCGGCGAAATCGGCGAGCGAGTTAGCGGCGAGCATCACGAAGCAGATAACCAGCGTCACATTGACGATGAGCGGCAAGTCACGGCTGAGCGCCGCTTGCCAAGCGAGTTGGCCGACACCGGGGGAATCACACAGGGCTTCGATGGGGATTGCGGCTCCGAACGCGATGGCGAAGGACACGCCGAGAAGCGCCAGGAGGGGCGGAGCGGCAATCGGTACGACGTGCCGCCAAAAAATCACTGCATTGCCCAAGCCCCTGGTCCTCGCCGCGAGCACGTGCGGCTGATCATAGGAACGCACTAATAAGGTTCGGATGTAACGATGAAGTCGTGGAAAGACCACCACGGCAATCGCACAGAAGACCGGGGTTCGCAGGTAAACGGCTAGCATGGCGACCACCGCGGACGGTAGAGACAACAGCAAACTGCTGAAAGCGGTGCTGGTTGCTTGGTAGAGCCAGCCTCGCGAGGCCAGCCCAAACGATGCCAGGGATGCGGCCGCCAGCCACGCAATGCCCAAGCCGCGAACGACAGAATTCGCGGTCACCGGAAGTCTTTCGCGGAGCAACTGGCGAACGGGGCGCTTCAACGAATCGGATTCGCCGAAATCGCCGCGAGCGAGCGCTGCGATGTAATGCAGGTAGAACCCTGGCAATCCCTCGTGCGCCATCTGCTTCTGACGCAAGGCTTCCAGGCTCTGCGCGCTGAATCGCGGGTCGAGTTCGCGTTCTTGCACGCCGTAGCCGGGAGCAAAACGGACGAGGGTCGCGCTACAAAAGGCACCGCTGACGCACAGGCAGACTAGGGACAGCAGCCGCCTGAAAGTTTGCCGGAACAGAGTCGTGTTGGGGTTGTCCTTAATCACTTTAGGTTCACGTTCGTCAGAGGCGATCTTAATGGGTGGATTCGGCCATCAAATAGTGTTTTTCTTTGACGTTGTACATGCTGCGGTCCGCTTCCGACAGCAGCTCTTCTCCGGAGGCGCCATCCTGCGGGTAAAAGGAACTGCCCACGCTGACCGATATGATCATTTCTGGACATGCGGAGCGGCTCGCCTCTTCAACGGCGCGCGCGAGGCGCTTCTCCATTTCGGCGACATTCTCTTTGGTTATCTCGGGCAGCACGAAGACGAATTCGTCTCCACCCAAGCGCCCGACTTGGTCGTACTCGCGGCAGGACGACCTGAACCGCGAAGCCGCTTCCTGCAAGAGCTTGTTTCCGGTGAGGTGTCCGAACGTGTCGTTGACCTTCTTGAAGCCATTGAGGTCGCATAGCAGAACCGCTAAAGGTGTTTTTGTACGCCGCACCCGAGACAGCTCTTGTTCGAGATGCAGGCAGATCGATCTGGCATTCGGCAAGCCGGTGAGGTAATCGGTGCTGGCGGTGCTTTGCGCCCTCTCGTATTGAAGCGCGTTCTCAACGGATACGCCGAGTTTTGAGCTTCCCGCGAGCAACATGCGGAGATGATCCTTGGTGAAGAAGTTTTTGTCGCGGTGGTACAGGGTGAGCACGCCGGCGACACCCTCGCGGCCGCGAAGAGGCACACTCAGTGCGGATTGCAGTGTGGTGGCGCGCGGTGGTCCGGCAAGGTGTTGAGTCTCCGCGGCGGGATTGCCGTTGGTTATTGGTTTCTCGTTGCGGGCCACCCAGCCGGAGAGGCCCTGCCCGAGGGGAATTCGCAGCGACGAAAATAGGTCGAAGTCCACCCCGTGAACATATTCGGGAATCAGCATGCCTTCCTGGCATACGAAGAACACGATGGATTCGTAAGGTATCATCTGCTTCAGGCGGATCGCTACAACGGACAGAGTTTCCTTTAGACTCAGAGAATTTCCGAGCGTTTGGGCAAGTTCGAACAGAAGCTGAGCTTCCTGACGCGCCGAAATAATGGAGGTCAGGAAGGAAGTTGCACGAATTTCAGCATCATTGGCTACTTCCGCGAAGCCCGAGGACGGGACGGCGGGTCGGTCGACGAGCGGAGCAATGTCCAAGCGCCTTCGCTCGCTTTCCATGGCGTTCACCATTTCTTCTAGTTCCAAGTAACGCCGTTCCATGATGTCGACTACGCGAGGGTCGAAGCTCCGCCCTTTTTCCGTCATCAAAGTGCTCATCGATTCTTGCGGGGTCAGCGCTTTTCGGTAAGGGCGTTCGGAAGCGAGGGCATCGAAGCAATCAACCGCCGAAAGGATTCTGGCTCCGACCGGGATCGATTCGGCTTTCAGTCCATTCGGATAGCCGGTTCCATCCCATTTTTCATGGTGCGAACGCACTATGGGCACGACCGGATAAGGAAATTGGACGCGATCCAGTATTTCCGCGCCCACGATTGGATGGATTTTCATCTTCTCGAACTCTTCAGGAGTGAGGCGGCCGGGCTTGGAGAGAATGTGTTCGGGAACGGCAAGCTTGCCGATGTCGTGCAGCATGGCTGCCGCGCGAATGGCATTCAGTTGGTCTTGATTCAGTCCCAGGTCTTTCGCAATCTCCACCGCATAGACCTGGACGCGGCGCAGATGATCGTGGGTCGTGTGGTCCTTCGCTTCAATGGCCAGGGATAATGCTTCGATGGTGCGCAGGTGAAGCGCGGCAATTTCCTCAGCGTGCTTCTTTTGAGCCTCGAGCCGGCCCAAATATGTCCGGTAGGATCGGTAGATCCAGTAAACAATCGGAAACGCCAGGAGACCGAATTCCCAGCCGACCATCCTATTGATGGCGCTGACTCCGCAAGCAATCAGGGCGCCCAGCAAATAATACGGAAACGCCCACAGATAGCATTCCTTCCAAACGTGCACGGGATTTCGCCCTTCGGTCATGGCGATGATCCCGGACACGGAAATGGTATTGAAGGCGAAGTAGGTCGTGGCAGCCGCGGCCATCAACAGGGGCCACCGAAATCCAATACCTGCCGCGATTTTGCTGTGAAAGACAAGTTCCGCAGCGCTAATGGAAAGGGCGAGGTTGGCCAGATTGAAGAGCCATTGAATGGGCCGAGGCCGTGGATTCGACTGCCACAAGGTTTGCACGAGTCCGCCCAAACAGCCCATGATCACTGTCTCGGAATAGGAGAGGTCCAGAATACCGACGAGAATAAACAGGAAATTCGCGGACATCGTGGCTTTGATTCCTGGCAATTGCACCTTAAGAACGGAAGCGCACATCGCGACGGTTAGAAAACAGGCGTAACGGAATGGATCATCGGAGTGCCACCGCCGCAGGGCCATGAAAAGCACCGGGAGGCCCCCGATCAGTTGCGTCAAGATAAAAGTTAGGGCGGGAACTCCAAGAGTCCGCACGTCACGCCAGGAGTTGCTCCAGTAGCCTTTTGTTGCGTTTGCCACCACGCGCATCCTGCTCTCTGTCCGAAAGGCTCCCGCCACCTTCACTGGATGTTGGGAGTTCGTGAGGCTACCTGATCCGTAAGCAGTTCTCGAATAACAGTATCCGACCCTAGTCACGGCCGCTGAAAGAGTGCCCGGGCCGCGACCATTTATTATCTATTAGCAAATTTTGATGGTTGGGCCGTTAGTTGGAAATAGTACGCGTGCCCTTTGTATTGAAAGGGATACTGCCATTGTGAGGAGGACGGGCGGGCCCTCATCCGTGAGGAGTCCGCAGCGTCCAAAAACCGCCTGTACTTTGGTACTAGCCGCCGAACCCGGCTGTACTATCGACGCAGTCTTAGCTGGGTCTAATACTCACAGCACTGACCAGAGGCTCGACGTTCGGATGTCCTCTTTGTACTTCTCGAGTCAGTCTAGGAGCCCCAGCTCATGCACGCCACGCCTGGAAGCCAGAACGAACCAGACAATAGCGTCCTAAAGACCACGACTTGGGGCGCACGGTTCGCCCTTGTGACCGCCATCCTATTGCTAGCAGCGGGATTGTCGCTAGCGGATGGTAGGAACAAGCTGTCTCACGATCTTGATGCCCTCAAAGGCGGCAACGGAGCCACGGTCGACGTTATTATTCAATACACCACAGTCCCGACCGACGCTCATTACCAGAGGGTCAGGAACAAGGGTGGGGCCCTGAAGGTCAAGCTGGGTGCGATCAAGGCGGCACACTATTCGGTCCCAACAGCAGCCCTGGAGGCCCTTGCCGACGACCCGGATGTCGCCTACATATCCCCGAATCGGCCACTGAAGGGCTCTCTCGACCATGTGGTCAGTGCGGTGAACGCAGACCTTGCCTATGCAAGCGGTTGGGATGGCACGGGCGTGGGAATCGCCGTGATCGACAGCGGTGTGAGCAGCGTCTATGACCTGGACGTTGACAACAATTCCTCGTCGCGTATCACTTACAATCAAAGTTTTGTTCAGGGAGATTCTTCTACCGATGATGCGTTTGGCCACGGAACGCACATCGCCGGAATCATTGCGGGCAACGCTTACGTGTCCTCGACGTCAAACTACCCTGGAGTCTACCGAGGCATCGCGCCGGAAGCCACCATTGTTAATCTGCGCGCACTGGATGGCACGGGTGCGGGCACCGACAGCTCGGTGATTGCAGCGATCCAGCAGGCAATCGCTCTCAAGAATAGCTACAACATCCGAGTCATTAATTTGTCTCTCGCGCGCGGCGTCTTTGAGAGTTACAAGCAGGATCCCCTTTGCCAGGCGGTGGAATCGGCATGGCGAGCGGGCATCGTAGTGGTGGTTGCGGCCGGCAACATGGGGCAGTACAACGGCGCCGGCACCAGCGGATACGGCACCGTCGGCGCGCCGGGCAACGATCCGTATGTGATCACGGTAGGGGCCAGCAATACCCACGGCACCGGCTTGCAAACCTCGCAATCGATGACCAGTTTCAGTTCAAAGGGTCCAACATCGTTTGACCACATCGTAAAGCCGGACTTGGTGGCTCCCGGAAATGGGGTGGTTTCGCGAATGGCGTCCGGCGGCAATGCGCTGGTGACGTCGTACCCCTCACTAGCTGTTTATCCGTGCAACTCTTCGCGATCGAATTGTGGCTCGCAGTACGGCAGTCCTCGCTACATGCGCCTCAGCGGCACCAGCATGGCGACGCCAGTGGTTAGTGGTATTGCGGCTCTGCTGCTCCAGCAAACGCCCGGGCTGACGCCAGATCAAGTGAAGGCGCGCTTGATGAAAACGGCATGGAAGGGTTTCTCCTCAAATGCCTCGGCGACGGACTTGGGCACCGGGGTCGTCTACCACATTGAGCAAGATCTCTTCGCGGTAGGCGCTGGCGCAGTGGATGCCTCCGCCGCCTTGGCAAGTACCGATCTCGCACCCTCGTACGTGGGTGCCGCGAAATCGCCCACCGCGGTCTATGACTCGGTGGCCCAGACGGTTACTATCGCCGCTGATTCCTCAACGATCTGGAATAACTCAGTGCTTTGGGGCAACTCCGTGGTGTGGGGCAACTCGGTAGTGTGGGGCAACTCCGTAGTCTGGGGTAACTCTGTCGTCTGGGGTAACTCCGTGGTGTGGGGCAACTCTGTCGTGTGGGGTAACTCCGTGGTCTGGGGTAATAGTGACGGATCCATAGGCGACCAGTGATAGGCAGGCAAGTCACGAAAGGAGGATAAGAAAAAATGCCAAGCCTAGTCAAAGCCTACATCATATCGATCGCCGCACTCGCTACAGTCGTCGTGGCCATAGCGGCCCTCCGATGGAATCCGCGAAGTCTTACGCAATTCGCCGCTTTGTTTGGCCTGGCCTTGCTCGCCTCAGCGATGAAGGTCCAGCTGCCCGGATTCAAGACCACGATTTCAACGAATTTTGTCTTTATACTGACCGCCATCGCCCTGCTCAGCTTCAGCGAAACTGTACTCCTTGGCCTGGGCGGTGCGCTCGTGCAGTCACTTTGGAAGACCCAGCAGCGTCCCAAACCGGTGCAGGTGCTTTTCAATGGAGCTTGTCTGACGGTTTGCGCGGCGGCGGCCTATTGGGTTTCCCATAGTCTTGCAGCGCTGTCGGGTGCCGGTTCCATGGCAGCCATGATGGTTGTAGGAGCTGTTGTGTATGTCGTGCTCAATACGGGACTGGTATCTCTGGTGGTCTCATTGGCAGAGCGCATCCCCCTCAAAAAGATCTGGCCTTCGTGCTACGAGTGGACGTTCCCGTACTTTCTGGTCGGCTCGGCGGTCACTGGCCTTGCCAACGCCGCCAGCCACGGCACAACGTGGGGATTGACGTTGGTCGTGGTGCCGGTGATGTATTGCGTCTACGTCTACTATCGGATGCACATAATCCGGGCTGTTCTCGAAAATATCTCGCACGTAAGCCAACAAAGCGAAGCCGTACTCGCTGGCGCCTCGCAAGGCCGTTAGACTCAACTCCCCCCAGCGGAGTGCCGTCTCCGAATCGCAATGAGAAATTTCCGTCGCACCAAGAACGGTGCGGCTCCCCGGCAAACCACGAAGCAGTTCAACGATGCATAGGTCAACCCTTGCAATCTAGTACATTCATCCGCAAGCGCGACCGACTTCGGTTGACTACACAAAGCGGACGGCCTAACATGCCACGCTAAACGTACCCCAACCCTATGCTAGGCTCCGTCATTTCGCACTACCGCATCATCGAGAAACTCGGCGGTGGTGGCATGGGAGTTGTGTACAAAGCCGAAGACACGCGGCTTAAACGCTTGGTCGCGCTCAAATTTCTCCCGCCGGGCACCGAGCAGAATCCGGCCGCCGTTGAACGATTCAAACGCGAAGCCGAAGCCGCATCCGCCCTGAATCATCCCAATATCTGCACCATTCATGACATCGGTGAAGAGGAGGGCGAACATTACATCGTCATGGAGTTCATGGACGGCCAAACGCTGAAGCACCACATCGATGGCAGGTCGTTGAATACCGAGCAAGTATTGGATCTAGCGATACAGATTGCCGACGGCATGGATGCCGCGCACAGCGAGGGGATCGTCCATCGGGACATGAAGCCCGCGAATATTTTTGTGACCCGGCGCGGGCAAGCCAAGATTCTGGACTTTGGGCTGGCCAAGCTAACTTCCAGGGCCATGGTTGCCGAGGGCGTGAGCTCGTCGGCAATGCCCACGCTGAGCGGGCAAGAGTTACTCACTAGCCCGGGAACCACGATTGGAACGGTGGCTTACATGTCCCCTGAGCAGGTTCGAGGCGACGACCTGGATAATCGCTCCGACATCTTTTCGTTCGGCCTGGTGCTGTATGAAATGGCTACGGGGCAGTTGGCGTTTCCCGGGCGAACTTCCGGCGTGGTTACGGAAGCTATTTTGAACCGGGCTCCCATCCCGACTCGGGCAGTGAAACCCCAAGTCCCATTGCAATTGGAAGAAATCATCAACAAAGCCATCGAAAAAGATCGCCGCCTTCGCTATCAGAGTGCCGCGGAGCTGCGCACCGATCTGCAGCGGCTCAAGCGCGACACGCTCTCCGGAGCGATATCCGCGATCCGGTACGACAGCAGAGTAAGCCAGGCGAGTGTTGCCGCGGAAGCGTTGGCGCCGGCGCCTGCGGCTGTTGCGAGCAAGCTGCGCCTAAAGTGGGTCGTGCCCCCAGTCGTCGTCCTGTTGATTGCGGGCGGACTACTCCTTCGACAGAAATTCCTGGTGCATCCAGTGATTACACACGGGCGTGTTTCCGTGCTGCTTGCGGATTTCGACAACAAGACCGGCGACGCGGTTTTCGATGGAACGCTGGAACCGATGTTGAGCGTGGCCCTCGAAGGCGCACCGTTTATCTCCTCTTACGATCGCGGACAGGCTAAGAGAGTAGCCGTCCGGTTGCAGCCGGGAACGACGCGAATGGACGGGCCCGTTGCGGAACTGGTTGCCGTGCGAGAAGGCGTGGACATCGTGATTGCGGGAGCCATAACGCCGGAGGGAAGCGGCTATCGGGTTCAGGTGGCGGCGCTCGACGCGGCCACGGGCAAGCCGGTTATGAAGGAAGAGCAGATGAACGCGTCGAACAAGCAGGAAGTACTGGAGGTCGCCGGCAAACTAGCGGACCGCGTACGGAAAGGCTTGGGGGATACCACGACAACATCGACATCGCAATCTGCGGCGGAGACGTACACGGCAGCCTCGCTGCAGGCCGCGCATGAGTATGCGGTGGCGCAGAGTTTACAGCAGGAAGGCAAATGGACGGAGGCCATCGAGACGTATCGCCACGCTACGGAACTTGATCCGGAAATGGGCCGGGCTTATGCGGGCTTGGCGGCTATGTACGCGAATCTGGGCCAGAAACAACAGGCCGAGAAGAGTTATCGGTTGGCGATGGCGCACATTGACCGCATGACGGACCGAGAGAAGTACCGCACCCGGAGCGGCTATTACCTGCTGATGAAGAATCCTTTGAAAGTGATTGATGAATTATCCGTCCTTGTAGAACAGTATCCAGCCGATACGGCTGGGCGTGCCAATCTTGCTTTTGCTCGCTTCCAACAGCGCGATATGGGCAAGGCTCTTGAGGAACAGCGCCGGGTTTTGACCCTGCTACCGCACAGCGTTTCACAGCGGAGCAATTTGTCGTTATATGCGTTGTACGCAGGCGATTTTGATACCGCGGCGACAGAAGCCGGGCGGGTGTTGCTGGAAAATCCGATGTTTGAAGCCGGGGCGCGGACCTTGGCGCTGGCGAAATTGGCCGGCGGACATATCGAAGAAGCGAAACAGGAATATGCCAAGCTGGCGACGATGAGCCCGCGCGGAGCTTCGATGGCGGCCAGCGGCGTTGCGGATCTGGCGCTTTACGAGGGACGACTGTCGGATGCGATGGGTCTGCTCGAAAAAAGCATCGCGATGGATCTGGCGGCCAAGGATCCCGACTCGGTCATCAATAGCCAAGCATGGCTGGCCTTGACGCAAGTTGCGCTCAACCGGCCCGCGGAGGCGTCAGGGACGGCAGCGAAGGCCGCGGCAGGTAGCAAAGACGAAGGAGTCCTTTACCGAGCTGCGCAGGTTTATCTTGCCGCGGGGCAGGAAGGGCGGGCGATGGAGTTGGCTTCATCGCTGGCCATACGCTTCGAAACGGATCCGCAAGTCTACGCGAAACTGATTGCTGGGGAAGTGCAGTTGAAGCGAGGGAAGCCGCGCGAAGCGCTCACCGCATTCCAGGAGGCGCAGAAACTTTCCGATACCTGGCTTGGCCGCTTGGATTTGGGGCGGGCTTATCTGGATGCCGGGGCATTCACCGAAGCGTCTTCAGAATTCGATGTCTGCTTGAACCGCCGAGGGGAAGCGACCTCGGTATTCCTCGACGACATCCCAACCTACCATCTGCTTCCCGCGGTTTACTACTATCAGGGGCGGGCCCGCGAAGGTCTGCATAGCCCAGGAGCGGCGGAGTCCTACAAAGCATTCCTCGATATTAAGGCGAATGGTGCGGGAGATCCTCTTGTCGCCGACGCCCGCAAGCGGCTGGACACTGCAAGGTAGGTTCGATGAGCTTGCAGCGTGCGAGTACCTTAAAGATGTGCAGTTCGTTCCGTCGGAAAGCGCCAACCTAGCGACAATCAAGGCCGAAAGTCGTTCACTGAACCATTACCGCAATTTGTACGGGTATGTTCGACGGTGTGAAGTAGTTGCTGGGCGTGGCTAGGTTCAAGCTGGTTGTCCCCATGGCTACCGGTACGAAGCTGATCGCCTGCGTGAAGTAGGCGCCTGTGCCGAGCGAGGCCGGGCTTCCGGACACCGTGCCCACACTGGTGTCGGTGCTGGTCACGGTGACGGGTATCGGTCCTGGCACTTGTGGTCCCAGGGGAGCTCCCGAAAGCGTGTAATAAGTCAGTGTCCCCGGATTGAGGGTAATCAAGTAGGTCGTGAGGGTTGTTGGACCAGAGGTGGTCGTCGTGGTCAGGGTGCCGCTGCCGAAGTAAAAAGTCAGACCCGTCGGATACAGAGTCAGAGTACTAATCCCATCGCTGTAACCGGCCGCCGACGCCGTCAGCGTCGCGGTAATGGCCGCGGAGCCCATGAAGTTCTGCCCCTCAATGTAGAACGTGGGCACGCTGAAGCTGCCGGCTGTTAGTTGGAGGGTGATGCTAGTGGTGCCGACGGAGGTCGGGCTGGTGGACAGCAGGAAGTGAGTCGGATCGCTGCTGGTGAGGGTCAATAGTTCGTTGGAAGGTGGTGCCGCGCCCAAGCTTAGGCTACCGTTTTGAACCAAGTTGTTGCCGACGATCGGACTGCTCACGCTGATCGTCGGTGCCGTGACTGTGGCTACATCTTGTACCGGTATGTTGGCCGGTGTGAAATAGTTGGTGGGCGTGGTCAGGTTCAAATTGGTTGTTCCCGCGGTTGCTGGAACGAAGCTGATCGCCTGCGTGAAATAGGCGCCGACGCCAATGGATGACGGACTGCCGGTCACCGTGCCCACGCTGGTGTTGGTGCTGGTCACCGTGACGGGTATCGGCCCTGGCGCTTGCGGTCCTAGCGGAGCTCCCGAAAGCGTGTAATAAGTTAGTGTCCCCGGGTTGAGCGTGACCAAATACACCGTGAGTACCGTAGGCGGAGAGAAGGTTGTTGTGCTCAAGGCGCCTTGGTTGAAGTAGAAACTCACTCCCGTCGGATACAAAGTAACTGTGGCGGTGCCATTACTGTAGCCGTTGGCGGAAGCGGTGAGCGTGGCGGTAATGGCGGTGGTGCTGCTGCCGAAGTTCTGACCCTCGATGTAGAAGGCTGGGACACTGGAGCTTCCGGCCGTCAATTGCAGACTGATGCTGGTGGTGCCGACGGAGGTCGGGCTGGTGGACAGCAGGAAGTGAGTCGGATCGCTGCTGGTGAGGGTCAATAGTTCGTTGGAAAGTGGTGCCGCGCCCAAGCTTAGGCTACCGTTTTGAACCAAGTTGTTGCCGACGATCGGGCCGCCGACGCTGATTGTTGGGGCGGTGACCGTAGCTACGTCTTGTACCGGTATGTTGGCCGGTGTGAAATAGTTGGTGGGCGTGGTCAGGTTCAAATTGGTTGTTCCCGCGGTTGCTGGAACGAAGCTGATCGCCTGCGTGAAATAGGCGCCGACGCCAATGGATGACGGACTGCCGGTCACCGTGCCCACGCTGGTGTTGGTGCTGGTCACCGTGACGGGTATCGGCCCTGGCGCTTGCGGTCCTAGCGGAGCTCCCGAAAGCGTGTAATAAGTTAGTGTCCCCGGGTTGAGCGTGACCAAATACACCGTGAGTACCGTAGGCGGAGAGAAGGTTGTTGTGCTCAAGGCGCCTTGGTTGAAGTAGAAACTCACTCCCGTCGGATACAAAGTAACTGTGGCGGTGCCATTACTGTAGCCGTTGGCGGAAGCGGTGAGCGTGGCGGTAATGGCGGTGGTGCTGCTGCCGAAGTTCTGACCCTCGATGTAGAAGGCTGGGACACTGAAAGTTCCCGGCGTCAACGGAAGCGTGATGCTGGCAGTTCCCACCTTCGCCGGATCTGCGGTCAGCAAGAAGTGTGCGGGGTCGCTGCTGGTGAGAGTAAGTGACAGATTGGCAGTCCCCGAGAGCGGCACGTCACTCAAGCCGATGCCCCCCTGGGCGATAAGATTGGTGCCGATGATCAGGCTGCTCAGATTGATTCCAGGCGCCGGACCCACATTAACGGGTGCCGTAATTGTGGTGATCCCTGGCGAGGTCACGGTGAGATTCGCTGAACCCTGTGCTACGCCAGTCACTGCGAACGTGGCGCTGAGCTGCCCAGCCGGAACTGTGACTGTGGCGGGCACCGTCGCGGCGGCGGTGTTGTCCGACGCCAGATTGAAGGTGATGCCGCCGGTCGGCGCTGCCGCCGATATGGTCAGCGTGAGGTTCACGGTTCTGGTTGCACTCATGCTAACTGAGGTCGGACTGAGCGAGGCTGTCACTGTGACGGTGACAGTGCCGGTATCCGGCGCGAAGCCTACGGCCGTCGCAGTGACTTGCGTTGAGCCGATGGCGACGCCGGTTACCTGCGGATTTGCCGCGGGTATGAGCAGGCCGGCGGGTACGAAGACGCTGGACGTAATGGTGGCCACCGAGGTATTAGCGCTGCTGAAGTTGATCGTTAGGCCGCCAGGAGGAGCCGCGAAGGAAAGGCTAACCGGGAGGCTGCCGCTTTGGCCCGGAGCCAAGGCGGGAATCGTTCCGAAGCTGACCAAGTTGCTGGTTACGATGAGAGGAGCAGTCGCGTTGTTGAAGCCAGTGGCGGACGCGGTCAACACAACGTTACCCGCAGTAGCCCCAGCCGTGAGCGCGAAAGCAGCCGTGGTTTGGCCAGCCTGAATGGTCTGCGTAGCGGGCGAGATGCTGACGATGCCGGATGGATTGGCGGCAAGCGACACGGTAACGCTGGAGCCGGTGGGCACTGGTTGCGTCAGGGTGACGGTGGCGTTGAAGCTGCGATTGATGGCCAGCAGTGGACCGTCGGTGGCGAGGTTCATCGCTTGCGCGCCGGACGTCTGCACGGTGGTCACAAATACCGCGCCGTTGCCGGCCGCGAAGGTTCCAATGCTGTTCAATGCTCCGCTGGCAGGATTGATTGAGAACCCCACTACGTGCGTCCCCGCGTCGCTCACGTAGACGAATTGGTTGGTCGCATCAACGGCAACAGAGGTAGGAACTGAGCCGGAGCCGGCCGGGAATGGCGAACCAACGATCGGCGTGAGGGCACCGCTGGCCGGGTTAATCGTGAAAGCAGAAACGTTGCTGGAGCCTCCATTGGCAACGTAAAGAAGCTTGCCCGCTCTATCCACCGAGAGTGAAGTCGGCTGCGTTCCCACCTGGAACGGAGCGCCGGGCACAGCGGTCAAGCTTCCGCTGTTGGGATCAATCGCGAATGCCGATACAGTGCCGGAGCCAGTGTTTGCCACGTAGAGATATGTCCCGGTAGGATCGGTCGTGACCGCCGTGGGATTGAGGCCGGCCAGGAAAGGTGATCCGGGAACGGCTGAGAGGGCACCAGTTACGGGGTCGATGCTATAGACGGTCACGCTACCTGAGCCGGTTCCAGTGCAACCCGATCCTGATCCGCAGTTGGCTACATAGGCAAATCGACCCTTGGGATCAATAGCCACATCATGGGGCTGGGAACCAGCGGCAAACGGCGAGGCCGCTATGGGCGTCAAGGCTCCGGTAGTTTGATCGATGCTGAAGACGGAAACATTGTCGGAGCCGAGATTAGCGGTGTAGACAAAACGTCCAGTCGCGTCCACAGCAAGGAAAATGGGGCTGGTGCCTTGGGTGAAAGGAGAACCCGGAATGGAAGTCAGCGCCCCGGTGGCACCGTTGATAGCCAGCCCCGAGACACTGGGGCCGCCGAAAGTCGATACGTACAAGAATCTGGCGGTTGGATCGACGGCGAGTCCGTTGGGTGCGGTTATGCCTGCGGCGAACGGCGATCCCGAAATCGCTGATAGAGCGCCATTTGCTGAATTGAGTGCGTCCACTGAGATAGTGGCGTCGGTTCGGTTGGCCACGTAGGCGAACTGTGTGGCGGTGGACGACGACACGACGCTCAGGACTGCGGATCCGGCTACTCCGTTCAGGTCGGCCGTGATGGTAACGGTGCCAACGGAGACTCCGGTTGCGAATCCCCGACTGCCCGATGCGTTGCTGATCGTGGCCGTTGCGGCGTTGGAAGAACTCCACGTCACCGCGGTGGTCAAGTTTTGGGTCGCACCGCTCGGCAGAGTTCCGACTGCGATGAATTGTTGCACTCCGCCGACCAAGATCGAGGGACTGGAAGGCTGAACAGACAGCGAGGTGATCGTCAATGGCGCGATCGTGATCGCGTAGGTCTGCTGGGCGATCTGCGGCTGAGCAGAGGAATCCACCGCGGCTATGGTGAAAGCGAAGCTGGATGCCGAAGTCGGGGTGCCGCTCAGCGCCCCTTGCGCGCTAAGCGTCAGTCCTGGCGGCAGGGTGCCAAAGGAGACTACGAATAGTACGGTGCCAAGGCCTCCGGTGGACGCGATGCTCGAGCTGTACATGGTGCCAACTTGGCCGTTGGGCAGCGTGCTGGTGGTGATCGCGAGGGGCGGGGCGACCGTCATCGAGATGACTTGCGTTACAACGACGGGCGGTGTCGAAGAATCAGTCACTTGCACGGTGAACGTGAAGTTGCCGACCGCGGTGGTGGTGCCGCTGACGGTACCGTTGCTCGCCAAGGTGAGGCCGGAGGGCAGCGCGCCAGCCGTCTGCGTAAAAGTGAAAGGCGGCGCCGCGCCGGCCACTAAGATCGATTGGCTGTAAGCAACGCCGGGATTCGCGGTCGGTAGCGACCCAAGAACGGTGAGTGGAGGCACCACGGCAACAATGAAGTTGATCGAGGAACTTCTCGGCGGTGCGCTGCTATCGGTCACCTGCACGGTGAATTGCGAGACGCCCACGGTGGTGGGTATGCCGGAAAGGTAGCCGCTCGAGCTCAAGGTCAAGTTGGTCGGTAACGTGCCTGCCGACACAGTCCAGGTGAGCGCGCCAACTCCGCCCTTTTCTTGCAGTTGCTGGGTGTACGGCACATTGACCAGCGCGGTGGGGAGTACCGTTGTGATCGAGATGGGGGCAAGGTTCGCCGGATAGAAGATTTCGGCGGCGGCTAGCCCGTTTTGATTGACATCGTGGCTTCCGGTGAGCAGGACCGTTCCGTCTTGCAGCAGGGAAGTCTGAGGTTGGTATTGCTGATTGGCGAAATGTCCCGTGGCTCGGAAAGTTCCGGACGCTGGATCGTAAATCTGCGCGTTTGTCGGGCCGCCTGCGAGGAAAATCGTGCCATCCGGCAGGGTTGGCACGGGATTGGGGAATCCGCCCAACGCTCCAGTTCCGCTTGCGGTTGCGCTGAACGCGCCAGCGGCGGGATCGTAGAGTTCAGCCGTAGCGGTAGGTCCAACGTTTCCGCCCGATAGCGCTATGCCCCCCGCCACCAGCACTTGTCCTGTAAATAATAGAGCAGACGCATGATCGCCGCGTGGCGTCGACATGCTTCCGGTGGGAGTGAAGGTATTCGCGACGGGATCGTAGAGTTCCGCCGACGCGAGCGGAGCGCTGTTGGTTCCAAATCCACCAGTTACTAGCACCTGACCGTTGGGAAGAAGCTCGGCATGATGCACGACACGCGCCGCACCCATTGGGCCGGCCGTCGGAGTAAAGGTATTGGTTACCGGGTCGAAGACTTCCGCACTGGCCAGTATAGCGGGGCCGTTGCCCCCTCCGGAGATCAGCACTTTGCCGGAGGCAAGAAGGGTCGCAACGTGCTGCGTGCGAGGCGTGCTCATGGAAGCGGACAACAGCGTGAACTTGTTTGTGGATGGGTCAAACAGTTCCGCGCTCGAGAGCACATTCGTTGAAGAACCGCTCTCTCCGCCGGCGACCAGCACCAGGCCGTTGTTGAGCAGCGTCATAGACATCGAACCGCGCGAGAAATTCATGTTGCCAACAGGGGTGAAGGAACGAGTAGCCGGATTGTAGACTTCGGCGCTGGACAGCGTGGTGGTCGGTGAGCCGTTCGTCGTTCCGCCAGCTACCAATACCAGCCCGCTTGGGAGCGTGACAACTTCGTGAAGCGTCCGCGCGACGTTGAGGCTCCCGGTTTCGCAGAAGCCTTCGACGTTGAACGAATTTGAAGGCACGGTGAGGTTGCCCGCCATCACCGCCAGCACGTAGTTGAATTGACCGCGATCGATGGTGAGATTGGAGAACGTGGCGGTGCCCGTGGCGTCGGTGATTTGCGTCAACGTCCCGCCGAGCGTCGCCGTCGCGCAAGGCGGCGTGCCTCCGAATCCGATATTCACGGGTACATTGGGTAGAGGTGTGTTGGTGCTGTCGGTCACCTGGACTTGCACCGGCGAATTCGTCAGGACTTGCCCTTCGACGGAAGTCTGTGGCGGCGTTGTGAAGATAATATTCGCAACCGGAGCCACCGCCGGAGCAATCATCACCGTATAGGTCTGCGACGCAGTTTGCGGCGGAGTGGAAGCGTCAGAGGCGGTGATGGTGAACGTGAAGGTGCCGGCCGCGCCGGGCATACCGGTGAGCGCGCCGTTGCTGGCGAGGGATAGTCCGGTGGGAAAACTTCCGCCGGTCACACTGAACGTCACTGGGGAGATTCCGCCTGCGCTCACGATATTGGCGCTGTACGCCGTGCCTACGGTCCCTCCGGGTAGAGTGCTAGTCGTAATCCCCAGGGGATTGCCGACCTGAATCGTTAGCGTCTGCGAAGCGCTCTGCTGTGGAACCGATGAGTCAGTCACCGTAACCGTAAAGGTCGAACTGCCCACGGTCGTTGCCGAGCCGCTGAAAATGCCGTTGCTGCCTAGCGTGATTCCCGAGGGCGGCGCGCCCCCGGTGATCGCGAACGAAAATGGCGCGGTGCCGCCAGAGACCGCAAGCGGCGGAGTATACGCGAATCCGATCAAGGCCGTCGGTAGCGCTTGCGCGCCGAAGACCAGCGTCGGACCGCTCACCGTCAGGCTGAAGGTGGCCGATGCGATTTTCGCAGGCGCACTGCTATCGACAAGCTGCGCCGTAAACGTGAAGGTGCCCGCCGAAGTCGGCGTGCCCATTAAAATGCCGCCGGTGCTCAGCGTGATGCCACTAGGCAGCGCCCCGCCGGTCAGCGTCCACATCAGGGTGCCCACCCCGCCCCGCTCAAGGAGCACTTGCGTGTAGGGCTTGACCAAGCTTGCGGGAGGCAATGGAGACGGCGTTGTGATTTGCAGCGGAGCCAGCGGTGCCGTGCTGTAGTAGATCTCAGCGTTCGCCAAACCCGTATCAAACGTTGGGAAGCCTACTCCACCGGTCACGAGACCAGTTCCGTCCGCCAGGAGCGACGTGGCGGGCTGCGCCTGGTTGATGGTGGTGCTTCCCGTTACTTGATACGTGGCCGTCGCCGGATCATAAAGCGCAACCCCATAGAGGCCCACAGTGCCATCCGGGAGGACCGGAACGGGAACCAGATACCCGGCGGCCGCATGAGGTGCGGTTGCCGTCGGACTGAAGGTCCCCGTAGAAGGATCATAAAGCTCTGCAGTGGCCAGCGGCGCGGTGAAATTGTTCGCCGTGAATCCGCCGAAGGCCAGCGCTTTTCCTGTGAAGAGCAGCGCAGATGCATGCTCGTATCTTGGCGTCGCCATGCTGCCGGTAGCAGTGAAGGTGTCCGTAACGGGATCATATAGTTCCGCGGAGGCGAGAGGATTCGTCGGGCCATTCACGAATGTCGAGGCTCCGCCCGTGATCAAGACCTTCCCGTTGGGAAGAAGGATTGCCTCATGGAGCCACCGGGGAGCCGACATCGGCTGGCTGGTGGCGGTAAACATGTTAGTCGCGGGATCGAAAATCTCGGCACTTGCGAGGACTCCGCCATTACCTAGGCCGCCGGTAATTAGGACTTTTCCATTAGCCAGAACGGTGGCGATGCCCCCGCTGCGTCCAGTAACCATAGAACTGGGGAGAAGACTGAAGGTATTCGTCGCCGGGTCGAACAATTCAGCACTGGAAAGGTTTGTTGAACCATCGAAGCCACCTGCGGCCAGCACGAGCCCGTTCTGGAGCACAATCATGCTCATCCCATCGCGTCCAAAATGCATGCTGCCAACCGTGGTGAAGGAGTGCGCGACCGGGTCGTAAAGTTCGGCGCTGGAGAACGCCACAGCTTGATTGCTAAAGGCCGGCGCCCCACCCGCGATCAGGACCTTGCCATTTCGCAAGGTCACGGAATTGAGCAGCGCGCGCGCCGTGGCCATACTTCCGGTGTTGCAGAAGCCGTTTACGGTGAACGGCTGCGAAACGGCGGAGGCGCTGCCGACGCTGGCCAGCAGCGTGTAACCAAGCTGGCCGCGATCGATCGACAGGTCAAAGAAAACTGCATTGCCGTTCCCATTAGTGAAGCCATTCAGCGTTCCGCTGAGCACCGCGCTGGAGCAGGGCGGCGCGCCATTGAAGCTGATCGCCACCGAGGCGCCAGCAATCGGCGCGTTGTTGGCGTCGGTGACGTGCACGCGGATTGGGCTTCCGGCGAGGAGCTGACCGCCGATGGAGTTCTGCGGCTGACCGAACGGGAGAAAAGCAACTGTGGCAGGAACGGCCGTCCCTGCCGGCAAAATATCCATCACGTAGTATTGCGTGGCCGTCTGGGTTGGCGTTGAGGAGTCCGTCACGGATTCCGAGAACGTGTAATGGCCCGCTAGAGTCGGTGTGCCCGCGAGTGCGCCGGTCCCCGAATTCGACGCAGGTTGCTGAATCGTGAGACCAGGCGGGAAAGCGGCGTTGGCCTGCGAGAAGGACAAGGGGAGCGTTCCGCCGCTTGTGCTAATGGATGCGATGTACGGCACGCCCACGATGCCGTTGGGCAACGCGGTGGTGGTGATGGCCAAGCTGTTGATCGCGATAGTCAGAGACTGCGTCGCGGTCTGCGCCGGCGTCGAGGAGTCTGTAACTGTCACCGTGAATGTGAAGCTACCTACGCCGGAAGGGGTTCCGCTCAGAATCCCAGTGCTGCTCACTGCCAAGCCGGTCGGCAGCGTGCCGCTGGTAACCGTAGCGTTGTAAGGTTGAGTGCCTCCCGTAACCGGCAACGGCTGGCTGTAGGGTCTTCCGGCGCCCGCGGCAGGCATAGTGTTCGAGGTGAACGCCAGCGTCGGTAGCGAGACATTGATGGTGAACGGCGCTGTTGCGGTGTTGATCCCATCCGTCACTTGTACAGTAAAGGTGAAGGAGCCCACCGCCGTGGGTATCCCGGAGAGGATTCCATTTGTACCTAGTGTGATGCCCGATGGTAACGTGCCGGAAGCCAGCGACCACGCGAGTGGTCCAGAGCTGCCCTTTTCGAGCAAGAGTTGAACGTAATGCTGGCTAATGAACCCATTGGGAACAGAGGCGGTGGTGATTACGACTGACGCTTGGGCTACCGGGTTGTAATAAATCTCCGCACTCGCCAAGACGTTGATGCCGTCATCACCTCCGGCAAGAAGGGCGTTGCCGTTAAGCAAAAGCGTCGCGGTATGAAGTTCGCGGCCCGTTGTAAGCGGCCCAGTCGGTGAAAATGCCCGTGAAGTTGGCGAGTACAGCTCCGCAGGAGCGGCCACGCTAATGCCCTGGAACCGGTCAACTCCGCCGCCTTCGAGCACGGTGCCATCCGGGAGGAGAGTGGAGCTATGGCGAGAGCGTGGCGTGCTCATGTTGCCTGTCGGGGTAAAGACGTTCGTGCTGGGGTCGAAGATTTCCGCAGTCGCCGTCGATGCACTTCCAGCGCCGCCAGTAAAGCCTCCGGAAACAAGTACCGTGCCATCGGATAACAGCGTCGACGTATGCACATGGCGGGGACTATTCATGTTCCCTATCGATGTGAATGCACCGATGCCTTGGTTGGCGAAGGGGTCAAAAATTTCCGCGCTGGAAAGTGCGAAGAAATTCTGCTGGCCGTCGCGTCCACCGGTAACCAGAACTTTCCCGTTCGGCAGCAGCGTCATTGCGTGACGCCCACGCGCCTGGTTCATATTGCCCGTGGGGGTAAACAGCCCTGTCTTGGGGTCGTAGATCTCCGCAGTGTCAAGTGCTACACCGGTATTATTGAATCCGCCAGTCACCAGCACCCTGCCATCGGCCAGCAGGACTGCCGCGGAGTAGAATCGGGGTTGGGACATGCTTCCAGTGGATGCAAAGGTTCCACTGGCCGGATCGTACAGTTCGGCGGTAGCCACGGTGCCGACCGCGTTGTCGACTCCTCCGATTAGGAGGACCTGACCATTGGGAAGGACGACGCTGGTATGATTCGTGCGGCCGTTTGGATCGGTTAGATTTCCCGTCGGCGAGCTAAATCCAAGCGCCGGGTCATAGAGTTCGGCGGTGTTCAATGCATTGCCGGAATTATCGACGCCTCCCGCAATCAGCACCTTGCCATTGACGGAAGTTGTGGAGTTCAGGGTGATCGCGACGCCGACATCTCCGTTCGGGTCCACGTTATCGGCATAGAAGCTATCTGCTACGGCGACGAACAGGTATGCTGCGCCCGACGGCACGGTGACACGTTCGCCGAAAAGGGCGAAGTCCTGCGGTATATCGGTTGGAAGATTCCCCGGTCCGGTGGGCCCCGTTTTGCAAGGAAAAGCAGTTGCAAAGTTCGGAGCTATCGCGCCTGGAACGCGGTTGAGCGCTGCGGACGGCGCAAGCAACGTGTTCGAGCTGCTAAACACGGCACAGGTAAATGGCTGGAAGATTTCGGCGAAGCAGGACTCGCCGGCGAAACCACAGAAATTTATATCTCCCACGGACATCCCGGAGATCACGTCACCTGGCTTGATGCCAAAAGACGCGAGCGAAATGATTAATGGCGCGTTCGATGCGTCTTGGGGGTCTGTGAAAAGATACGCCCCCTTTGGGTCGAGCGGGAACTTTCTGGTGTTAATTGTCCCCAGGACATCTTGCGTGTGCCCTTCGCGGGGAGTGGAAAGATTTCCCGATGCGCAGAATCCCTGAACGGCGAACGGCGCCGACGATTGGGACGCGCTGCCGGTGCTGGCCAGCAGCGTGTTGAACCCGATCATGCCGCGATCGATGGACAAATTGGAGAAACTCGCCTGCCCTGTGCCATCGGTGACTGCGTGCAACGTTCCGCTTAGCTGCGCGACCGAGCATCCAGGGACGCCATTGAAGCTCATCACCACGGCTGTGCCCGCGATCGCCGCGTTGTTAGCATCGGTTACGCGGACGACGATGGGGCTGCCCGTCAACGTCTGACCACCAACAGAATTTAGCGGCTGCGTGACAAATGTGATATGGGCCGGAACGGCGCTACCCGCGGGTGCGATGGTGACAACATAGTTTTGTGCCGCGGTTTGCTGCGGGTTGGAGCTATCGGCCACCGACTCGGAGAACGTGTACGTTCCCGCAAGCGTGGGCGTCCCCGCGAGCGCACCGCTGGTTGATCCCGGACCTGGTTGCTGGATCAAGAGCCCCGGTGGAAATGCGGCGTTGGCTAGCGAGAAGGATAGCGGCAACGTTCCGCCGACCGTAGTGATGGTTGCGTTGTAGGGCACTCCCACGATTCCGCTCGGCAACGCTGTGGTGGTAATGACCAGCGTATTGACCCCCATAGTCAAGGTTTGCGTGGCGGTTTTCGTGGGCGTCGAGGAGTCTGTGACCGTCACGGTGAACGTGAACCTTCCAGTGCCCGTGGCCGTCCCGTTGAGCACTCCCCCGCTGCTCAGACTCAGTCCTGGTGGCAGCGTTCCGCTGGTCACTGACGCGTTGTAAGGTTGCCTTCCCCCCGCCACTGGCAGCGCCTGGATATAAGGTTGTCCCACCACGGCGGCCGGCATGCTTGCTGAAGTGAAGACCAGAGATGGCGTAGGGATGATGGTTAGCGTGAGAGTTGCGCTGGCCGTTTTCCGAGGACTGCTGCTATCGACCACTTGCACGGTCAACGGGAAGGAACCGGTGGCCGTCGGTGTGCCGGAAAGAGTCCCGTTGGGGCTAAGCGTGATACCTGCCGGCAGCGAGCCTGCGGTCAGGGTCCACGTGAGTGAGCCCACGCCGCCTTGTTGCAGCAACAAGCGAGTATAAGCTTGATTGACAGTGCCATTCGGAAGGCTGGTCGTCGTCACAATCAGCGGTGCCGCAGCCGAGGTGCTGTAGTAAATATCCTCATTAGCGGTCGTGTTTACTCCATCATCGCCGCCCGAAATCAGCGGATTGCCATTTAACAAAACAACCGCACCCGCAAGCTCGCGCTGCATGGTCATCGAGCCTGTCCGACTGAACGTCCCGGTCCCGGGATTGAAGATTTCAGCCGTTGGGGAGGAAGGCGTCGTTCCGCCCGTGTCCGGAACGCCCCCCGCTACCAACACACTACCGTCGGGCGACAGCGAAGCTGTGTGCTGCGCTCGCGCAACGCTCATGCTGCCGGTGAGCGTAAAGGTGGTCGTCGCCGGATCGAAGATTTCCGCGCTCGAGGTTGACGCCGTCACGATTGCTGGAAAGCTCACAAAGCCGCCCGTCAAGAGCACTGTGCCATTTGGCAGCAGCGTAGCTGTGTGTTTGTCGCGCGGACTGTTCATGCTACCAATGGAAGTAAATGCGCCAGCGCCGCTATTTGCCGCAGGATCAAAAGTTTCTGCGCTGGCAAGAACGACACTGCTGGGTCCGTTGATGGCACGTCCTCCGGCGATAAGGACCGTCCCGTCGGGCAAGAGGGTCCCGGTATGATGGGAGCGCCCATTATTGAGATTGCCCGTCGGTGTAAACGATCCCGTCGCGGGGTCATAGACTTCGGCGGTATTCAATGTTGGGCTGGAACCGAATCCGCCACTAACTAGGACCCTTCCGTCCGCCAAGAGAACCGCGTTGGCAAATCCTCTTGCCTGCGACATGCTGCCGGTGGCTGAGAACGTGCCGCTAGCCGGGTCGTACAATTCTGCCGTAGCCAAAGGAATGTTCGCGTTGTCGACGCCGCCAGCCAGCAGAACCTGACCATTCCGGAGCAGGACGCTCACATGAGCCTTGCGCCCGTTAGGAGCGATTAAGTTTCCGGTCGGAGACACGGTGCCCGTTGTTGGATCGTAGAGTTCGGCCGTGTTTAGTGCGCTGCTAGTGTTATTCACACCTCCGGCGATTAGCACCTTGCCATTCGGCAACAAGATCTGCGTGCCCAATTCGCGAGGCGTGGCCATCGCCCCTGTTCCGCAGAAGCCATTCACCGCGAAGGGATTGGAGACACCGATCGCGTTTGCCGATATCGCCAGCAGCGTGTAGCCGAGCTGGCCGCGATCGATGGACAGATTGTTAAAAGCGGCTTGGCCTTGCGCGTTGGTGGTCTGCGATAGCGTGCCGCTCAGCGTGGCCGCCGAGCAGGGCGGCGCTCCGGCGAAGCTCATCGCCACTGGCGCATTTGGAATTGCCGCACCGGTATTGTCCGTAACCTGCACAACCACCGGGCTACCACCCAGGACTTGTCCGCCCACGGAATTCCCAGGCTGACTCACAAAGGTTACATTCGCCGGGACCTGCACTGTCGCAATTACGTTAATGGTGTAGCCCTGCAAAACGATTTGCGGGGGAATCGCGCTATCTGTGGCTTGCACTGTGAAACTGAACGGCCCAGATGCCGTCGGAATCCCCGAGATCAGACCCGAAGGAGCATTTAGGGTAAGGCCCGGTGGCAAGTTGCCGGCAACCAGCGACAATCCAATCGCGCCAAAACCACCCGTGACCGAAATCGATTGGCTATACGAGGTTCCTTGTGTTGCCGACGGCAGCGTCAATGGCGCAAAGACCATCCGTGACCCAACTCGAATGCTTAAGCTTTGCGTGGCTGTATGTTGAGGAAAGGACGGCGAGCCCACATCCTGCACCCGCACGCCGAACGAAAAAGTAGCCGGGCCGCTTGCTGTGACTACGCCCGTGATCGCGCCGGTCACCGGGTCCAGCGACAAACCAGTCGGAAGCGCGCCACTTGTCAATGAAAAAGAATGGGCCGTCGGGTTTCCACCGACGGTTTGTATTCCGGCCGCGTACACTGCTCCGGTCACCGCATCCGGGAGACTCAAGGTTGTGATTTGCAGCGGCGGCACCGTTACTGGTGGCGATGGCGGCGGCGCGCCACCCGGGTTTGCCAGCACCGTCTGGGTCGGCACCGCCTGAGCGACAGCAACCGGGGCAACGCTGGCCGAAGGATTGAAAGTCGGAAACACAGCCGTATTGGTATTGACCACGCGAATGATGATGTTCGCGGTTTCGCCGGGAGCCAGCGCGACTGTAGCGTTGGTGATCGCGGGATTGGTGATCCCAGGGTTGGTGATCGCCGGATTCGTGGGGCTCAGCAACACCGGGTTGACGATGTTGGTCACCACAACGTTGTGCGTCTCCAGTTTCAGATCGCAATCCTGCCCGGTCGGAGCCGCCGGCGTCTGGTACAGCTTGGAAATGATGAGCTGAAGCACATTGCCCGGCGGACCCGGCGGCGACGGGGTACTGGAAGCGAGATTGATCGCGAACGAACCCTCGGTGTTGCCGTTGTTGCTGACCGTCCACTGCGTATCGGACACGCTGGTATTCGCCGGATTGACATTCGTGATGGCCGGATTGGTAATCGCGGGGTTCGCGATGGAAGCATTGGTAATCGCGGGATTGGTGATCGCCGGATTGGTGATCGCCGGATTCACCACGCTCACGTTCTGAAACGCGGCATTGGTAATCGCGGGATTGGTGATCGCCGGATTCGTGATTGCCGGATTCGTGATCGCCGGATTCGTGATCGCCGGATTCGTAATCGCCGGATTGGTGACCTCGAAATTGGTAATCGCCGGATTGGTAATCGCTGGGTTGGTGATCGCCGGGTTGGTGATCGCCGGGTTGGTCGGATCCGGATTCAGAATCGCCGATCCCGACAAACCGCTCGGGACCAGTGTGCCCTGCGGCGCTGTGATTTCCGCGATGTTTACCGTGACACTGGCCGTCGGATTCGTCGAAGTAACAAACACCGGCCGTGCGGCGCTGGAAAGAGGCGGGATGCTTACGTCCAGCGTCGTCAATTGCGCAAATTGCAGGAACGACGCGTTGCCGCCGACGGGCTGATTGATTATCGTCAGCCGGAAGCTCTTGATGACGTTCGTGGCATTCTGCGCCACCACCGAAAAAGCTCGCTGGAAGGGCACTGCCTGGCCATTAAACACTGTCGTGCCCAGTTGCTTGGTGTTGCTCGGCGCGCCGAATACCAGCCCGCTGCTGATTGGCGCCGTGTAAATATTCTGATTGCGCGAACCGGTGAAGCCGACCTGACATGCGGGCACCGAAGTTCCAGGCTGGAAAATACTCGTCGTGCCAAGAGAAGGAGAATTGGGCGGAGTGTAATGCGTCCAGTCGCCATCCGCCGGCGCTTGCACATCGCGGTTGTCCGTCCAGGCCGCATGAAAAACCGTAGGTGTTGAGGCCCCCGTGTTGAACTGCCAATTGCCCTGCGAGGTGTTGGTGCTGGGCAGGAACGTGGGAGCCGCCGCCAGATCCACGTAATCGCCCATGAACGGGGCCGTGCCCGATCGGAAAATCGGCAGATTCGGAACGTTGAACTGTAGCTGCTCAATGTCCGTCTGGTTTGTAGAGCAACATCCGTAAGCGTATTGCGATACCAACACGGACGGACCAAATGCAGGCGGCTCCCCGGGCAGCGCCTGTACCATCCGCAGATCAAAAGTGTGGCGGCGCAACGTAATCGTGGAGTCGTCTATAAACTGATTGAAGACCGAAGTGATGAGCGGTGGCGTCAATCCCAGTTCGCCGGCAGGTTCCGGAGATTCGCCGTACAAACCAGTGGGCTGGCCCTGATTCAACAGCGGAGTGAAAAACCCGACCGTGTGATCCAGCCGCAGGTCGTAGTACAGCAGCGAAAGTTTTCCGGATGCAAAGGTCAGCGTAGGCATTATTTGATGCCCGCGGCCGAACGGATTGTTGATCGGATCGACCGGCGGATTGTCGATCGGAACCGGCGTCTCCCAGGTCCAGTTAGTCGTAGAGCTGGTTATCACGATGCGCGCATCGCCGCTGGGAACCGTATTGCGCGCCGAATAGGCCACGTAGATTCGCCCACTGGTGTCAAAAGCCGCCGTGGGATAAGCGTTGGTGCGGAACGAAGTATTGGTCGTGCCCTCGTCAAATGGACTGAACGTGCTGACACGAGCTGGGGTGCTGAAGGTTACCCCGCCATTGGTGGACAGCACTCCATAAATGGCATCCGGCTGATTGATCGTTCCGGACTGGTATTGGAACTGCCGCCAAGCCACATACACCGTGCCCTTCACCGGATTGATCGCAATCACGGCCCCCTGGCTGATGGCTCCGGTGCTGAGTTGTAGCGGCTTGCTCCAGGTGGCCCCGCAATCAGTTGAGCGGACCAGATAGATTTTGGACTTTTGAGGCGTTGTGACTGTTTCGGGATCCGTGTTGGGCGCCTCGGAGAACGCGGTGTATGCCACATACACCGTGCCGGCTGCGAAAGTCTGCTGCACCGCTCCGTTGCCTGGCTGATTCACCGTTAAATTGCAGGTGTTCTCCGTCGAGCGGGGCAGGTCCACCGCCATGGTCGGCTTGTCCAGAAATAAGGACGGCGTTCCCGTCGCCACAATGGACGTATCCACGTACTGGATGGCATCGCCATTCAAGATGTCGTTGGGATCGGCATTTTCCTTATTGTTCAGATCGATCAAGCGCGAGACGATAATCGCGCTATGGGGATTAAATCCGCGATTGAAAACCAATCCGGCGTAATAGAACATTCCGTTCGTGCCGGCTCTCACCGTCGGGTCTGCGGCAGCCTGGTAGCCGGCGTTTTTTACAGCCGGAGCGCCCCCGCAAAATGGTGTATTGTACGGACACCCCGGAAGCAAAATGCTCCGCCACGTTGCTCCGCCATCCAGAGATTTAAAGAGTCCGAGCCAGGCGTCGCCTGTCTCTCCATTGGTGGTTAACGCCAAATCTACGGAACGATAATCGTTGGCGCCGGCCAGGATGTGAAAAGGATTTCGTGAAGAAACCGCCACCGAAGGTTCATTCTGCCGCTGCAGGAAGGGGTCGCCGCCAGGCCATTGCGTGCCGGAGACCATGTTGACGTTCGGCCCTACGGTTTGGCCCGCCGAGAACGAAGGTGCGACCAACGCGATCACTAGAGCCGCAATGCGGGGTCCGAGACTCCGTACACGCAAACCCATGACGCTCCTAGCTGGGAGAAGAGTCGCCGATTAACTCGCGTCCAACGCAATGCGAGCGGCAAAAAAGCCGATGTTCAGTTTATTGGCCCACTCAAAGTTGCTCGGGACATTGAGGGACACTCAAGTGGAAGAGAACGCGCCGCTCATGACGCGATCTGTGCCGGAGAGTCTCCATTTAAACCCGATAGAAGTCAAGTAAATGATTGTTTAAGAACGGTACGAGAACTGTTCCGGCGCTCCCTTGTTCTCCCCTTGTGCGGAGACGGCGATGTTATCGCTTCTCGTCCAGAGGCCTGCCCTTCACGGCTCGGCAGATGGCAATACCCGTCTCCCCGAATTCAACAACAAACTTTTGCTTTTTCCGGCTGCTTCCACTTGCGCGCGGCAGTGTCGCAGCACGATCTGTGTGTTTTGCGTGGAGAGTTCCCCGCCGGCCAAACTCCGGCCGTCCGCCGGGAGCAAACCGGCGATGTGCGAAAATTCGTGAAGCAACGCGACAACCTGCGCGCTACGCGTTCCTCCCAGATATAAATCAATGTGCAGCAATTGAGCGGCGCTCAATCCTCCCGGTCCTCCGTCTCTCGGAACAATGCGCACGCCCGAACGGACTTGAAAGAAAGCACCAAGTCCGTTGATTGTGATGGTGGAGCCGCTGCTTGCGCCTTCGATGGAACTGGCTACATAAGGTTGCTGAAGGAGCCATTCCCCGCCCGGCCGCTGCATTTTCAAAGTGTACTGAGGCTCAGATTGGTCGATCGCGTAATGTAGCGATCGGAATTTCCTTACCGGATCCGATTCGGCTTGCAGGAACCAAGCAGCACACCGGTTCTGGCCCTCGAGAATGTCTACAACTTCTTCGCGCGCTCGCAGAATTATCAGACCCCGTTCGCCCATCGCGTTCAGTTCTTGCACAACGGGATCGCCGTCTTCCTCTTCCCGTACGTTTGAATGCCATGGAGAGTTGGTCACGCGGCCATTGAATGGCCGCTCGGCGCACAGTGTTTCTGAGCCGTCTGCCTCACGCGCGGCAAAGCTCTCTCGTCGACTGTCGGGAATCGGCCACTGATCCCCGCACGGCCTCGGAATGCCTGAGGGGTGACCCTTTAATGACGGCAAAGCCCTTGATTGGGTTTGAGAACGCGCGACATTACTAAAGATAAGGAAAAATCCAACAGCAAGAGACACCCCTGCAAATCTCCCGCGTGCTTTCAGCACTGGAGCCTCCCTGGACGGACGTGTTTTTCACCACAGTCCGTCTACCGGGGAGGTCATCACCCGGGGCCACTTCTCGCCGTGGCCCAGCAGACGGTCGATTTGCTAGTTATAGAGACGAACGCGCGTCCAGAAGGTTCCGTCAACTCAGTTAAGTGAGAGCGCCATTTTTTCCATTAGAAGCAGAAGCCAAACCGAGCCTTGCTTGCGGGGAAATAGCCCAATCAGGACCGCCCCGAATTGGCGGAGCATCCGGCCAGGGAGCAGGATAAGCTCTTAATTAGAAACAGCCTGCAGGCCACTCGGCGGTGCAGGCAATGCTACGGACGAGGTTGGGTAGCAAGTACTCGCGTCGAAGTTCAAAGCAGGGCCCGTTCCGTCAGCTGGAGCACCCATGACATTTTGGTAGCAATCTTGGGCAGGAATCGTACGAGCGTGCCCCCAGTGGGGATGTTCCAGCCCGCTACCTCTGGGCCAATGGGTGGCCATGCTTTTCCCGAAGGCCACCAGCCAGGTTTACCGGGGCAGGTAAAAGGATGCCGGCAGCGTCGTTTGTGCCGGCACTGCATTTGCATATTTGCGAAGACCACTCGGCACTTCCGAAACGCTATCGCAGATCGTCACCCAACCGGGATTGGACGAATTACCGCACCAACGCGTCGCACCAGTCACGTGGTAACCGAGTGGTTCTACTATAGTTCGGTAACTCGATTTCGGAAAACAGTTGTTTTTGGAACCCACAGAACGGTTGGTTTGTGCCTTGCTGAATCAACACGTTGGGGGCGGTATTTCTGTAGGGGTTTTCGGAACCACAAAGCGTCACTTCGTGTCAGTGCCTGGTTAGTCGCCAACCGGACATCAAGTTCCTTCTAGCACCCAGATGTAGCCTGTGCTTCTCGCTCACTCTTCGACTATTTCTGCCGTCTGAACGATACAGGTGGTCGCGCTTCTAGGTCAGAGTTCCTGAAGGAGAACACTATGGCAAGGACGTTCCGCGTTTTGCTTGTTACCGCCCTCGGATTGCTTAGCGTCGGTCCGGTTTTGGCCCAACAGCAGCAGAAAAGCGAAAAGCAGCCCGTTCCCGCGCCTTCGGTTTCACAAGCTGTAATCGATTCTTGGAACGAGATCGGCCGCAAGCTCACTGAGATGGCCGAGGATTTTCCCGAGGAGAAATACGATTACAAGGCAACTCCGCAGCAGCGCACATTTGCGGAAGTCTTGCTGCACGTCATCGGCACGAGCTACGTTTTAACGGACTCCGCAAATGGCAAAGAGCCGCGGCCCCACGATCTCTCGCGCAGCGACTACAAGACCAAGGCCGACATCGTAGCTGCCCTCAAGAAGTCGGTTGAGGAAGGGGCTGCCGCCCTGAAGGCCCGTGGCGACAGAGGCATGTCCGCCACCGTTAGAATGTCTTTCAACAACCAGATGATCCGCATCCTCGATCTTGCTTATGGGATGTGCATGCACGCAAGCGAGCATTATGGGCAGCTGGTCGTCTATTACCGGCTGAATGGCCTGGTCCCGCCGGAATCACGTCCGAACCCTTGAGGATGCCATTGCCTTTGACGGCTTCGGCCCAGGAGTAGATAACCTGAAGGAACCATTAGACGCTCGGTTCAGATAACCTTTTCCCGAATTTTGGAACCCTCCAGCGCGATGCGGTATATAGTTCCGACCCCAACCCCCATCTTGGCGGCGATCCGCTTCCAGCCAACGCCCTCAGATCCCGATATCGACGTACTCACCGCCGACAGTCCAGCCGCGGAGGTCGGCGTGTTCCCGCGGTTCGCCTCGCGCAAAGGTCGAACTTTCGAAGCACTGCACGGCCATAACCCTGACACCAGAAGGATCGACGTTCCGAATTGCGGGAGATTGGAACCTGCTCGGCGGACGTTCGGATGGTGCCGGGGGCCCGGTTTGCACCGTTCGCGCCACGGAATTCTCGCTCCCGGTGGCAGGATGATACACGTTTTGGGTCCGCGCGCTCATCTCACCTCTGACGTAGAATCATCCCTCTTCCGGCGCATGAACCAATCAAAGGTCAGAAATCAGTCAGCGAATACGTGGGTAAGGCCACGGGCACAGCGTTCGCAAGACAAGCCGCCGCCGCATGACTGGCGTCACGTCGAGCCGTGACCGTGGTCACTGATTTCGCGATGTAAGCGGAGGTAAGAAGGACGCGTAGAAGGACACCGAATGCCGAGGGAACGCGCCGTTGAGGCTGCCGGGAATGGAGAAAACGGAAAAGCCCGCGGCTGTGCCTCAGCGGCCGGCATCATGGTCGGGATTGAGGCTTGACCTGGCAGAGAGAATGCCTTTCGCTCAAAGGCAGCGGTGAGGCCCGAAGTCCAATAGAAGCGCCAGTGGGTTCGACGCACCCGCCCTTCAGGCCGGGAAATGCTTCGCCGCCCACCGCTGCTTTCGAATAATGGCGCCTCTGGTGAGACAGCAAGCAAATAAGGAGGATGTGATGAGGAACCTGTATAGCAATGAAAAGTTGTTCGAGGATTTGTTTGGTTTTCGTCGCGAGTTCAATGAGATGTTCAACCGCATTCTGGCCGGCAAGCCCTGGGGGAATGAGCTGCCGGAGTTCAAGAAGACATTGAACATAACTCCTGCAGTCGAAGCATATGTGGACAAGGCAGCGAAGAAGTATGTCTGCCGCGTGACACTGCCGGGAGTGGAGCCGAAGGACCTACAAATCCATGCACAAGGGAATGTGCTCTCGATTCGCGGGGAGAGGAAGCTGATTCACAGCACGAAAGAAATCGAACTCATGGAAGGAGAGATCATCTATGGCGTGTTCGAGAGGACTCTGGTGCTGCCGGAGGGCGTGAACGTCGAGAAGCTGACCGCTGAATATGTGAATGGCGTGTTGGAGATCACGGCGCCCGTCGCCGCGGCTGCCTTGCCGCGTAAGATTGAAATCAAGATGACGGCCCCGTTCTCCAAACAAATCGCTGCGTAAGCGGCGAGCAACGCAAAGCGGCCCGGAGCTGCAACGGTTCCGGGCCGCTTTGCTTTACACCGCACGTCTTAGGGATTCAGGACGGCGTTGCGTCTCGTTTCAAGAAGTCTCGTAACCTTCTCCACTTTATCAGCTTCGACGCCCGCCTCATTCAGGGCTTCGCGAAAGTGTCCAAGAAACCTATCGAAATGCCCGTCGTTTAATCCTTGTTCCCGCGCATGCGCATGGGCGGCATGGATGTCTTTGCCCGAATACACGATTCGTCCGCCGAGAAGCATAGAGATAAACATACTTTGGCGAGCGCGTAGTTGCGCCATATCGGTACTCTTGAAAAAGGGGCGGAGTGTGTCATCCGTCAAGACTCTTGTATAAAAGGACTCGGTAGCAGCCCAAACGGTTTGCCTTCCACCGATTAGATCGTAGAGGTCATCGATCACTTGATGCTCCCTGGAGTAAAAGAGAACCAGGTAGAACCTGCACGAGAACTAAGGTTCGCTGGCCGTCATCTTAGCCGCTTACCTGGTGCAGTCAACGATCCCGGTCAACTTGGTCCACAATTATTCAGACGCTTGTCGGGACCGACAATTCCTCTTCAATTTTCACAACAGGGAGGAGTGTCATCTTGCACTCAAGGGACCGTGCGACCAGGCATGATTTCTCGGCCTTCTCAAGTAGGCGAAGGGCCCGGTCATGATCTTCTTCTTTCCGGACGGTGACGGCGGGCCGCAATCGAATCTCTGTAAAGCGCCAACTGCCGTCCTGTCTGGTGAGCACACCTTCCGCGGCCAATCGCAAGGAATCAAATTCCAGACGCGAGGTCTGTGCCACGCCTTCAAAAGTGCTGATGAAGCAGCTGGCCACAGCAGCGACCAGAAAATGTTCTGGAGTCCACCGGCCGACCTCACCTTGAAATTCGGGCGGCGGGCTAAACGATATGGCCGGCAGGATTCCTTCGGCATGGACGACCCCGTTGCGTCCCCCCGCGCCGATGGCTTCAACACGATATTCATGAATGGATTCCATTTCGTCCTCCTCGAAGGTTGTGGCGGGGGATCAATTCGAACTCAGGCCGCGTCACTGGTCCGACCCTAGCAAAGGAATTGTGCGGGCCGTGTGACCGACGGCACGGTCGAACGTGACGGTCGTCACAGCCAAGCGGATGCTCGCGGCGTATTCGTTGAAGCAGGGAGGTGGCCCATGCAAGCAGTTCAAGCAAGAACGAGAATCGCACTGAAGAACATTTTGTTCGCCACTGACTTTTCACCGGCTGCGGACGCAGCTGCACCGATTGCGATCCAGATCGCGCGGCGTTATGGCGCAAGGGTGTACGGGGTACATGTGAATCGATTCGACGACTATACAGCTACAGCCCCCAATGCCTGGGCGGCGATTGCGGAGGCGGCGGAGAAGGAAACCAAGGAGGATGCCGTACGCCTGAATGAGCAGCTCCAGGGCATCGAACACGAAGTGGTAATCGGCGAAGGTAACCTTTGGGAAGTACTATCCAACTTGATCAGCGAAAAGGAAATCGACCTTGTCGTGGTGGGGACGCGTGGGCGGACAGGATTCGGAAAAACGTTACTCGGCTCAGTCGCCGAACAGATCCTGCGGCAATCGCCGTGCCCCGTGCTGACGGTTGGCCCACACGTGAACCCTTGGTCTGACGAATACGTAAAGATGCGCGAAATCGTGTATGCCACAGACCTTGCAACTGACAGCCCCGCGGCAGCTCCCTACGCCTTATCTCTCGCGCAGGAGAATCAAGCACATCTCGTGTTGCTGCACGTGATCGAGCACCCGAAGCCAGGGGATTTGGTAGACAGCCCAGAGGGCGTGAATGTGAAGGCGCGCAAACTGCAGCAATTGGTTACGGAGCAAGCCGGACTGTGGTGTGAACCGACTTATGTGGTCGAGCAGGGACCGGCAGCAGAGAAAATCCTGGACGTTGCGAAACGTCGGCACACTGATCTGATCGTGCTGGGAGCGAGGCCGGCAAAAGGGCTTGCGACGCATTTGAACATCGGAACAGTCCACAAGGTTGTTTCGCAGGCAACGTGCCCAGTCCTCACGGTTCGTGGCTGAAGCGCACCGCGCCATCACACCGGCATCAGAGGCGGTGAAACACAGGGGGGTTGAGGCTGCAGCGAGTTCTTGTGAAGTTCGCTGGCCTCGACCCCGGCAGGCGAGAGAATGCAGATTCTGAAAGCTGGCGTGCTCTATTTCGCAGTCGTTTTCGGAGCAGGATTCATTCTTGGCCCCATCCGGATTCTGTGAATCGTCCCGCGACTCCGCACAAGAATGGCCGAACTCTTGGAAATGCCCATCATGCTCGCGATTGCAATTGTGACAGCACGGTGGGTCGTTCGGAAACTTGCCTGTGCCTGCAACACCATCGAGTCGGCTCGGTATGGGTGGCATCGCAGTTAACCTGCTGTTGATCGCAGAGTTTACTCTTGTGCTTTGGCTTCGAGGTCTTTCAATCAGGGAGTACCTCGCAGGCCGCGATCCAGTGGCAGGCACCGCCTATTACACGATGCTTGGACTGTTCGCCATTGTGCCGCTTCTGGCGCCGAAAAGATCGGCTGGGGTGACTGACTACACGGGCACGGCGTTTTGATTAGATCGCCCTTGCCTGGCCCTGGCTTCTTGCTGAAATCAGGCGCCAGCAATCTCGGGCAATTGCCCAATCTTCTTGCGCCCGGATAGTTAAGACGCGAACGGCTGAATCGGAAAGCGAAATATCCTGGTCCACAGATGCCTGCTCATTCTTCACGGGATTGAGTTTCAAGCCAAGAAATCTGAAGTTGGCACAAGCCGCCCATCGTACGTCAGGTGAATTTTCTCCAATCCCAGCGGTAAAGACCAACACATCTATCCCCTCCAATACGGCAATCATCGCGCCGATACCAGCTTGAAGCCGGTGAACGAAAATATCGAAGGCCAGCTTAGACCGGGAATGTCCGTCTTTCATTGTTGCCACGACCTGACGCATATCGCCCGAGACCCCAGAGATTCCCAGCAGGCCTGATCTCGTGTTGAGCATCTCGTCGAGTTGCTGTCCCGTGAAGCCGCCTTGTCGCATCAAGTAGGTCACTATCCCGGGATCCACAGAACCTGAGCGGGTTCCCATCATTAGCCCTTCTAGCGGCGTGAATCCCATAGTCGTATCGATGCTTCGCCCTTCGCGGATAGCCGCCAGAGAGCATCCATTTCCCAAATGGCAGGTTACGAGTTTCAGCGATCGCAAATCCCTGCCGAGGAGTTGTGCGGTGCGCTCGGCGCAATACTGATGATTGATTCCGTGAAATCCATAACGACGAATCCCCTGCGCGATCCATTCATAAGGGCCAGGGTATACGGCGCTGGGTTCCGGCAGTCGGCTGTGAAACCCGGTGTCGAACACGGCCACCTGGAGAACCGTGCCGATACGTTTTTCGACAATATTGATTCCTTCTAGCTCGGCGCGATTATGCAATGGCGCAAAGACGGACATGCGCGCGATTGCAGATTTCACTTCTGGTGTGATGGCGGTTGCCCCTTGCAGGGTTTGACCACCGTGCACAACACGATGACCCACTACGTCGATTTCGGAAGGCTCAGAAAGTACACGCAACTTTCCATTCCATAACGTATCCAGCAGGCGTTCGATGGCATCCGAGCGCGACGCAACCTTGACGCGATCTTTCAGCTGCGCTCCCTGTGAATTCTGCGCCTGAATATCAGCATGGCCTCCGTTCCATTCGATCTTGCCTTCCCAGGTTGGTGCAGGCGGATGTGCAGGAAGCGTCTTTCCGATATCGTACAGACAGCTCTTCTGGCTGCTGGAACCTGAATTGAGCACAAGGATTTTCATAGCCTAATGAGGCCATTTCCAATCCCGGATTTCCGGCAAGTCGTCTCCATGTTCGCAGATGTATTGTTTGTGCTCGACGAGCCTTTTGCGTAGGAACTGTTTGAAATGTGCGCCGACGCGTTGCAATCGAGGCACGCGATCGACTACATCGCCTGCGAGGTGAAATCGATCCAAGTCGTTAAGGACCGTCATATCGAACGGAGTCGTTGTCGTTCCTTCCTCTTTGTATCCGCGGACGTGGAAGTTGTCGTGATTCGTGCGCCGATAAGTGAGACGGTGAATTAGCCAAGGATAACCGTGATAGGCGAAGATGACCGGCTTGTCGGTCGTAAAGATCGAGTCGAATTCACGATCGGAGAGCCCGTGGGGATGTTCGATTGAGGGCTGGATGGTCATCAAATCAACCACATTGACGACGCGGACCTTAATGTCGGGAAAATGTTGGCGCAGCAGGTCTACGGCGGCAAGTGTCTCCAGAGTTGGGATATCTCCGGCGCACGCCAGCACGACATCCGGCTCGCTTCCTTTGTCCGTGGAAGCCCACTGCCAAATTCCGATTCCATTCGTGCAGTGCTCGATGGCTGATTCCATGTCGAGCCACTGCAACGCTGGCTGCTTGCCGGCAACAATGACGTTGACGTAGTTGCGGCTTCGGAGGCAGTGATCAGCCACCGAAAGCAATGTATTCGCGTCGGGTGGCAGATAGACGCGCACAATATCCGCCTTCTTGTTCACGACGTGGTCGATGAAGCCGGGGTCTTGGTGGGTAAAGCCGTTGTGGTCCTGCCGCCAGACGTGTGAAGTGAGGAGGTAGTTCAACGACGCGATTGGGCGGCGCCACGGAATATTTCTCGTCACCTTGAGCCACTTGGCATGCTGATTGAACATGGAGTCGACAATATGAATGAAGGCTTCGTAGCAGGAGAAAAACCCGTGACGGCCGGTAAGAAGATACCCCTCCAGCCAGCCCTGGCACATGTGCTCGCTGAGCACTTCCATCACCCGGCCGTCTCTCGAAAGATGCTCGTCGGTAGGAAGCATTGGCTCCATGAAAACTTTGTCAGTGACTTCGTACAGTGCGTCGAGCCGGTTCGATGCCGTCTCATCAGGGCCGAATACACGGAAGTTCTTCGAGTCCGCGTTACGTTTCATAACATCTCGCAGAAGATTTCCTAGGACTCGAGTTGCTTCCGCCATATCAACACCCGGCTTCGTGACTTTCACCGCGTATTCGCGGAAGTCCGGCATTACGAGGTCCTTGAGCAGCAGGCCGCCATTCGCGTGCGGGTTGGCACCCATTCGACGTTCGCCAGTTGGCGCTAGTTCAGCCAGTTCCGGAATAAGCTTGCCCATTTTATCGAACAAGTCTTGTGGTGTGTAGCTCTTCAACCATTCTTCCAATATCTTTACGTGGTCAGGGTGCGATATGAAACTCGTAACGGGAACCTGGTGAGCGCGCCAGGTGTCCTCCACTGGTTTTCCGTCCACCACCTTTGGCCCGGTCCAGCCCTTCGGTGTTCGCAGGATGATCATTGGCCACACTGGAAGCCCGGCTGATCGTCCGGCGCGGGCGTCATTCTGGATGGCGCGAATTTCCTCGATTACCGTATCGAGCGTGTGCGCCATGAGTTGGTGCATGGTCTCCGGTTCATGGCCTTCCACAAAATACGGCTTGTGACCATAGCCGCTGAAAAGTTGAGTCAACTCCACGTCGCTCAGGCGGCTTAGTATGGTTGGGTTTGCGATTTTGTAACCATTCAGGTGCAGGATGGGAAGAACGGCTCCGTCGCGAGAGGGGTTCAGAAACTTGTTCGAATGCCAACTGGCCGCGAGTGGACCAGTCTCTGCTTCACCGTCACCAACCGCGCAACAAACCAGCAGCTCTGGATTGTCAAAAGCGGCTCCGTAAGCGTGAGCAATGGAGTATCCCAATTCTCCGCCTTCGTGAATCGACCCGGGCGTCTCCGGTGCGACGTGACTTGGAATACCTCCCGGAAAAGAGAACTGCTTGAAGAGCTTTTTCAAGCCTTCCTCGGTTTGTGAAATGTTGGGGTAGAGTTCGCTGTAGGTGCCTTCCAGGTACGTGTTGGCAACCAAGCCGGGCCCTCCATGACCTGGACCTGTGACGTAAATGACATTCAGGTCGTGCTTCTTGATCAGCCGATTGAAGTGGACATAGATGAAATTCAACCCCGGTGTTGTGCCCCAGTGACCCAGCAATCGTGGCTTGATGTGCTCGAACTTCAGCGGCTCGCGAAGCAACGGATTGGCATAGAGATAGATCTGCCCTACGGAGAGGTAGTTCGCCGCGCGCCAGTAGGCGTGCATTTTGCGCAGCTCTTCTTCGGCTAGAGGCCGTTTGGATTCATGAAGCCTTGCAGAACCTGTGGACGCGGGTGAAGCCATATCAATACCCTCCCCGTATGGGACAGAAGTCGCTGATTCCTGAACGGACAAGTCAAGGACCTCTCATCGCAGAGGCCACGATCCAATCTTATCCCCGCGAATTTGAACAGGCCATTACAACTAGTGGGCAACCCAGATCGTGAACTGTGAGCGAGCAAAGGGCGTGGGATTAGGGCAAGGAGTGGAAGGCTGCCTTCACACGAACTTACCAAAGCCGGACCGGCCCGAAATCGGAACAACTTGCCGCCGCCGGTCCAACGCAGTCGGACACGTCGACTTCGCACACTTCGAATGGTGCTTCTGGTGGAGGGGCGTTCTTCTCACTGTTTCGCTGGTTGGTGTTGGCTGCTTGTGGTAATTCCTTCGAGTGACCGTCTGCTCTTTTTCCAAACGCTGAATGATCGTTCGCAGCCAGGCTCCGACTGTCTTTTCGATCTCGTCAAATATCAGGACCTCCATGAGGTCGCGCGCATCCTCTTGCATCTTGCACCTCTCTCTCGATTCAAAATCTGCACCTAGCCGAAACGGACAGCGGAGTGTCGGTTCACATGGCACTGGCCAGTCCCAAAGCGCTAGACCGCTACGCCGCTGACAACTCCTTGTGAATTTCTCCTGCCGCGAGTTCAGGCCAGATCAGCTTGAGCGTGACACCGTGTTCTTCGTCGTACACCAGAGTGAAAACATGTGAGCAACGTTCGCACAGCCAGTAATGCCTTACGCCGTGGATTCCGCCCGGCGAATCAGCTGTTGAATTACTTCCGCTTGCCGAAACGGGATCCGGCCGGAATCGGAAGAACTTGCCGCCCCCCGTCCAATGAAAAACAGTCGGACACGCCGGGTTTGCACACTTCGGATGTTGTTTTTGATAGAGCGGAGTCCCTTTCAAGTGCTCGCTGCTCGGTGTGGGCTGTTTTAGGTGAGCGGTTCGAAAAGACAGCCGCTGTTCTTCCAATACGCGAATCGTCGTCTGCAGCCACTCTTCCACCGTTTCTTCAATTTCTGTTTGATTGCTGTAGCGATAGAGCGAATCCAGGGTTTCGCCGGAATCATTCAATGGAATGTGACGGCAGGGAATCTTCTCCGCGCGCGCCTGGGGCGGCACCAAATACATCAGGACGCAGGCGCTGCACGGGCCGGGATTCTCTTTCGAATCGAAATTCATGCAAGTAAGAGAATCCTCGAAAATGTATTGCGGCCTCCACGGAGTCTTCGGTGAACGTCCATAGCCGCCGTCTTTCAGAAACTGGAGTTCAAATCTTAGAACTTCCAAAAGGTCGCGCTCATCCTTTTGCATTTTGCACCTCCCACGCAATTCACAATATCGGCTGAGGAGCAAGTAACTGCTGTAACCGTCATCACGCAGCTGTGTGACCGCCATCACAGCCACGGATCTTTCGGTCCAGTAGAAACAATGAGTAGTTATCCAACGGACGCGATCGTATGCCAAGCGGGTTTCGTTTTGTGCCACGTAGGGAGGGAGGTATACTCCGGTGCGGTGAGCTTATGCGCGCCCCATACGGCCTAGAAATCATTGAAAGTTGCCTGTCCTGTCCGCATCGCGAGGATCGGCTCTTTTGCAACCTCCCACCCTCAGCCGCGCAACGTCTCGCCGCAATCACGTCACCTTCTTCCTATCCGAAAAGTGCGACGCTTTTCGTTGAGGGGCAAGTCGCGCGCGGCGTGTTCATCCTTTGCAGTGGTCGAGTAAAGTTGTCTACGACATCAGCGGATGGGAAGACGCTGATCGTGAGAATCGCAGATGCAGGCGAGGTGCTCGGATTACCCGCCACGGTTACTGAAAAACCTTATGAGCTTACGGCAGAAGTGATCGAGCCAACCCAAGCGAACTTTATTCCCCGTCAGGAATTCCTGAACTTCCTCCGCGAGCACGGCGAAGTGGGGTTGCGGGTGGCGCAGCAGTTAGGTGAGACCTATCACTCCGCAATCGCAGAAATGCGGACCATTGGACTCTCTCATTCGGTGGGCGAAAAGTTGGCCCGCTTCCTGCTGGATCTTTCCGCAGGCCATGATAGCGGGAAGGGTGAGGTAAAAGTCACGCTCACGCTCACGCATGAAGAGATTGCCCAGATGATCGGAGCATCTCGAGAGACCGTGACTAGGGTCTTTGGTGAATTCAAGAAAAAGCAACTCTTGCAGGTAAAAGGTTCAACGCTCATCATCAAGAACAAAGCAGGGCTCGAAAGCGTCTTGAACACTTAGTCCTTGCTTCCCCTTCCTGGAACTCCTCCCCTTCAAGCTTGTTGTGTGATGTCCATCACATCAATCGGTGACGTGCGTCACGGCAGGTCCACTGAACCACAGGCACAATGCGCACCATTGAAGCTTGGCCGGCCAGGTTCGGAAACTTGAGCGCGGTTGCGTGGGCAAGATCTGGAGGGCAACGAGATGAAAAGGCGCGTAGTTAACAGCAGCATCATGGCAAGTGCGATCGCGGTGATGGTCGTCTTGTGGGTAATGCTTGCGTCGGTCCCCAAGACTTCGGCAATCCCCGCGTTTTCGCGGAAATACCAGACATCATGCACCACATGCCACAACAACTATCCGGAATTGAATGATTTCGGTGAAGCGTTCAAGAAGAACGGGTTCAAGTTTCCCAAGGACGACGAGACTTTCGTCAAGGAGCCACCTGTGCTCCTCGGCTCAAAGGCGCAGAAGGAAGCGTTCCCCGGCGCTGTATATCCCGGCGAAATTCCCGGCAGCGTGCCCGTGGCCTTCCGATATTCGGGGAACTTCAACTACAACAGCAAACAACCCATCGCTGCTGGATTTTTACCCCGAACGGATTTGTTTGTTCCGAACACGTTTACGATTATCGGCGCGGGAAGCTTTGGCCCCACACTCTCATTCTGGGTTGACAACGATATTTCGGCAGGCGGTGCCGACGCTGCAGCCGGTTTGGGTGATGGCTACCTGAAGTTCAACGACTTAGGCCATGCTCTTGGGCTGCCGAAAGACACATTGAATCTCCGGTTGGGCCAGTTCGAGTTGGATCTGCCCATCACACAGGCTCGCACAATCAATCTGACCCCTTATGATGTTTACAGCCAAGCCAGCATCGCACCCGCCAGTACGACGAACACAGCGTGTTCCACGCCGACGCCTCCGCCTCCTTGCACGACCAACAATCCCTTGCAATTCGGAATTCCGCAGCGGGGGATTGAGATCGGTGGATACCCGAATGATGGGAATTTTACGTGGTCTCTCGCGGTCGTGGATGGTTCGAACAACACGGCTGCGCTTCGTAACTCCAAGGACGTGTATGTGCGCGTTTCGCAGCGTTTCAACTTGGAGCGCGATCCCGAAAGCCGCAATGCTATCCAGGCGGCAGGGCCCACTGGCCCGCGTGACCACACCTCGATTCGTTTCGGCGCTTTCTACTACTACGGTCGCAACGCACTCAACATGGACGGTGCGCTCTTCCCCGGGTTTGGCACCGTCCACGAGCCGTTCTATCGTGCCGGTGGCGATTTCCGCTTCAAGTACCGTCACTTCGAACTGTACGGCGTTGGTATGTATGGACACGACCAGAATCTTCTACCCAACACCGTGACGGGAACCGGCTTTGTTCGGAGCTCTCCCGTGACGTTCACAGGCGGCTTTGCCCAAGCTCAATATTGGATTTACCCGTGGGCCATGGCGCTGATGCGCTATGACTTTGTAGATTCGCCGACGGATTTCTCCAACGGCGTTTCCCGCTACAACACGCGCAACCGCTTCAGCCCAGGCTTTCAGTTCCTTGTCCGGGCGAACATTAAAGTCGCCTTCGAATACGAGCATCGGTGGGAGAAACCTGTGACATTGGCGAACGGCAACACGATTTTCTTCCGTCCGAACGGTATCGTCAGCGGAATCGACTACGTTTTCTAGAGAATCAGGCTTGAAAATTGAGTCGCACGCACATCAATACGAGAGGAATGTCATGAATCTATCGGGAATCGCAGCAAAGGCAGTAGTCATGGTCGGTCTTGGAGTGGCGTTGACCGGCGCGAGCCGGGCTAATGAAATCAAAGGCAAAGTCAGCGTGCAGGGCATCAAGTCCGCGGAGAACATCGCCGTATACGTCGATGTCGTTACGGACAAAAAGTTCGACGCGCCGAAAGACCACGTGATAATTGACCAGCGGAAAATGGCGTTCATTCCGCACGTTGTGGCCGTGCAGCAGGGAACTACCGTGGAATTTTTGAACAGCGACCCTGTCGGTCACAACGTGTATTGGCCGTCGATCAGCGGAAATAAGAAGCTCTCTCACAACCTCGGCACTTGGCCGAAGGGAGAAAAGAAACCGTTCCAATTCAACGACCTCGGCACGGCCTCTCTCCTTTGCAACGTGCATCCCGAAATGTCGGGCTATGTCGTCGTCGTTCCCACACCGTACTTTGCGGTGACCGACAAGGAAGGAAATTTTGAGATCAAGAATGTGCCCGCTGGAAAATACACGCTGAAAACCTGGAGCGAGGACGGAAAGCCAACTACACAAGCCGTGGATGTCAGTGGCGCAGCGGCAACCGTTGACCTGACCGTGAAGAAGTAGCAGATTGGGGACTCCAAGAGAGCCACTCAAGTGACCACACGCACCAAACTCGTCGATCTTGAGTGGCTGGAGTCGAACTTTCCCTGCATGCAGGCGTGTCCCGTCCACACACAAGCCGGACGGTATGTCTCATTGATCGCGCAGGGACGGTACGAGGAAGCGTACCGCTACGCTCGAACCCCCAACCCTTTCGCTTCCATCTGCGGTCGGGTTTGCGGGCATCCTTGTGAATCTGCTTGTCGACGCGGGCAATTGGACGCACCAATTGCGATTCGCGCCTTGAAGCGGTTCGTCACCGAGCGCCACGGGCCGGAATCGCGTAATCCCGTCGATGTATTTCCCGAAAAGCTGCGAGCCTTCCGCTCAGAAAAGATTGCGATTATAGGCTCCGGTCCGGCCGGGATGTCGGCGGCGCACGATTTGGCGCTGCTCGGCTATCCCGTCACTGTCTTCGAAGCTGCACCGGTACCCGGTGGAATGATGCACCTCGGCATTCCAGAATACCGGCTGCCGCGCGATGTCTTGCAAGCGCAGATTCGTGAAATTCTCGATCTTGGCCTGGAACTTCGCCTGAACATGCGGCTCGGAAAGGATTTTTCTTTGGAAGATCTCCGCCGCGAAGGCTACAAAGCCGTGTTGCTCGCGTTCGGTCTGCACCGCAGCCGCGACCTCAATCTTCCGGGACATGAGATGGATGGCGTCGTCAAAGGCATCGATTTTCTCTTAAACGTGAATCTTGGGTATCGCTTCTCGATCGGCAAGCAAGTCGTGGTCATCGGTGGAGGCAACGTTGCGATAGACGTGGCGCGCTCCGCGATGCGTGAACAGCAGAAGCTTACAGCGGACGCGGACCTCGCTGGGCTACCCAATGAACTAACGTCCAGTGAAACAGACGTTGCTATGAAGGAATTCATGGACGTTTCTCGGCAAGCGCTACGCATGGGCGCTCGTGAAGTTCACCTGGTATGCCTTGAATCGCGCATGGAGATGCCTGCTTCGGAAGAAGAAATAGAAGAGGGCTTGGTGGAGGGCATTAAGATCCATCCTTCACTCGGCCCGAAGCAATTTGTAGGACAGAACGGCAAGGTGACTGGCCTTGAAGTAATCCGGTGCACGTCCGTATTCGACGCGCAAAGGCGCTTCAGTCCTACCTTTGCCCCCGGCACGGAAACAATCATTCCGTGCGACACCGTGATTCTGGCGATTGGTCAGGCTTCCGATCTTTCTTTTCTTTCGCCATCCGATGGGATTGAAGCTACGCGGCAAAGAAATTTGAAAATCGATACTGAGACGTTGATGACCACTGCGCCGGGCGTTTTCGCGGCCGGTGACATTGCATTCGGCCCGCGATTGATTATCAGCGCAGTCGCCGACGGCAAGAAAGCTGCCGAGCAGATTGACAAGTACCTTCGTGGCTCTGAATGGAAGCCCAAGCCCAAATACGTGCAGATCACCGTCCTCGACCATCATCAGATGGCGGAACATTATGACGAGTATTCCAGGCTCGCGGTGCCTGTGATTCCTCTGGAGCGCCGTACAGGTGTGGCCGAAGTCGAAACTGGGTTTACGGAGGAACAGGCGAAGACCGAGGCAAATCGCTGCCTGCAGTGCTGGATCAACACGATTTTCGAAGGGAATGAAACTGATGGAACGGAATGTATCCTGTGCGGCGGATGCGTCGATGTCTGCCCGGAGAACTGCCTCCAGCTTATGCCGCTTAGCCAGTTGCAGTTCTCAGACGAAACAAAGGAACGGCTGAGTGCTGAAGCGGAATTTCGTTCGCTCGACCTGCAACATCTTTCTGCAGAAGAACTGTCGGCAGCGGAAGGCTCCGTGATGGTCAAGGACGAAACCATCTGCATCCGCTGCGGATTGTGCGCCGAGCGCTGCCCTGTGAAAACCATCACTATGGAAGCTTTCGAAGTGTTCGATCGCGATCCCAACTTAGTCCAAATCGAGAAGATGGTTCTCCACGCATGAGTGACACAAGAAATCCCTCTATCCCCCCCGCGCCTCGCTCCGCACCGGCGGAGGACGGGATCAGCCGGCGTGATTTCTTAAATGAAATCACGCTGGGCGCTCTCGGGATTGCTGGTCTCGGGTCTGTCGCCGTGACCTATCAATATTTTTCGCCCAATGTCCTTTTTGAGCCGGCGACCACATTCCGCGCCGGCAATCCCGATCTGTATCCGATTCATTCCGTTACATTTCTCCAGGACCAGCAGGTCTACATTGTGCGCATGCCCGAAGGGTTCTATGCGGTTTCCGCGGTGTGCACACATCTGGGCTGCGTTACACAGTGGAAGGCTGACGCCGATATGATCGCTTGCCCCTGCCACGGCAGCAAATTCAAGGCCGACGGCACAAAAATCGAAGGTCCTGCGCCGCGGCCTCTCCCTCATTTTTCTATCTCGCTCACCGCGGACGGCGAGCTTCTCGTGGATAAGCTGCAAAACATCAAGCCTGCGCAAGTCTTGAAAGTTTGAGGGAGAAGATGGCGACATCCTTTCAATCGGCGCTGCAGAGTCTTCGGGAGACGAAAATCTGGAAGTCTATCTTTCGGAGGGGTCCCGCCAATACCAATCGCACGCGCAGCCTCGCCGTTTTTGGCAATCTCTTCCTCCACTGGCTACCAGTCAAGGTTCGCGAGAAGTCCCTCCGCGTGCGGGCTTCGTACTATCTCGGCTCGATCTCCTTCCTCCTTTTCATCGTCCTTTTTGTCACAGGTATCTTGTTGATGTTCTATTACCACCCGGCGACGCCTCATGCCTACCGGGACATGAAAGATCTTCAATTCGTCGTTGCGAATGGCGTCTTTCTTCGCAATCTTCACCGGCTAGCCGCCCATTTGATGGTCTTCGCCGTCTTCTGGCACATGTTTCACGTGTTCTACCGCGGAGGCTACAAACCGCCGCACGAATTCAATTGGGTGGTCGGTGTCGTCCTTCTTCTCGTCACGCTGTTCCTCAGCTACACGGGCTATCTCTTGCCCTGGGACCAGCTTGCGTTCTGGGCCGTGACAGTCGGCACCAACATCATTTCCGCCATGCCCTTCGTTGGCGACAAAATTCGGTTTCTGCTGCTTGGCGGGAACATCGTAGGGGAAAACGCGTTACTGCGTTTCTACGTACTTCACGTCGTAATTCTCCCACTCATCGCGTTCTTGCTCATCGGAATTCATTTCTGGCGGGTGCAAAAGGACGGTGGTCTGACCGTAAAGCCCAAGGATGACGATGGAAAAGAATAAAATTGAGACCGGCTTTAGCTCAGACGCGAAGAAAGACCCACGCCGCGTTGTTTTTGTCACGAAGAAAACCTCTCCCAAGGTAGTAGGCGATCCGGGCCTGCAGTTGATGACTTACCCCCATCTCTTGATCCGCGAAGCGATCGCATTTCAGATGCTCGTGATTGCTATGGTGCTCGTGGCGCTTCTCTGGGACGCGCCGCTCGAGCAACTCGCGAATCCGCTGCTTACCCCGAATCCCGCCAAGGCCCCGTGGTATTTTCTAGGCCTCCAGGAATTGCTGCACTTTTTCCCGCCATTCGTGGCGGGAATATTGATTCCGACATTGGTGGTGATCGCGCTCGTGGTCATACCTTATTTTAACGTGAATATCGAAGGCGAGGCGATCTGGGCTCGGCGGCCGTCGCAAAATCTGAGGATCGTTCTCGTCACTGTGATCATCCTCCTCGCGTTTCTTGCGGTATTCCATGCTTGGACGATTTTTGCTCCCACGGCGCTCGTTGCGGCTCTCTTGCTTTTTTCTTATACCGTCAGGCAGGGACAAGAGGGCTGGCTGAATGCGCTCGCCACGAAGCCACTCTCCTGGTGGGTGATGACGTGGTTCATTGCTGTCGCTATCTGTTTGACCGTCGTTGGAACGTTTTTCCGGGGCCCAGGGTGGTCGTGGGTGTGGCCGTGGAGAACTCATGCCGGCTGAAGAGATGGGCAAATTAACGGGCCGCACGCGCCTGATCTTTGCGATTTCAAGCGTCGTGTTCTTGGGCGTGCTCGCGATCTCGCCCTTCAAGGATTTTCGGCGAGAATGGAAACAGTACAAGCGTTCCTACCGGCGATTTGCTCAGAGCCGTCCCGACACAAAGAAATTGTTGGCCGATTACCGTCCCGACATCGATCAGATCTGGCTACCCGGAATGAACGTTGTCGACCGATGCACGACTTGCCACCAGGGAATCACGGCGGCGAGCCTCTCGGATCAAGCGGTGCCCCATCCTTTCCGCGCACACCCGCCCATTCCCCACAACGTGCGTGATTGGGGCTGCACCGTCTGTCATAGGGGCCAGGGTCCCGCCACGGAAGTCTCTGAAGCCCACGAATCGACGCTCGCCTGGGAACAGCCGATATTACCGACACGCTTCATTCAAGCGTCGTGTGGCACATGTCACTACGCCGACTTGCCCCAGACGCCGCAGTTGACGCGCGGTCGCCAACTTCTCGCCGAATTGAATTGTCAGGGCTGCCATCGCCTGCAGGGAATCGAGCGTCCCGTGATGCTTGGTCCCGATCTTACGAACATCGGTACGAAAGTCAGTCGCGAGTGGATTTATAAGTGGTTGAAGGAACCCCGCACCATCCTCGATAAAGACGCAAACGTCACCGTCAATGGCTACGAAACCGAAGAAGAACCCCGCATGCCGAAGTTCCGTCTGACCGAAACCGAACTCCGCGCGCTTGCCGCCTACCTCAGTGTTCAACGGACCGAGGCTCTCGCGCCGTACAAGATCGATGCCCGCGTCGTTGCCGCCTGGAGCAAGAATCCGGAATTAATCCCTCAGGGGGAACTACGTTTTCGGCAAATGTTCTGCTCTACGTGCCACTCCCTGGCGGTCACTCGCGCCGGTGAGACGAAGATGATCGGCGGCGATATTGGCCCGGAACTGACAAAGGTCGGCAGCAAGGTCAATCCCGATTGGCTCATCGCGTGGCTTCGCGACCCGCACGGCTATTTGCCACACACCCGGATGCCGCGCTACGGTTGGTCGGATGAGGATCTTTACAAGGTCACGCAATACATCACCACCAAGCTCACCGATTCCGACCTTCTCGCAAATGTTCCCCAGCTCGGGCAGGCGACAGAACAGGAGATTCAGCTTGGGCATCGCCTCTTTCTGGAGAAGGGATGCGCGAGCTGCCATTCGATTGAAGGGCTGAATCCGCAGAAAGATTTTGGACCGGACCTGAGCGCGCTCGGCGGAAAGAACGCCTCCGAGTTGGAATTCGGCGCCGCGAAGATTCCGCACAATCTTGTCTCCTACATTCAGGCGAAGCTGCAGGACCCTGTGTCCGTCAACCCTGCTGCCCGTATGCCCCAATACAATTGGAACCAGGGCGACCTTGACGCCATCACCACCGCGCTGCTCAGCATGAAAGGCGCGCCGCCAACAAGCGCGTTGCAAAATCTGGTCGTTCCTCGCAAGGAAGTTGCGTTCCGCCCCACCGGCGCGTTTGCTGAAGTCTACGAGCGATACAAATGCTATACCTGTCACAAATTCAACGGGTACGGTGGTGACCTCGCGCCCGATCTCACCTACGAGGGCAGCCGCGCCAATCGGCAGTGGATCGTGGACTTCCTCAAGAATCCACAAACGCTCCGCCCCACGCTCATATTGCGTATGCCGCAATTCAATATGAGCGATAAGGACGCCGCCACGCTCGCCGACTACATGACCATGGTCTTTCAGCATCCCGCCGCGAATCCAACGACGATTGACTCCAGGCAATTCACGCCCGCTATGGCTGCTCTTGGCAAGCAGCTCTACGAAGTAAAATATCAATGCCAGGCGTGTCACACCATCGGCGGCACTGGCGGATATGTTGGGCCGAACTTGAACAACGCAGGGGGCTGGTTGACGCCCGCCTGGGTCGAGGCTTGGCTGAGAAATCCTCAGGCGCTCGTTCCCGATACGATTGAGCCGCGTCGCAATTTTACGGATGACGAGGTTAGAGCCTTGACGGCATACCTGATGACCTTGCGCCAGAGCATCAAGCCGCAAAGTACAGCGAGCGCCGCCGCTTCGCATACCGCAACTCACGGAGCTGGCCAATGAGACTCCGTATTTGGATAAGCGCACTCTTATTATTGACTCTTGCCGGCTTCCCTGGTTGCCGCAAGCATGCCGAAGTGGCCAAATCCGATCCGCTTCTAGCGGCGTACGATACTGAAGCCGATTGGACTGACGCGCAACGCATCATTCCTCTAAGCTATCAGCAAGCGCAAGGGAAACGCATTTTTTACCAACAATGTGTATGGTGCCACGCCGACGCGACTCCCGCTGGCCCTTCGAATCGCTCGAATTTGACGCCCGTTCCGCCCTTGTTGAATGACGGTGCCGCGCTAAACGCCGAGAGCGACGAGTTCATGCAGAACATTGTTACGTTGGGCGGTAGCGCTATGGGAAAATCGCCGATGATGCCGCCGTACGGCAAAACGCTTTCGGCGGAGGAGGTTCATTCCGTGATTGCCTTCGCGCGCGCAATCGCCCAGCCGCAGTATCAGCCCCCGGCACGAGCCGGCTCGCAATACTCGGCCAAATAGGAGGTGTTATTGTGCGACCTATGAATCTCGGGCTTTCTTTCCATTTCATTTGGCGAACACTTTTCTTAGCAATTGCACTGGCCATGAGTTTTTGCGCGTCACTCGCGTCCGCACAGGTAAGCCCTTCTGAAATTCTGAATCCCGATCTCAAGGCTCTCGAAGAGACTTATTTCCAGCAGTTAAAGAATCTCAATCAATCGATCGCCAAAACGAAATTCCCCTTTCCATTCTATCTGAGCCGGTTTGTTGGCCTCGACCCTGCGAAGCAAGCGGAAGCCGACTCACGCGGCTTGGAGTTTGTTCGTTTTCAAGATCGCGTGATTCTGAAAGTGACTGGAAATTACAATGCGGCGTACGACACCGCTCGTCTCACGCAAAACGAGCGTGCTGCCGCTACGTTTCGGACCGTAGTCCTTCCAATCGTGAATTTATTGACAGACTCTCTGTCGCAAGACTTGGCTTGTGACGGAATCGGTTTTGAGATCTCCCATCACGCTCACACTCGAGAACGCAGCTACGACTACGAAGGAAAGGAAATCCTCGTCCTGGTGGTTGATCGCGATGATGTATGGGCCCTCTCCCGTTCCTCCACGGACCCCGAGCGTCAAGAAATCTTGAATCGGTCGAAAGTTTTCATCAGCGGAAAGGATTTTGGCCTTTCTCTTACGGAACGCGATCCCCTTAACGTTCAAGCCCTGCCTCGATCGATTCCCGCCAAGCTGGATGCAACGTCTTCCGCGCGCTCTTCGACCCTGGTAGCCCGCTCTCCCTTGCTGAAATCTAATCAATCGACGCCAATGGCCTCCTCTCCAGCGCTCGTGGCCCTGGCGGACCCCGCTCCTGCCAACGTCAAGCCAGTTGTGCCTTCGCCCAAGGTTGCAGATCCGCCGCCTGCAAGTCCACCGCCCGTGCCGGCGGATGCCGAACGTCTGAACGAAAAGTATCAAGCGCAATTAGCGGCGCTGGCCAAGGAAGGCGGAGCAAAGTTTCATTTTGTCGATTACGCCCCGCCCGCCTTCATGGTCTTCCGCGATCAAATAGCGCTCCAGATGACTCTCCGAAATTCCATTCAGTTCGGCCCCGTCAAAGGCTCCATCTACAAAAGAGCCGCCCAGAGCTTTGACTTATTTCTCGCCCCTCAACTTAAGGATTTATCGGATAGAATTTCGACGGACATCGAATTCCAGCTTTTGGACTTTTCCGTCCTAAACAAACTTTCTCCCGGCCCCAAAGGCACTTCCGAAGCCATCGAATTCATTTGTTCTCGCGCCGCCGTCAAGCAATTCGTAAATGCCGAAATCACGAATCAACAGCTCCTTGATCAGAGCTTCATCCTAGTCAACGGCGTGCGCATCGCCCTGAACCTGCAACTCGTTGAGTAGCGAAACTTGATGGCTGACACCTGGACAGTGTCGGCGCTGTCCGGTTCCTCGAACGATCTGCGAGCCAGTCGACAGAGGAGGTCCTATTTTAAGGGATTGAAGTGTGGTGAGGAAACGGGCTCGGGGGTATGGTCCGTGACAGTGTGGGACTCTAACGATGACGGGGCAGCGTTCTAACCAACTGAACTACGTCCCCAGCCGTGGAACCAACAACTTAGCGTAAAACCTTGCAAACAAGGGCTTTGCAAGGTTCGCATACAGCGCACCGGCCGCCTCGGTTGCCCCTGACTGCAAGCTTTCCTGGCAAAACCGCCTGTAAACCGCCTGTAAATATCAGCGCGCTCATGCGAGTTTCATACTAACACAGATGCAGCAGGAGACGAAACACGTCTCGACGGACTTGGTCGTCGTCAAGATCAGAAGCTCGCCCAGCTTCGGATGTTTGCCAGGACTAGGGATCGAGTCTGCAAAGAACCCTGTTTGAGTTGCTGGCTGTGGAAGCCTTGCGCGCAGGCGGGATTGTCCCGTTGCTCGACGGACGCATAAGAGGCGTCCATGTCGATATGCGCGATTTTGCTTGGCTGTCCCTCGCCAAAACTCGAGCAGAGTTACTGAGCTTCACCCCTTTAACAATGTTACAGCCCTCTGCGCAAGCTGTTGATTTCAAAGTCGGTCGTCATTTTGGCGAGGGACGGGGATACCCCTAGCCTTTTACGGCAACTCCCGAGTGCTCATTTTCAAGTGTTAGTGACTTGGCGCGTAATAACCCGTCTTGGCGTACGCACTCAAAGGAGGATGCCCTTTGGGTGAGCGCAGCTTGACCTCGATCATAAGCAACGGAAATAAATCTCGCCTCCAACTCGCGTCATCCGCGTGCGGCTACATGTGCATTCAGCAGCGATGCTGATTAACTCTCACTCGACAAAAATCACAGACTCGCTGAGCGGCCTTTTCGTGATGTCAGGAACCTCGGCGTCTTCCGCTGGAAATCCTACCGGAAGTACCAAAAACGGTCTTTCGTTCGAGGCCCGCCCCAATAGTCGACTTAGAAAGCCCATCGGACTGGGCGTATGCGTCAAGGTGGCTAGTCCCATCATGTGAAGAGCTGCGATCAGGAACCCGCAAGCGATGCCTACGGATTCCTGAACATAGTAATGTTTTACTTTTCGCTCGATTCCACGGTCGGCAGGCACAACACCATAGTCAATACTGAAGACTACGATCAACCACGGCGCAATCTCTAGGAATTCCTTGTGCCAGTCCGTCTCCAACGGGGCGAGAACGTCCAGCCACTCCTGCGGGAACCTTCCCTCATAGTTCTGCCTTTCTTCCTTTTCCGCCGCCACGCGGATCTCCCGCTTCATCTCCGGCGAAGAAATCGCCACAAACCGCCACGGCTGTTGATTGGCACCAGAAGGAGCACGGGAAGCCACACGCAGCGCAGATTCTATTAGTTCGCGCTCAACCGTTTGTGGAGAAAACTTCCGTACCGTCCGCCGTGTCAGCATCCGCGACTCGAACTCTCGAGCTCGTTTGATTTGATTTGGCGGCGCTAAGCGCTCGAATTCGAGCGGAACAAAGCGATGACCGTTTCGTGTCGACACCCTCATCTCCTTACAGCTCCGCTAGCGACCCAACCTCGCGTATCCTTGCGAACTCCTTTGGAAAACGCTTCTATCTCTTCCAGCTGCGGACTAAACTGCAGGAGAAGGAGATCTACGCCAGCCGCCTTAAATTCTGCGATTTTTGCCGCAACCTGCTCCGTCGTACCGACTAACCCCGAGCGAAGCCCCCGATTTGATACCGAATAGTCTTCGAGCGAAACACGCTGTTCGAGTTGGGTCCCCGCGAGCCATTGCTGATAGTTGGCAAATCCAGCGGCCGATTGGCGAACGTTGGTAATTCGCTGTGACTCGTACTTTGCCTCCTTTTCCGTTTCTCGCACGATCGCGTACACCGCGACACCGAAACTCATGGGAGGCAGCCCGTTTTGGCCGCGGCGTCCGCGCATATCGGCGATCTTCTCACCGACCCTGGCAGCGGGGTCTCCATGCATCAGGTAAGCGTCGCATTTCTTGGCGATCAGATCTTTGGCCGCAGCGGACTCGCCACCCGCATAAATAGTCGGTCGAGGCTTAGAAAGAGATTCTAGCTGAAGCACGTTGTTCTCGACCCGGTAATATTCTCCTGAAAACGAGAAACCATCTCCCGACCAGACCCCGTTCACGACGTCGAGCCACTCGCTGGTACGCGCGTAGCGATCGTCATGCTCCTCGAAGGACACTCCATACTTCCGGGCCTCGTCCGCCCACCAAGAAGAAACCACATTCAGAGACAGTCGCCCCCCACTAATGTGGTCAATATTTGCAGCCTGCTTGCCAAGAAGGGCCGGAAGATGGAAAGTCGGTCGAACGGCTACCGAGTCAGTCTTCTGAGGTGAACAACTCCACAACAACAGCATTCCGTCACTCAGGCGGAGGCGCAGCCCGCACGTGGCGCTTGTTATGAATCGCGACACCGAACATGGCCACCAGCAAACTGCTGCTAACCCCCATTTCAAGGTTCTGTTCACCGGACCTGCCTCCACCTGCCCCGTGCGATTCCGAAGCACAAAAAAAGTGTCCGGCGACCCCAGTTACCTCAAGGCCTCTCGCGCACCCACTCAAGAACCGCCGGCTCCGGACAATTCTTTGTCAATCAGCCGCAACATCTCGTCCTCTCGGATAATCCCCGTCACCCGCTTGACGATCTTGCCGTCTTTCGAAATAAGCACACTCGTCGGAAATCCCAACAGTCCGCCAAAGCTCTCTGCAACTTCCGAAGTGCCAATGAGAATTGGATAGTTCATCGCGACACGTTCTCCATTTACAGAGAATCGCTCGTTTGCCACATAGGGCGAGACCACCGATTCCTCTTCGTCATCCATCGCCAGCCCGAGTATCGTGAACCCCTGTCCCGCGTACTTCTGCTGCATGCCGATCAGCCAGGGAATCTCGGTTCGGCAAGGCCCGCACCACGTCGCCCAAAAATTCACGAGAACCACCTTTCCCCGATAATCCGATAAGGAGACTTGTTTACCGTCGATGTTCCTCAGCGTGAATTCCTTCGCTGTTTCCCGGGAGGCATTCGCCTTTCCCGCGGCATTCACCGCACGCTTAGGTGACGTCGCGTGATCCGCGTACACAACCCCGATCCCAACCACCGCAATCGTCCCCACCCACAGAAACAGCTTCTTTCCCTTCATGTCATTCACTCCCGCCCCGCTGATTACAGCGAAAATCGATTCAGAAACGTAAGTTTCCCTGACAACCAAGTGAGCCGATTGAGAAACACCAGGCCCCCGATCAGCACCAGAAGCGCTCCACTGAACAACTCCACTCTGTGCAGCTGCGTGCGGAAGCTCTTGTAAAAACCAAGAAACTGCTTGATACCGAGCGCCGTAAGTAAAAAGGGAATGGCCAGGCCAGCGGAATAAACGGCCAGCAGCAGTATCCCTCGGGCGACGGTCTCGCTCGCGGCCGCCAAAGCCAGAACCGTGGCAAGGATTGGACCGATACAAGGCGTCCAGCCAAAAGCAAATGCAAACCCAAGCAGGAATCCGCTCACCATACCTGGCCGCGAGCTCCCGCTTCTCAAACGAACATCCCGATTGAGCCATCGCGTCATCCCCGGACCAAAAAACCCGATCATCGAAAGCGCGACGAAGTGCACGCTCTTCAGTCCTCCAACTCCACCGCTCGCCGTTGCCCCAACAACAATCCCTATCGTCACTAGCAACGCGCCCAGAACAACTCCCCAGCGGACGGGCAACTTCGCCAGCAGCCCCAAGAGGTGAAACCCAAAAAGAAGAATCAGTCCTCCCGCCACCGGGGCAAGAATGCCGCGATTTTGCCGGAGAAACGAACCCACGGCGCTGGCGGAAGCGCCGAAGGAAATAAAGACAACCGAAAATCCGATCACAAAGGAAATGGCGGATAGCAGGAGACCTCCGCGCGGCGCCTGCCCTTCACGCAACTCCTCCATCCCGATTCCCGACAGCACTGAAATGTAGCCAGGAACCAGCGGCAAAACACACGGAGAAAGAAAAGAAATCAATCCCGCCAATAGCGCACCTACTAAAGAAACATCACCCATACGAAGGCCTATCCTGTCTCCCAGCGCTCGGTCTTATCCGGCCGTTAGAGGCCCCTTTGCCTGTGCCGACGCAGAACCCGACAGTCCTACGCCGACCAGTGTCGCGAACAACAATCGCAACGTCTTTCCATGCTCCTTCACAAGTCTCTCCTCAGCTCCCAGCAGCGATCCCCATACGCCTCGCGATCGACCGACCGCTTCGTACGCGTGAGATTCCCTGCGTGCAACGCGGACATACCAAACCGCTCTGCACTTCATCTGGGAGATGCTTGACTTAAACAAAAGTTACAGACCACCCGCGCCTCCACGTGGCCTCTGCCGCGCAAAAAGGCTTTGAATGAGACGCCCCAGCCGCAATTTGGTTGCAAAGCATTGCCCCACCCGATTCACACGGCGCGTCGCCCGCACACCCCTTTCCCCGGACCCTACGCGACGCAAAAATCTCGTAACTTTTTCACGTGATGGAAATCTGCGAGCGCGGCGCGACTGGACACTGCGCCAGGACCTCGCCCCGCCAACGAAAGCAGCAACAGGCCTCTGCTCTCCTTCCGCCGGCGATTTTAGATACGAACCGTGGCCTGCGAAGGGACACCTCCTCTACCCACGAACATTTCTTTGCGTGACCTTTCGTGCGCTTCGTCGATCACCAACTCGGCGTCGTATCTCCGTGCCAACTCCAACATGTCGGAGGTGGGCGCGATATCGCCCTCCATGCTGAAGACGCTCTCGGTAAAGATGACGCGGGCGCTCGAACTGTCTGCGTGCCTGTCGCGCAGCAGGCTTTCGAGAAATTTCGGGTCGCAGTGCGGATAGATAATTTTCTCCGCGCCAGAGAGGCGGATGCCGTCGATCAGACTCGCATGCTTGAGCGCGTCGAAAAAAACGATGTCGCCGGGGTTGAGCAAAGAACTGAGCAGACCAACGTTAGCAGCGTAACCCGAGCCGAAAAACAGGGCTGTTTCGCTGCGCGCAAAGAGCGAATTCCGACTCGATATCTTCCCATTGGCGTGAATTGCCGGAAAGCAGCCGGAACCCGTGGAGCCACCCAGCTTCGGCGCTCGCGACGGCTGTCAGAACCGCTTCCTTGAGCCGCGCGTCGTGTGAAAGGCCCAGCTAGTCATTCGAACAGAAATTGACGGCAACTGTCCGGTCAAGCCTATCGAGAGCGCGAAACTGCGCCCGTTCCCGGAGTCGATCGACTTCTCGGACGATACGCCGTTCGAGGGCGCTGTCGCGAATTTCAGGCACTCTGCGTCGCCCTCATACCGAGATTCTCGAGGAGTTGCTGGTCGGCGTCCGCTGAGGGATTAGGAGTGGTCAGGAGCTTCTTGCCAGTGAAGATGGAATTTGCACCAGCGAGGAAGCAGAGCGTGACCGCCTCGGGCGACAATTGTCGCCGGCCAGCGGCGAGCCGCACGCGGGAGGCGGGCATCAGAACCCGCGCAGTCGCGATGGTGCGGACCATAACGTGCGGTTCGAGTTCCTTCACATCGGCGAGCGGAGTCCCCTCGTTCCGCACGAGCATGTTGATCGGCACGCTTTCCGGATGCGGATTGAGGCGCGAAAGCTCGTGCAACAGGCCGATGCGGTCCTCGTCGCTTTCGCCCATACCGAGAATCCCGCCGCAGCATACGGTGATGCCGGCTTTGCGCACGTGAGCGATGGTCTGCAGGCGGTCTTCGTAAACGCGCGTGGTAATGATCTTGCCGTAGAATTCGGGCGAAGTGTCGAGATTATGGTTATACGCGGTCAGCCCCGCGTCCTTCAGCCGCTCGGCCTGTGATTCGTTGAGCATGCCGAGTGTGCAGCAGACTTCCATATCAAGCGCCGCGACGGCGCGCACTATGTCGAGCACGCGATCGAAATTCTCGCCGTCCGAAACCTGGCGCCACGCGGCCCCCATGCAGAATCGTGTCGCGCCTTCATTTTTCGCGTGCTCGGCCGCTTCGCGAACGGCGGCCGTACTCAACAGCTCTTCGCGCACAACCCCCGTCTTGTAGTGCCCGCTTTGCGAACAGTAAGAGCAGTCCTCGGGACAGCCGCCGGTCTTTATCGAGATTTCGTCGGGGTTGTGGAAAGCGCGGTGCGCGACCTGTGCCCGGAATATCAGCTCGGGAAGAGGAAAATGATAAATGCGGTGAATTTCGTCGCGCTGCCAATCGTAGCGGATTTCCATCCTTGAGCGTCCTCGTTTCCAGGTTTCAAGATATCAAAATCAGACCCCGCGAAGACGAGAAAACTGAAAGAGGCTGGGCAAGCCCCGCTCAAGGTATCGACCCGCACGTTGATTTGACTAAGTATTCGAAATAAAGTTTCAGGAGGCGAGATGATCGCAAATCTTGCGCTCCTCGTTGACAGACACCTGGAGAAACCTATGAAGGATTATCGCCAGTTCTATATTGACGGGGCGTGGGTCCACCCAGCCGGAGTCGATGAATCCCCGGTCATCAACCCCGCCACCGAGGAGCGTATTGGAACCATCTCGCTTGGCACTGCGAGGGACGTCGACAAGGCCGTCTCTGCCGCCAAGCGAGCTTTTGCGTCGTACTCGGACACGGGTCCAGACAGCCGTGTCGCGCTCCTACAAAGGATAATCGACGTCTATCAATCAAGGGTTGAGGACTTGGCACAAACCATATCGCGGGAGATGGGAGCTCCCATTTGGCTTTCCCGCGCGGCGCAGGCCCCGGTGGGACTACGGCACCTATCCGAGATGGTGAACGTGCTAGGGAGCTTCAAGTTTGAAGAGCTTAAGAATTCGACCCTCTTGCGAAAGGAGGCGATCGGCGTCTGCGGTCTTATCACACCGTGGAACTGGCCTATGAACCAGATTGTCTGCAAGGTAGCGCCGGCGCTTGCGGCTGGTTGCACCGTGATCCTCAAGCCTAGCGAGATTGCGCCGCTCTCCGCTTATCTTTTCACAGAGATTCTTCATGAGGCAGGCGTCCCAGCGGGGGTCTTCAACATGGTGAACGGTGACGGACCTACGGTGGGCTCTGCGATTGCGTCGCACCCGGACGTGGCCATGGTTTCCTTCACCGGGTCCACTCGAGCGGGTGTCGCCGTGGCTTCTGCCGCAGCCCCCACCGTGAAGCGGGTGACTCAGGAACTGGGTGGTAAATCCGCCAACATTATTCTGGATGACGCGGATCTGGAGAAAGCGGTTACGGAGGGCGTGCGTGGGTGCTTTCTCAATACCGGCCAGTCGTGCGACGCGCCCACTCGCCTTCTCGTTCCACACTCCAAGATGCCCCAGGCGGCTGCGGCCGCGAAGCAGGCCGCTGCCGCCACCAAAGTCGGGGACCCCTTCATGAAGGGCACCAACATCGGCCCGCTCGCGAGCGCTGCGCAGTTCGAAAAAGTGCAGCGGCTCATCAAGAAAGGTCTGGATGAGGGCGCGGAGTTGGTGGCTGGCGGCCTCGACCGCCCGGAGGGTATCAGCAAAGGATACTTCGTGAAGCCGACGGTCTTCGCCAGCGTACGCAGCGAGATGACGATTGCGCGTGAGGAAATTTTCGGCCCTGTTCTTTCGATTATTTCTTACGAGGACGAAGACGATGCGGTTTACATCGCAAACGACAGCCCCTATGGGTTATCGGGTTATGTGACGTCTCGAAGTATCGAGCGCGCACGCAGCGTTGCGAAGAGAATTCGCTCGGGTAACGTTCACGTCAACGGTGCTCCATCCGATTTCAGCGGCTGTTTTGGCGGCTACAAGCAGTCTGGCAATGGTCGTGAATGGGGCGAGGCCGGATTACACGAGTTCCTTGAGCTGAAGGCCATCTTTGGGTACGCGGCCAGATGAAAGAGCCAAATAGATGCCCTGGGGAAGGAATCGACACGACATCCGACAATGTAAGCTCTTCGCCTGGTAACGGTCGTTATTGTGTCGTCTCGAGGCCCACCGTGGCAACGAACCGCTGATCAGTGCCTGTCGGTTTTAGGCGTACCCCCAGTTCGTTTCACGCAAGCACCACATCTAGCCCAACCAATCAATTCTAAAGTCCCTGCGAAGCGGAGAATGGGTCTCGAAGGCTCAGAGACAAGGGCATCGAGGTGATGGCACTGTCAACTCGTGAAGTGCACAGAAGTCGGTTTGTCAATTGAATTGGCAGAAACTTTCTGACCACACAGTAGTCTCATTCGCAGGACACGTCGAGCAATGGATGGTAACAACCGAAATGAACCTCGAACCCAATTCACTCAATTCGATCGCCAGGTACTTGGGACAATGCATGTGTCTCTCGATTCGGCACAGGTTGAAGAGGAGAAGCCGCTCCGTTCGAGCGGCGAGATGCTGATGGTGGCACTGACGCATCCAAATGGCGGCATCAGTCATCAGCCATTCACCGCCCGAACTGATGCTCAAGCTTGGCTCAACAACAATCGCAAAATCCGCAAGGTGTTCGTGATCATTTCGGATGCCGAGGCGTTTCGGGCAAAGCCGGTTTCCAGCGAGCTTCGGCTGACTGGGCATGACTGGGACCTCTTGATGGCCATCGGCGTGCCGTGCAGGCTCAGTTGGCAGGACGCCCAGCATGACCGGCTTGTTGATCTGACAAGAAAGAATCGGGCAAAGTTCCGTAAGCAGTTCGAGCGGGAAGTCGTAGAGCTGATGCGACGAACGAAAGCGAGAACGGCAGCATCCCATTAGCCGGTGTGTTGTCAGCAACCGCTGTAATTGAGGTCTATTCGGTTCGAAAGGAGGTCCTCATGCAATCCGCACGATTGTTTATGTCCGTGATGTCCTTTCATGTGAAGAAGCGCGTTGTCAATCCGCATTCAGCATCTTGAAACTTCTCTCCCCGCGCCGAATCTCATTTGCTGGAAATTTGCGCTGGTGCCGCGCTTTGTGCGGTTCGCCCGATGTGTGCTGTGCTCCGCGACTTGCTGGATGAACAGGCGATTCGAAGTGCAACACCGGGACGCGAGGATTTGGCTGCCCGGTCGGTGCTACAGCACGTCAACTCAAGGAGAATAAATGCGAAATCTGTTCGTTCTGATTACCCTGCTAGCTGCCGCTGTGGCTCCTCCGGCTTTTGCCCAGGAGCAGAAAGTCCCGTTGGTGGACGCGTCTTCGAGAGGAATCGCCATCAAAGGCTACGATACGGTTACTTATTTCGAACAATCCCAAGCTGTGAAAGGCTCTCCGAAATATGAGTACACCTGGAACGGGGCGAAGTGGCTTTTTGCAACGGCGGCTCATCGCGACGCGTTCGCGAAAGATCCCACGCGGTACGCACCTCAGTACGGCGGCTATTGCGCGTTCGGCATGAGCCAGGGTCACGCTGTACCGGTGGATCCGGAAGCTTGGAAGATCGTTGATGGCAAGCTCTATCTGAATTACAACAAGGATATCCAGAAGGAGTGGTTCAAGGACATCCCGGGCCACATCCACGAGGCCAACGAGAATTGGCCAAAGCTCCATCAATAGAAACGCTGTCGCACAACACCACCGCTTCCATTCCGAGCTCGATGAGAGAGGGCCCCGTCCATTTAAAATAAAGCAGAACACTCAAACCCAAAACCATCACGGCATAACTGTCGCGCAAACTTCGGGGAGCGTCGCGCCAGACCCAGTTTCTTCCGCAAATTGCCGGACTGCACGGCTCGTCGACACTACGCGCGGACAGAAATCGTAGCGGCGAAGCGGAAAACTGGCAGGCCGTTGAGCAATTTCTGAATGGTTTCGAATCGAAGGAATGAAAAACCGGAGGACCTCACTCCCGGTTGCAAGAGGCAGGATGCGTGCGCCGGTAAGGCATTTGAGATGTCCGGGTTTGCCCTTCGGGCAGCATACATAAGTAGGTTTGCGATACTCTAATCCCGTGCTCGACGTCGGACAAACCGCGCCCGCGATTCCTGGACTTGATCTGCAGAGCGAACCCGTGCTCCTGGTCTTTTTTGAGACCGACTGCCCGACGTGCCGGCTGGCCGTTCCCTACTTGAACAAACTGGCGCGCGGTGCGCGAGTCATCGGTATTTCGCAAGATGACGACGCGGCGACCAAGCAATTTACGGAGCAATTGGCCACGGCCTTTCCGGTGCAACGAGATCCCGGCTTGGCGCTGTCCCGGCGTTTCGACCTGAAGTTCGTGCCCTCGCTTTTCCTGCTCGATCACGACGGTCGCGTCCTGCTGTCGAATTTCGGATTCGACAAGTCCGTGCTGAATCAGATCGCGGACCAGCTGCGCTGCGCTCCGGTGGCCGATGAGTTTGACGGGGCACCGCAGAGCAAGCCCGGCTGCATGTCGCGGCACCTCGAACCGAAAGCCGATGGAGAATTCGGGCCCGCACTCGGCATCGGCTCCACGCGCGGCCTGCTGGCCTCGGTCGTCGAAGTCTCTGACGGCGAAGATGCATTCGAGTACTGCTTCCGTGCGTTTGGCGACGCGCTGCCGGTGATTCCTCCCACACCAGAGCGCGTCGCGCGCATGCTCGGCGGCGCGGCAGTGGACCGGACCGAAGTAATCGCCCGCGTGCCGCCCTGCTACGGGGAAGCCACGATTGAAAAGATCGCCGCGAACGCGGTGATGGCGGGTTGCGTCCCGGAGATGATGCGAGTCCTGCTGCCGCTGGTCCGGGCGGTTTGCGACGAACGCCTCAACATACACGGCGTGCAAGCCACCACGCATTTCGCGGCGCCGCTGGTCATCATCAATGGCCCGATTCGAAAGGAACTGGGGTTCGCTTGCCGCCAGAACGTTTTCAGCAACGTGGCGCGCGCGAACAGCACACTGGGCCGGGCGCTTCAACTGATCCTACTGAACATCGGCGGCGCGCGGCCCGAGGGCATCGATATGTCCACGCTGGGAAATCCTGGCAAATTTAGTTACTGCATCGCGGAGAACGAGGAGGCCAACCCTTGGGAGCCGTTCCACGTCGAGCGTGGCTTCCCGGCGGAACAAAGCACGATGACGCTGTTTGCGGCGGAAGCTCCCCACGGCGTGAGCGAACATACCGCGCGCACGCCTAAGCAGGTCTTGCAGTCGATTAGCTACGCGCTAGCGACGGTGTGGACGTATAGGGCTTGCCTCGGATCCGAAGCGGTTGTAGTTCTCAGCCCGGAGCACGCGCGGACCATCCATCGAGCCGGATGGAGCAAACGGCAGGCACTGGAGTTCCTGTTTGAAAACACCGGCGTGCCAGTTCGCGCATACGAAGACGCTCCGGACGCCGAAGGCAGCCAACTCGTTTCGAAATACAAGGAGATCCTAATTCGCGGCGAGCGCTGCTACCAGAAATTCCGAGCGCCAGAGTCGATCCGCATCCTGGTGGCAGGCGGGACCGCCGGCAAATTTTCCGCGGTGATCGGGAGCTGGGCCGCCGGACCGCGAGGCAGCGAAATGGTTACCTATCCCATTTGAGGCTACGGGCAGAGTATTTGCGCTGCATGGTGGGAGAAGCGGCTTTGCCAGAAACGCTTTCTACGTCGCGAAAACAATTTTACGGAAAGGAATGTACATGCCGACCAAATTGATCAATCCGATGAACGAAACACCGGTAAGAGTCTCGGCGCCGCCAGCACGGCTGCGAAGTTTGCAGGGCAAGACCGTCGGTTTGCTGGATATCAGCAAAACGGGCGGCAACCTCTTCCTCGATCGACTCGAGCATCTGCTTCGCGAGCGCCATCATGTATCGAATGTTGTGCGCACCATGAAACCAACATTTGCAAAGCCTGCCCCGACCGCCATCATCGAACAGCTTCGATCCTTGGACGCGGTTGTCGAAGCGCTGGCGGATTGAGGGTCCTGTACAACGTGCAGTTTGCACGATACGATTCATTTGGAGAATTTGGGAGTACCTGCCGTACCCATCGCCACTGGGGAGTTCCAGACGGCTGCGCGGGCCCAAGCCGCGGCGCTCAACCGCCCCGATTTTGATGCGGTGTACGTCCCGCATCCCATACACGACCAAACCAAGCAGGAGATTGAGGCTCGGGCGGATGCTGCTCTGCTCGAGATTGTCGCTCGGCTCACGCAAACTTAAGAGAGGGCGAAAATGGAAATCCTGCGCACGCGGGAAGAGCGGTTTGCAAGTTTGCCAGAGTTTGCCTTTGCTCCGCACTATGTCGAGAATTTGCCGGGGTACGAAGGTATCCGTATTCACTATCTGGATGAAGGGCCGCAGGACGTCAAGCAGGTATTTCTTTGCTTGCACGGCGAACCAACGTGGAGCTATCTCTATCGGAAAATGATTTCGGTTTTCACGGCGGCGAGCCATCGCTCCGTAGCACCGGATTTTGTCGGCTTTGGGCGGTCGGAAAAGCCCGTGGACGACGGCGTGTACACGTTTACTTTTCACCGCGAGATGCTGCGGCGGTTCGTCGAGCGGCTGGACTTGCAGAATATCACCCTGGTTTGCCAGGACTGGGGCGGGCTGCTGGGCATGACCATGCCGATGGACATGCCGGGACGATTCGCGCGGCTACTTGTGATGAATACAGCGCTGGGCACCGGAGACGTTCCGCTGGGGACGGGATTCCTCGCGTGGAGGGCGTTTGCGGCAGCGAATCCGGATCTGGACGTGGCGAAGTTGATGGCGCGGGCCTGCGACAAGTTGTCGACCGAGGAATGCGGGGCTTACGCCGCACCGTTTCCGGATGTACAGTACAAAGCCGGGGTGCGGCGCTTTCCCCAGATAGTGCCGGACGTTCCCGATGCGCAAGGGGCGGGCGGAACTCTCGCGGCGCGCGCGGCGCTGGTGGAATACGGAGTGGGATGGACAAGCCTTCATGGCCGTGGGAATGAAGGACCCCGTACTGGGGCCTCCGGCGATGAAATACTTGCGCGGCCAGATTCGCCATGTCCGCCGCCGATGGAATTGGCGGAAGGAGGGCACTTCGTGCAGGAATGCGGAGAGAAGATAGCCAGCATGGCGCTTAAGGTGTTTCGCTGAGGCGTTGACAACAGCCTGAATGGGTCAACACCACCGCTATCCTTGTCTCCTTTCGCGCGCCAAGGGTCCAGGGTGCACCCTTACCTTGCAAAGGTGATATTCAGCCGTACCCCTCGCCACTGGGGAGTTCCAAACGGCCCAGGCTGCGGCGCTCAGCCGTCCAGATTTTGACGCAGCGCGGCCGCATCCCATACAAGACCAACCCACTCGGGAAATTGAGCTCGTGCGGACACGGCTCTCCTCGAGATTGTCACCTGGCTCGCACAATCATAAGGCGGGAACAAACCGCGTCTGACCCTTCCACTTTGAAGAAGGGCCACTCTCAGACTGCACGCCAGAAGGGCTAGCAGGCGATCACCTGCTAGCCCCCGGCGAGATGGGTTTACGGAGCGACGCGGGTCACGAACGTCCCCCAATTCGCGTTCACGGTCCGCGGCGAGTTGGGGATATATTCCGTGGCTACCCAGATGTTACCGTTTTCGTCCGCAACTGCCGCAGAGTAGTCGCCCCAGCGTCCCACACGCGCTCCCCCGAATGCGCTATAGCCTGTAAAGCCATCGTCGGGCAGAGCGCCCGGTGCCGCAATCTGGATGTCTCCCGCACCGTTTGCAGCATCAAGAGTCGCAAAGGCGGCGCTGGGGAAGAAGTCTGGGCCCACCAGGGTGAAGCTGATCGCCCCCTTGCCGGCCGCGTTTACGCCTATGGCGGGAAAAAGCACGTAATTCTGGTTCGCGACGACATATCCCTGGTTCGCTACTGTCGCCGACACCGACCCCGAAGTCGACGCCGGTGTCAGAATGAACCACGACACGCCCACGCGTACCGGCCCATTGTCCGGCTTCACGACTGAGTTCAACGCCGTCCACAGCTTCCCCCCGGCAAACACCACTTGCTGCAAACGATCGTCATTCGAAGCCACTAGCTCCTCGTGATCGCGAACGCTGTCCGCCAGTGGCGTGGCGCCCGGCTTTTGCTGCGCGGAAGGAGGCGCGCCGTACACTTCTGTATTCACCACCGCGTTGGTGAGATGGAGTGCGGGAGTAGAGGTATTGAGCGAGCCAGTGTTGCTCAGCGCCCAAACCACCAAGCGATTATCGAGTTCGTTGTTGAAGTCCAGCGCGCTGACGAAATATTCCGTTCCGTTGTTGGCGTCGGCGAAGGTCCCGCCCGGTGGTGTGCTCGCT
>Ga0307478_10000229_pt1 | contig 64807 bp, 46 predicted proteins | sample atmos_gasesECM4C_2_FD_203713 | JGI IMG/M metagenome (GOLD analysis project Ga0307478, IMG submission 203713) | Hardwood forest soil microbial communities from Morgan-Monroe State Forest, Indiana, United States - atmos_gasesECM4C_05 | ecosystem: Environmental > Terrestrial > Soil > Temperate...
TGGACGGGTGGCGGGGATGAGCAAATCAAAATACCTTCTGTTTGGCTTAGCGGCGGTGATCTTAGCAGCGGCGATCTTCACGCCGACGCCGAAATCGCAGAAGCCTGCCGAGCACGTTTACGCAAGGTTGCCTTCCCCGCCCGTGTCCGCTGAGCCAAGCATTTCAAACCAACAGATCGAGCAGCGCGATTTGTCGCTCGATCAAATTTCAGGTTTGTCGGGCGAACAAACAGTTGGACTGCTCAGCCGGATGACTCCAAGCGAACGCGCCGAGCTTGGGCGCCGACTCACCCACCTTCCCCCAACTTCACTGAATAACGAAAAGATCGGGCTGTTCTTTCGGGCCTGGGCAAAGTTCGATCCCAAGGCTGCGTTTCAGATGGCGCTCAATTTCGCGCACAAGTCGCAGTCGTGGACGGCGCTCACGTCCGTTTTCGATGGCGTCGATCCGAAAGACACGATGACTCTCGTTGAGTCGTTGCAGCAAATCACGCCCGGCACGGTCAGCGGCGAAGTGGCCCAATCACTCCTTTTTATCGCCTTACCAAAGTGGGCCTCGGTTGATGGTGCCGGAGCGGCAGCGTGGCTCGACAAATTCGGCGGCGAAGTTTCTCCGGCTGTCTGGAAAGCAGTGGCCGAGACATGGGGAAAGCTTGACCCAGCGGCGGCGCTCGCTTGGGCGAACAAGCAATCCAACTCAGCTTTCAAAGACCAGCAGATGGATGGAGTGATGACAGGGTGGGTGAAAACGGACCTACCCGCCGCCGCTCAGTATGCGCGTGAGCATCTTGATGGCACGATCAAGAGCGAGACTCGCGTGGCGATGGCGGCGAATCAGTTTGCTGCCAAAGACCCGAATGCAGCTATCGCCTACATTGAGTCGCTGCCAGAAGGCAACGCGAAACAGTTCGCGCAATCAATGGCCGCAGCTAAGTGGGCCTACAACGACCCCGCAGCTGCAGCAGCCTGGGTGTCGTCGTTACCACCGGCGGCGCAAGGCGAAGCGGCAGTAGGCGTGGTAGCGATGTGGGCACCGCAAGACCCGCAAGCTTCCAGTAATTGGATCAACACTCTTCAAGGCGCGGCTCGCGATTCAGCAGTCAGCGCCTATAGCGCGAAACTTGCGCCGCGCGACCCTGGCACCGCGCTTAGCTGGGCGCAGTCGATTGCCAGCGACAGCATTCGCACTTCCACCGTCGAGCAACTTGCCACTCAATGGCTTCGGCGCGATCCGACAAGCGCATCCGCATGGATCAATAACAGCCAGCTCTCAAACGAAGAGAAGCAACGCTTGCTATCGTCGCCCCACTAAAAAGCGGTGCCGAGCTAATCCCCTGACGGTTTAAGTCTGGGCAAAGTCCGACTTCGAGTGCGTGGTGGGACGGGTTATGGAAACGAGCGCGCAGCCGAAAAAATCGTGGGCGCTTATCCCGCCGAATCGCGATCGACGGGTGCTCTGATACTATCGGGTCTTCGACTCCGCTTCACTCCGCTCAAAATTGACCCGTGTACCATTTTTCTTGAATCCAAACCCGGTCCCAGCCGCATCTCACTCCCAAAGGACCCTTATGAAAACAACGATCTTAACCTGCCTCTGTTCGATCGCGCTCGCTTTGACCGTGCTCGGCCAAACCTCGACCCCGGTGCCTTCGCCCTGGGTTTCCGCGACCGCCGTCGCCTCGGCCAGCGCCGGCGCGAGCATCTCCCCCGCGGCTAGCGCCACCCCGGATGATGAGGATTCGATTGAGCGCAGCGTGAAACGAAAAACCTCCCGCCATTTCAGCGTGACGAGTCCATCCGGTATCACAGTGACGCGAAATCATCGTGACCGAGGCGACGACTTCGGGGTCGAGGACGGCGCGCTCATGGCTATCCCGATCATCGGGATTATCTTTACGACCTTGTTCGGCGCTCCGGTGCTCGTGGTCGGCGCGATCATGTTCTTTAGCTATCTGAAAAGTCGCTCGCTCCACCGGACCGTTCGCGAGATGGTGGAAAAAGGTCAGCCCGTGCCGCCCGCGCTCTTCGCGCCGCCTCCAGCGATCCGTGCTCGCTCCGACATGCGTCGCGGCGTGGTCCTGATGATGGTCGGATTCGGCCTGATGATTTTCTTCGGTGCGGTGAGCGACTGGGAAAGCGGCGCCTGGGCGCTCGGGATCATTCCGTTCCTCATCGGCGCTGGATACCTGCTGGTCTGGAAATTCGAAGGCCCTAAAGACACAGACAAAGCTCCGCCGTTGCCCTAGGCTCGGCGCGTGGCGCTTTCCGATGCAGACCTCGTTGCACGCGTTCTCGTTAATGACGACCACCACGCCTTTGCGGAACTGGTCCGGAATCATCAATCGAGTGTGCGAGGTCTGCTCCGCAACCTGGTCCGCGCCGATGTTTCGCTCGCGGACGATCTTTCACAGGAGACATTTTTGCGGGCCTACAAAAACCTGCGCAGCTTCCGGGGCGAAGCCCGTTTTTCGACCTGGCTTTATCGGATCGCCTACAATTGTTTCCGGGAAGAAGCGCGGAAAAGAAAGGAGCTCGTTGGCATCGATGAAGCTCGACTGGAGGCGGAACATGATCCGCAAACCGTCGATCCCGCTCTCCGCCATGATCTCTCTCGCGCTCTCCAACTGCTTCCCGTCCACGAGCGGAGCGCCATTGTGCTCTGCTGCCAGAACGGCCTGTCGCACGATGAAGCTTCGCGCGTACTCGACATTCCGCTCGGCACCGTGAAAACAAATGTGTTGAGAGGCAGAGAAAAATTGAAGAGGATGTTGGCGGGGTGGGGTTCTAATTAAGATGGAAGAGAAACTTCAGGAAGATTGGCTGGATGCGCGGCTGCGCGACGAAGCGCCGTACATCGACGATGCCGGCTTTACCTCGCGGGTCGTGCAAAAATTGCCGGCGCGCCAGGTGCGGCGCTCCTATCGCGCCCTCATTCTAATCGGCATCACGCTGGTCGCCTGCCTGGCGGCTTATCGCCTCGTCGGTGGCAGCGGCTTCCTCATCGAAACGTTCACCGATGCCGCAATGATGCCGGTGACACTGATGTGGATTTGCGCGGCAGCGGCGGCCGTTTTGGTGATGGCCGGCGGACTGGCTGCGGCTCTCTCGCGGTCTCGCGGCCGCTCACGGTAGAATCGAAAACGATTCCCGCGCCTGCTGGACGTCGGCGGCGATCTGCACTTTCAGCGCCTCGAGATCGGCGAATTTCTGTTCGGGCCTGAGATAACGCAGAAATCGGACTTCCATTTCGTCGCCATAGATTTCGCGGTCGAGATCGAAAAGGTACAGTTCCAGCAACCGCTCGGATTTTCCTGAGCTCACGGTCGGCCGGTGCCCGAGATTGGCGACCCCACGATAAAGCGCCCCACCGAGCCGCGCTTCGGCCACATAAACTCCATCGGGCGGAAATTGCTCGCTGTGCGCGCTCAGGTTCGCGGTCGGGAATCCGAGTCTCCGTCCGAGCTGCTCGCCGCGGATCACTGTGCCGAGGATCGTGTATTCACGGCCCAGCATCTGGGTCGCCTTCACCAGATGCCCCTCCGCGACCGCTTGCCGGATCGCCGTGCTGCTCACCACTTCGCCATTTACCTTCACGGCCTCGACTCCGATCACGTTGAAGCCGTAGGCACCGCCCAGCTCTTTCAGAAGCGCCAGGTTACCCGTGCGCCCTTTCCCGAACGACCATTCGTGTCCGACGCAGATTTCCCGCAGCGGCTTCGAGTGCTCCACCAACTGGCGAACGAAATCTTCCGGACTCGTCGCCGCGAACGCGCGGTCGAAATGGAGCACGAGAAGATGTGCGACCCCGAGATCGCGGATGAGCGCGATCTTATGCCGCGTCGCCGTGAGCAAGTGCGGTGCATGGTTTGGCCGCAAAACTTTGACCGGATGCGGATCGAACGTAACGACAACGGCGGTGCCGCCGGCTTCTTTCGCATGTTGGGCCGAAGTAGAAATCACCGCTTGATGACCCAGGTGAACGCCGTCGAAAACGCCGATGGCAAGGAAGAGAGGTCCGCGCAGGTCGGCCAGCTCCGCGATCGATTGCAGCACGCGCATCGCAGCTTTCGTCAGGCGCCGCGCATCCGCGATACTTCCGGCAGCGTCAGGATCCGCGAGAGAATATCCACCGGGTCGGCGTTCTTCAATTCCTCGACCGTGATCGCGCCTTCCACGCTGAAGCGTCCCGACTTGACGCGTCGCAAGTTCTTGAGATGCGCGCCGCAGCCGAGCGCTTCGCCGATATCATGGGCGTAGGTGCGAACATAAAAGCCTTTGCTGCAAACCACGCTGAAATCGATTTCCGGCGCAGCGATCCGATCGATCGAGTAGCGGTAAACATGGACGAGCCGCGGCTCGCGCTCGACCGTTTTGCCCTGGCGCGCCAGTTTGTAGAGGGGCACCCCGCCTTGTTTGATCGCGGAAACCATCGGCGGCATTTGATAGAAATCGCCGGAGTATTTTTCAAACGCAGCCCGCACGGTCTCCTCATCCAGCGGTGGAACGGGACGCTCTTGCAACGTCACGCCAGCTCGGTCCTGCGTGTCGGTTGTCACCCCGAGGATCATCGTGCCGGCGTATTCCTTGTCCTCACTCATCAGGAGGTCCTGAATTTTTGTTCCGCGGCCGAGCGTGAGCAAAAGCAAACCGGTCGCGATCGGATCGAGGGTTCCGCAATGGCCGACCTTTTTCATCTGCAAGCGTCGCCGGACGATGGCGACGACATCGTGCGAGGTCATCCCGGCCGCCTTGTCGACGAGCAGGACGCCGTCAGGAGTTGCAGTCAACGACATTGCAAATCTCCTTGAGAACTTTTTCTTCCACTTCGGCGAGGGATCCGCGCACGCGCGCGCCCGCTGCCAGCTTGTGCCCGCCGCCGCCGAACTTCTGGCAGATCGCGCAAACGTCGGCCGCGTCGGATTTCGAACGCATGCTGACGCGCACTTTTCCGTCCGGCAATTCCTCGAAGAAGACTGCGACGATCACGCCTTGAATCGCGCGCAGATGATCGATCAAGCCTTCGTTGTCTTCCGGCTTCGCGTGCAATTCCGCTGCGGTCTTCAAGCTGAGGCTAAAGCAGGCCACTTTGCCGTGGCCTTCGAACCGCATCGTGCCGAGAAGTTCGCGGAGCAATTCCGCCCGACGGCGCGGGTAGTTTTCGTAGAGCAGCTGACTCACGCGGCCCACGTTCACGCCGCAGCGCAACAGCTCCGCACCGATCTCAAAGGTGCGCGCCGTGGTGTTCGGATATTGGAACGAACCGGTATCCGTCGAGATAGCAACGAAGAGGTTTTCCGCAATGGCCTGATCCATCGGGAGTCCCTGGCTGGTGATCAATTCGAAAAGAATCTGGCCGGTGGCCGGCGCGTTGGAGTCGATGTAAACCAAGTCGCCGTAGCCGGGATTGCTCGGATGATGATCGATGTTGATCCAGGTCTTGGCGCTACGCACAAGCTCCGTCGCGGTGCCGAGGCGATTCTGGGTTGCCGTGTCGAGCGCGATGGCCACATCGAAATCCTTTGGCTCGCTCAGCGGCGTCTGGAGGAATTCGCCGCCCGGGAGAAAGCTGTATTTCTCGAGGAGACCGTCCTCGTTCCGAACCATGACTGTCTTGCCGAGCTTGGATAAGGAAAGCGCGAGACCGAGCTGGCTGCCGAGCGCGTCGCCATCCGGTCGGACATGGCTGAGCACGGCGAAACTCTGCTGGGAACGCAGAACTGCGCCGATTTCCTCGAGGCTCGATTGCGTCATTCCTTCTCCGGCGTTTCGATTTGCTGCAAAATTTCGAAAACGCGCGCGCCGCGTTCGATGGAATCGTCGAAATGAAAAACGAGCTGCGGCGTGTACTTCAAGGTGACGCTTTTCGCCAGGGCGGTCTGGAGAATCACGCGATGCTCCTCGAGCTTTGCCATCACTGCCGGCTGATCTTCTTTCCCGAAAACGCTGATGTAGGCGTGGGCGTGTTTGAGGTCCGGCGTAACGTCGACCTGGTTCAGCGTGACCAGCGCGCCATCAAAGCTAACCTCGCGCGTGATGATGCTGCTCAGCTCGCGCTTCAGGAGTTCGTTCACGCGGAGTAATCGATGTTTCATGGAAGAAAATTGAGAGTTGGTAGTTGAGAGATGGACTTCGCGTGAAGCGGCTCTCAACTCTCAACTAACGACTCTCAACCATTAGAGTTTCTGCGCGAAGGCCTCGAGCTGGTAACACTCGATGATGTCGCCCACCTGGTATTCGCTGAAATCCCCCAGCTTGATGCCGCACTCGAGGCCGACCCGGACTTCTTTCACGTCGTCCTGGAAACGGCGGAGGGTCGATAACCCGCCGTCGTAAACCGGCTGGCGTTTCCGCAAGACGCGCGCGCGCGCGGTCCGGGCGATCCGGCCGTCGGTGACGAGGCAGCCGGCGACGAGGCCCTTGCTCAATTTGAAAATCTGTTTCACCTCGGCGTGGCCGATGACGGTCTCGCGATGCTCCGGATCGAGGAGGCCGGCCATCGATTCCTTTATCTGGTCGATCAGCTCGTAAATGATGCTGTAAAGCTTGACCTGCACGCCTTCGCGTTTGGCTGCGCCCACCGCCATGCTCTCGACCTTGACGTTAAAGCCGATCACGACCGCGTTCGATGCGCTCGCGAGCAGAATGTCGGATTCGGAAATCGGACCGACTCCCGCGTGAATGATTTCGAGGTCGATCTTCTTGCTCTCGATTTGGCCGAGCGCGCCGGTGAGCGCTTCGAGCGAACCTTGCGCGTCGCACTTCAACACGATCCGCAGATGTTTCTTTCCATCGTCGGCTTCGAGCAAACTTTCGAGCGTGGCGCGCTGCGGCGCGGTCAGTTTGTCCGCGCGACGGCCGAGAAGCCGTTCTTCACTCAACGTTTTCGCCGAGCGTTCCGATTCCATGACGAGAAATTCATCGCCGGCCTGCGGAAGACCGCTGAAGCCCAGCACAATCACGGGAGTCGACGGGCCGGCTTCCTTGAGCGGCTTGGCGCGATCGTCGATAAGCGATTTCACCTTGCCGGCGTAATCGCCGCAAATGAACGGGTCCCCGATTCTCAACGTGCCCATTTGCACAATAACCGTCGCGGTGGGACCGCGTCCCGGTTCCACCTGCGCTTCGATCACGGTGCCGCGCGGTGTCGCGGTCGGCGACGCCTTCAATTCCATCACTTCCGCCTGCAACGCCATCATCTCGAGGAGATGATCGATGCCGGTGCCCTTCGTGGCGGAAACTTCGCAGACGATCGTGTCGCCGCCCCAATCTTCCGGCGAAAGCTCGCGTTCCTGCAATTGCTTCTTCACCCGGTCGATGTTCGCTCCCGGCAAATCGATCTTGTTGATCGCGACCATGATCTTGACGTGCGGCGCCGCTTTCGCGTGGCTGATCGCCTCGAGCGTCTGCGGCATCAAACCATCGTCCGCGGCGACAACCAGGACTACTATGTCGGTGACATGCGCGCCGCGCGCCCGCATCGCGGTAAAGGCGGCGTGCCCCGGCGTGTCGAGAAACGTGATTCGCGAGCCTTTGTAATCGACCGTGTAAGCGCCGATGTGTTGCGTGATTCCGCCGGCTTCGCCCGCGGCGACGCGCGTCTTGCGGATCGCATCCATCAACGACGTCTTTCCGTGGTCGACGTGGCCCATGAACGTGATGATCGGGCCGCGGGTCTTGAGTTCTTCTTCCTTCTCGATGACCGGCGGTGGTGGCGCGACCACGACCTGCTCGACCTTATGAACGCCTCCGCCTTTTTCGCGGCGCTCCATTTCAAAAACGAAACCGTGCTTCGCGCAAATTTTCGTCGCCACATCCGGCTCGACGGTTTGTGTCGGGCCGCTCGCGAAAATGTTGAAATCGGTCATCAACTCTTTGATGAGCTGATACGGCTTCAAGCCAAGTTGCGTCGCCAATTCCTTGACGATGATCGGCGGCTTGATGTGAATGATTTTTTGCGCCTCGGCCTCGGGCTCCGCCACTGGCGCGGGAGCGCTCGACTCGGCTGCGACCGACGGAACTTCAGGCGCGGGAACGACAGGTGGTGGAGCGACTAGTGCCGGCGCGGGCTCGCGCAGGCGAGAGATCGGCGGAAGGAAGGGGCGCTTGACCGCGCCATCGGCGTCCGTCCGTTTCGGTTTCGGTTTTTTCTCGTCGATCAGCGAAACAGTTTCGGATCGAGGCGCGGTGGACTTTGGCTTTGGCGCCTCGACTGGCTTTGCCGGCGGCTCTACTCGGGCCTTGAGCGCGGGATGCGGCGTCGCCTTTGGCTTCGCCGGCGCATGAGCAACGGCGGGTTTGGAAACTTTTGCCAGGGCCGGCGCCTTCGCGCTCTTGCCTTCCTTGTGCTTCGACTCAGCATGAGACGAACTGCGGGACGGAACAGAAGCGGCCTTGACCGGTTTGCGAGCGGTCGCGGTCTTGCGCGCTGCCGTGGTCTTGGTCGTCGTTTTCGTTGCCATTGGAAAAATTTACAAGTTCGGCCATGGCCGGTTCGCCACCAAACCGGCGTTACTGTGCCGCGGGTGTCTCCTGATGAACAGCCTCGTGGATTTCCTTCGCTTTCGCTTCGTCCACGGAAAGAATCTCGACGAGGTCCTCGACCGCCGCGTCGCGCAATCCTTCCAGATTCGTGAACCCGGCTTTTACGAGCGAGAGGGCCTGCTCGTCGGTAATGGGCAGCGCGGCGGAAAGCGCCTGGGCGGCCTGGGCGACTTTCTGTTCCACCGCATGCGTCGCCGAAGTGTCGCGATCGATGTTGATCTCCCAACCGGTCAAACGCGAAGTCAACCGCGCGTTCTGGCCCTTCTTCCCGATCGCGAGCGAGAGCTGATCTTCATCGACGGAAATCTGGACGCTCTTCTTTTCCGGATCGAAAACGAGGTTCTTCACCTTCGCGGGCTTGAGCGCTTCGAGGACAAACTCCTTCGGGTCGGAGCTCCAGCGGATGATGTCGACCTTCTCGTTGTTCAGCTCGCGCACGATGTTCTTCACGCGCGATCCCCGCATGCCGACACAAGCGCCGACCGGATCGACTTTTTCATTCGCGCTGGTCACCGCGATCTTCGTGCGGTAGCCGGCTTCGCGCGCGATGCCGCGGATCTCGACGGTGCCGTCGTTGATCTCGCTGACTTCGAGCTCGAACAAACGCCGGACGAAATTTGGATGGCTCCGCGAGACAATGATTTCGGGCCCGCGGATCCCGTTCTCGACCGCAACGACATAAGCGCGCAGCCGGTCGCCGACGTTGTAATCTTCGACCACGACGCGTTCCCGTTGCGGCATGATCGCCTCGAATTTGCCGAGATCGAGAATCACATCGGAGCGATCGAACCGCCGGACCGTTCCGCTGACGATCTCGCCCGCGCGATCCTTGAACTCCTCGTAAATCATTTCCTTCTCGACTTGGCGGATGCGCTGCATCATCGCCTGCTTCGCGGTCTGGGCCGCGATCCGTCCGAAGTTTTTCGGCGTCACTTCGATTTCCACTTCACCGCCCACGGCGGCGTTCGGATCGATCCGGCGTGCCTTGGTCACGGAAATTTCGTCCGCCGGGTTCGTCACGTCGTCCACCACGAGCAACTTGGCGAGGGCGCGGATTTCGCCGGTCTTCGGATTGATATCGATGCGCAGCTCGCGCGAGGCGCTGACGCTTTTCTTCGACGCCGAAAGGAGCGCGTTGGAGACCGCCTCGAGCAGGATCTCGCGTTTGATCCCGCGCTCGCGCTCCAGGTAATCCAGCATGGCAATAAACTCGGCGTTCATAAAAACATCTAGCCCGCAGACCAAAAAGAGTGGGACACCAGCTCCCACTCCCATCAGCGCGGACTAGGCGCTCACTTTAATTTTCCAAGGGCGTTTCGTCAAGCAGAGTTGGACGTTAGGCGTTGGACGTTGGACGTTGGACGTTAAGATGTCGCGCGCGGCTTCCTTTTGTCTCGTTATTGGCTGCTGGGCCGCGATTTATCTGCCGGGACTCGGCTCACTCGAGGTCAAGGGCGAAGAGGGCCGCCGCATCCTCCCGGCCGTCACGATGCTCGAGACGGGGAACTATCTCGTGCCGCAGGTCGGGAGCGAACCGTATTACCGCAAACCGCCGCTGGTAAACTGGCTGGTCGCGGCGTCGTTCAAACTTACTGGCCTTCGCAATGAATGGACGGCGCGGCTGCCGTCGGTCTTATGCGTTCTGTTGGTCGCGCTTGCGTTCATCACCGTTGCGTGCGGAGCGCTCGGGCCGAACGGATCGCTCATGGCCGCGCTGATCTGGCTCGCAAATTTCGGCATTGTCGAAAAAGGCCGGCTCATCGAGATCGAAGCGCTCTACGTCTCGCTCCTGGGCCTTGCCCTGATTTGCTGGCTGAGCTGGTGGCGCCAACGCCGATCAAGCTGGCTTACCTGGACGGTACCCTGGATTTTTCTTGGGCTTGGGTTGCTCGCGAAAGGTCCGCTGCATCTGCTCTTTTTTTACTCCGTCGTGGCGGCCGTTCTGTATCGGGAGGGCGAGCTTCGCCGGCTCCTGAGCATCGCTCATCTCGCGGGTCTCTTAATAATGATCGCCATCTTCGCCGCGTGGGCGGTTCCTTACTGGCGCGCGATGGGCGACGCAACTGTCGCCCAGAATTGGTCCGTGCAATTAACCGGCCGTCTCACCGGCGACGATTTCAAACTGGGTAGTTGGCTGCTCAATATCCCGCGTGGACTCGCTTATTTTTTGCCGTGGACCCTGTTGCTACCGTTAATCCGGAAAGTAAAATGGACGACGAGCGCGGACAGCAAACTCGCTGACGCCCTGGGCTGGGGGACCGCGTTGTCTTTTCTTCTCGTGAACTTGTTACCGGGCGCTTTGCCGCGCTTCGCCATGCCAGCGTTGGTGCCAGCATGCTGGCTGATGGCGATGGCGCTCGCGTCCGAGGAGGTCCAATGGCGTGGAAAAATTTGGGCGGCAAAGGCCCGGCTCCGGTTTGTCGCTTCGACCGCGATCGCGGCAGGCGTTCTCTTGTGTCTGTATGCGATCGCCCTGGTGCCAGCACTACAACGGCGGTCGAAAGTGAAACCGATCGCGGCGCAGATCGATCGGCTGGTGCCGAATTCCGAATCGCTCTATGCTCTGGACCCCGACTACCAACCGTTTCTTTTTTATGTGAAGTCGCGCCTTGTCTATGTCAGCCGGCTCGATGAAGTCCCCACGAGCGCGCGTTATTTGCTCGTTCAGCCGGAGCGGGAACGTGAAGTTACGGAAAGCCAGCGATGGTCTCCTTTGCGCGCGCAGCCGATCGAACGCATCACCGATTACCGGAAGCGCACGATCGTCCTGGCGAGAGTAGGGGAGGAATAAGCGGAGCCGCCTCCAATCGTTTGACAATCTGGCGGAATCCTATTCGTTAGCACGCTAACCAATTTGCTGGGATGCCTCTTCCAAATATCAATGAATTCGGTCTTCTGCTCTTCGGCACCGCCCGGGCCTGGCGCACCAAGCTCGATCAACGTCTGCGCCCTCTCGGCTTGAGCCAGGGAAAATGGCGGACGTTGATCCATCTCTCCCAGGGCGGAGACAATCTTACCCAAAAAGAGATCGCTGAGCGGATGGGAATCGAAGAACCGACTCTGGCGGGCTTGCTAAACCGCCTCCAGCACGACGGGTGGATCGAACGACGCGAATCGCCTAACGATCGCCGTTGCAAGACCATTCATCTTCAGCGGGGTTCCAAACCTGTCCTGGAAAAGATTTTCAATACCGCTCGCGGATTACGCCACGAACTGATTGAGGATGTCCCAGCGGACGACTTGGAGGCGTGCATCCGGGTGCTGACGAAAATCCGGAAGAAAGCCGAAGAACCCGTCGTCACCGCAAAAAACGGTCGCCCTAGAAACGGCCCGAGAAACCTGGCATCGAGAAACTGATCACCATGACTACGATGGCCCGAGTTAACGTTGCCACGCGCGAAGCGGTTGTTCATCTGGAGCACCGCTTCGGGCGAAAACGGGTCTATATCGTTGGAGGAATCATCGCTTTGGTCGCAGTTTTTCTCTGCGTCCGCGCTTTTGTTGGGGGAACAAAACCAACCCCGGCGCCGGCGCCGCGACCGGTGGAAGTGGCGAAGGTGATCCAGAAGGATGTCCCGCTTTACCTCGACGAGATTGGAACCTGCACGGCGTTTGAAACGGTCCAGGTCCAGGCCCAAGTGAGCGGGCAGATCATCGCCCGGAATTTCCAGGACGGAGCTGACGTTAAGAAAGGCGATTCCCTTTTCACGATCGATTCACGCCCTTATGAGGCGGCGCTGGTCCAGGCCCAAGGTCAGTTGGCGCAAGCGAAGTCGCAGTTAATCCTCGATCAAATCACGCTCAAGCGCCAGCAGGACCTCCGGTCGAAAGGTGTCACCTCGCCGCAGGATTTGGATACGGCGCAAGGCACGGTGAACAACGATGAGGCCAAGGTAAAAAGCGCCGAGGGCGCCGTGGCCGCGGCCCAGGTGAACGTCGATTATTGTAACATTCGTTCGCCCATCGATGGCCGGGCGGGGTTGCGACAGGTGGATGTGGGAAACATCGTGGGTGGCGGAAGCGCAACCTCTGGAGCAGTCCTTGTGACGATCCAGGGTATCGATCCGATCTATACCGATTTCACCGTGGCGGAGCCCGATCTCCCTTTGGTGCGAAAATATCTCGGCGGTCCCAATGTGAAAGTGATGACCGACGCTGAGGACGATCAACTCCCGCCCAGGGAAGGAACGCTTTCCTTTATCGACAATTCGCTTCAGCCGGGCTCAGGCACTGTCAAGGCCCGCGGCGTGACGCCCAACCCCGATCATGGGCTCTGGCCGGCGCAGTTCGTGCACGTCCGTCTGATTTTGGACAACCTGAAAAACTCCAAGCTCGTTCCCAGTGGCGCGGTGCAGATCGGCCAAAACGGGCCCTACCTCTTCGTAGTGAAATCCGATTCAACGCTCGAGTTGCGCCAGGTGAAACCCGGCCAGCGCCAGGGTGATCTCACCGTCATTATGGAAGGCGTAAATGTGGGCGAAACCGTAGTCGTGTCCGGCCAGTTACAGCTCGCGCCCGGCACCAAGGTTGCCGCCAAGGAATCCGGGCAAGGTCCGAGCCCGCCGACGGTGCAAACGCTGAATTGATCCTGGAATGCGCGACTCACCATCTGAGACCGATGCGCCAGATCATCCGGATGGCGCGGACGAACAGGGCGCCACGATAAAAAATCGAGCTGGCGGCTCCGCGGAGCCGCGCCGGACAACCGGCGGTGAAAAAACTCTCGCGGGCAAGTTGATGCAGTTCTCTTCCGGTCTCTCCCTGCCGTTTATTCAGCGGCCCGTGATGACGACGCTGTTGACTGTGTCGATCATTGTCTTCGGCATCCTGACCTACCAGCAACTGGCGGTGAACGATCTTCCGGCCGTCGATTACCCCGTCATTTCCGTCTCAGTTTCGTACCCGGGCGCCAATCCGGAAACGATGGCGAATACCATCGCCACGCCGCTGGAAAAACAATTCACCCAGATTCCCGGTCTCACTCTTTCGACCAGTTCCAGCACCCAAGGGAATACTTCCATTACCCTCCAGTTCGATCTGACCAAAGGTATCGATGCCGCGGCCACCGACGTGCAATCCGCCATCCAACGCGCCTCCGGCCAACTCCCGAATGATCTGCCCAGCCCACCTACTTTTCTCAAAACCAATCCGAACGACCAAGCCGTCACTTATATCGCGCTAACGAGTGATACCCTGACCGACGGTGACCTTTACAAATACGCGACGACCCAAGTCCAACAGCGCATCAACATTCTGCCGGGCGTCTCCCAAGTGAACGTCTACGGCGTCAAGGGCGCGATTCGGATCAAAGCGAATCCGGGAGCGCTGGCTTCCCGGAATTTGACACTGGACGATCTTTCCACCGCGATCAAGGCCAGCACCTCGTATTCGGGGGCCGGGCAGCTGGACGGAAGGACGCGGTCATTTGTTCTGCGCCCGAACGGGCAGATCGGCGATGCCGAAGGCTACCGCAACATCATTGTCGCTCGGGCCAGGGACAATTCGCCTGTTTATCTCCGCGACGTCGCGGAGGTAATCGATGGGGTGCAGGATGAGAGACTCTCGCGCCACTTCTTTGCGCGCGGATTTAATCCGCCTGCTTCCACGATCGTTCTGGCGGTTTCCCGTCAGGCCGGAGCCAATGCTGTCGCCGTCGCGAAATCGGTTACCGACCTTCTGCCACAGTTGCGGCTGGAGCTTCCAGGCTCCATCCAGTTGATCCCGACTTTCGACCGCTCGCAGACCATCGTGCGTTCGGTCTCAGACGTGCAGACGACTCTGTTCATCGCGTTCGTGCTTGTGATCATGGTTATCTTCATGTTCCTGGGTCGCGCGGCTGACACTTTAATCCCTGTTGTCGCGTTACCGCTCTCGCTCTTGATCACGTTCCTGGCGATGTGGGCGCTGAACTTCTCGATCAACAATCTTACGTTGATGGCCATGACTCTCGCGATCGGCTTCCTCGTCGATGATGCGATTGTTTTCCTCGAGAACGTGGTTCGCCGTGCCGAGCATGGGGAGTCGATCTACAAGGCCACGCTGAATAGTGCTGGTGAGATTTCCTTCACGATTCTTTCGATGACTCTCTCGCTCGCATCGGTCTTTATTCCTTTGGCTTTCATGCCTGGACTGCTTGGGCGAATCTTTCGGGAGTTTTCCATCACGATCATCGTGGCTATTTTCGCGTCTGGTTTGGTCTCGCTTACTCTTACGCCGTTGATGTGTGCGCGTTTACTGGCCGAGCGCGGCCCGGGACATATCAAGACCTGGACGGAACGTTTCATCGGGCGCTTTTTCGAAAAGGTGATCCGTTCCTACGGACGCTCCCTTGATTGGTTTCTCGATCACGGCTGGCTCGCAGTGCCCATCGTGATCGCTTGCGTTCTCGGTGTCTGGTACTTTTTCAGCGCGTTGCCCTTCACGCTTCTCCCCACGGGAGATAGCGGCGTTATCCGCGGTCTTTTCATCGTCCAGGAAGGCGCCTCTCCGCTGCAACAGCGCCAGCTCCAGAACAAGCTCGACCCCGTCTTGCAGGCGAACAAAGCTATCGACAAATATTTCACGATTGCCGGCCGCGCCGGAACAACAGCTGGTGTTTTCACCGTTTTGTTCCTGAAGGATGCCAGGGATCGGGTGGGCATCGAGGAAGTGGCGGCGGACGTGCGCAAAGCTGTCAGCGAGATCCCTGGAGTTTTTCCGACCTTGAATCCAGCGCCCGTCCTCCAAATCAATATCGGCGCGACCGGCAGCTCTTTCGGCCGGTACTCGTATGTCTTGAGCGGCATCAACCCAGGGGAAGTCTATGCCGCGGCCGATGCGCTCGGCGAAAAACTGCGTTCCTACGATGGCTTCATCGCTCCTCCCCGCTCCGATCTTTTTCGCGCTACACCAAATGTCGATATCAATATCGATCGCGACCGCGCCAGTACCTTGGGAGTTTCGACTACGAAACTAGAAACGCTTCTCCGCTCGGCCTACTCGCAGAACTACGTTTACTTGATCAAGCAGGCGGACGATCAATACCAGGTTATCCTGGAAGTAGACGACCGCGAGCGAGCTACGCCGGAGGACTTGTCGCGGATTTACGTTAAGCCCGATACTGGCACTACTCTGATTCCGGTTCGTGCGGTGACGAAATCGGAAACAACGCTGGGTCTCCAATCCGTTAACCACCTGAACCAGTTTACGAGCGTGACCTTTGGTTTTGATACAAAACCGGGAGTGGCTTTGGGAGATGTTACCGCGTTTATTCAAAAGACGGCGGCAGAAACTCTTCCGCCGACGGTGAAAGGGGAGCTTCAAGGGGAAGGCCTGGTCCTTCAGCAGCTTTTCCAAGCGCTTCCGTTTCTGGTCCTGGCCGCACTCTTCGTTATGTATGTCATCCTGGGTATTCTCTACGAGAGCTACGTCCATCCCGTTACCGTGCTGTCCGCTCTCTTCCCCGCGGTTGTAGGTGGATTGTTAACTCTCTGGCTTTTCCGTTCGACTTTGTCGCTCTACTCCGTGATCGGGCTCTTTCTCTTGATGGGAATTGTGAAAAAGAATGGGATCATGATCGTCGACTTCGCGCTTCACCGGCTGGACGAAGGTTATAGCCGGCGTGACGCGATCCACGAAGCCAGCATCGAACGTTTCCGGCCGATTATTATGACCACCCTCGCCGCCTTGATGGGCGCGGTGCCGCTCGCGCTGGGTTATGGAGCTGACGGTTCTTCCCGCCGGCCTCTCGGGCTGGTGATTGTCGGCGGTCTTGTTATCTCGCAACTGATTACACTCTACATTACTCCGGTGATTTATCTCGCGTTGGAATGGTTCCAAGAACGGGTGCTCGACAAGGTCCCGTTCCTCCGCAGCGGCCACATGCACCATGAAGCCGACGCGCAAGAGCATGTACCGGGGAAAGCGCCAGCTCCCGCGGGCGCCGCGTGATCGAACGACCCTGACCCGGAAAAGCTAGCGGTAGCGCGCAGCTTGCTCCGGTTTACCCCAGGCGTCGTATAATTCGGTCAAGAGCTGCGCGACTCTCTTGAGCCTCAAGTCATGCCCGCCAAACTTGGATTTCAATACGTTGTAGTTGTCGAGCAAGAGCGTCTCAGCCTCAGCGTAACGCTTCTGCGCAGTCAGACACTCACCTAGCGCGCCTTTCGTAGAAGCAATCTGATTATTACCTTCGGGTAACGATCGAGTTTGCTGATCAAGCACTTTGCGGAGGAGCGGTTCCGCTTCTGCTGCTCTTTCCGTCCGGCTCATGATCCTGCCCAGCAGCCTCCAGCAAGCGAGATAGCGCGGCGACCCTTCGGGATAGAGTTGTTTCAGGATACTGAGACAGCCGTTTGCTCTTTCTTCCGCTTGAACATAGTCACCTCGGAGATACCAAACATAGGCTTGATCAAGTAGGCTGGTGGATACGAAAGGACTGGTGTCGCCGAACGCCCGGCGGAGAATTGCTTCGGCCGCTCGCAACGAAGAGTCTGCTTCCGCCAGTTCACCTTTGGTCGCTAACACCTCGCCCAAACCGACCAAACTGGAACCCAGTTCAGGACGCTCACGGCCAGGGAGTTGATGGAACTCCACAATCGCCGAGCGATGCAATTGTTCCGCCTCCTCCAGCTTTCCCTGGTCGGCCAGAATATAAGCGAGAACGCTGCCCATGATGGCAAGAGTCGCACGGTCGCTCCCTTTCAACTTAGCGCCTACGACCAGCCCTTCCCGGACCAGTGTTTCCGCGGAATTCGCATCACCTTTGGCTCCCGCGATCAGAGCCGAATCGCTTAGAATGGCGGCAAGCCAGCGGGGCTCGACATTTCCGGCTTGCTGTTCCTTGCGGTAAATGGTGAGCGAGCGCCGTTGCAGTTGATCGGCCGCAGCAACGTCCCCCTGGAAATACTTCACCTCGGCCAGGAAGAGCAAGGTCCTCGCTGTTTGCGGATGCTCCTCACCGTAGAGCTTTAAGAAGGTTTGCAGCGCGGCACCTACATAACGTTCCGCCAAGTCATAACGTGCTCTATACATGTAGGTGGTTCCAATCGTGCGTTCCATCTCTGCCCGAACCTCGGGCTGGTCGGCCAGCTCAGTTTCAATCCTGGGTCCAATCTCTTCCAGGATCTGACTGATCGTTACATCCCCGCTTTTTTGCGTGTTCGGTGAATACCAGCTCGGATTAGAAAAGCCGATCATGTCCTGGAGAAAAGTGTTGATGCGCTCGGCCTTGGCCGTCTCCAGCCGAGCTACGTCCCGCTGCCGGCGCGCGACCCGAGCTTGCCAGGCCGTGGCGACGATCCCGCCGATAAGAGTGAGCAACACGACCGCCGCGGCAGCTACGCCGATTCGATTGCGCTTCACAAATTTCGTGCTGCGATACCCGAAGGTATCTTTGCGTGCGATAACCGGGAGGCCGTCGAGATGCCGGCGAACATCTTCGGAAAATTGCGCCACCGATGAATAGCGGCGCGCCGGTTCTTTGCGCAGCGCCATCAAGACGATGTTATCGAGATCGCCATGAAGTAATCTGGGATTTGGGATTTGGAGGTTGGACCTTCCGTCGCTTCGAGCGGCAGCGGTGCTCGGTTTTTCCGGCTCTGTTTCGCAAATCAGCCGCACGATTTCATCCGACCGCCGAGTTTTGGTGCGATAGGGACGTTGGCCGGTGAGGAGCTCGTAAAGAAGAACGCCAAGTGAGTAGACATCGCTTGCGGTTGTCATCGCTTCGCCGCGCACCTGCTCCGGGCTGGCGTAATCGGGAGTCATCGCGCCCGCGAATGTCACGGTTTGTTCTTGTTGAAGTGCGCTCTCATCGTCCAGGAGCTTCGCGATCCCAAAGTCGAGCAGCTTCGGTTCGCCCTCAGGAGTAACAAGAATGTTCGACGGTTTCAGGTCGCGATGAATGACAAGGTGTTGATGGGCGTAACTCACCGCCCCGCAGACTTTGCGGAATAGTTGGAGGCGCGCGCCAATTGATAGCCGGTGCTTGCCGCAGAATGCATCCAGCGGCTCGCCGGGGACAAACTCCATTGCAAAAAAAGGCAGGCCTTCCGGAGTGACGCCGCCGCCGTGCACCTGGGCGATATTAGGATGATTGAGCTGCGCGAGAATGCGCTCCTCGGCGTGAAACTTTCTCACGAACTGCGCCGTGTTCAGGGCGCTGCGGACAAGTTTCAAGGCAACGTCGCGGTCGAGCTCGGTATCGTGTGCGAGATAGACTGCGCCCATGCCACCTTCGCCGATAAGCGAGATGATTTCGTACTGCGCTACGCGCCCGCCGGCCGGCAGCGTGGGCTCGGCGGCCAACAACTCAACTGCGTTTTCGACCGCCGGTTGCTCCATGAAGTGAGTCGCCCGCTCCGCCCGCGCCAGGAGCGACTCGGCTTCGCGCCGCAGCGTCGTATCCCCATCGCAGTGCTCGGCGATGAACGCGGGACGCGCCGCTGCTTCTAGTTCGAGCGCGTCGGCCACGAGGTCGAGCAGCTCTTCCGCGCGCTCAGGCGGCATGGGCGTTTTCCAGTTCGCGGCAAAGCCAAAGTTTGGCGAAACTCCAGTCCCGGAGGACGGTTTTTTCGGAGACCTGCAATACTTCGGCGATGTCTTTTGCCTCCAGGCCGCCGAAGAACTTCAGCTCCACGACTTCGCTTTGGCGTGGATAAGTGCTGGCGAGACTTTTTAAGGCGTCGTCGAGGGCAGCCAGGTTAGGCGATTGTTGCTGCTCCAGCTCGCGCGTCTCGTCGAGATAAACTTTTTGGACGTGACCTCCCCGCTTCGCGGCGCCATGTGCGCGCGCGTGTTGCACCAAAATCTGCCGCATCAGCCGTGCTGCCACCGCGCAAAAATGGGCACGATCTTTCCAGCCTACTTTCGTCTGGTCGACCAGCCGCAGATACGCTTCGTGGACGAGAGCGGTGGCCTGAAGGGTGTGATCGCCCCTTTCATGGCTGAGGTAATCCTGGGCCCGGCGCCGCAGCTCCTGGTAAACGAGCGGGATCAATCTCCCGGGCGCATCTTTATCGCCGGCGTCCCAGGCCCGGAGAATCTCCGTCGCCTCGTGATTGGGCGAAATGCTCATCGAACTCCTTCGTTCAGCGGGGAGTTTACTCTCGCACGCTGGCAACGTGAATATCTTTTTTTGGTGCGCAATGTCCGTTTTTACGACCGCTTCGCACATTCCGGGTGGACCCTCTATGGAGTCGCACCTGTCATATCTGAGGAAGCCGCCGCGGATCTTGTTTTATGTGGGGATCAGTCTGGGTCTCATTTGTTCGTACAAAGAAACTGGGCCCGGCTTCGTTTCACGGGCCATGGCCGCCTCAAAGAGCCCCATACCTTCGGTCTCTGTCGTCCACGCGGCCGGCGGGTCTTTCGCGGCCGACGTTCGCCGGATTGACAATGACTACGCTGGCGACTCGCAGTTGATCCAGGCACTACTTCAGAACGTGGCGCAACCGCTCGCGCTGGCCAGCGCCGATTTTGACGAGGATGGAATGCCCGACCTCCTCTGTGGCTACGCCAACCCCGGTGGTGGCGGTATCCTCACGGTCCAGCGGGGGAATGTTCATGCGCTCTTTCCGTATGGGGAGTACGCGAATGAGCGCAGACCCTTCCTTCCCGAAACGCTCGTTCTCGCTTTGCCCGAGGCGCCGGACTTCATCGCGGCCGGCGACTTCAATGCGGATGGGCACTGGGACATTGTGGTAGCGGCCTACGGCGGGCAGGCTTTGTATTGGTTGGCCGGCGATGGACACGGAGGTTTTGGCCCACCACAGCGCCTTGAAATTTCGGGAAGAATAACGACGCTGACTGCCGGCGATGTGAACCGACGCGACGGGCTGACCGATGTGGTCGTCGGAATTGCCACAGACAGCGGAGCAAAGCTGCTGGTTTTCGAATCGCCGCGCGGCGCATTCGGCGCTCGGCCGGAACAGTTCGATCTGCCTGCGGAGGCGCGCGCAATTGCGATCGGCCAATTCGACAACGATTATGCGATCGATCTGGCTGTGGCCGCTGGCGAGGAAGTCGTTTTCATTTCCGGACGCGACCGCAAGCTTTCGCTCGATGAGGTCCATCGCAACCAAGTGGGACCTGCAATCATTACGCGCCAGCAGCTCGGCTTTCCGGCAGTGGCGCTCGCTGCCGGTAACTTCGACGGAAAAAGCTTTAACGAGCTTGCGGTCCTCTCCGCGGACGGCAACGTGCATCTACTGACGCGCATCGACGCGCCAATTAACGCCGACGGTAAGAACGCTAAGACTGGACCTCCGCAATGGAATGTCAGCCAGCCAGTCAGTGAGCCGGTCGCGCTTTCGTCCGTTCAACGTGCTCCTCAATTCGTCGCGGCCCGTGTTTCCGGATCGCGAAACAACGATCTGATTGTCGAAGACGGCGTGACTCACCAGCTGGAAATACTCACCAGCGCGCCAGCCACATCCTCAAGCTCACCGCAGTTCACAAAGACGGCAACGCTCGATGTCGGTGTCGGCAGCGGCGCAATGCCGATGAAGCTTGGCAGCGACGCGCGCGACAGCCTGGTGACGTTCAGCGCGGCGCAGTCACAGGCGCAAATCTTGACGCCGCAAGTCTCGCTGACCTTCACGGTCATTAACACGAACGACAGCGGCCCCGGTTCGCTGCGCGAAGCCATCACGCTCGCTAATGCCAATCCCGGCACGGACATAATCAACTTCAACATTCCGGGCGGCGGCCTGCAGACGATTCAATTGCAGTCGCAGCTCCCCGACATTACCGACGCAGTAACTATTGACGGATATACCCAACCGGGCGCCAGCCCGAACACCCAAACGAATAGCGATGACGCCGTGATCGAAATCCAGGTCAAAGGTGATGGATCGAATTTTGGATTTACTGGGGCAGCAATCACAGCTGACAACTGCACGGTGCGGGGGATCGTCTTCAACAGCATTGCCGTCGCGCTCTCAATCCAATCAAACAACAACGTGGTGGAAGGTTGCTTCTTTGGCAGTAACGCGACGGGGACGGCTTTGGAACCCGACAACGTGAATTCGTTGCTGTTGATTACCGGGAATGTAACCGGCAATCTTATCGGCGGCACGACGCCGGCCGCCCGCAATCTTATCGCCAATCGTTTTGCAGGCGGGGGGCTTGATCTCGAAGGCGACACTGCAGCAGGTGGGCCGAGCAACACTTTGATTCAGGGCAACTTCATCGGCATCAACGCTGCCGGCAACGCCGCGCTGGGAGCAACCTTCGTTATCAACTGTTCATCGAACAACACGGTGGGCGGCACGACTGCTGGCGCGCGCAATATCATTTCCGGTGGTGGCGGCGTCGCGATCACTGAGACCGGTTCATTCGGATTCACCTCGAGCGGAAATCTAATTCAGGGAAATTACATCGGGACCGACCCGACCGGCACGACGGCGATCAGAAACAGCATTGGCGTCCTCGTTAGCACAGCAAGCGCAAGCAGTAACACGGTCGGTGGCACAACGCCCGCGGCGCGCAACGTCATTTCGGGAAACAACAAGAACACGGGAAATGTCTTGAACGATGGTGCCGGTGTCCGACTCGATGCGTTGGGCGGCGCGCTAATCCAGGGCAATTACATCGGCTTGACCGCGGATGGGAATTCAAAACTGGGGAATGCCTATGGTGTGACCGAGATCTTCGGATTCGGTAACACGATTGGCGGGACGGCGCCGGGCGCGGGCAATGTCATTTCCGGCAACCTTATTCTCGGCATCGATATTGGCAACAGCGGCAACGTCATTCAAGGAAACCTGATCGGGGTTGGTCCGGACGGAATTACGAATCAGGGGAATCTCGGTAATTCAGGCATTGACATAAACAATGATTTTAGAACCGCCTCGAACAACACCGTCGGCGGCATTGATCCGGGAGCGGGCAACATTATTGCGTTCAATGGGGCTGATGGGGTTCGGGTCTCAGGCGGCCCGCCTTATGGTTATGGCAACGCGATTCGCGGGAATTCGATCTTCAGCAACGCACGTTTGGGAATCGAACTCGGCACCGCGGGATTAGTGGCCAATGATCCGGGCGACGCAGATGACGGTCCGAACCATCTGCAAAACTTTCCCGTGCTCACTTCGGTGATGACGCAGGGCGCTCAGCTGGAAAGTAAGAGCTCTGCCAAACCTCAACTCGTTCCAGTCGCCTGGCCCGGCTCTGCGAGTGCGAGAAACTCAAGTCCGGGTCCGACAAGCGCAAGCTCGTCGAACCCAGGCGACGCCAACGTCTCAGTCGCGATCGCGTTGCCAAATAACTCCGGCGCCGATGCGCGCGCGGCGGCTAGCATCGAAGCTGTGCCAACTCCAACTCCGGCACCTGCCCAAACCTCGGGACCAGTTACCAAGAACATTGCCGGCTTTTTGGATAGCACTCCCAACCGCACATTTGCGATCGACTTCTATGCAAACCCACAGTGCGATCCGTCAAACTTCGGCCAGGGCCAGACCTACATCGGCTCGACCAGCGTCACGACCGACAACACTGACATCGCCAACTTCAGCGTCGCCCTGACCTATGACAACACGGCCGGCGACATCATTACGGCCACCGCAACGGACTTGACCACTGGGGACACGTCTGAATTCTCGCAGTGCTTTGGGGGACCAGCGCCGGTGGGCGCGGACCTGGCGATTACGAACATCACAGCCAGCCCATCGACAGGCGTAGTTGGCCAGAACGAGGTCTTCACGATCGATGTGACGAACAAAGGCCCCGCAGGTTCGGCCACGAATACTTTCACCGGTAAATTACCGAGTGGTTGGACCTTTGTTTCGGCAAGCGCCACGCAAGGCAGTTGCTCAGAATCGAATCTCACGGTGACCTGCGATCTCGGCTCGATGCCTGCCGAAACTATCGCGCGCACCACCATCACGGCCAAGCCCGGCACGCAAGGACAAAATCAGCAGAGCGAATTCAAGATTGTCGGCTCCGGCTCCGATCCTGACCTTACGAACAACGATTTCACCTTTAGCGTCAACGTGATTCCCTATCGTCCTCCGGGCACGGCGGACTTGCAGATGACTCTCTTCGTCGCTCCACCGGCCGTGGTGATCAATACGAACGTCAGGTTCGACTTCAGCGTGCAAAACAACGGGCCGGAGACGGCGACGAACGTAACCATGACAGCGCCGGTTCCTGCTGGGCTTCAATTCGTTTCCATCGGAGGTTTCGCCGGCTCCGCCTGTAGCTTCGATTCGGGTAGCAGCACCGTCACCTGCAATTTTGGAACAGTTGCCAACGGAGGATTGGTAGGCGAGGCCATCACATTCCAAGCTATTGCGCTCGGGCGCCAGAACATCACCGCGAGCGTCACCGGCACGCCCAACGACGTCAACCCCGAAGACAACATGGCGACGGCTGGTCCATTTGTCGGCGCCGGCCCACAGAACATGATTGTCACTAACACCAACGACTCAGGACCGGGCTCGCTGCGCCAGGCGATCATGGATTCAAACGACAATCCGGGTAAGGACACGATTGTTTTCAACATTCCAACCAGCGATCCCGGTCGCAATGCTACGACCGGCGTGTTTACGATCGCGCCGCTGACGGCGCTACCATTGCTCGAGGATCCGGTGATTGTCGATGGCTACACGCAACCAGGCACGCAGAAGAACACTTCGCCGACAGGATTCAACGGCACGCTGTTAATCGAGATCGAGGGCGAACATCTCAGCACGGCTGTAGCGACTGATGGTCTAGTCGTTTTCAATGGTGGCAGTATAGTCCGCGGGCTGATTATCAATCGCTTCACGGGTGCGCTTTTCTCTGGTGGAGGCGTCACCAATGGAGCGGGCATCAACCTGGCTATCGGCGGCTTCGTTACCAGTGAAACGAACACGGTAGAGGGCTGCTTCATTGGGACGGACGCGACTGGGACTCGCGACCTGGGCAACTTCATCGGCGTCTTCCTCAACCGGAACGGTGATCAGGTTGGCGGCACGTTGCCCGAGCAGCGCAATGTGATCTCCGGCAACGTGCTTGCTGGCGTCGCCATTCACCCGGCTGCAATCAACACCGTCACTCAAGGGAATCTGATTGGCACGGACATCACCGGGACGAAAGCAGTCCCAAGCACTCGCTTCGATATCAATGGATTTCGAATTACATCGGCGAACTGGGGCATCGGATTGCAAGGTTCCAATCACACGATTGGAGGGACAGCTCCTGGCGCGCGCAACGTCATCTCCGGGAATCTACATGGCATCGACATTCGGACCGGGGCTGGTAGTTCGCCACGGCCTTCATCGAACATAATCCAGGGTAATTTCATCGGCACTGATGCGACGGGCACGCTCGCGGTACCTAATAACGAAGGCATCTTTGCGATAACCGCGTTCCAGACCACCATTGGCGGCACCACAGCCGGAGGAGGCAACGTCATCTCCGGCAATACATCCGATGGCATTTATGTGGATGGTAATCAGAATACGGTGCAGGGAAACTACGTTGGCACTGACTGGACCGGAATCCACGCAGTTGGCAACGGCAACGGCGTGTTCGTCGATGTGGCCTTCAACACTATCGGCGGCACTGACCCCAATGCCGGCAATATCATTTCCGGAAATAACTACAACGGCGTCTGGCTTACCGGTAATGGTAGCGTGGTCCAGGTAGAGGGAAATAAGATTGGCGTCGATCAGAACGGCGCTCCGCTCGGCAATCTGCTCGATGGAATAAAGCTTACGCCGAACTCATTCAATCCAACCAACCCGAGCGGCGACACAATCAGCCAGAATACGATCGCTTACAATCGCCATAACGGTGTTTATATTAGCGGAACCCAATTCGCCGGTATTGGCAATCCTACCCGAAACAACTCGATTTTCGGAAACGGACTTCTTGGGATTGATTTGGCAGTATTTAATGGACCCTTTTCTCCAGACACAAGCGTCGGGGTCACCCCAAATGACAATTGCGATGCCGATACCGGCGGCAACACTTTGCAGAATTTTCCCGTGCTAACCTCGGCGGTCAGCGCCGCTGGAAGCACGGCCATCATCGGCACGCTCAACAGCGTAGCCAATACGACCTACACGATCGACTTTTACGCCAACGCTTCGTGCAACGCATCAGGCAATGGCGAAGGTCAGGTCTATCTCGGCTCCACGAACGTCGCGACTGATGGTTCCTGCAATGCCGTTATCAATGCAAATCTACCAGTTTCGGTTGGCGGGGAATTCATTACAGCTACGGCGACTGATCCAAATGGCAACACCTCCGAGTTCTCGCAGTGCCTTCAAGCGACTGGTCAGGCCGGCGCAGGACCAACCCCGACACCACCGCCGAACGTCGATCTCTCGGTGACTCTGAGCGATTCACCCGATCCGATCGGCTTTGGAACCCAAACCACGTACACGGCGATCGTCACCAATAATGGAACGACTCAAGCCGACGCGGTGGAGCTGGGTGCGGCCCTGACGAAAGCGTCTTCGCCTATCGCTCCTCCCGTCAATCAGGCTAGAAACCCGCAACCTGATGCGGTAGGCGGCAACTCACCCATCTCGTTTGTTTCAGGCAGTGCCACCCAGGGCTCGTGCCAAGCCTCAGGATTTGGCGCTAACTGTAACCTGGGAAGTATTCCTCCTCATGGCAGCGTCACTGTTTCGCTCATCGGCATAGGAAACTCTGTTGGATTTGCGACCAACACGACCACAGTGAGCGCGCTCGAGAGCGAAACCAACACCGCCAACAACTCAACCAGCCAGAACACCACGGTGGTTCAGGGATCGGCGATCTCCATTGGAGACGTGTCTCTGCCGGAAGGGAACAGTGGAACCACGCCTTTCCCGTTCCCCGTGACACTCTCACAGTCCTCCACGCAAACCATTACGGTGGACTACCAGACATTCAACGGGACGGCAGTGGACTATTTCACCACCGACAGCAACGGAGTCTTTCACTCAGCCGACTATCAACCTCAGTCGGGGAGGCTGACTTTCGCTCCGGGCGAAACGAGCAAGACCATTACTGTGCTCGTAAACGGGGACACAATACCTGAGCCAGACAAGTCGTTCTACGTCGTGCTGGGAAATCCAACAAACGCGATCATCGCGAACAACAGAGGCACCGGAACTATAACCAATGATGGCAGTGGTCCACCTTCACCGACCCCAACGCCGACACCAACAGCTACGGCGACAGCGACGGCTACCGCCACTCCAACCGCTACCGCTACAGCCACCGCCACAGCTACAGCCACAGCCACAGCCACAGCCACGGCTACAGCCACCCCAACCGCTACGGCTACTGCAACCTCAACCCCGACGCCAACTCCAATCCAAACCCCTATACCGACACCGGGGCCTACGCCTACATCCACACCTACACCTACGGCAACTGCTACCGCCGCAGCATCGCCCACCGCGACCGCCACACCGACGGCAACCGCTACGGCCACGCCAACACCGACGCCGACCGCCACGCCTACCGCTACTCCGGCCCAATCCTTGAACATCTCTACCCGGATGCGAGTGGACGTTGGCGACAAGGTCATGATCGGCGGCTTCATCATTCGCGGGAACGCTCCCAAGGCGGTGGTCCTGCGCGGCCTCGGGCCTTCGCTGACCAACTTCGGTATCCCCGCGGCCAACGTCCTCCTTGATCCGGTTCTTGAGTTGCATGGAGCGAACGGCGCTTTGATTACTTCAAACGACAACTGGAAAGATAGTCCCCAGAGGGCCCAGATCGAAGGCACGGTCTTCCAACCGACAGACGACCGTGAATCGGTCATCCTGGCTACTTTACCACCGGCCACCTACACCGTTATCCTCAAGGGAGTGGGGCAAACGGCGGGGATTGGGTTGATCGAAGTCTACGACAACAACCCGGCGGTGGACTCCGACCTGGCGAACATCAGCACCCGCGGCTTCGCTCAGACTGGCGATAACGTGATGATTGGCGGCTTCACCCTGGGCGGGAACAACAATCCGACCCGGGTGGCCGTGCGCGCGCTCGGGCCGTCCTTGACCAGCTCGGGCCTCAGTAATGTGCTGGCCGATCCTACCCTGGAGCTGCACAACGCCAACGGGACCATCATGGTCTCAAACGACGATTGGCTGAGCGATCCGGTCTCAGCGGCGCAACTCACGGCCAACGGACTGGCGCTGCCTAATCCGAAGGAATCCGGTATCTTTACTTCCATGGCGCCGCCGGGCCAGTTCACCGCGATCGTGGCCGGCAAGAACGGCGGGATCGGCATAGCCCTCGTGGAAATCTATAATCTGCGGTGAGGGAGGCCACATCCGCGTCGCCGCCTTTGGTTTAGTCGAGGTCTACAACCTGCAACGACGCGTCTCAGCGAATCAACGTCACTCGGATGTTACCGCCGCCGGCTATGTACATCCGGTATCCGAAACCAGATTTGACGATGACTACGGACGGGGAATCGATTTTCGGAAAATAGGCGCTGTCGTATTGTGATTGCGCCCAGCGCTGGCCGTTCTCGAGGGTGAAGATCGTCCGGCCGGTGTAGCCGGTAAAAGGTCCTACAATCTTGCTTTGGATCACCTGCGGGGCGGATACCTTGTTTTCCTTCACGGCCTTGTCCACTGCCGTCGTGGCGATTTTTTCATTGCTGACCGCGACATAGCTCCGGATGAACTCGTCCAGCTTGGCGCGTTCTGCCGCGTCGAGCTTCGACAATCCGGCAGCTTCGTACTGCTCCGGGGTCATTGCCTTCTGCACTCCAGGGAAGGCCGGGCTCTCCGGCTCAGCGGCCGGAAGCGACGCGAGGGAGGCGAGAAGGAAACAAAGGACTAAGGAAATGTTTTTCATAAATGCGAGCCTCCTACTCGACCTATTTCGCGATCCAATGTCAAAGGCAAAAAGCATACCGGGATGCAATTCTCGAAATCCGAATATCGAAATCCGAAACAAACTCGAATCATCGAAATAATCAAAATGGGAGCTGTTTCGTATTTTCCTCCTCGAACATTTGGTATTGTTTCGAGCTTCGAGCTTCGGATTTCGAGTTTTCCGACTCGAAAGCTTCGGGATCGTCTATTTGAGATTGTAGATCTGGACCGATCCAATGCCGGTGCCGCCGTTCTTCCCGGCCAGGATGGCCGTGAAGGTCCCGGGCGGCAGCGAAATGAAGATGCCCGATTCCTTCGGATCTTGTGGCGCAAGCCCATTTGCCGTCAACTGCGCGGCGGAAACAGGATCGTCGGTCCAGTTATCGTTCGCGACCAGGAGCGCGCCATTGGCGTCGTGCAATTCCAGGGTCGGATCGGCCAGCACCGGGTTCAATCCAAATTTGGCTAGAGATGGTCCGATGCCCAGCAGCGCTATCCTCGCGGAATTAGAGCTCCCGCCCAGGATGAAGCCGCCAATCATCACGTTATCAGTGCCCTGGACAAACCCGCGCGTGCTGATGTTCGCGAGTTGCGAATCCGAGCCCTGGCTGGTGTCGTAAACTTCTATCAAGCCTATCCCGGTAGTGTTGTTCTCGCCGGTGATAATAACTGTGTAGGCGGCCGGCGCCAGGGTGGCGAGGATGACCGATTCGCGGTCGTCGCTGGGCTGGAAGGGACCGCCTTCGATCTGCGACCTCTGCGGGCTATCCTTCCAGTCATCGTTTGAAGTAATCAAAGCTCCGTTCGGTCCGTGCAACTCCAGCACCGGTTCGAGAAGGAGGTCGGCCAATGGGATGCCGAAGTTGGCCAGCGAAGGTCCAAGCCCGCGTAGCACCACTGCCTTGGAAGCGTTACCAGTAATGATGTAACCGGCAATCATGGCCTTGTCACCCGTGTCGACCCGGAGGCGCGTCGAGATATTCAAAGCCTGGGCTGCTGTAGCCGTTGGCGTAGCGGTCGGCGTAGCCGTCGCTGTGGCTGTAGGTGTAGCTGTGGCCGTTGCAGTTGCCGTCGGAGTGGCCGTTGCAGTTGCCGTCGGAGTGGGAGTCGGCGTTGGCGCATTAACTACCTGTCCGCCGCTCAGCGTGCCGCTGCTTCCGTTGAAATTGCCGTCGCCGCCATAGGTCGCCGTGATCGGATGGTTGCCGGGAGTTAAGCTTGATGTGGTAAGAGTAGCTACCCCACTTCCATTCAGAGATCCCGTTCCAAGAGTTGTCGAGCCATCCTTGAACGTAACGGTCCCGGTCGGTCCACTGCCAGAAGCAGGTGTAACCGTCGCTGTGAACGTAACACTTTGACCGGAGTTAGATGGATTCGGTGAGGACGTGACACCGGTGGTCGTGTTGGCTTTGTTGACGACCTGGCCGCCGCTCAAGGTGCCGTTGCTCGTGTTAAAATTGCCGTCGCCGCCGTAGGCAGCGGTGATCGTGTGCGTGCCGACGCTTAAGCTTGAGGTGCCGAAAGTAGCTACTCCGCTTCCATTCAATGTTCCCGTCCCGAGTGTAGTCGCGCCATCCTTGAATGTCACTGTGCCGGTCGGGCCATTGCCAGAAGCAGGCGTAACTTTTGCCGTGAAGGTCACGTTCTGACCAAAGGCCGATGGATTGAGCGATGAAGTGACAGCCGTTGTCGTATTGGCTTGATTCACCACTTGGCCGCCGCTCAAGGTGCCGCTGCTCGTGTTGAAATTCGCATCGCCGCCGTAAGCGGCCGTGATTGTGTGCGTGCCGACGCTAAAGCTTGAGGAGGTTTCGAAAGTAGCTTCCCCACTTCCATTCAATGTTCCTGTCCCGAGTGTAGTCGCGCCATCCTTGAATGTCACCGTCCCGGTCGGTCCAGTACCCGAAGCAGGTGTAACTGTTGCTGTAAAGGTAACAGTCTGACCAAAGGCCGATGGATTAAGCGATGAAGTGACAGCCGTTGTCGTATTGGCTTGATTCACCACTTGGCCGCCGCTCAAGGTGCCGCTGCTCGTGTTGAAATTGCCGTCGCCGGGGTAGGCAGCGGTGATCGTGTGCGTGCCGACGCTCAAGCTTGAGGTAGCGAAAGTAGCTACCCCGCTTCCATTCAATGTTCCCGTTCCGAGCGTAGTCACGCCATCCTTGAATGCCACCGTGCCGGTCGGGCCGCTTCCTGACGCAGGTGTAACGGTCGCGGTGAAGGTCACACTCTGGCCAAAGGCAGAGGGATTAAGCGATGAGGTTACACTTGTCGTCGTACTTGCCTTGTTAACCGTCTGTCCGCCACTGAGCGAACCGCTGCTGCCATTGAAGTTACCATCCCCACTGTAAATCGCGCTCACCGTGTGCGGGCTGCCCGAGATCGTTAATGACGATGTGCTTGTTTGCGCTGTGCCGCCACTAAGTGTCACCGGGCTGCCAAAGTTCGATCCGTCGATAACAAACTGGACTGTCCCGGTTGGGCCGCTTCCTGACGCAGGTGTAACGGTCGCGGTGAAGGTCACACTCTGGCCCAGAGCAGAAGGGTTAAGCGATGACGTTACACCCGTCGTCGTGTTGACCTTAACAGTGATGCTGACAGTACCGCTTGAACTGTTCGCCGTGTCGGTCGCCCTAATTGTCTGACTACCGGCTGTCGCGAGCGTTGCGCCGTTGGTAAAGGTGTGCGTTCCACTGTCACCAGCCACAAAGGTGTAATCGCCCGGTAACGTTGCTGCCCCATCGCTGCTCGTGAAATGCACCGTGCCAGTGTAGTCGATCACAGTGTTATTGGATGAATCTTTCGCCGTGACCGTGACGTCGAAAGCGCTGCCCGCTGTCTGTGGAGTCGAAGCAGTGACGTCAAAATGTGTTATCGCCGTAGGAGAAATTTCCCGGACCGCGATGAAAGCGGGGGTGTGCAGGCCCGAGTTGGCAAAGAGGGTCCCATTCCCGGCCGAATCGAATTCCTCGATCCTGTTACTGTTCGAATTGGCGACGTAAAGGTTTCCATTCAAGTCGAACACCAAACCACTCGGTAGATTCAAGTTTGAGCTCGCGAAAACCGTGCCCGTTCCGTTGGAATCGAATTTATTGATTACTGGAGGAGGAGAGGACGTATTGTTGGACTCATACAGATTGCCACTCCTATCAAAGGCCAAACCTCTGGGACGGTTCAACCCGGAGCTGGTGAAGACAGTTCCGCCTCCGCCTGAGTCGAATTTCTCAATCGTGTTGTTGCTCTGGTTCGCAACGTAGAGATTGCCGGCTGTGTCAAAGGCGAGGCCAGTAGGGCCACTCAGCCCGGTGGTGGTAAATTCGGTGCCGTTCCCTCCTGAATCGAATTTCAGGATTTTATCGTTGCTAAAGTTTGAGACATAGAGATTGCCGCCACTGTCGAAGGCAACGCCAAAGGGGCCAAACACGCCCGAGCTGGAAGAACCAGAGGGGGCGAACACACTGGAAGCTCCGGCCGGGTTGAATTCCCTGATCGTGTTTTCGTTATTATTGGCAACATAGAGATTGCCGCTGAAATCAAAGGCGAGTCCAGCCGGGCCGGCGACACCTGTGCTGGCATCCGCAAAAGTCCCAAGGTCCGTGCCGCTTGCATCGAACTTTTCGATCGTGTTGTTGCCGCCATTCGAGGCATAAAACTCCACCGTCTTGCACTTGCCGGCGCTGCCGGCGTTGTAGATCGCTTTGATTTCGTCGCTCGTAAGCGCGCGGTTGAAGACGTCCACCTCGTCCACCCGACCGTTAAACCGGAACCCGTCGTCGCGACCGCCGATATTAAAGGGCGAGCCGGAGTTGCCAAGATGATTTCCCGGCACAAAGAAGTCGGGTCCGACCTGAACGCCATTAACATAAATCTTTAAGTCGTGATTGCTGCCATCGTAGGTAAATGCAAGGTGGGTCCAGGTGTTGGTTGGCGGGGAAAACGCGATGCCGAAATCCGACTCGCAGCAGTCCGTATGTATGAAAGCGTAGACGGCTCCGCCTATGGAATACAAGGCGAAGTCGTTGAAGCCGGATAGGGCCTTGCCGAAGTAAAGTGCGTCTCCGGAGGAAGAGGGATTAACCCATCCATCTATGGTTACCTGCGGACCGGTTAGTTGCAGCCCTACAGGATCACCAGCCGTAAAGAATCCGGTGCCATCGAAACTAAAGGCCCGACCTACAATGCCGTTGGCGAACGTCACTCCACCATTCGCCAGGCTGCCGTTACTATTCTCTTGAATATCGATCGCGGTATCGTCGCCACTCCACCAGGCGACTAGTCCCGGCGGCGGCTGAACGCAATTCTCCATTTCCACAGCGCCGATATCGAGCGATCCATTAACCTTTCGCGCAAACCCGCGCTGATCGAAGGCGGAATTCACCGCTGCCCCGACGGCATGGCCCACGGCGGTAGTGCCATTCGCGCCGCGAGTGACAGTCAATGTGTTACCAGATACACTTCCGACCGCCATTTGTTCGGCATCGATTTGGATAGTTTCGCCGGCCGAAATGGAGCTGGCATCGTTGACGTCAAAACTCGTGTCCGCGTTACCGATAGGATTGGTGAGGTTTGTCCAATCAGTTCCCGCATCGATGGCGGGACTAGTGGGCAAAAGAAGATACGTTTGCGTCGGCCCACCGTAGTTGTCGAACGGCGAAAGCTTTGGATCGATCGGGGAGGCGTTGGTGCCTACCTGGTTGCCATTGCTCCCGTTGGTGATTCCCGTCATGTTAGTTCCGTCACCGATCAAGTTGAACGAGCTCGTTCCGTCCATCGCCCCACTGATGTCGTCACGCGTTGTCCCGGTACCGCGGAAGTTACCGGCAATAAGCGCGTTCTTTAAAACAACAGCGCCGCCGCCGCGGAAGATACCGCCACCCTGTTGGCCACCGTTGTCGTCAGAGTCGGAGCGGTTATTCGTGATCGTTACGTTGGTTAAGGTAGCTGTTCCTGAACTATAGAGGCCGCCGCCGTTTTGCCCGGAGCTGTTGCCGCTGAGCGTGCTGTTAGTCACCGTAAGTGTCCCGGAACTTAGGACGCCGCCGCCGCCAACGGCGGGCGCTGTATTGCCGCTCACGGTGCAGTTGCGCAGGGTCAGCGTAGCATTGGAGTCATTAAAGATGCCGCCGCCGCCGTTGCTGCCGTTAGTAGTGTTACCGGTCACAACACTGCCGGTAAGGGTAAGGTTGCCGCCGTTAAAGATACCGCCGCCGTCGCCGCTGGCGTTTCCGCCGGAGATCGTCAGGCCGGAGATGGTCACTGCAGTCGTGTTGGAAGCAACGGTAAAGACACGCGAGACGTTGTTACCGCTCACTGTCAGCAGGTTCGCACCCGGGCCAGTGATCGTGAGGTTCTTGTCAATCAAGAGCACACCGCTCGTAAGTGTGATCGTCTGGCCGTTCAGAGATGGATCAAAGGCGATGGTATCGCCGTCGATCGCATCGGCGATTATTTGCCGCAACGAGCCCGGCCCGGAATCATTGGTATTAGTCACCGCTCCCAACGGATCGTTGTTATCTTCTACAATAGTGAGCGTTTGTTGGAATGGCACGTCCGTGGTTGCCCCGGCATTAAGCGGGACGACGGTCAGCGTGAGAGTCTGGTTAGCTTCGTGCTTATTGTCGTCCACCGTCGGTAGGATAAGGGTCTTATTGGCGAGGTCGCCCGCGGCCCAGCTAACAAAGAAATCGCCCGTGATCTGTGCGATGTCATTCCGGGTGGTCCCGTTGTAGTTGGCAAAGTTACCCGCGATAACGACCCTGCCATCTAGCTGAAGAGCGCTGGCAAACACGCTGCTGTCCGCTCCCGTGCCTATGTTAAAGGTCGGATCGAGTGATCCGTTCGTATTAAGGCGGGCAATGGAGCTGCTGGAGGCTCCATTGTAGGTCGTGAACGCGCCGGCGATGATAACCTTGCCGTCCGCCTGCAAGTTCGTTGCGTAAACAGGGAAGTCCGTTCCAGTGCCGGGATCGAATGAAGTATCGAGCGAGCCGTCAAAGTTCAGGCGCGCAATTCCGCTACGCGGCGTGGCGTTATAGTTCAAGAAAGGTCCGCCGGCTATGACCTTGCCGTCGGGTTGGAGAACGATTGCGACCACGGCGTCATCCGCGCCGGCGCCGGTAGCAAGGAAAGTAGAATCGAGAGAGCCATCGGCGTTGAGACGCGCGATATGATTGCGTCCGGTGCCATTATAGTTCGCGAACGATCCACCGATTATAATGTGGCCGTCTCCCTGAATAGCTATCGTCGAAACGGCGGCGTCCGGGCCAGGACCGCCGGCGTTGAAGGAAGGATCTAATGACCCATCGGCATTCAACCGCGCAAGGTAGTTGCTTGGGACTCCGTTGTAGTTAAGGAACTGGCCGCCGATAACGATCTTGCCGTCCGGTTGGATGGCGGTCGCAAACACAGTGTTATCCGCGCCCGCGCCCGTGTTAAGGAAGGTTGTATCCAAAGATCCATCCGAGTTCACGCGCGCAAGATTGCCGCGGGGCGTGCCATTATAGCTGCCAAAACTTCCGCCGGCGATGATCTTGCCGTCCGGCTGGAGAGCCACCGTCTCGACACCCCCGGTTACACCCGAGCCGGGATCGAACGAAGTATCGAGCGAGCCGTCGAGATTTACTCGCGCAATCCCGTTGCGGCCGGTCCCGTTGTAGCTGTTAAAATATCCGCCAATGATGATCGCGCCATCGGGCTGAACGGCGAGGGTCAGGATCGACGTATTTGTTCCGGTGCCCGGGCTGAAGGAAGTGTCGAGTGCGCCGGGAGTGAACACGTAATCGGCCGGCGTGGTCGTTACATCGGTAATGGTTACCTTGGCCGTGACGGCATCCGTCCCGCCCGTCCGCTGGACAACGATGGTAGCGTTAGTGCCCTCATTCACACTGTTACTCGAGCTGGTGAAAGAAAGCGGACTCGGCACCATCTCAACGGCGCCGATGTCGCTGCGGTCGCCGGCGGGAGTGATTGAGCTATTGAACGTCACCGGCCGGGTAAAGCCACGTTGATCGGTTGTGATCGCCGTGTTCGTCTCGTCGACGGCGAAATTCTTGCCCTGGTCGATGGCCGGGCTGCCTTGCAGGAGCGCATGGGTCAAAGTCGGCCCGCCGTTATTGCCGAGCGCGCCGAGCAATGGATTGGTGTTAATCTGATCGGTGCTGTCAGTGAGGAATCCGCCGCCATCGTCGCTACTCAGGTTATAACCCAATGAAGCAAAGTTACCGCCAAATGGTGCAGAAAGACTCGACTGCCCCGCAGAGGTATTAAAGAGGGTACCACCGATGGTGATGCCGGCACCCTCTTGCCAAATCATCCCGGTTGGCCCGAATATGTCGAAGTTTTGGCTAAAAGTGCAATTCCGGACGGTCAATGGTGCATTCGCACCGTCACCGTTCTCGTAAATAGCGCTGCCATCCCCGCCGCTAACGTTGTAACTCAACGTGGAGTTTACTATCGTCATCCTCACGTTATTTCCCGAGCGTCCGCCGTCGTCATTTATGATCGCGCCACCGCGATCGTCGCTGTGGTTGTAGGCGAACGTGCTGTTGATTATGAATACGCTCCCGAAACCGCCGAACCGCGGAATATTCACAATCGCGCCGCCGCCGTCGCTAACCCCGCGATTGGGATTTGTGAGGGCTGAGTTGCCGCTGATCGTGCTGTTGCGCACCACGAGAGACGTTAAATCGCCAAAGTCGCCGCCATCGTTGTAAATACCGCCGCCGCCGATTGCCAGGTTGTTCGTAATGGTGCAACTATTGACTGTCAGGCTTGCGTTGGGTTCGTTGTAAATCCCGCCACCACGGCCAGTATCATTACAGCAAGGAGTAATGAAATGAGCCACGTTGCCGGTGATCGTGCAGTTGTTTAATGTCAGGGTGCCCGAATTCTTGATCGCGCCGCCATCGTCTGGGCTCGCCCCGCCCGTCATGGTCATCGTGGATAAAGTCGCCGTTACTCCCGACGCTATCTCGAAGATGCGGTCGTTGTTGTTGCCATTTATGACCAAGGTGGCGCCTGTTGGCCCCGTGATGGTGAGGTCCTTGTCGATCAGCAGTTCGCCGGTTGTGAGGGTAATCGTATGAGAACTGCCGGGTGCGAACACGGTCGAATCAAAGGTAATCGAGTCGCCAGCCTGCGCGTCGGCGATCGCCTCCCGCAAACTGCCGGGCCCGCTATCGTTGGCGTTGCTGACCGGCGCCGGCCCACCGTCGCCGTCGGTGATCTCGTGGATCGTGACCACGGCGCTTGTTAGACCCAAACTCGTCTCGGCCGAGGGCGAGCTTAAAGTGAAGTTGAAGGTTTCGTCACTGCCGTGCACGTTATCGTCGATAATCGCCACGTTGATTGTCTTCGTTACTTCGTTCGCGGCAAAGTTCAGGTCACCGCTGGTAGCCGTGTAATCCAAGCCGGCCATTCCAGTTCCGTCGCTCGTCGCATAGTGCACGGTCGAGGTGCGTGCGATATTCCCCGTCCGGGTAATTGTGATCGGCACGCTGCCGTCAGTTTCATTAACGCTATAGGTGGCGGAGCTTAGTTGTACCACCGCCGGTGGTTTGCACTTGCCCGCACTGCCTGCGTCGTAAATCGATTGAATATCACCTACACCGAGCGCGCTGCTAAAGACTTCTACTTCATCAATGATACCTTTGAACGGGCTGGTTGCGCCGTCGCTGAAAATCCCGATCGTGGCAGACACGTTGTTATTTTCAGGTGTTCCGCCCGCATCAAAACCCGAGATGACGGAAGCGGGCGCGTTAACGCCATTGACATAGAACGTCATTTTTGCGCCCGACCCGGCGCCTCCATTGTAAGTCAGGGCGACATGCTGGAAGCTACCTGCCGTAATAACAGCGCTATTTGTCCTGTACTGGGTAAAACCGCCAGTCGTATTGCGGACCGACGCCACGAGGGTGCCGCCGGGTTCAATCGCCAGGAAGTAGCTACGATTTGTATTAACGTCATCTTTGGCCATTATAACCGGGCCGTTCGACAGGTCGGTCGGATTAATCCAGGCATCGATTGTAAAGCTGCTTGGTAAACCGACATCGCCGACATCGACATAGTCATTTATGCCATCGAGACTGAAACCTTGGCGTACTTCGCCCGTGTCAAAGGTGGCGCCATTCTGAAGCGTGCCGTTGTTGCCGCCTTGAATATCGTTAGCGTTACCATCGCCCGGCCACCAGTCCATCATGTTCGCGGGCGCCGTCACGCAGGTTCGACACTTACCGACGCTGCCCGCGTTATAGATGTTCGCTATATCTGCGGGGCTCAACGCCGTGTTAAAGACTTCGACTTCGTCGATGAGCCCGGTAAAATCGAATCCATCGTCCCGGCCGCCGATCGCAAACTGCACTTCCGAGTTGGTACATGGGCCGATGTTGCACTCGCTAAGGTTTCCGCTGACCGGTGTGCTGGCTTGGAGCGCACCATTGATGTAGATAGCCAGCGTCGATCCATCGTAGGTGAGCGCAACATGCGTCCAGGTGTTGGCCGGCGGATTGTAGCCTGAGTCGATTCCATATTCGGTAAAATTCGCGCGAACGGCGCCCTCGATGTCGCCACCGCTCATGTACAAGAGGTACTCACCTTGACCGGACACGGCCTTGCCAAACAAAATGCCCTGCCCGCCACTGGCTGCCGGGTTGATCCAGCCATCGATTGTCACGGTGTTTGTGCCGGCAAAATTTAGACCGGCAACATTCCCCGGGGTCGCGAAGTGACTTCCATCGAAGCTAAAGGCGGTGCCCACTTCGCCGGGCGCGAAGGTTGCGCCACCGAGTGAGAGATCAAAGTGACTGACAATATCAACGCCGGTGTTATCGGCCGGCCACCAGCTTACGATTCCAGACGGCGTGGGGGTGCAGGTCCGGCACTTGCCGGCGGTGCCGGCCTGGGCGATGGCCTGAATCTCCGATGACGTAAGGGCGCGGGTGAAAACTTCTACTTCATCAATGACACCTGAAAAGGCATCGCTGATGAGATTGCCATCTATACCAATCTTCGTGCTCGCGGAAATGACACCCGGAGTTCCACCGGCGTCCTCCGCAGAAACCGGCGCCGAAGGGACTAAGACTCCGTTAACATAGAACACCAATTTCTGGTTGGCTGCGGCGCCGCCGTCATAGGTCATGGCGACGTGCTGGAAAGTCCCCGTCGATATTACGGAGTCATTGGTTTGATAGCGCGTGAATCCACTGCTATCTGTTTCGGTCCCTCCACTCGCACTGTTGACTATTCCAACGAGTTTTCCTGACGTATCAATATAGACGTAATAGCTAAGATGGCTCGAGTCATCCTTCGAAATTATCATTGGGCTGGTCGAAAGACTCGTTGGGTTCACCCAGGCATCGATCGTGAACGTCGCCGGCAAGGCGACCTGGCCGACGTCGACATATTGGTTCTGGCTGCTATCGAAGCTGAATCCTTGAGCGACCTCGCCGGGAGCGAAGGTTGTGCCGTTCACCAACGTTCCACTATTACCTCCCTGAATATCGGCCGCCGTTCGGTCGGCCGGCCACCAGTTCACCATGCCATTAGGCGGCGGCGTGCAGGTGTCTCCGTACAAGAAATTTGGACCTACATATGTCACAGCGACCGCGTTGGTCGGCTCTGAAATCGAGCCGGCAGTATTCGAAGTGGAATAAACGCCCGCGTAACCAGTGAAATCTGCACTCATCGTTGGTCCACCACCCTGATCGCGTAGATTGTCAGGATCACCCTGCGCATAATACGCGCCGACTGTGTATTGCTGATTGGCGAGCAAGAGAGCTGGAGTAATCGCGATGTAGCGAAATTCACCGACTAAAAAGCCGGCTGTTCCGGCGGGAACTGTGGCGGTGGCCACTATGTTTCCGTTGCTGTCCCAGATTGTGACCGGTTTACTGGCTTGCAGGCCATCGCCAATGCTGCCGCCGGTGTTTGCTCCGTCCCACACGCCAAGAGCCGAAACAGTTTGGTTCCGGTTTCCGACAGTAAACTGCGTGCCAAGCGTAAATCCATCACCCGTACGAAGGGTGCCGGTGCCAGCATCGATAACGAGAGGCGACGACGCCGCCTGAGTTGCGGCGACGCTTCCTAGGAAGATTCCTAAAGCAGCACACAGAGCAAAGTATCTTCCACGATAACATTCTGCTGGTTTCATGAAGGCATTTCCTTGTTGGTTTCACCGCTTCAGTTCCGCTTGGAACCTGAACCGACCTCGCCCTCGCTCCAGATGTCGCGTCTAACGAGGCTGACTCGGAAACCCTTGGAAACTGAGATCGCGTTAAGCGACCCTTCACCGAAGGTTCGGCCCCCCATCTACCCCGCCGAAGATCCGTTGAAACGTCGGATGACGTAATCGGCTTCGCTTTTACTGGAAGCGCGGGAATCGCGTCAAGACTTTATCGTTGCCGCCTGCGAAGAATCCGACCGGTTTGGAATTCTTACGCCGCAGCCTCGGTCGGAGAGAGCGCTTCGTCGACCACCCGGAAGAATTCCGCGATATCGATGGGCTTGGTGAGATAGGCGCGGGCGCCGGCGGAAAGCAGCCGCTTGATCTGCGGCGAGGTGGCATCGGCGCTGATCACGACGACCGGAATCTCCCGCGTGAGATGGTCCGCTTTCAACTGGGCCAGGACCTGCCAGCCCGGCATGTCGGGCAAATGCAGATCGAGCAAGATCAGATCCGGGGTGTGCTGGCGAGCCAGCTCCAGGCCCACGCGGCCCTGCATCGCCGTCATCAGCTCAAGGGTGGGACGTTCCGCCAGCATCTGGTCGAGCAAGGTCACGTTGGAGAAATTGTCTTCTATATACAGAATGCGGCGAGATTCTTCGGCAAGTTCGTCGCCGGAGGTCGAACCGCTGCGGGAAGCGGCGACCGCTTGCAGCGGGGATTTGGCCCGTGGAAGTTCCAGCCAAAACGTGCTGCCGTTTCCCAGCGTGCTGCTCACGCCAATCTTGCCGTTCATCGCCTGGACGAGACGCTGGCAGAGCGCGAGACCCAGCCCGGTCCCTTCCACGGTCGATGCTTCCGCGCCAAGCCGGTCGAAGGGCGTAAAGAGTCGCGCCAATTTTTCCACTGGGATTCCAGCGCCGGTATCGCGCACTGCGATTCGGGTGAGACGATCGCTCGATTCGTCAAACGAGACGGTAACGCTACCCTGAGTGGCGGAATATTTCACGGCGTTCGAAAGCAAATTCAGCAGTACTTGTTTGAACCGCTGCTGATCGGCCAGAACGAAGGTGGCGGTATCGAGCGAAGAATTCGGCATCAGCGCAATATTGCGCTCGGCGGCGAGCGGGCGCATGAGATCCACCACATCGTTGATCGCTTCCTCGATGCAGACCGGTTCCACGGAGAGCTCCAGGGTTCCCGCTTCGATGCGGCTGATATCGAGCACTTCGTTGATCAGGTTCAGGAGATGGCGGCCGGCGCTGAGGATGTAACGAATGCGCGGCCGCTGCGTTTCCGTCGGCGCCTGGCGATCGAGCAATTGGCCGAAACCGAGGATCGAGTTCAGCGGCGTGCGTAATTCGTGGCTCATCCGGGAAAGGAAATCGCTCTTCGCGTGGTTTGCGCGGACGGCTTCTTCCTTGGCTTCGCGCAAAGCTTTTTCGATCCGCTCCCGATCCGTGACATCGTGCGCGACGCAAAACATGATCCTGTCCTTGGCCGACCAGGTGACCGACCAAAGGACATCGACGAGCGTTCCATCCTTGCGGACGTAGCGATTAACGAAGTCGGTGACCTTGCCGCTGACCAGCATGCTCTTGGCGGCTTCTTCGGTTTTCGGCCGATCTTCCGCATACACAAGATCGATGTAACGGCGGCCCACCAGCTCTTTGGCTTTGTAACCCCAGAGTTCCTCGCAGGCGGCGTTCACGCGCAGGAAGCGACCGTCTTCGCCGATCGTGCAAATCACGTCCTGCGAATTGTCCATGATGAGTTGGTTCGCATCGAGCGCGGCCTGGAGCTCGCCTCGGCTTTCCTCGAGCGCGGCTTCGCTGGCTTTGCGTTCCGAAATGTCTTCGACCATCAGAAGGAAATATTGGGGTGCGCCCCCCTCGTCCCGGAGGACACTGGCCGTCCGGCTCACCCAAAGGACTTCGCCGTTTTTGTGGACGTAACGTTTGTCGCCTGTGTAACGCGGCGTCCCGCGTAACAGAATTTGGGCAAGTTGCCGACCGGTCTCGATGTCGTCGGCAAAGGTGATGTCCTCGGCGGTGCGCTGGCGCAGTTCCTGATTCGAATAGCCGACCATCGTGCAAAACGAGGCGTTGACTTGAAGAAAGCGCTCGTCGAGTGCGAGCACCGCCATGCCAATCGGGGCGCCCTCAAAGAGCTCGCGAAAGATTGCGTCGCCCGGGGCCATCTCCACGGTTTTGCTAAGGTCGGAAGCGGATAATGCGGGCGCGGCCGGAGCTGGGTTCATGCGGAGCGGAAGAGGAGAAGTTGTTCAAATGTGGACGTGGAGACGGTTTCTCCGCTTCTTGCTTAGCAGGCTCCGTTCCATCCGCGGCCAGCTCTCGCGGGGGTTGTAGCCACGGCCCTGTGGGCCGTCGTTTCCCAGCGAGGAGAAAAGAAGAGAGTTTGAGAAACCGCCCACAGGTGGAAGCGTAGCGTCCCATAGAGCGCTTGCGCTTGCGGGCGGGATCGCTTTAGTGAACCCGTTCGCTTCACGGCCGCGAAGCGATCTCGCAAATTCGCACCTCATAACTTATGTATTATCCCAATTCATCGTCCGCTTCGGGTTCCTTTCGAACTGCCCTCGTCACTTGTGCGGCAACGCTCGTCCTCGGCTTCCCGCTGATAACGCCTTGTGGCGTGGCCAAGCCCTCGCCATCGTCATCCCCCAATCCAACCAAGAAAAACGCAGACGTGACCGCCAACCCGCTCCTGACCGAAAGCACCCTTCCCTACAACCTGCCGCCCTTCGACAAGATCAAGGACGAGCATTTCAAGCCGGCGCTGGATCAGGGGATCGCCGAGGACGAGAAGGAAGCCGACGCAATCGCGAAGCAGACCGAGAAACCGACCTTCGAGAACACGGTCGTCGCGCTGGAAAAATCGGGCCTGTTGCTTTCTCGGGCTCGCCGTGTTTTCTCCAACTTCGGGGCGTGCAATACGAACCCGACTCTCCAGGCCCTTGAAAAAGAAATGGCGCCGAAGTTTTCCGCGCACTCCGACGCGATCCATCTCAACAGCGCGCTCTTTGCCCGAATCGAAGCGCTCTACAACGCGCGTGAGTCGAGCAAGCTCGACGCGGAATCGAAATGGCTCCTCGAGCGTTACTACAAGGATTTCGTTCGCGCCGGCGCCAAGCTCTCCGAACCAGACAAGACGAAGCTGAAAGCCATTAACGCCGAGCTGGCCAAGCTCCAAACCGATTTCGAGCAGAACGTGCTGAAGGAAAAAAACGCGTCGTCGATTGTCGTCGATAAGCGCGAAGACCTCGCCGGTTTGTCCGACAATGAGATTGCGGCGGCAGCCAAAGCCGCGAAGGACGACGGGAAAGAAGGCAAGTGGGAGATTCGATTGCTGAACACGACTGGGCAACCGGCCCTCACTTCGCTCCAGAATCGCGCGCTGCGCGAGAAGATCATGCAGACCTCGCTGGCGCGAAACAGCCACGGCGGAGAATTCGATAACAAGGAAGTAGTCAGCCGTACGGCGAAGCTGCGCGCCGAACGCGCGACGCTGCTCGGCTACGCGAACCACGCGGCCTACCAGCTCGAAGATCAGACGGCGAAAGATGTGCCGACCGTGAACAAGCTTCTCTCCGATCTCGCGCCGGCCGCGGTGTCCAACGCGCGAAAGGAAGGCGCCGACATGCAGCAGATTATCAACCAGGAGAACGGCGGCTTCGAGCTGGCGGCTTGTGATTGGGATTTTTATTCGGAGAAGGTGCGCAAAGCGCGGTATGCGTTCGATGAATCGCAGCTCAAGCCGTACTACGAGCTGAACCACGTCATTACGGATGGCGTCTTCTACGCGGCGACGAAACTCTACGGCATCACTTTCAAGGAACGAAAGGACTTGCCGGTTTATTTGCCCGACGTTCGCATCTGGGAAGTCACCGACAAGGATGGCAAACCGCTGGCGCTGTTCATTGGCGATTATTATGCGCGGCCGTCGAAGCGCGGCGGCGCCTGGATGAATCAATATGTCGGCCAGAGTGGGCTCCTCGGAACCAAGCCGGTAGTCGCGAACCATCTCAATATTCCCAAGCCTCCCTCGGGCGAGCCGACGCTGCTGACCTTCGACGAAGTGCGGACCGCCTTTCATGAGTTCGGTCACGCACTGCACGGAATGTTTTCGAACGTGAAGTATCCGCGCTTCAGCGGGACGAGCGTGCCGCGCGATTTCGTGGAGTATCCGTCGCAGGTAAACGAGATGTGGGCGACCTGGCCGGAGATCCTGAAGAACTACGCGAAGCATTATAAGACCGGGGAGCCTATGCCGAAGGAGCTGCTCGACAAGGTCCTGGCCGCGGAACGATTCAACCAGGGCTTTAAGACGACGGAATACCTCGCGGCTTCGTTACTCGACCAGGCCTGGCACCAGCTCACGCCGGACCAGGTGCCCACCGATACACTTGCGTTCGAAGCGGACGCGCTGAAAAAGGCGGGAATGGATTATCCGCCGGTCCCGTCGCGTTATCGCTCGACTTACTTCTCGCACGCTTTCGCAGGCGGTTACTCGGCCGGTTACTATTCCTATCTCTGGAGCGAAGTGCTCGACGCCGATAGCGTAGAGTGGATGAAGCAGCACGGCGGGTTGAAACGGGAGAACGGCGATCACTTCCGCGAAACACTTCTCTCGCGCGGTGGCAGCGACGACGCGATGAAGTTATTCAAGAACTTCACCGGCGGCGATCCCGATGTGACGCCGCTCCTCAAGCGTCGCGGCCTAACGAAGACCGCGCCCGCCGAAGCTCCCGCGCCTCCTCCGCCAAAGTAAGGTAGGGACGCCTTTCCGAGGCGTCCGACTATTCTCTGATTGCGCGCCGACCCGTGCGGAGTCGGACGCCTCGGAAAGGCGTCCCTACCTGGCGATGAACTCAGCAATTTCTCTCAGCGCTTCTCTAGCCTCAGGCACAAACGGCGTCCCGAAGTTCCAGCCGTGCGGCACGCCTTTGAAGATCCGCAGCTCACTCGAGCCGCCCGCGGCAATGACTTTGGCGTGCACGGTGCGCGCGTCATCGAGGAGGATCTCAGTGTCTCCAACTTGAAGTAAGACCGCCGGCAGGTTGGCGAAGTCGCCATACAACGGAGAGGCGAGGGGATGTTGTCGTGATTCTCCATCAAGATAAACGCTGGCATATCGTTCTAGATCTTCCGCCACAAACATCGGATCGCGCTGGGAATTCGCGATGATGGAATTGCTGCTGCCAGTCATGTCCGTCCAGGGCGAAAGGCAAACCACGCAAGCAGGCAAGCGTTCGCCTGAGTCGCGAAGCCGCATGACAAGAGCCAGGGCCAATCCGCCGCCGGCCGAATCGCCGACAACCGAGAGGCAACGGGGATCGATTCCTAACGAGATCAGCCATCGATAGCTGGCCACGACGTCATCAAGCCCGGCTGGGAAACGATGTTCGGGCGCCAGGCGATAATCGATGCCGAAGACTCTTGCATCCAACTGCCGCGCCAGCGTTGCGGTGATAGGTCGACACGACCTCGCCGAACCAGAGAGGTAACCGCCGCCGTGCAGGTAATAGATTACGCGCTCGCTCGCCGACGCGACCCGAGATGAAATCCATTCGCCTTTTACCGGTGCCTCGGTGCGCTCGATCTTCATGCCGAGCGAATGCAGTTTGATGATCCACTCCGGCGTCCGGAAACGACGGCGGGTGAAATCGACAAGCGCCGCCTCTCCGGGCGGCTTCCGTTTCATCGTCAGCCTAACCCACCAGCATCCCAGCCGACTTGCGAGACTCATGCCCGCTCAGGCCGGGCTCGCGGATGCGGCTGGCGCAAGATGGTCCATGTCGGGAAACACAAGCTTCCTTCTAAACTCGCGTCGAAGCAGAAGCAGGTTCACAACAGCCTGCAACAAGACCGATGCGACCGAGAGATGCCAGACTTGTTTGATGTGAAAGCCCGGCATACGCGACATGATCACGGCGGGAATGGCGAAGAGGAACAAACGCGTCGCCGAGCTGATCAAAGGCGGCCAGGTGTTGCCGATACCTTGGAATACACTGGAAGAAGTAAACACCACACCCATCGCTACGAAGTTGAGAGAGATGATCTGAAGGTATTCGCTCCCGAAAGCAATCACGCCTTGGTCGTTTGTGAAACCGCGAATAAATGTTCCCGCGGCAAACTGCGCCAGGATGGTCAGAACGACCATGAGAGCGCTTGTGATCAGGACCGCCGAATAAAACGACTGGCGCACGCGATCCGCGCGGCGGCCCCCGAAATTCTGCCCCACGACCGGGGCCACGGCGAAAGCTACGGCAATCACCGGCAGAAACATTGCTTGCATCACCCGCGCGCCGACGCCGAACCCGGCCTGTGCCGCCGCGCCGAAGCCGCGAATGATCGCATAGACGACGACGATATAAACTCCCATCAGCGCGAACTCCGCTCCGGCCGGAAGACCGATGCGAAGCATCGACCACCAAATCTTAACTTGCGGGCGCCACTGTGAAACGCGGAACCGCAGATAGCGGTAGCTCTTCTCGAAATAGACGATGGTCAGGATGTTCGCGATAAGGATGGAAAGGAACGTCGCCAGCGCCGCGCCGGCTACACCCATCTTCGGAAATGGGCCCACGCCGAAGATAAACAAAGGCGCGAGAATGATGTTGAGGACCACACTTAGCACCTGCAACCCTACCGCCGGCTTGATGATGCCGGTAGCTCGCAGCGCCGAACCCAGAGCTACCAGCGGAAACTGAAGCATCAAGGCGGGGATGAACCAGAGGAGATAGCTTACCCCGAGGCTGGCGGTGAGCGCGTCGGCGCTGAGCGATTGGCTGTAGAGCGTCCGAAGCGGAAAGGAACAAACGCCGAAGAGCACAGCGACTAAGAGCGAAAGAATAACCGATTGATTGAAGGCCAGCTCGGCGCTGCTTTGATCTTTTCTGCCGGCGGCGTGGGAGATGACTGTCGTTGTTCCCACGCCGAGCGTTTGGGTAAGCGCCAGCACGAGCATCATCAGGTTTCCGGAAAGACCTACGGCAGCAATCGCTTCTTTACCTAACCGACCTACCCAGTAAAGGTCCGCCAGAAGATAAAGGGTCTGGACCACCATGCTGACCGCCATGAACGAGGCCATGTGCAACAAGTGCCGGGTCACCGACCCCTGGGTCATGTCTTTCATGCCGCTCATGAAATGGAAGAAGCTGGTTAGCGATTAGCTGGTTTAGTAAGCGCCGCGCCGCCGACCAAAAGGCCCACAACGAGCGGCACGCAAGCAGCCACCCGGAAAAATTCGGCGCCATGAGCGAGCATCGCGTCGACGATTGCCTGGGTACGTTGAACGCTCATAAACAGCGTCGAGACGCCGGCCAGGAATATAAGGATGCCGATCACGCGCAACGTTTTCGGCATGCGAGTCGCGCGTGCGCCGATGAACAACAACGCTCCGAGAATAATTCTAACGGCCGCCACCACATATAGACCGGTCGAGTTGACCGAGTATTTTGCGACCCACGTCAGACCTTCCGGCCAGAACACTCCGGTCAGGCCGAACAACACCAGCAGAATCGCGATGAGCAGTACAACTGTTTTCATTTCGTAGCTCCGATTAGTTCACCAAATTTCTTCAAGTCAATGTTTCCCCCGGAAACGATTGCGACAATCGGTCCGTTTCCGGCCCTGCCGGTCAACGCCGCGGCGAGCGGCAACGCGCCGGCGCCTTCGGCGATGACGCGCGCTTTCTCGGCCATCATTCGCATGGCGGCTTTGGTTTCTTCCAGGCTGACAACGATGTAGCCATCCACGAGCGGCTTAATTCTTTCCCACATTCGCGGAAACATGCTCTGGCCGCCGGCGCCGTCGACGAAAGACGCCTCCCAGTTCTCGAAGACCTGCGGCGAACCTTTCTCGAATGACAGCGCGGCCGGCGCGGCGGTCTCAGGCTCGGCGCTCCAAACTTTCACATCGGGCTTCAACGCCTTGATCGCGCTCGCCACTCCCGTGATCAAGCCACCGCCACCGATAGCCGCGATCACCGCCGCGGTCTCCGGTTCGTCTTCCAAAATCTCCAGGCCCATCGTGCCGTGTCCGGCGATGAAATTGTCGTCGTCGAACGGGTGAATGAAAGTGCCTTCCGCGCCGGGATAGGCGCGGTCTTCCAGGGCGCGCCAGGCAACTTCATAAGGAACAGCGATCAGCTTCGCGCCCAGGGCGCGCATTCGATCGAGCTTTGCCTGCGGCGCAGTCTCGATGGCGACGACGGTGCTCGGCACGCCGGCTTTTCGCGCGGCATAGGCCACTCCTTGTCCGGCATTGCCGGCGCTAATGGTCCAGACGCCTCGCTCGCGTTCGTCGTCGGACAACATCGCCACGGCGTTCGCGGCGCCGCGCAGTTTGTAGGCATTGATAGGTTGCAGGTTCTCCAGCTTGAGCCGGACATCGGGAAAACCTGGGCCGAGCTCGAGTTTCAACAATGGTGTCCGAACGACAGTGCCAGCGATGCGTTTCCGCGCTTCGCGAATTTCCGAAAGCTCTATCGGTCGAACAGTTTCGAGCGTGGCACCCATCGATTGAAAGCTACCGGCAAGCCGTTCGCGAACACAGCTTATTTTTTGAGAGCACCTTCGTAAACCAGCTTCGCCGCTGCCACATCTTCGACCGCCATGCCGAGCGATTTGAATATCGTCGTTGTTCCCGGCTCGACGCGCTTCGACCCGTTCAACACTTCGCCCAATTCTGCAAAAGGGATCGCGCGCGAGAGAATCACGTCACCTGCTTCGTTTCGCGCACCTTCATAGGAGTCGACGATCACGACATTACTCATGGCCGCGTCATCCAACTCGCGCCAATCAGGCCGCGATGCGCCCACCGCGTTTACGTGCGCCCCGGGCTTCAACCATTCGCCCTTCAAAACCGGTTCGCGCGCGCTCGTCGCGGTAACGACGACATCCGCATCGCGAACGGCTGCTTCGAGACTCATGGCCTTGATCCGATGTTGCTCCGCGAAGCGCTGTGCTTTTTCGGGATGATGATTCCAAACCCGGATCTCTTCGAAACGCCGGACGTGCGGCAACACTTCCAAATGGGCCTGGGCCTGAACTCCCGCGCCGAGTAAAGCGAGCACCTTCGCATTCGGCGCTGCCAAAGCATCCGTCGCGACCGCCGAAACCGCCGCGGTCCGCATCTCGGTAATGTAACGTCCGTCCATGAGCGCGAGCGGTTCGCCTGTCTTCGGGTCGAAGAGCGCGATGACCGCCATGTGAGTCGGCAGCTTTGTCCCGGCATTGCCCGGATAGAACGTTACCATCTTAATCCCCATCGATTCGCCCGAAGCCGGCATCACGCCGAAGAAACCGCCGTGCTGGGCGAGGACACCACGCAGCGGCTGGTTCCATTTTCCCGTCGAGAACTCAGCCAGCACCCGCCGCATCGCGTCGATAAGATCGTCGATGCGAAGAAGCCGCCGAACTTTATCCTCGTCGAAATACTCCATCAGCTTGTCCTAACGGTTCGCCGGTCAAAAAACAAAAACACGGCGCGTAAGAGAAGGATCCAGATAAGGCTGTAGATGGCGAGTACCACGTAATAGCCGGGAGTAAAGAACATGTTGTCGCCGCCGAGGCGAGTGCAAAGGAACGTGACCGGGTAGCCATAGAGCAGCGCCGCGAGAAAAAGCGGCGACGTGACCGGCTGATACCATGGGCCGGCGCTATCCGAGAAGAGTCCCATTGCACCGGGGACGAACGGCAAGACGAGCGCGCAGGCGAAGAGAAACGCCGGGAGCAAGATCACGCCCCAGCGGACAATTCGATAAATGCGTATTCGCGGTGTGATAATTCAACCTCGCTTGTGAACTCGACTCGGCCCTCACCCTAGCCCTCTCCCTCCCAGGGAGAGGAAGTTCCTTCTCCCTGAGGGAGAAGGTTAGGATGAGGGTCGGCACCGCGTTGCAAGGTCACCCAGCGCAAGTTCATTTACCTGCCTGAAGCGATCCTTCAAAGGTGAGCGCTGACTTCTTCACATCGATCAACGGGCCCAGCTCGTAGACGTTAGTATAGCCGTAGCTGTAGAGCGTGTTAAAGGTATAGAGGTTCAGCGAAGCGGTCACCGCTTTGGCCGGCAACGCCGTCGGCTCGTTCGTGAAGTTATTATTGCAGTAAATCAGGATCCGGGTGGACTTATCCGGGATCACCTTCGCCAGTTCTTCGGCGGTCACATCTGGCAGCGACAAGTGTTTCGCTCCTTTGATATGGAACATGGCGAACTTTGCGTCGCTCCGCGCATCGAACACGATCGTTCCGGGTTCCTTCGCCATCCGGATGAATTCTTCCTCCGTCACGCGATGTTTCTCTCTGAGTTTGCCGACCCTGGCCGCGTTCTGGAGGAAGCCAGGATAATCGATCATCTGGTTTGGGATCGGCGTTTCCTCAGCCCCCGGCGAAACCGAGCCAGCCAGCAAGAAAACCATCGCAAGCGCCACCATTGTTTTCATTTGGTTATGAGACCACCGGACATGGTTCGCCGTTCACGAGAAGGCTCTTCTCGCGTAGCTCGAAAGAAAGATCAACGAGGTCAGGCCGCGCGCGCGCGCAATTCGCCGGCCAGCTTGCGCATGATTTCCATGCCAGCCGGGCTGCAATAGTCAGTCACCTTCTCGGGCGGAAATTCATCGCGCACCGAGATACAGCGTTGCCGGATTTTTTCCAGCTCCGGATCATCGATGCGGATCGAAGTGAATCCATCCCAGTCCCACTGCTTTCCCGTCCCGTTGACGAAACCCTCGATGGTTTCCGCGACTTGTTCGCGTGTCCTCTTCATAAGGTCGAAGAAAAATATCGCGCGATCAGGATTCCGGCAAGGCCAAACGCGATGCGGGATTCGAGATGCGGGATGCGGGAGACGAGGATGGAGGATGGAGGATGGAGTGACTTCCTCTCCCTGAGGGAGAGGGCGGGGTGAGGGTCAGCGGAGTTGGCGATGCTTCAGGAATCCTGAGAATCCAGATGCTTCCGGTACGCGTGCTGCGTTTTGAATCTTGAATAACCAAGCCGCTTGTAAAATGGATGCGACTCGGGGCGAATGACGTTGCTTCGCAGGGAAACCTCACTGAGACCACGGCTGAGCGCCCATTGTTCGACCGCCTCCACCAGTCGGCGACCGACGCCGCGTCCGCGTTGACCTTCGGCTACGACCAAGCCCCAGATTTCGCAGCGGCCTGCCACGACCAGGATCTCCTGCTCCGCGGCGTGCGTCCATCCCACGATCTCTGTCGTTTCCGCAACGAACACGACGTGCTCGTCGCGTCCGAGAAGCCGTTCGAGCCGCGCTCTCATCGCGTCGGCTTTGACCGGATATCCGAGCGTGCCGCTGAGCTCGGCGATACGCGCCGCGTCTGTGGTTTTCGCTCGGCGAACAGCCAGATCATTCATCTGCGAGCGCCATCTTAAATCAAATTGCGGACGGGGGGCAACTTTGAGCTTCTTCGCTCCCGCCTTTTGCTTTAGCTTGCCGCTGCAACGCTGCATGAATAATCAACCGCCCGCGGTCATAAGCCTGAATCTCCCGAAGCCGCCGCTGCGGATCATCGGCGCGGTGGCGGTGGCCGTTCTCTTATTGATCCTGTTGTGGACTTCGTACTACACCGTCCCGGCCGAGTCCGAAGCCGTCGTGCTGCGTTTCGGGAAATTCCTCAAGATCGCCGAGCCGGGCCTTCATTTTAAGATCCCCCTCGGTGTGGATGAATACACCCTCGTCCAGACCCGCCGGCAGTTGAAACTCGAGTTCGGATTCTACACTTACGGCTACACGAACCCTGACCAGGCGGGCCAGCAACAGATCGAGGAAAAATCGATGGTCACCGGCGACCTCAACGCGGCCCTCGTCGAATGGGTCGTGCAATACCGGATCTCCGATCCAAAGGAGTACCTTTTCGATGTTCGCAATCCAGGCCAGACCTTGCGCGATTTGTCCGAGGCCGCGATGCGCGAAGTCATCGGCGATCGCACCGTGGACGAAGTGATCACCATCGGCCGGCAGGACATCGAGATTTCCGCGCTGGCGCGGATGCAGGAACTGGCGACGCGCTACAAACTCGGGGTGCGGGTGGACCAGGTGCAGTTGAAGAACGTGAATCCGCCGCGGGAAGTGCAGGCTTCTTTCAATGAAGTGAACAAGGCGCAGCAGGACCGCGAGAACGCAATCAACATCGCCAACGGCGACTACAACGAGGCGGTGCCTCGCGCCCGCGGCCAGGCCGACCAGACGATCCGCGGCGCGGAAGGTTATCGCTTCAAGCGTGTGAATGAAGCAGAAGGCGACATCGCCTCATTCAATGCCATGCTCGGCCAGTACATCAAGGCGCCCGAGATCACACGCACCCGGCTTTACCTCGAGACCATGGGCGATGTTTTGCCGTTGATGGGGCCGAAGATCATAATCGACGATTCGATGAAACAGCTTCTGCCGATCCTGCCGCTCACCCTGAAGCCGGAGGCGAAATGAACAAGCGCGGCTGTCTTTGGTTAGTGGCGGTCTTCGCCATCCTGGTCGTATTCCGCGCCGTTCTTGGTTGCTTCTACACGGTGGATCAAACCGAGCAGGTCATCATCACTCAATTCGGACAGCCACAGGGTGAACCGATGACGGAGCCTGGTCTGCATCTCAAGCTGCCCTTCATTCAGGACGTGAACCGGATCGATAAACGTTTCTTGGAATGGGACGGCCTCCCGGTCGCGATTCCGACCAGGGATAAGACTTATATCCACGTCGACACCTATGCGCGGTGGCGGATTGACGATCCCAAGACTTACTTCGTCCGCTTGCACGACGAACGCAGCGCCCAGTCCCGGCTCGAGGACATCCTCGGCAGTGAGACGCGGAACGCAATCGCGAAGCACGATTTGATCGAGATCGTGCGGACGGACAAGGACCGCAAACCGATGCACGACGAAACCTTGAAGGTTGGACCGGTTGGCCTGGGAACCATAGGTGTGCTGCCGCCCATCGCTTTCGGGAGATTGAAGGTCGAGGACGAAATCAAGAAGGCAGCGGCGGTGAAGCTGGCCGAGTTTGGCGTCGAGCTACTCGATGTGCGCTTGCGACGCGTGAACTATAACCCGGACGTGCTCGACCGGATTTATCAACGCATGATCAGCGAAAGGCGCCAGATCGCGCAGCGTTTCCGTTCCGAAGGAGAAGGCGAAGCCGCACGCATCGCGGGACAAAAAGAGCGCGATCTCAACGAGATTCAATCCACCGCCTATCGCAAAGTGCAGGAGATTCGCGGTGAAGCCGACGCCAAAGCCACTGAGATTTATGCCCGCGCTTACACCCAGAATCCGCAAGCCGCGGAGTTCTACGGCTTTCTTAAAAGCATGGAGACCTATCGCAAGGTGCTCACCAAGGAATCGACAATTATTTTATCCACGGACAGCGATCTCTTCGGTCTCCTGAAACGCGCCGGAGCGAAGCCAGGGCCAAGTCCTCCGGTTGCGCCGGCCAGGTAATCTTCTACCGCCTATTTTTTCTTTGGCGCCGGCGCCTTCTGGTTCGCCAGTCCCAGAAAGCGCATTCTGAGAGAGCGCGAGTAGATAAAGTTGCTTGCGCCCAGGCTGTCGTCCTGAGCGATAGCCAGGGCATGTTCGCCTTTCGGCAACTGATAAACGAGGACGTGCACGACAACCGAGGGAGGCAGGCGGCTCGCTGTAACGTCCGTGTAAAGCTCCATCCCGTTAGCGATCTGCACCGCCACCTTGTCATAAACGCCCCCACCTTCGGAGTGAATGACGTGTGCCCCGGCTACCTTCGAATTAATGATCTGGCCGCGGAGCTGGAGCCAGGCTTTGACAGGTTCGTTCGTTAGCTTGTAATAGGCATCGGCGGGTAGATAAGCGCGCAAGCCAGCGGTGGAAAAACCGGGAAGATCAAGCATCGTGCGCGCATCGATCCGCGCCCCTTCGAGAACGAAGCCGGATGCGACGAGTAAGATTATGAGACGTGGGAGTGTTTTCATAAGCGAGGGTGTTGTGGGGAAGTGGTTTGGAAGGATTGGATCACTTTCTGTTCGAAATTCAGCGCCGCAGCGGTCGCATCGTGGACGCTCTTTTCAACTCCTCTTTCGGGCCCTGCTTGACGGTGGGCGACCGGCCTGACAAGATCGGCCTCTCCGCTGTCTCTAATTTTACCATGAACGAGCCAACCAATCCATCCGACTCGAAACCGCCTTCGCCCTCTGATTCCACGCCACCGCCACCACCTCCGCCGTTCACGCCGCCGCCCGCTCCATCGGAACCACCACCTCCGCCACCGCCTCCGATTCCCCCACCTCCGTCGACCCCGGCGCCCGTGCCGCCTCCGCCCGTCTACACTCCAGCGCGAGGCACGCCGGCGAAAAAAAGCGCGATGCCCTGGGTCCTCGGCGGCTGCGGTTGCCTCACCTTGATCATCATCATCGTGGTGATCATCAGCATCCTGGCGTACCGGGCCAAGAAGAAGGTCAGTGAATTCCAGAGCGACACCAAGTCGATGATCGAGTCGATTCAGGAACAGCAGCGCAAGGCGTTGGCCGGACCGAGCTCGAGTGAGACGCCGGGCACGATGAAGCAGCCAAGCTCGAAATCAGGCTGGAACACTTACGTTAACGTTAAGGAGAATGTGCCTGCCAGTCTTCAGCCAAACTTCGTTGCATTCACCTTCGATTATCCGAAGAGCTTCAATATTCAGCCGCAATCGGACGTTAACTTCGTCAAGATCGAGAAGTACACCGCGGCGGGGAAAGGTAACACCTCCGAGAACTTTGGCGTCGGTTATGCGCGGTTCGACAATCCTAACACCGAAAGCGTGGCGTTGTATAACACCCTTCTCGACCAATTAGGCCAGGAGCTCGCAGGCGGCTTTCATAACTACAAAGAAGTAGGACGCAGCTATGAGACTGTCGACGGCATTCAAAGTCGTGCCATGCTCTTTCAGGCCGACTTTAAGGATGCGCCTGGCATCATGATTTACGGCAAGACGATAGTCGTCCACCCACACCGCAAAAAATACGGCGTTACCATCATCATGCTCGGCACATCTCTAAGCCGCGACATCAAGAGCCCCGAGGACCTCGGCGCCAACGGCGACACCGCCGAGATCCTGCGCTCGTTTCGGTTTTTGTAGATCAGGTCAGAGATCCTCCGGTTGTAGGGCAAGCGCTCCGCTTGCCGTAGATTGCTGGCAACCGACGCGGTTGCCCTACAATCCGAAATAGAAAACCGGCGCCATGGCGGCGAGGCCGGCGATCGCTTGCAGAGCCAGGACCAGCAACGCCGGTTTCGGCGCTCGCGGCAGCCACTTGATGGCAAAGAAAGCGATGATCGGCAATTGTGCCGCCATCAGGATCTGCCACAGATGAGCGGCGGTTCCTTCATCCGCCTCGCGGGCGGTCCCGAAGCGTACTATATGAATAATAACTATGGCCAGCGCTGCCAGGGACATTACGACCGGAATCCATGCGCTCGGTTTTTTCATATTTTCAGCGTTCACTTGCTGCATCCCTTCTAGTCTCGAGCGTTTCGTTTCGCAACCAGCGCCGCAATCGAAATCGCCATGGCGCTGACAAGCACGGAGGCGGGTGGAACCGCCACCCACACTCCCGCCGGATGAGCCGTGCGGTGATTAATCGCGTCATCACCGTAGATCAGCAGCGAAACGACCGCGACAGCGAGGATGACGACATGGAGCGTCGCTTGCGTCCCAGACGACCAGCGTTTCGAGACCAGCTGCGCTGTCCCAAGGACCGCGAACGGCGCGAGCACCCAGATAATGAAAAGAACAGCGAGGAGCGGAGGCGGATGTTGCCGCGCATGGAGCAAGAGGCCGATCGATCCCGCAGCTCCGGCGATCAGGGCGGCGAGGGCAGTGGCGCGCATGGGATTCCTCGATCAGTTTATCGTTTCGGTTAACGAGAACAAGATCAACCGCTTTGCCTTGGTTTTATCCTTCGTCATTCATCCTTCAATCTTTATCGACCCTGGCCGCCCAGTGGCGCATTCAGATCTTCACTGCCCGTGGCAACCGGAGGCATGGAAGTTGCAGCGAACATGGGCGCATTATCCTTCTGCTTCGCCTGACGTTCCTCTGACATGATTGACCTGAAACCCGCGCCGCCCGATTTTCCCGATGATCCCAAAAAGTGGGATGGCTGGAGCAAGTATTGCGCGGATAATCCCTACGAGCGGCTTTGCCTCGACCCGCGAGCGAACCCGACGGAAGACCAGATCCAACAGCATTGCACGGCGCTGCTCCAGTGGTGGCAGAACAAGCTTCCGCTGAAGAACCAACCGAGTAACCCCATCGCGCAATTGCTCGGCCGCGGCATCGACGAAGCGTCGCGCTACCTTGTCCAGGCACGGATCGAATTGCTCGATCCGCAGCGTCGCCAGCAGTGGGACGAACAGCTCGCGGCCCGGGCCGGCCAGGAAGCGCTGGATGAATTTGCGAAGTTTGTCGGCTTCTCGATCAAGGGCGGCCTCCTCACCGCGGAAGCTGAGGCGAACCTCGTGGAATTTGGGCAGAACAACGGCCTGGCTGACGAACAAGTCCGGGCCTGCATCGAAGAGGAGCTGAAGCGGAATCGCGCCCGCCGAACCGCGGCCGCCGCGGCCTGCGAACCCGCCGCGATCCCCATCGAAGATTCAGAAAAGGAATTTGTGCGCATCCTGCGGCTCGGTGCGCTCAACATGGCGGGCGCGAGCTATACCGTGCGGGCGTTTGTTGCAAAGATAGCCGACAACCTCCAGATCAGGCCCGAGCGCGGCGAGCAGTTGCTCGATGGCTTTCTCGACGAAGAGGAGCTCGTCCCCGCAAAGCCGGGTAACTCCAAACCCGTTATAACTCCGCCGCACAAGGCCGTTGCGCCCGCTCCAGTCGTGGCGCGCGTCACCGAAGCGCCAGCGGTGCGATCTGCGCCGCCCGCGCCGCGAAAGGTCGCGACCAGCCGCCTTTCCGGGAATTTCGTTAATCCCGTCGGCGCGCCGATGGTTTTTCTGCCTGCGGGCGACTTCGTCATGGGCAGCGACGCGCCGGACGCGCAGCCTAACGAACAGCCGCTCACTCCGGTGACGCTGAGCGAGTTCTACATCTCGCAGCATCCGGTCACCAACGCGCAGTTCGAGCAGTTCGACCCGCGCCACCAGCTCAAGCGCATCGAAGGCGCCGCCGCCGATCATCCGGTTGTTTATGTGAGTAGCGTCGAGGCCGTGAAGTTCTGCGAATGGCTTGGTCACCGGGATGGCAGGAGATACCGGCTGCCCACCGAAGCCGAATGGGAATACGCCGCGCGCGGCAACGACGGGAGAAAATATCCCTGGGGCAATCAGAATGGCCGCGGCGACCTGGCGAATTTCGCCGATGCCAGCACCACTTTTCCCTGGCGCGATCCGAGCATCAATGATGGGTACGCCCAGACGTCGCCAGTCGGCGCATTCCCGCGCGGCGCGAGCTTCTTCGCCTTGGAAGACATGGCCGGCAACGTCTGGGAATGGTGCCTCGATTTCTTCCAGCCGCTCTCCGGTTCTCCAAAGCGCAACCCGCGCGGGCCAGCCTCCGGCCCTAAGCGAAGCTATCGCGGCGGCAGTTGGAAATCGCGCTTCTCAAACCTGCGCGCCACCGCCCGCGCCTCGAACGCGCCGAACTACTCCTGCAACGATCTCGGTTTTCGCATCGTCTGCGAATGCGAGCGCAGCGCGTAGAGGAGGTCAAAGGTCAGAGGGCGGGGCCTCCAAGATTCTCTCGCGCCCGCTCGCTCACCCTTCGGGCTTCGTCTATGTCGCTCGGCACCCGCCGGCTCCATTCTACTTGCTGGTTTCTTTCACCGGCTCCTGGCGTTCGGCAATTGTGGTTGATTGCTGGGCCACGGCTTGCCAGCGGCCGTCTCTTTTCACCAGCACGGTGATAACTCGGCGCTGACTGCTAATATCGTGTCCGTTCCGTTTCGCCTGCACCGTCGAACGATAAGTCACCACTGCTGTGTCGCCATAGACACGAATCTTTTCGTCATCGCGCTTGTAAGTCTCGATCTTCAGTTCGCCGGAGCGCAGCATGGATAACCTTTGCGCTTTCGTCAGCACCTGACCGGCTGGATTAACGAAAGTGTAATCAACGGCCCACAAGGCGTCGAGCGCATCGGCGTCATTGTGGCTGTAAGCGGCGGCGAATTTGTCCTCCACTTCCCGGACCGCGTTCTCTTCGCTCGTCGTCGAAGGAGGCTTTTGCTCCGCGGTCTGACCGAATGCAAAAGAAGACAAGATGACCAGCAACGCTGCCAAAGGAATGTGTTTCATAAGATTGGCTTTTCTACTTCCTAATTTCTCCTCTTACCAAAGCGCTCTTGTGGGACTGAGCTTCTCCCAGGCGACGGCGGCGGGATACAGAGGAATGGTTTTTAGATGACTTTCTAGCGACTTGTTCATCCAATGTTTGGTGTTCGCGGTCGACGAGGTATCAATCACGCCATAGCTAGGCTGCATGACGGCCCCACTACGAATAATAATAAATGGCTTTTTCCATCCAACTTCTTTCGTCGAGATGCAGTCAGTCTTGCCTGGGGCGCAAAGAAAGAACGTCTTTGGCTGGCGGTCCATCTCCAGGGCCAGGGTGTATCCGCCGCCTAGTTGCCGGTGAATCAATTTCGGATGCCACGACAACTTTTCCGCCGCGCGCGACGGCATGGCCAGGGCCGTTGCAAGTACGCTGATGGTGAGAATCACTCTGGCGGGAGTCACGGGAATCATTGAAACACAAAACCGGTCGGTTTGCCTTGCGAAAATTTGAAAGGCCGAGATTCGAGACCGACCCGTTCTGCCTTCCGCCTGTAGCGGCGGTCTATGACCGCCGACCGTTTGGCTTTAACGAGAAGGGGCCGCCTTAAGCTCGACGAGGATCATGTGCAGAGTCGTGGTGCCGATATTTTCCGAGGCATGGGTCAAAGGCTCGCGATAGATTACGTCGCCGGTTTTCAGCTCGCCCTCGGTCGTCTTGCCATCCGCGGCGTAGTTGCGGTACTTACCGCCGGCCAAAACATAAATCACGTAGGCCGGATGAGAGTGCACCTGCTCTTTCACCCCGGGCGGCAATTCCGCTTCGAGAACGCGCACCCGCTCGTTCTCGAACTTCACTTTTACCGTCTTGGATTGGATCACCGCCGGATCCTGGGCCGACACGGAGGTTGTCCAAACGATGAAGGTAAATGTCGCGATGACTGCAGAAATGATGAGTCGCATGACTACGAGAAAGGCTTTCTCGAGAGCGAATTGCAAGCCGTTATTCTTGTAGGGCAAGCGCTCCGCTTGCCGCGCAAAACAGTAACCGACGCGGTTGCCCAGACTGACCCCTTCCCCCCACCAGGGTCATTTTGGCAATGCTCTCGTGAGATTTTTGGCGGCTACATTCGCCGTCTCCACGAGGACAGCTCGCTGCTCTGCGGAGAGCTTTGCCAAGGTCTTCGACGAAATTACAATCCCACCACCGCTGCCCGGTATCTCGGCGCGTTGAACCGGTTGAGATACCTTGCTTAGACCGCTTGAGGTCAATAAGGCACCGTCCAGACTACCGTCCTTCATCCGCTTAATAAAAGAATCTTCATCGCCCCCCTCCTCGTTCCAATCGAAGTCGAGTTGAACGGCCCCATTCGTCCTGGAGTCCACCGCCCGCGCCCACACTTGAAAGACCCTTCCCACACCACTGTCGGAGGGGAAGAGCGTGGCGATCTTGATGACCGCCGCCGAATCCTGCGCCGAGACCGAGGTTGTCCAGACGATGAAGCTAAACGCCGCGGTAACTGCAGAAATGATGAATCGCATGCCTACGAGAACGCCTTTATCGAGAGCCAATTGCAAGCCGTTAGTTCTCGCGCGCACGCGCCAACAACCATTTGTAGGGCAAGCGCTTCGCCTGCCGAACCGGATAACCGTGGCAACCGACGCGGGTTGCCCTACAACAAAATGCCGAGATTCGAAGGCGGTCCCTTTTGCTCCCCTCGGCTTGCCTATGGCGTTTCTTTACTTGGCTTTCGGCTTTACCGCGGTTTTGTCCCCGACGAGATGGCCCCCTCCGTAAAGCTTGGCGACGTCAAAGTCGGCGATGCAACGAACTTTTTTGCCTTCCACCGTCACTGTGCCCTCAAGATGAACCAGCCCCTTGCCTTTCTCAAAGTCGACCTTGTCAAAGTTGCACGCCGCCTTGTCCAGGTTCATCCGGAGCGTGTCAACATTCCCCATCTCATTCTTGGTTTCGAGGAACTGTATGTTCACGTAGCCACGGCTTAACGCGTCCCTCATATTGACGACGCCATCGGCAAAGCCAACCTGGATAGGATGATCTCCTCCAGATAACTTTTCGATCAGGCTTTTTTCTTTCGTGGTATCGGGGCCAGAAGGCGGCGGCGCGGGCTTCGTTTCCTCCGTCTCCTTCTTCTTCCTCAGGGACAGCGGACGCATGTCTGTCCAGGTTTCCTTGATGTAGTTAAGACATTCCTCCTTGGTCCCCGTCTTCCCTACGAGGCGCCAGCCGAGCGGGAGCGGCTTGCCTAGAGGCCAGATGGAGGGTTGCTCTTCGGGGTTCTGGACCACTTCGTATTTATCTTCTTGTGCTGTCGCTGGGCTTATTCCTGCAAATAGCCAGGTCATTACCACGGCCAATACGAAAAGCGTTCGGCCGAATCTGTTGTTGTGTTTCTTCATTATGTTTTGGCTCCCATCAGGGCTTGAAAGGCGTTCGCGGAACCAGTGATAGCTTCCCGTCCAGGAGGAGCAAGCCTTTCTCGCAAGCGAATTGCAAGCCCTCAGTTCAGAATGCCAACTGAAACGCCGAGATTCCAAGACTGACACCTTTTTACCGGACCCCGGTTGGCGCGTCCCCTCGCCAATTCCCGCGACTCCTACTTCTTCTTCGCCCCTCGTTCCTAAATTTAATTCTTCCGGTAAACGTCCCAAATCACTTGGCCTTTGGCACCAATCAGCTTGTGCGCTTCACTTCCAATTTTGGTAAAGCCCGCCGGCGGCGTTGATCCCGTTTCCATTTCGAGGATGCTGCCGGTCGGCCAATTCGAGCCTGTGAAACTGCCGGTGCCGAGTTGGCCGTTCGCGTCGATGAAAACCGGGTTACCGTTGCTCCTATCAACACCGTTTATGCCGGCTATAAAGGTCGCGGTGTGATTCGCCTGGTCACCGATGCGGATGGTATTGGCTTCGGCAACAACACCTCCGTTGCCGATGTCGATATTGTAATCGCCGGTCGTGAGAATGACACCAGCGTTGTCGCCAATTGCGATGTTCTCGTTTCCAGTAGTATTGTCATGAAGCGCATTGGCGCCGTTGGCCGTATTGTGGTTACCGGCAGTATTCTTAGTCAGCGCAGATACCCCACTGGCAGCGTTTTGGCTGCCTGTTGTGTTGTAAGAGAGCGCTTCAACGCCATTAGCGGTGTTTTCATGGCCCGTGGTATTATTATCGAGCGAAAAGAAACCGGCGGCCGTGTTGTAGTAGCCGGTTGTGTTGCTATAGAGCGCTTGGAAGCCGGTGGCCGTGTTGGCGGCGCCGGTTGTGTTGAACTGGAGCGCACTATGACCGATGGCTGTGTTCTGGATTCCGTTGCTGCCACCGAGCGCGTCGACACCATACGCTGTGTTCTGATAGCCGGTTATGTTGCTATTCATCGCATTAATACCAGTGGCCGTGTTCTCGTAGCCGGTTGTGGTGTTGCCGAGCGCACCAGTGCCGGTAGCCGTGTTGTTGTTGCCAGTTGTGTTGCTGCCGAGCGCACTAGTGCCGACGGCCGTGTTGTTGACGCCGGTGGTGAGACTGAAGAGCGCACCATCACCCTCCGCGGTGTTATTGCCGGGATAGCCTCCGTCTGGTGCCGGGCTAGGGAGCTGCGCTCGAGCCGTCTGTGAAAGCGCAAACGATGCGAGCGCAAGCTGGATGAGAAACAGACCGAGCCGCAATGGCGAGCGGCCGCTTGCGTTTCTTAAGTGCAAAGTTGTCATATTCTTTGTTTTCATTTCTGTTGAGGATTACGTTGATTGTATTGACTGCAATCCAGTTCCGTACGGAACCAGGAATAGCGTTCTTCATCTCACCATCCCTCTACGGAAATCGGTGGACGAAGTTTCGGGCTGACTCGAGGCTCCAGTTGGATCTGGAGATCGCGTAAAGCGGCTTTCCAGCGAAGGTCCAGCCCCACGGGCTTGCTTAGCCCGGCCGAAGATGCGTCGAAACGTCGGGTGACGTAACCAGCACGGATTCTGAAGCCCGTCTAACGAATGACAAGCACAAAATGTCTATGGCACAGTGCCACTCGCCGCGCTTTCGCCGCCTTTGGAATTGCGGGAGGCGATGGTGACTTTCACAGCGCCGGGAGCGAGATCGTTGAACGTGATTTTGCTTTCGCTCACGATCACATTCTTGAGTTCAGTTTTTGGGTGGTTCAGCCGGAATTTGAAAGGGAGGTACTATTTTCCCCACAAGCAATTATGGCTTCTGGCCGGCGAAGTTCGCACGAATCTTTCGAGAATTGCCGAGATTCACAGACTGACGCGTTCTATCCCTGCGCTGCGCAACACACTGAAACTCGGCCGCCGACGGGTCGGGATGGAGCTGGATTTGATCAGCATGAGCCTGCTTAAGCGTGAAGATATGGTCGATGCGTTCCCAATATGAAGGTGCCGTCGTCACGACGATCTCGATGTGCTGCTCACCCGATGGACGCTCGCTAATGCGGAACGTACCGATGCCAGAGACCTTTTTATCGGACGCCCGAAGCTCGAACTGGACGCACTTGTCGTCTAGCTCGTTTCTATTCCATTTGGTCTTCACCCAAAACTCGGGCGGCGTGTAAGTATCCATTACGAGTTGACGTCGGTCGTTAGCCGCATCTGAAGTGCAACCAGATTATCCAGAAGATCATCAAAACAGATGATATCCACGTTTTTGAGGCTGTCGTTGAGAGTACGAAAGTCTTCTTGCATATCGTCGGTCAAATCAGCTCGCTTTCCGGCTATAATATATCCTTGCGGACGCACGATTCTGGCGTCGGACCCCAATTTTTTCAGCTTATGTTCGAGCTCGAATCGATTTCGCTCAACGTGAGATATATATTTTTCGGTCTGTATAATCGCCCTCGCAAGTTCCTTGTCCCAGTAATAGTTGCTTCGGTTCTTGTCGTATTTCACTAAGGGAGTTTGCGGTTTCTTGATCTCATAGATGTCGAGATATCCGTAAGCGTCGATGAGCATAAAGTCGGGATATTTTCCATCTAGCTGAACGCTTTGCTTCTCGATCACAAAAGCATAGATATTCAGAAGCGTTAGAATGTGCCGTCGAAGAAAGGTTTGCCATGCACTTTCGGCCAAACTCTTGTCCATTTTCTTTTTGAATTCGGCGATTGTGCGTTCGAGGTAGACTTTTTGGCTTGTCTTGATTCCCTCGGAGATAATTTTGACCTGCTTGTTTGAACTGAGTGAAAAGGTCGTTGCACCTATCAGTTGAGGATAGATGGCTTTGAGAGAAGTTTCGTCGCGATCGGACAACGCGCCGATTACGCTTTCGTCCTCAAGGAGGTCGGCGATGGTGTTGGGCTTATATTCCAAGAGACCTGTGTCGGTTTCTTGGAATGTGTCCGGGAACTGTTTGCTCAGAAAATCCGCGACGACCGCGCGAATCTCACCAAATTTTTCCCGCTTAATTCCGGAGACAACACGGTTCGCTTGGATAAGTGACGGCTCATTAAGCGTAACGCGAACGACGTTCTTGCCTTGGTTGATACTCGACGGCGCGATGGCGGAAAGTGTAACCCTTAGACGTGCACCGAACTTGTCGTGTAGTTCGGGCAGTAGTGGATTGCCGGACACTCTGAACCCGAAGCCGCTCGGGTACAGTGTTTTTGGAAAGGTACGGAAACCGTCGAGAGTAATCTCGTTAATGAACTTAATTTGGGTCGAGTCGCTGTTAAGGTAGTAAACGCCCGCTCGGTTTGCTCTATCAATTTCGTAAATAATAGAGCGGTCTTGACGTCGCTTGACCACGATCGACGATGGCTTGGCATCTCGCCGTACGCCGCGTTGTGATGGCCTTTGAGTGGCTCGTTTACCTGCCATACTTAAGGAGATCAGGGTTCAAGCTGTTGATTGAGTTCCGGAAACGTAGCGAGCTTACGACAGAGTTGTCTTAGTGCCTTGGACCGGGTGAACTGGCACATAAGAGTTCGCTCTTCGACGAAACCGCCAAATATTCGCAGCTCGACAAGTGGCAAGTCATCCGTCTCCGCGAAATGAACCGAGGGGGATGTCCAAAACAATTCGTGATATGCATCGCGATCCCGCCGCGATATCTCAAACTCGAGCATGTCACGAGCGCTCGTCAATGCCGAAGCTAGCATTGACGTGGCCGAGAAAACTTCAGGAAACTGACCAAAGTCAAAGGGTTGGAGTTCATCAGTGGCGCTACAGCGGGTGCGCCGGTAAAGGAACGGTACATCCGGAAGCTTATGAAAGACGTAGAATTCGTGAAAGGGGATATCACTGAACGTAGTATCCGCCGTGGTGACGATGATTGGGTGCGAGTGGCCGATGAGGCGGTCTGCTCGATAAAACTTCAACAGCGACTGCGGTTCTAGCGGCATAGTGTGGGGATGTGGGGTCAGTCCTAGGATTGTGCGCGAACCTGGAATCAACGTCAATCAGCAGTGCGTGATTTCGCAGCGCCTGATCTCCTATCGGCAGCTAGGTCCATCGCTTTGACCTGCTTCCACCACTCTCCCACCGCACCAGCGAGAGCGATAGCATAGATTCCAATGAACCAAACGGAAGTGTGGTTCACTGCTCGAATTTCCTCATCGGAGACATCGAGGTCAGCAATGCTTTTAGGATGCATTAAACGATCACGAACTCGGAGGGCTGATCGAAAGTCTTGCCAGCCGGCGCCACTTAGTTCAAGCCTGTCTCTCGTGCGCCATGCCTTCGCGAATGACGAAAAGGTAAATTTAAGATTACGTTTCAGAGTCAGTTTAGCTGGTCGAATCCGCGCCTCGCCATCGTCTCCAAGCTCGTAGGATTCCTCGCGCAACAAGGCGACTTCCGACGAAGAGAAGATCGCTGGGTGCTTTAGAGCCTCCTGCTTCAGGGCGAATAACATGCTCTCCACGAATGCGAAAACTGAACGGACCAAGGCGCGTCGGTCGGTCGGGTTATCGTGCTCGCGCAGCCGGTTCTGAAGATCCGTAATATCGGCAGCCGCAGCCGTGAAGAGGTTAGCCAGATCAATGTGCGCCTCGTTAGTTGTCTCGTCGCTCATTCAGAATAGTACGATCGGCTT